>JGI25161J50226_1000042_pt1 | contig 123841 bp, 119 predicted proteins | sample AraplaMF_Cvi_mMF_FD_50226 | JGI IMG/M metagenome (IMG submission 50226)
CTGGGCCGAGGAGCGCAGAGACAAGCGGATCAGGGCCGGCGTTGTCTGAGCGAAGCGAGTTTAGCCGGACCCCGCTTGGCTCGAGCACCGCAGGTTGCCCCTAGCGAAGCGTAGGGACCCAGACTGCGGGTCGCCTTTTCTTTGGTGACTTTGGTGTTCGCGTAACTTCGCTGCGCGAAGTAAGCGAACCCCGCGCGCGCGGCGCGCCTTTTGGCGAACAAAAGAAAACCCGCTTTGCGGGTTTCGCCAAAGTTACTGGCCGCCGGGCCACTCCCGGCCAACAGAACTAAGAAGAGGAAGGAGGAGGATGAGGAGGCAGAGAGCGCCCCCGCCGGAGCAAGACCCGGCCCCTAACCCGTATTCCGAAGCCCGGCCGCGATCCCGTTGATCGAAATATGAATACCCGTCTGCACCCGCTGGTCCGCCTGACCAGCACGGTAACGCCGCACCAGTTCGACCTGCAGGTGGTGCAGCGGGTCGATGTAGGGAAAGCGGTGGCGTATCGAGCGCTGCAGCGCGGCGTTGCCGGCCAGGCGCTGTTTTTCGCCGGTGATCAGGGCCAGGGCATCGGCGGTGAGGTGCCATTCGGCCTCGATGGCGCTGAAGATTTTTTTGCGCAGGCGCGCGTCGCCGACCAGGTCGGAATAGCGCGAGGCCAGGGCCAGGTCGCTTTTGGCCAGCACCATGTCCATGTTGCTGAGCAGGGTGCGAAAGAAGGGCCACTGCTTGTACATTTTCTGCAGCAGCGCGAGCGCCTCCCTGCGTGCGGCGGGGGTGCCGCCCTGGCCCAGCATGTGCGCGATGGCCGAGCCGAAGCCGTACCAGCCGGGCAGGGTGAGGCGGCACTGGCCCCAGCTGAAGCCCCAGGGGATGGCGCGCAGGTCTTCGATTTTTTGCGAAGCCTTGCGCGAAGCCGGGCGGGAGCCGATGTTGAGTTCGGCGATTTCGCGTATCGGCGTGGCGCTGAAAAAATACTCGGTGAAGCCCGGGGTGTCGTAGACCAGCGTGCGGTAGGCCGCCATGCTGGCTTCAGAGAGCTCGGCCGCGGCCTGCAAAAAGGCCTTGGTCGCGGGTTTGGTCGGCTGCAGCAGCGTGGCTTCCAGCGTGGCGGCGACCAGGGTTTCGAGGTTGCGCCGGCCGATCTCGGGGTTGGCGTATTTGGAGCCTATGACCTCGCCCTGTTCGGTCAGGCGTATCTGCCCGCGCACCGTGCCCGGGGGCTGGGCCAGGATGGCCTGGTAGCTGGGGCCGCCGCCGCGGCCCACGGTGCCGCCGCGGCCGTGGAACATGCGCAGCTGGATGTTGTGCGAATTGGCGAGCACGTCGAACAGCTCGACCAGGGCGATCTCGGCGCGGTAAAGCTCCCAGTTGCTGGTGAAGATGCCGCCGTCCTTGTTGCTGTCGGAGTAGCCGAGCATGATGTCCTGCTCGGCGCCGCTGCGCTTGACCAGCTGGGCAATGCCGGGCAGGGCGTAGAACTCGCGCATGATGGGCGCGGCATTGCGCAGGTCTTCAATGGTTTCGAAGAGCGGCACCACGATCAAATCGTTCGTCGCATTGCTGTCCAGCGTGCCGTGCATCAGGCCGACTTCCTTCTGCAGCAGCAAGACTTCGAGCAGGTCGCTGACGGTTTCGGTGTGGCTGATGATGTAGTGGCGTATCGCTTCCTTGCCGAAGCGCGCGCGCGCCGTGCGGGCGGCCTCAAAAATCGCAAGTTCGCTTTGCGCATGGGCCGAGTAGGCGCTGCCGACCACGCGCAGCGGCCGCGCGTCGTTGAGCAGGCCCACCAGCAACGCGCGTTTGGCGGCTTCGTCGAGCTTGGCGTAGTTCGCTTCTATGCGCGCGGCGGCCAGCAGCTCGGCCACCACTTCCTCATGCTTGTCGGAGCTCTGGCGCAGGTCGACCGTGGCCAGGTGAAAACCGAAGACCTCGACCGCGCGTATCAGCGGGTGCAGGCGCTGGGCGATCAGGGCCTCGCCGTGGTGGGCCTTGAGCGAGGCCTCAATGGTGCGCAGGTCGGCCAGGAAATCCTCGGACTTCAGGTAGGCGTTTTGCGGCGCGACGGCGTGGCGCGCGGCATCGCCGCCGGTCAGTTCCTTGAGCGTGGCGGCCAGGCGGGCATAGACGCCGGTCAGGGCGCGGCGGTAGGGCTCGTCCTTGCGGTGCTCGCTGGTGTCGGGCGAGCTTTCGGCCAGGGCGCGCATCTCGGGGCTGAAATCGACCAGCATGGCCGACAGCGAAAGCTCGCCGCCCAGGAAGTGGACCTCGGTCAGGTAGTGGCGCAGCGCCACTTCGGCCTGCCGGCTCAGCGCGTAGTTGAGGGTCTCGGCGCTGACGTTGGGGTTGCCGTCGCGGTCGCCGCCTATCCACTGGCCCATGCGCAGAAAGCTGTGCACCGGCTGGTTGCCGAGTTCACGCTCGAGGTTGGCGTAGAGCTTGGGGATTTCGCGCAGAAAAGTGGCTTCGTAATAGCTGAGCGCGTTTTCGATCTCGTCGGCCACGGTGAGCTTGGAAAAACGCAGCAACCGGGTTTGCCACAGCTGCATCACGCGGGCGCGCAGCTGGGCCTCGTTGGCGGCCAGCTCGCGCGGCGTGAGCGCGTCCTTGGCGGCGTTGTGGGCCAGGGCCAGCGCCTTGATGTCGTCGCGCGCGGTCAGCAACTGGGCGATGTCGCGTTCGGCGTCCAGGATGCTTTTGCGCTGCACCTCGGTGGGGTGGGCGGTGAGCACGGGCGAGACAAAGCTGTGCGCCAAGGTATTCGAGATCGTGCGGGTCGAGATGCCGGCCCAGCGCAGGCGGGCCAGCGCCACTTCAATGCTGCCTTCCTGGGTGTCGCCCGCGCGCTCGTGCACGGCGCGGCGGCGTATGTGGTGGCGGTCCTCGGCCAGGTTGGCCAGGTGGCTGAAATAGGTGAAGGCGCGTATCACGCTGACCGTCTGGTCGCCCGACAGGCCCTTGAGCAGCTTCTTGAGGGCCTTGTCGGCTTCGGTATCGGCGTCGCGCCGGAAGGTGACGGAGAGCTTGCGCACCTGCTCGATCAGCTCATAGGCGGCCACGCCTTCCTGCTCGCGGATCACGTCGCCCAGGATGCGGCCCAAAAGGCGTATGTCTTCGACCAGGGGGCGTTCATTGTCCCGCGAGCGGGTGGAGGCCTTGGGAACGGCGGCTGCGGCGCCGTCCCTGGCGCCCTCGCTGGCGTGTTGTTGAACCTTCTTGGCGCGCGCGGAAGTGACCATCTCTACCCTCTAGTTCTTAAGCTTGTTCTTAAGCCCTGCATGCTAGCATTCACTTCCCCCCAAGTATTACAAGCAGGTTACGAGTGTCCGCAGTGTCTGAATCCAACCCCCCTGATATGAAGAAGGTGGTCATCGCCACGCGCGAGAGCCGCCTGGCGATGTGGCAGGCCGAATATGTCAAGGCCTTGCTCGAGTCGCGCCTGGGCTGGCAGGTCGAGCTGCTGGGCATGACCACCCAGGGCGACCAGATCCTGGATCGCTCGCTGAGCAAGGTCGGCGGCAAGGGCCTGTTCGTCAAGGAACTCGAAGTGGCGCTCAGCGAAGGCCGGGCCGACCTGGCCGTGCATTCGCTGAAAGACGTGCCCATGGACCTGCCCGAGGGCTTTGCGCTGGCCTGCGTGCTGGAGCGCGAGGACCCGCGCGATGCTTTTGTGTCTAACCAATTCGCCGGCCTGGCCGATTTGCCGCAGGGCGCGGTGGTGGGCACCTCCAGCCTGCGCCGGCTGGTGCTGCTCAAGGCCTTGCGGCCCGACCTGGTGATACAGCCGCTGCGCGGCAACCTGGACACGCGTTTGCGCAAGCTCGACGAAGGCCAGTACCAGGCCATCGTGCTGGCGGCCGCGGGCCTCAAACGCCTGGGGCTGGAATCGCGCATACGCGCGACCTTTGAGCCGGCCCAGATGCTGCCCGCCGCGGGGCAGGGCGCATTGGGCATTGAAGTGCGCGCCGACCGCGCCGACCTGCTGGCCGCGCTGGCCACGCTGGCGCACCAGCCGACCTGGCTGGCCGTGACGGCCGAGCGCACGGTCTCGCGCGCCATGGGCGGCAGCTGCTCCATGCCGCTGGCGGCCTTCACGCAGGGCGCGGCGGCGGGCGGCAGCATGCAGCTGAGCGCCGCCTGGGGCGACCCGGCCACGGCCGAGGCGCCTTCCGGCAGCGCCGCTGCCCTGGCGCCCCTGGTGCAGGTGAAACACAGCGCCCCGGTGCGCAATTTCGCCGAGGCCGAGGCCTTGGGCGAGGCCGTGGCGGCGCAACTGCGCGCCGGTGGCGCGGTCTGGGCCGGCAAGGGCCAGGCCTGATGCAGCCCATGCCGGCGCCTGCGGCCGGTGCGGCCCCCGTCATCGTGACGCGCCCCGCGGCGGATGCGCAGCACTGGGTGCACGCGCTGCGGCAGGGTGGTTTCGCGGCCGAAGCGCTGCCGCTGATCGATATCGCAGCAGCATCTGGCACAGGCGCGCTGGCGCAGGCCTGGCAAACGCTGGACCGCTATGCGGCCTGCATGTTCGTCAGCGGCAATGCGGTGGCGTATTTTTTCGAATCCCCTTTGGCCAGCGGCCTGCCGCCCAGCCTGCGCCTGATGGCGCCCGGGCCCGGCACTGTGGCGGCCTTGCTGGCCGCGGGTGTGCCTGCCGCGCAGGTCGATGCGCCGGCTGCCGACGCCGGGCAATTTGACTCGGAGGCGCTGTGGGCCGTGGTCGGGCAGCGTGACTGGCAGGGAAAGCGCGTGCTGGTGCTGCGCGGTGAAAACCCGGACGCCGCGGGCGGCGCGCAGCCCTCGGGGCGCGACTGGATCGCCCGCCAGTGGGAGGCCGCCGGCGCGCAGGTGGATTTTGTCGGCGTGTACCAGCGCCGCGCGCCCCGGCTCAGCCAAACGCAGCTTGCGCGCGCGCGCGCCGCCAGCGCGGACGGCTCGGTCTGGCTGTTCAGCAGTTCGGAGGCGCTGGCCAACCTTGTGCAGCAGCCGGCGCTGGCCGGCGTCGACTGGCGCGGCGCCCGCGCGGTGGCAACGCATCCGCGCATCGTGGACGCAGTGCGCGCCGCGGGCTGGGGTGTTGTTGTGGCGTCACGCCCCGCCCTGACGGACATCAGGGAGACATTGGCCTCGATAGAATCCCTTTATCCATGAGCGATCCCCATATAGCCCAGCCCACGCCTTCCACGCCCGACAAGGAGCCCGTGCTGGAGCGCGCTCTGGTGGTGGCCGAACCGCTGGTCCCCGCGCCCGATGCCTGGCTGGTGCCGCGCAAATGGGCACTGGGGGTGGCCGCGCTGGCGGCCGGCGGCCTGCTGGCCAGCGGCCTGCTGTGGCAAAAACTGGGCACCATCCAGGAAGAACTGGCCCGCCGCAGCCTGGATTCCGGCGCGCAGGCCATCGAAGCGCGCGCGCTGGCGCGCCAGGCCCAGGAAGCCACGCGTGAACTCTCGGCGCGGCTGGCCATCCAGGAAACCCGCATCAGCGAAGTCAGCCTGCAGCGCACCCAGCTTGAGGAACTGATGCAAAGCCTGTCGCGTTCGCGCGATGAAAACCTGGTGGTGGACGTGGAGTCCGCGCTGCGCCTGGCGCAGCAGCAGGCCCAGCTCACCGGCAGCGCCGAACCGCTGCTGGCCGCGCTCAAGTCGGCCGACCAGCGCCTGGCGCGCGCCGCGCAGCCGCGCCTGAACCCGCTGCAGCGCGCCATCGCCCGCGACATGGACCGCATCAAGGCCGCGACCCTGACCGACGTGCCGGTGCTGATGCTCAAGCTCGACGAACTGGCCCGCCTGGCCGACGACCTGCCGGTGGCCAATGCCATGGTGGCCAACAGCCCCTTGCGCGCAACGCCCACCCTGGCCGCGCCCGCCCCGGCCGCGCGCGCCAGCGCGCCGGCGGCCGACAAGCCCTCTGAGGGGATGTTCGACAGGCTTTCGCTGAGCGCCTGGTCGCAGCGCACACTGGACAACCTGCGCGAGGAAGCCCGCAAGCTGCTGCGCGTGAGCCGCATCGAGCAGCCCGAGGCGGCGCTGCTGTCGCCTGAGCAGTCCTTCTTCCTGCGCGAAAACCTCAAGCTGCGCCTGCTCAATGCGCGCCTGGCGCTGCTGTCGCGCCAGACCGACTCGGTGCGCGCCGACCTGGCCAGCGCCAGCGCCTGGCTGGGCAAATACTTCGACCCTTCCTCGCGCAAGACCCAGGCCGCGGCCCAGCTGCTGGCCCAGGTGCAGGGCCAGCTCAAGACCAGCGAGCTGCCGCGCCTTGACGAAACCATGGCCGCGCTGGCCACGGCGGCCGCGGGCCGCTGATTCTTCGCAAAGGCAGGACACACGCATGCGCGCCGCCCTCTGGCTACTGGCCCTTTTTGGCGTGGCGGTTGCCGTGGCGCTGTTCGCGGGCAACAACCAGGCCGTGGTGACCATTTTCTGGCCGCCGCACCGGGTCGACATTTCCTTCAACCTGGCGGTGATGCTGCTGGCCACCCTGTTCTTTGTGCTTTACCTGGCGCTGCGCGCGGTGTCGGCGGTGTTCTCGCTGCCGGCCGAGGCGCGGCGCTGGCGCGCCCAGCAAAAAGAGCGCGCCATGTACGGCGCCCTCATGGATTCGCTGGCCCACCTGCTGGCCGGGCGCTACCTACGCTCGACCAAATCGGCGCAGAACGCGCTGGCGCAGGAAAAAAGCCTGCGCCCGCTGGCCGACCACTACAGCCACATAACCGGCCACAGCTCCAGCCGCGGCGCCCAGCTGCGCGCGCTGGCCCACCTGCTGGTGGCCGAGGCCGCGCAGTCGCTGCAGAACAAGGGGCTGCGCGACCAGCACCTGCACCAGGCGCTGAAAAGCTCGGCGCCGCGCCATGCGCAGGAGGTGCGCGAGGGCGTGCAGTTCCGCGCGGCGCGCTGGGCGCTGGACGACCGCGACGCGGGCGCCGCGCTCGACTGGCTGGCCCAGCTGCCGCAGGGCGCCTCGCGCCGCACGCTGGCCCTGCGCATGAAGCTGCGCGCCTCGCGCCATGTGCGGCAGACCTCGCAGGCGCTGGAAACCGCGCGCCTGCTGGCCAAGCACCGCGCGTTTTCGCAGGCGGCGGCGCAAAGCATCATCCGCGGCCTGGCGCTGGAGCTGCTCAATGACGCCCATGACCCGGTGCAGCTGCAGCAGGCCTGGTTTTCACTCGACCAGAGCGAGCGCGCCATGCCCGAGCTGGTGGTGCATGCCGCGTCGCGCCTGATGGCGCTGCACGGCGAGCCGGAGCTCGCGCGCAGCTGGCTGCTGACGGTCTGGGACGCGATGATGCAGCCGCGCTCGGACATCGGCGACAACCTGCGCATCAAGCTGATCGGCGTGCTGGAAGCCGGCCTGGATTCGCTGGACGCCGCCTGGCTGGCGCGCATTGAAACGGCCCAGCTGAGCCGGCCGCGCGACGCCAACCTGCAATACCTGGCGGGCATGGCTTGTCTGAACCGCCAGCTCTGGGGCAAGGCCCGCCAGCTGCTGTCGCAAGCCGCGCCGGCCCTGCAGGACGTGGCGCTGCACCGCAATGCCTGGCGCGCGCTGGCCGTGCTGGCCGAGCAGCGCGAGGACGAAGCCGCCGCCGCGCAGGCCTACAAGCGCGCCGCGCAGATCTAAAACCGGTTGACGGTTTACGGCTTGACCACCTGGGCCGCCTTGGCCCGCTTCGTGTAATCCTGGTAAGCCGGCAGGGCGACGGCGGCAATGATGCCGACGACCATGATGACGGGGAAGGCCAGGCCGCCTATCTTGACCAGCGTGGTATTGGGCGGCGGGGGCGCGCCGAAGCGGTTGCCGCCCTTGGTGCCCGGGTTGAACAGCCAGACCAGGCCCACCAGCGGGATCAGCGCCAGCAGCACGGTCCAGCCGGACCATCCCATGTCGTGGCTGCGCTGTATGCTCAGCAGCACAATGAAGATGAAGTAGGGAATGGTCGCCAGCATGCCGAGCACGCCGGCGGCCTTGCCGAAACCGAGGGCGCCGGCAATAAAGCCCAGCACGACGGCCGCCACCACCATCAGCAGGTAGCCGCCCAGGTTGTAGGCCAGGTAGCGCAGCCGGCCGACCCGGCCCCTGGCCGAAAACAGCTTGACGGGCTGCACGCCCGCCTCATTGTCAAAAACGTCGTCCACCACGGCCTTGGGCGCTGCATACGGGTTCACTGCTTCGGACATCGCTATCCCTCCTGTTGTTGAGACCCGAAGGATAACCGTTGCCGGGGCGCCTGTGGACCCCCCCGGGAGCCGCTTCTTACAGCAGCCCGGCGCGCTTGACCGCGTGGTAGCGGTTGACCAGCGAGACGGCCAGCTGAGCCGGCTCCACGTCCATGGAGAGCGGGTCCCGGCCGACCACGCGCGCGAAGGCGTCGCGCCGCGACTGCGCAAACAGGTGGGCGGCGGCCACGTCGACCGCGTCCGCGGGGGTGGACAAGGCCTGGCCGGCGATGCGGCCCAGCACGCGCTCGCGCAGGCTGGCCACCAGCACCAGGTGCTGGCGGCGCAGCAGCTTGATCGCCGGGCGCAGCTCGGCGGCGTCCTCGTCGCGGAAGTTGGTCAGCACGATCACCAGCGCGCGCCGGCGCTGCACGCGCAGCAGCTCCTGGGCGGCCAGCAGGTAGTCCGAATGCATGGCGCCGGGCTGGATGTCGTGCAGCCGGTTCATCAGGGCGTTGAGCGTGGCCGCGCCCTTGCGCGGCGCGAAATCACGGCGCTGCCCCGGCAGGCCGCCGAAGGTCATGGCGCCGACCTCGTCGCCTTCTTTCAGGGCGACGTAGCTCAGCAGCATCAGCGCGTTGAGGGCCTCGTCGAAATGGCTGCTGCCTGGGGTCCCGTCCTGTTCCGGCCCGCCTTCGTCGGCGCGCATGCGGCGGCCGCAGTCGAGCAGGAAGAACACGCATTGGTCGCGGTCGTCCTGGAACTCGCGCACGATGGGCCGCTGGTGGCGCAGCGTGGCCTTCCAGTCGATGTGGCGCAGCGAATCGCCGGTCCGGTAGTCGGCCAGCTGGCGGAAGTCGGTGCCCTGGCCGCGCTGCACATAGGTCTTGATGCCGATCTGCGCCAGCCGCCGGTCGCCGGACAGCCAGGCGTAGCGCGCCAGCGCGGCGAAGTTGGGATACACGCGCAGCTTGCCGGGCTGGCCCAGCGACTGCTGCACTTCGAAGCAGCCGCCGCGGCTGCGCCAGCGCAGCTGGGTGCTGCCGAAAAGCGCCACGCCGCGCTCGCGCGCGGTCACCGTGTAGCGCAGCTCGGCGCGCGAAGCCGGCGGCACGGTCAGGGTCTGCGGCAGGCCTTCGAAGCTAAAACGCGGGTCCACCTCGTCGAACACGGTCACGGCCCAGGCCCGCGGGCCTTCGTTGACCAGCACCAGCGTGAGCACGGTGGGCACGCCCAGCGAAAAGGCGCCGGGCAGCGTGCGCTCCATGCGCAGCGGCGCCTGCCGCCACAGGCGCCGGCTGCGCCAGAGGTCCAGCAGCGCGCCTGCCAGCGCCAGCAGCAGCACGGCGCCGGCCAGCAGGGCCAGCGTGTCCACCGGCAGGCCCGCGAGCAGGGCCAGGCAAGCGGCCACGGCGGCGCCGGCCAGCGCCTGGACCGTGCCTGCCGTGGGAATCACCAGCCAGCGCATGCGGGCCGGCCTCAGAGACGCGGCGCCTGCACGCTGCCCTGGGCGCTGCGCAGCAGTTCGTCCACGCCCAGGCCTTCGAGCTGGGCGTCGGGCGAGATCATCACGCGGTGGCGCAGGGCCGGCAGGGTCTGGCGCGCCACGTCGTCGGGGGTGATGAAGTCGCGCCCGTCCATCAGCGCGCCGGCGCGCGCGGCGCGCACCAGCGCCATGGTGCCGCGCGGCCCCGCGCCGGACGACAGGCCGGGCCAGTCGCGCGTGGCGCGCGCAATGCGCACCGCGTAGTCGATCACCTGCTCATGCGCCTGCACCAGGCTGGCCAGGCGCTGCAGCTCCAGCACCTGGGTGTCGTCCAGGCAGGGCCTGACCGCGTCCAGCGGCAGCTGGTTGCCGGCGCGCTGGCCGGTGGTCAGCTGCACCACCGCCTTTTCCTCGGCATGGCTGGGAAAGGCGATGTTGATCTTGAGCAGGAAACGGTCCAACTGCGCCTCGGGCAGGGGGTAGGTGCCTTCGGTGTCTATCGGGTTTTGCGTGGCCATCACCATGAAGGGGCGCGGCAGCGGCATGGCCCGGCCTTCCAGCGTGACCTGGTATTCCTGCATCACCTCGAGCAGCGCGCTCTGGGTCTTGGCCGGCGCACGGTTGATTTCATCGGCCAGCAGCAGATGCGTGAAGACCGGCCCCTGGTGCACGCGCAGCGTGCCTATGCCGGATTCCCCGCGGGTCGACGGGTCCAGCACCGAGTGGCCGGTGATGTCCGAGGGCATCAGGTCGGGCGTGAACTGCACGCGCGCGTAGCGCAGGCTCATGGCCTGCGCCAGCGCCCGCGCCAGCAGCGTCTTGCCGAGCCCGGGCACACCCTCGATCAGCACGTGGCCGGACGCGACCAGCGCCACCAGGGTCTGGTCGACGGCTTCCTTCTGGCCGACCACGGCCTTGCCGACTTCGTGGCGCAGGGTCTGCAGCCATTCGGCCGCGCGTATCAGTTCGTCGTTGGGAATCGATGACATGGTGGTTTCTCGGTTTCAGGATGAAGAAGGGGATGAAGGGGTCGGCGAAGCGGCGGATGAAACAGGCTGCGGGACCGGCTCGCGCGCGTCCAGCCGCCGGCGCGCGGTTTCCAGCAGTTCGAGGTCGGCGGCCAGCGCGGCGCGGCTGCGCGCCCTGTCGGCCTGCGCGCGTTCCAGCACGCGCACGTCCAGGCCGGTGGCGCGCGCGATCTCGGCGCTGCGCCGTGCCGGCTCGAGTTGCGAAAACCGGGGCAGTTGCCGCGCGGCCGATGCGTGCAGCGCGCGAAGCTGGGCCGCGTGCAGCGCTTTCGGCCCGTGCATGTGCAAAAAGCGCGCGGTGCCGCGCACCTGCTCGGCCATGGAGCGCCGGTGCGAGGGGGCGGACGGCGCCAGCGGCCCGAAGCGCACACCGGCGCGCCACAGCGCCAGCGCCAGGGCCAGCAGGCCCAGCAGCAGCGCCGCCCAGGCCTGGTGCCAGAGCCAGGGCGCGAAAGGCTCCCTGGCCTCTTCGGCAACAAACCAGAATTCGGCGCCGGCGCGCGCCTGCAGCGCCGCGGCCACCACCTGCGCGTTGTCGGCGCGCAGCAGGTTGCTGTTGTTCAGCAGGCTCCAGCCGCCGAGCACGGTGACCGTGCCCTGGCCGACCTGCACGCGCACGGCCTCAGTGCCGGCCGTGCCGCGCAGCGACCACAGCGGCGCGGCCAGGCGGTTCACCGGCAGGTACTGCGGGCTGAAGTAGGCGCCGCAGACGCGAAAGACGCGGCTGTCGCCGTAGCTGGCCGCGACCTCGGCGGGCTCCTCCAGCGCGCGGCAGTCCAGGTCCTTGGCGGCCTTGTCGAAAGGCCGCGCCGGCGTGACTTTCTGCGGGCTGATCGCGTTTTCCTCGGTGACGGGCAACCAGCCCGTGAGCGATTTGTGCCGGGCCAGAAAGCCCGGGATGACCAGGTGCCCGCCCTGCGCCACCCAGGCGCGCAGGCGCTGCGCGCGTTCGGGGAACAGGTCCCAGTTGCGCGACACCAGCACCAGGCGCGCCTGCGGCGGCGGCATGGCGTCCAGGCTTTTGTGCTTCACGACTTTCGCCCCCAGCGCGCCCAGCAGTTTTTCGGTCGCATACAGCGGGTTGGTCAGGGCCTCACCCTTGGCCGGCGTGGGGACGTCGACGTCCACCCATTCGGTGGCCGACACCAGCCAGATGCCGCCCGCCAGCAGCAGCGCGCCTATGAGGACCAGGATCAGCCGGTCCTTCATGGCGCCGCCTTCCCTGGTGCGGCCGCTGCGGCCGGCACGCCCAGGCGCGCGTCAAATTCGGCGCACAGCGCCAGCACACCGGCCGTGGGCGGCAGGCGCCCGCCGTAGGCCGCCAGCTGCCAGGCGGCCACCAGGCGCGCAAAAAAGTCGCGCGAGGGCGGCGCCAGCCGGCCTTCGCTGAGCGCCACGCATTCGCCTTCGGTGCTGGCGTTGCGTATGGGCACCGCATGCAGATGCACCAGGCGCGAGAGCGCGCCGCGGTAGAGCAGCGACAGTGCGGGCCGGCGCTGGCCGCGCTGCCACAGCGAGGCGACCGCCGAGCCCACGTCGTCGGGCAGGCTTTCGGGGCGTATGTCCAGGCTGCCGATGTGGCTGGGCAGGGGCGCCATGCGGTGCCGGCCGCCGCCGGCGCGCACCTGGACCCAGCGCCGTATGCGGATCACCAGCCAGGCCAGGGCCAGCGCGCCCAGCGCCCAGACCAGCAGGCGCGCGGCTTCGGACACCTTGGCCACAAAATCCTTGAGCCAGCCGAAGCCGTCGCTGTCCTTTTTTTTGTCCTCGGGCTTTTTGTCCCTGTCCCTCAGCTGCAGTGTCTTTTCGCTTTTGCTGCCGGGCAGGTTGGGGTCGACGCGCACCCGTTCGGCGGCCGACTGCACCTGCTGGCGCGAGGGCGGCTCGCCCGCTGCCGCGGCGGCCGCGCCGGCCCAGGCCGCGCAGGCGGCGACCAGCAGGCGGGCCAGGGCCTGCCGCCATCGGACATCACGGCGCGCGGCCCTCATGCGCCGGCCTTTGCCGGTGCGGGCGTGAAGGCGCGGCGAAATTCCTGCTCGATGTCCCAGGCTTCGAGCTCAACGCGGCGGTTCAGGTACATGGCAAAGCCGGCCGCCACAAAAAAGGGCTCGACCAGTGCGACGGCGAAGGCGTACACCACGGCAAGGCACAGGCTTTGCAGTGTCGACTCCGTGGCGATCAGCCAGCGCCAGAGTTCCGACAGGCTGCCCTCGGGCGCGAACCAGAACAGGACGGAGAGCAGGGCGAGCTCCAGCGCGATCTCGACATTGGAAAAAATCAGCTGCATGCCCGCGCCCGCGCCGCGCCGACCGCGCAGCAGCTGGTCGCGCCGCTTGCGCCTGGCGCCGCCGCGCTGGCCTTCGAGCTGGTCTATGGCCTGCGTGTAGGAGCGCCAGGGCGACAGCCGCCGCCACAGCAGCGTGCGCAGCAACTGCCCGCCCCACACCTGGGCGCGATGCTCCCAGAGGTCTTTCCAGCGGGTGGACTGGCCGAACACCGCGCGCGACAGGATGAACAGCAGGCTGCGGTCAAACCAGGGCTTGAGGCAGAAAATCAGCAGGCCGGGCAGCCAGTAGGCGAACTCGATGGTGCACAGCAGCAGCGCGATGACCACCACATACATGGGCAGGAAAGTGCGCCAGATGGAGCCGGCATGGCGGCGCACCAGCGCGACGCCCAGGTCGGCGGCTTCGGCCATGGGGCGCGGGCGCAGCGCGACGGCCAGCGCGTCAACCTGCATGGCGCTGCCCCTGGTCCGCGGGTGCCCCGCCGGCGCGCGGCCGTCCCTGCCAGCCCAGGTAGGCCAGCACCAGGGTCCAGCAGGCCGCGCCGGCGCCGTATTTCACGGCGGGTGTGACCCAGCGCGCCGAGGACCAGAAGGCTTCGACGGCGGCGGCGATCAGCAGCAGGCCGATGACGCCATAGACCACCACGATGGCGTGTCGCGCCGCCAGGCGCAACGCCTCCAGGCGGGTGTGCCGGCCCGGCGCAATCAGCGCGTAGCCCAGGCGCAGCCCGGCCGCGCCCGCCAGCACGATGGCGGTCAGTTCGAAAGCGCCGTGGGTGACGACAAAAGAGCAGAAGTTCTGCCCATGGCCCGAGGCGATCAGGTAGCCGCCCACGGCGCCTATCTGCACGCCGTTGAACAGCAGCACGCCGGCGCTGCCGATGCCGCCGAAAATGCCGGCGGCGAAGCAGCGAAAGCCGATGCCGATGTTGTGCATGACGTAGTAGCCGAACATCTGCCAGTCGCCGCTGGCGTCGCGGTTGCGCCCGAAGGACTTGGCGCTGTCGCTGTACATGCTGTCGAACCGCTGCACCTGCGCCGCGTCCAGCAGGTGCAGGATGAAACCCGGGTCGCGGTAAGTGGCCAGGCCCGTGGCCAGCAGCGGCACCACGAACAGCAGGGCCGCCACCAGCAGGTAGGCGCGGTGCGCGCGCACCGCCTGCGGGAAGTCGACCAGCGCCAGCAGGCCCAGGCGCGCCAGGCCGTAGTCGTGGCGCCGGTAGATCAGCCGGTGGGCGCTTTGTGTCAGGGATTCCAGCCGCTGCGTCAGGTGGACCGGGTAGGCACGGGCCTGCGCCAGCGCCAGGTGTTCGCAGACGCGGCGGTACAGCGTGGCCAGCCGCGCGCCGTCGAACTTGCGCTCGGTCTCGGCGACGCCTATGACCTTCTCGAGCTCGTTCCACAGCGGCGCATAGGCCGCTTCAAACTGCAGGGGCGTCATGGCCGCGCTTCTCCTTCGCGCCGGCCCATCAGCCATTGCGCCACGCCCAGCAGGCGCTGCGTGGCGCTGCTGCCCGGCGCGCCCGTGCCCAGCACCGGTTCGGCCAGGGCGGCGAGTTCGCCCAGGCGCTCGGGCGTCAGCCGCTTGGCCCGGCCGGCCCAGGCCAGCACCGAAGCCTGCTCGGCGGCCGACAGCGGCCGCGCGGGGGCCAGCGGGGCCGACAGCGGCACCTCGCCATGCAGCTTGACGGCATCGGTAAAGACCACCAGCGTGCCGGCGGCCAGGTCGCCCAGGCGCTTGCTGTCGCGCCGCCAGAGCATGGACACCAGCCCGGCGCCGAACAGCGCGGGCATGAAGTCGGCCGCGCGCAGCAGGTTGCGGGTCAACGAGGCGGCGGGCGTCACCGGCAGGCCGGAATCCATCACCACGCGCAGGCCCATGGCCCGCTTGCCGGGCGTGGCGGCCGCGCGGGTCAGCTCGAACACCACGGGGTAAAACCATTCGAGGCCGAAATACGCAAGCAGCAGCACGGCCACGCCGGCCTTGCCCATCAGGCCGACCACAATGGCCACGGCGATGAACAGGCAGGCGCGTATGGCCAGGTCTATCAGGTAGGCCAGCCCGCGCGCGACGATGCCGGCGGGCCGCAGGGACAGGGTGATGCCCTCGGGCGTTTCAGCCGTGTAAATCGTGTCCAGGCGCGTGGTGGCCACAGGCTGGGGTCTCAGGCCTTGACGACGATGGTGTCCGCGATCTCGTCGTGCAGGCAGCGGCGGGATTTGCGAAAGATCATCAGGCAGTCGATCAGGGAATAAACCCAGACCACGGCCATGACAAGGCCGGCCACAAAGCCCGCGCCGTAGCGCAAGGCCAGGCGCGTGGGGGAAACGGCTTCGCCCGAGGGCCGGACAATGCGCAGCTTGAGCAGGACCTTGCCAATCGTCTGGCCCCGCGTCGCGAGCAGGTAGCCGTTGAGCAGCACGAAGATCAAGGCGCCGATGGCCATGCCCAGCGGGTTGAAGGACCACGCGCCTGTGCCTTGCGAGGCCCAGGGGTTGTAGGGGGTGAGCACCGACACCAGCCACAGCACCAGGCTCTGGAAAACCGTGTCGAGGATGACGGCGCCCAGCCGTTCGACGCGGCCGGCCAGCTGCGGCCCTTCATTGGCATCGGCCACATCCGCCACGGCGGCCTGCGGCGGCGCGTAGCGCGCGTCGTGCGTGGGCTGGTCCATCGTCATCCCTCTTTCGTCGGTTTTATTGGCCTGATTCTAGGGCTTGTTTCAAGCCATAAAAAAAGCCCGCACAGGCGGGCTTTTTTCAGGGGGTGGCCGCGGGTGCGGCCGGGCTTACTGGCCGGCCGATTTTTCAAAGGGCAGGGACATCGCGCCCAGGTCGCGCCGGGTTTCGACCAGCACCAGCGGGCCTTCGTCGGCCACGACCAGCGGCGGGCGCTCGCGCGGCACGTGCACCGGCTTGACCTCGGCCGCGATGGCGGCCTTGGCTTCGGCGATCTTGGCCGCGTCGGAGTTCACCCACTGCAGGCCCGAGGACTGGGCCACCTGGGCCAGTTCATCGAGGGGCAGCGCGTAGGACTGGACCTTGGGCAGGCTGATGGCCGCGGCGGCCGGTGCAGGCTGCACTGCCGCTACAGGTGCGGGCGCGGGTGCCGGTGCGGCCACAGCCACGGGGGCTGTGTAGGCGGGCGCCGGTGCTGCTTCAGGCACAAAAGGCGCGGCAGGCGTCACAGCGGCCGCGGGTGCCGCGTAGCTGGCGACGGCTTGCGGCACGTGCTCTTCGCGGGCTTGCGGCTGCGGCTGGGCTTGCGTGAAACCGGCCTGGCCGGCATGGGCGGCATCGACGCCTTCGGCGGGCTGCTGCTCGCCGCGTTCGCCGTTCTCACCGCGTTCGCGGCGGTCGCGGCCGTAACGGTCGCGGCTGCGGCGCTCGCGTGGCTGGCGCTGTTCATCACCTTGGGCGCCCTGGCCGTTCTGCACGGGAGCGACCGGATTACCGGCTTCGTCGAGCACGGGTGCCGCTGCGGCCTCGGGGTTGAAGCCGGCGCCGGCATTCTGGCCTTCGGCGCCTTCAGGGCGGTCGCTGCCGCGGCGCTCGCCTCGGCGGCCGTTGCGCTCGCCGCGTTCGCGGCGGCCTTCACCGCGCTCGCCGCGTGCTTCGCGGTTGCCCTGGCGTTCGCCGTCCTGGGGTGCGCGCTCCTGGCGCGGCTCGGCGGCCTCGCCACCCATGGCGGCTGCCATGGCGGCCTGGTTGGCCAGCGCGAGGTCCTGCTCGACGGCGTCGCGCTGTATACGTTCACCGCGCTCGCCACCACGTTCACCGCCACGCTCGCCGCCACGCTCGCCGCGTTCACGGCGGTTGCGGCCGCCTTCGCGGCCTTCACGGTTGGGCGTGTCGCCGCGCGGCTGCTCGCCTGCGCCTTCGGGGCGGGCCTCGCCGGCCGGACGTTCCTGGCGGCCTTCGGCATTGCGCTCGCGGCGTTCGCCGCCGCGGCCTTCACCGCGTTCGCCACGGCCTTCGGGGCGTGCTTCGCGGCCTTCGCCACCACGGCCTTCGCTGCGGCCACGGCCGCCGCGCCGGCCGTCACGGCCGCCGCGCTCACCACCGCGATCGGAACGCTCGCCACGCTCGCCGCCACGGCCTTCACCGCGACCTTCGCGCCGGCCTTCGCCGCGCTCGTCTTTTTTCACTTCCTTGGCGGCAGGCGCCGGAGCCGGCGTTTCGGCGCCGCCGAACAGGCTCTTGATCCAGCCGAAGAAACCTTTTTCAGCCGGTGCCGCTGCCGCCGGTGCGGGGCGGGCGGCCGGCTTGTGCGCCGCTGCATGCGCAGCGGGTTCCGGCTTGGGCGGTGCCACGGGGGCGGGCGCATCGGGCAGCACGCCCTTGATGACGGGCTCCTGCTTGTTGTGCTTTTCCTGGCTGCGGCGCGTGACGGTGGTCGGGTCTTCGACTTCCTCGGCCATTTTGTAGCTGGCGGCGATGTTGTCCAGGCGCGGGTCGTCGTGTTTCAGGCGTTCCAGGCGGTAGTTGGGGGTTTCCAGCGTCTTGTTGGGCACCAGCAGCACGTTGATGCGCTGCTTGACTTCGATCTTGGCGATCTCCGAGCGCTTTTCATTGAGCAGGAAGGAGGCCACGTCGACCGGGACCTGGCACAGCACCGAGGCCGTGCTGTCCTTGAGGGACTCTTCCTGGATGATGCGCAGGATCTGCAGCGCCGAGCTTTCGGTGTCGCGGATGTGGCCGGAGCCGCCGCAGCGCGGGCAGGGAATCGACGCGCCTTCGGACAGGGCCGGGCGCAGGCGCTGGCGGCTCATTTCCATGAGGCCGAACTTGCTGATGGTGCCGAACTGCACGCGGGCGCGGTCCTGGCGCAGCGCGTCGCGCAGGCGGTTTTCCACGTCGCGGCGGTTGCGCGACTCTTCCATGTCGATGAAGTCGATGACGATCAGGCCGCCCAGGTCGCGCAAACGCATCTGGCGCGCGACTTCGTCGGCGGCTTCCAGGTTGGTGCGGGTGGCGGTTTCTTCGATGTCGCCGCCCTTGATGGCGCGGGCCGAGTTGACGTCGACCGAAACCAGGGCTTCGGTGTGGTCGATCACGATGGCGCCGCCCGAAGGCAGCTGCACGGTGCGCGCGTAGGCCGACTCGATCTGGTGTTCGATCTGGAAGCGGCTGAACAGCGGCGCGTCGTCGCGGTAGCGCTTGACGCGGTGCTCATGCTCGGGCATCACGTGGGCCATGAACTGCTTGGCCTGCTCGTAGACGTCGTCGGTGTCGAACAGGATGTCGCCGATGTCGCTATTGAAGTAGTCGCGGATGGCGCGTATCACCAGGCTGGATTCCTGGTAAATCAGGAAAGCGCCCTTGCCGCCCTTGCCGGCGCCGTCGATGGCGGTCCAGAGCTTGAGCAGGTAGTTCAGGTCCCACTGCAGTTCAGGGGCGCTGCGGCCTATGCCGGCGGTGCGCGCGATGATGCTCATGCCGTTGGGGTACTCGAGCTGGTCCATCGCTTCTTTGAGCTCGGCCCGGTCGTCGCCCTCGATGCGCCGGCTCACGCCGCCGCCGCGCGGGTTGTTGGGCATCAGGACCACATAGCGGCCGGCCAGGGAGACGAAGGTGGTGAGGGCCGCGCCCTTGTTGCCGCGTTCTTCCTTTTCGACCTGGACCAGCAGTTCCTGGCCTTCCTTGATGACGTCGTTGATGCGCGCCTGGCTGACCGGCACGCCCTGGGCGAAATACTGCTTGGAGATTTCCTTGAACGGCAGGAAGCCGTGGCGGTCTTCGCCGTAGTCGACGAAGCAGGCTTCCAGCGAGGGCTCGACGCGCGTGACGACGGCCTTGTAGATGTTGCCCTTGCGCTGTTCGCGCCCTTCGATTTCAATTTCGTAGTCGAGGAGTTTTTGTCCGTCGACGATCGCCAGGCGGCGTTCTTCAGCCTGAGTGGCGTTTACCAGCATCCGTTTCATGGGTAGCCTTCCTTATCGTTCTTCGTTTTGATGTCATGTCTCGAACATCAATCACATGCCCAAAATGGGCCAACGACGCCGGAGGGACGCAGTGCGAACGTGGAGGAATTGCCGGAGAGCTTTTGACGGCGCGCGGCCGACCGAAATGAATCGGTCAGCGACGTGGTCTGGGCGTAGGCGCGTGGATGGAGCGAGCAGGGGTCAAACGGGTGGGTGCCGCGCAAAGCGCGGCTGCTGGCGCCCACTGCACAAAGGCTGGCGGCTGATTCATGCCGAATGCGGGGCCCACGAATGTCGTGAGGCGCCGCAGGCATATATAAATCAGACTGACCAGTGTTGTCATCAGAGGGCTACCCGTTAAAGGACTTGATCTCGGCTGGATCCGCGTGCAGCCTGTTGTTCGTGACTTGGGCTGCACACATGGTATTCCGTAGTTGTGTTCGCAAAACGTCGACTCGTCTACCGTGCAAGATGCTCGCCGCGAGGTGCCTGGCACTCGTCGCTTGCGGGCAATTGCCGGCGTGGGCATCGACCTTCCAGCGAGGCTGCTTGTTCGCCTTTTCAGGGCCGGGGACGTGTGTGGACTAAACTCCAGACAAATCAACCACTTACAGCGCATCGCTAGTGAAACACATTATAGGGTCAGCCAGGGGCTTGGCAAGGAAACCCGGGAAAACACCGGGTCGCCCACCCGTGGCCGCCGCCAGGCCCAAACCTCAGGCCGCCTCAGCCCCGCCCATTCCCCAGGCGCCGGCCCCGGCAGCGCCCCAGGCCACGCTGGTGACCGTGGACGAGGACTACGCGGGCCAGCGGCTGGACAACTTTTTGATCCGCCAGCTCAAGGGCGTGCCCAAAACCCATGTTTACCGCATCATCCGCAGCGGCGAGGTCAGGGTGAACAAGGGCAGGGCGCAGGCCGACACCCGTGTGGAGGCCGGCGACGTGGTGCGCCTGCCGCCGGTGCGCACCTCCGAGCGGGCCGGCCAGAAAGCCGAGGCCATGGCCCAGGAAATCGCCCGCCACGGCGCCAGTTCCACCACCGGCGGTTATGCGCCCTCGCGTGAATTCCCCATCCTGTTTGAAGACGACTTCGTGCTGGCCATCGACAAACCGGCCGGCGTGGCGGTGCACGGCGGCAGCGGCGTGAGCTTTGGCGTGATCGAGCAATTGCGCATGGCGCGGCCGGAGGCCGACTTCCTGGAGCTGGTGCACCGGCTGGACCGCGAAACCAGCGGCATCCTGCTGATCGCCAAGCGGCGCATGGCGCTCAAGCTGCTGCAGGAGCAGTTCCGCGAGCGCGAAACCGACAAGGTCTATCTGGCGCTGGTCGGCGGCGACTGGCCGGCCAAACACCGCGTGATCGACAAGGCGCTGCACAAATACCTGCTGCCCGACGGCGAGCGGCGCGTCAAGGTGGTCGACAACGACCATCCCGACGGCATGCGTTCGGTGACGCTGGTGAAGGTGAAGACTGCCGTGCCCGCCAGCCCGCTGGCGCCGGCGACGCCTTTTACCTTGCTGGAAGTCACCATCAAGACGGGCCGCACGCACCAAATCCGCGTGCACCTCGCCAATGAAGGCCACCCGATCGCCGGCGACGACAAATACGGCGATTTCGAGCTGAACCGGGCGCTGCAGAAAACCGTAGCCGGCGCGGTGCCGCTCAAGCGCATGTTTTTGCATGCCTGGAGCCTGAAGTTCAACCATCCCAAGCTGCGCAAGGTGGTGCACCTGCAGGCGCCGCTGCCGCCCGAGCTGCAGCAGTTTTTGCCGGCGCCGGTTTCCACATGATTCACAACGCTCCTGAAGCGCTTGATTCAAAGAGCGCAGCCGGGCCGATCCGGGGGAAGTTCAGCGGCCTGGCCGGGACCGTGCTGATGTTCGTCTTTGCCGGTCCCGCCCTGTACGGCCTAGCGTATTACCTGGTGGCGGGTGGGTTGGGGCGGGGNGATTTTCGCTGGAGCCAGCTGCCTTCGGTCGTGTTCTGGCCGCTTCTGATGGAGTTCATGTTCTGGGTGTCTTTGGGGCGCCTTGAAACCCTGCTTCAGGTTTCGCTGCCCACCGTCTTGGCTGCCGTGGCTTTCTGGTTGTTGAACAAAAGGGTGATGCCTTCTCTGAACGCCATGTCCGCCTTCCGGTTTGTTTTTTCCAGGTCGGCGGCCTGCCTGCTGGTTTGTGTGGGGGCTTTTGTGGCCTTGAATCCGGCGATGGTGACACAGGGATGGGACGCGCTGTATTTTTACAATCCGCACGCTCGGGCTCCGTACGACGACTCGGGGTGGGAATTCCTTCAAAGTTACGGGCCGCTTTTCCACCTGGTTTTGCTCGCCCTGGCAGGCGCGTTGTTGGGGGCGGCGTACGGGCTCTCATCCTGGTGGTTCAATAAACGCCCGGTCCCTAAGACAATATCCCCATGCAAACCCGAAATTTCGACCTGATCGCCTTCGACTGGGACGGCACGCTGTTTGATTCGACCGGCATCATCGTGCGCTGCATCCAGGCCGCGGTGCGCGACGTGGGCGGCACGGTGCCGACCGACAAGGAAGCCGGCTACGTCATAGGCCTGGGCCTGATGCAGGCCCTGGCCCATGCCGCGCCCGACGTGCCGCCCGAAAAATACCCTCAGCTCGGCGAACGCTACCGCCACCACTACGCCGCGCACTACGACGACCTGAGCCTGTTTGATGGCGTGCTGCCCCTGCTCGACGCCTTGAAGGCGCGCGGCCACCTGCTCGCGGTGGCCACCGGCAAGTCGCGCCGCGGCCTCGACGAGGTGCTGCGCACCGTGGAGCTCAAGGGCATGTTCGACGGCTCGCGCACCGCCGACGAGACGGCCGGCAAACCCGATCCGCGCATGCTGCACGAGCTGATGGCCGAATTCGACGTCGCGCCCGAACGCGTGCTGATGGTGGGTGACACCACCCACGACCTGCAGATGGCGCTCAATGCAGGTTGCCCCAGCGTGGGCGTGAGCTACGGCGCGCATGAACCCGACAGCTTCGCCGTGCTGGCGCCGCGCCACGTCGCGCATTCGGTGCCGGAGCTGCAGGACTGGCTGCTGGCCCATGGCTGAAGTCCGGCGTTAAGAGGCAGCAAAGGCCATGGACGAACGGCAAGCCCTGTGCAACAGCCGCGACCTGCTCGAAGGCGGGCTGGCCGTGCCGTTCGACGTGGTCTACGCCGGCCAGACCTGCCGCGCCTTCGCCGTGCGTTTCGAGGGTGTGGTCCATGCCTACCTCAATCGCTGCAGCCACGTCGCGATGGAACTCGACTGGCAACCCAACCGGGTGTTTGACGACCAGGGCCAGTGGCTGCTGTGCGCCAGCCATGGCGCGGCCTACCGTCCCGACACCGGCCAGTGCGCGGGCGGGCCCTGCCAGGGCGGCCTGGTCAAAATCGCGCTTTCCGAAGCTGAGGGGGTTGTTTATTGGCATTCTGCTTACAACCTTAAACCGCTACAGTTCTAATACCTCTCTAAACTAGTGACCATGAACGATCCCCAACGCCCTGATCCCTCCACCGATCCCGATTTGCTGCGCGAATCGGACTTCCGGCCCAACCAGCCGGAATCCCTTCCGCCCTATAACAACCCGGTGAATCAGGCGAAAAAATCCGCGGCAGACCCGACCAACGCCCCCGGCTGGGAGCGCGCGACGCTGGAAAAGCTGGCCTTCGCCGCGCTCAATGAGCAAAAGGCCACGCGCCGCTGGAAGACTTTTGTGCGCCTGGCGTGGCTGGGTTTTTTTGTGGCCCTGGTCTGGATGCTGCTGCACCGCGGCACACCCGCCAGCGATGCGACCGTGCCGCACACCGCCGTGGTGGAGATCAAGGGCGAGATCGCCGCGGGCGCCGATGCCAGCGCCGAGTTCGTCAATGCGGCCCTGCGCGCAGCCTTTGAGGACGACGGCGCTAAGGCCGTCGTGCTGCTGATCAATTCCCCCGGCGGCAGCCCCGTGCAGGCCGGCATGATGAACGACGAGATCCTGCGCCTGAAGGCCAAACACAAAAAACCGGTCTACGCCGTGGTCGAAGAGACCTGCGCCTCCGCCGCCTATTACATCGCCGTCTCGGCCGACAAGATTTATGTCGACAAGGCCAGCATCGTGGGCAGCATAGGCGTGCTGATGGACGGCTTCGGCTTTACCGGCCTGATGGACAAGCTGGGCGTGGAGCGCCGCCTGCTGACCGCCGGCGAGAACAAGGGCTTTCTGGACCCTTTCAGCCCGCAAAACGAAAAGCAGCGCGTCTTCGCGCAGGCCATGCTGGACCAGATCCACCAGCAGTTCATTGCGGTGGTGAAAGCCGGCCGCGGCAAGCGCCTGAAGGAAACGCCCGAGATGTTCAGCGGCCTGTTCTGGAGCGGCCAGCAGGCCGTCGAACTGGGCCTGGCCGACCAGCTCGGCAACCTCGACTACGTCGCGCGCGAAGTGGTCAAGACCGACGAGATCATCGACTACACGCGCCGCGACAACGTGGCCGAGCGCCTGGCCAAGAAGTTCGGCGCGGCCATGGGCGAAGGCGCGATGAAGGCGTTCAAGGCGATTCCCGCGCTGCGTTAAACCTCCGATAGCCCCGTTAAAAAGCCCGCATGGCGCGGGCTTTTTTGTGGGCGCCTGGCGGCCGTTTTTTTAACCGCCTATGGCAAACACGGTCGGCAAATCCAGCGGCGCCTGGAGCTTGTCGCGCTTCCACACGCTCACCTGTGCGCTGCGCGACCAGGCTGTGCCCAGGGTCAGGCCGCAGCTCAGCGCCAGCCGGGTGTTGCCCTGCAGTGTTTGCAGCAGCGACTGGAGCAGGGCGGCGTTGCGGTAGGGGGTTTCGATAAAAAGCTGGGTCTGGCCGGATTTCAGCGCCAGCGATTCCAGCTCGCGCAGGCGCTGCGCGCGCTCGGCCGGCGTTTGCGGCACATAGCCGGCAAAGGCAAAGCTCTGGCCGTTGAGGCCGCTGGCGGCCAGCGCCAGCATCAGCGACATCGGGCCCGTGAGCGGCACGACTTCCAGCCCCAGGTCGTGCGCCGCGCGCACCACGGAAGACCCCGGGTCGGCAATCGCCGGCATGCCGGCTTCGCTGACCAGGCCCATGTCGCGGCCTTCCAGGGCGGCCGCCAGCAGGGGGCGCGCGTCGAAGTTGCCGCCGTGGTCGCCTTTTTTATGGACCTCGCGCGGCAGCTCCTGAATCTGCAGCGACTGCAGCGGTGCGGCCAGCGGCTGCAGCGCGTCTATGCGTTTGAGGTAGGCGCGCGTGCTTTTGGCGTTCTCGCAAATCCAGCAGGACAGCCGCGATGCGAGCTGCAGGGTTTGCAGCGGCATGACGTCTTGCAGCGGCGCCTGCGTGTCGCAGCCGAAATCCAGTGGCGCGGGCACCAGGTAAAGCTTGCCCTTCACGGCGGCGCTCATGGCCGGCCCCCCGACAGCAGCTGGATGCCGGCCGCCTGGATCAGCCGGCAGGTGCGTATCAGCGGCAGGCCGACCAGGGCCGTCGGGTCGTCGTTGTCTATGGACTCCAGCAGCGCGATGCCCAAGCCTTCGCTTTTGGCGCTGCCCGCGCAGTCGTAGGGCTGCTCGATGCGCAAATAAAGTTCGATCTCATCGTCGCTGAGCTCGCGGAATTTCACCTTGACCGGCGCCAGGCTTTGCGCCTCGTAGCCGCTTTCGAGGCAGACCACGGCCACGGCGGTCTGGAAAACCACGGTGCGCCCGCGCATTCGGCGCAGCTGCGCAACGGCTTTTTCATGGCTGCCGGGCTTGCCCAGCGGCTCGCCGTCCAGGTCGGCCACCTGGTCCGAGCCTATGACGACCGCGCCCGGAAAGGCGGCGGCCACCGCGCGGGCCTTGGCCAGGGCCAGGCGTTCGGCCAGGGCTTGCGGGGCTTCGCCGGGCTGCGGGGTTTCGTCCACCTCGGACGCGGCGACCTCAAACGGAATATGCAGCCGCTGCAGCAATTCGCGGCGGTAGCGTGAGGTCGAACCCAGGACGAGAGGGCGGTTGGTGGCGGGAGGGGAAGCAAGGGTCATGGCCCTGATTCTCTTACACTGCATCCATGTCCAGATCCCTTCAGCCCAGCCGGCTCAACATGAAAGCGTTTGCCCAGGAGGGCGTGGCGCTCGCTGAAACCACTCCGCTACAAAATCTGGAGCGCCTTGCCGAGGAAACGCAAGGGCTGCAGTCCGATTCGACCGTTCAATGGGAGGCGCGCGGCGAGCTGCGCCCGCGCACCGGCGCCGATGACGAGGTGTGGCTGCATCTGCAGGCCCACGCCACCGTTCCGCTGACCTGCCAGCGCTGCATGGGCGTGGTCGAAACGCCGGTGGAAGTGGACCAGTGGTACCGTTTTGTCGCCAGCGAGGATATCGCGATGGCCGAGGACGACCAGTCCGAAGAAGACCTGCTGGTGATGGAGCCCCAGTTCAACCTGCTCGCGGTGCTGGAAGACGAGCTGCTGATGGCCTTGCCCCTGGTGCCCATGCACGAGGAGTGCCCGGTCGCCCCCAGGCTTCAGGCCGGTGAGGTGGAGGAGCCGGGTGTGGCGGGTGAGCCCGCCGGAAAACCCAATCCCTTTGCCGTGCTGGCGCAGCTGAAGAATAAGAAGTAGTAATTTAGTTTTACTAACTTCATGCGAAAAACCACTGGATTCACGGACATTTCGCCCGTCTGAGGCCAGGGTGATGAAAATACCCCCGCATCAAGCTATAATCAAAGGCTTCGCGTACCAATGCGGTGGATACGGTGACATGGCGCCCAGGCGGTCATGGACCGATATTCAGGTCCAGCTGTCTGAACTCGGAATTTGGTGCGTAATTTACCAACCTAACACCCCATCAGGAGCGGATCATGGCCGTCCAGCAAAACAAAAAGTCACCTTCGAAGCGCGGTATGCACCGTTCGCACAACGCACTCACCGTGCCAGGCATTGCCGTGGAATCCACCACCGGCGAAACCCACCTGCGCCACCACATCAGCCCCACCGGTTTCTACCGTGGCCGCAAGGTGCTGAAAACCAAATCCGAAGCGTAATTCCACGCTTTGAGCATGGGCCCGCACTCATCCTGCGGGCCTTTCTTTTGCCTGAATCCCCTCTTTTGACTGCGCCGGTCGCCCCATGATCAGGATTGCTGTCGACGCCATGGGCGGTGATATCGGCCCCGCCGTGACGCTGCCCGCCAGCCTGGCTTTCCTGGACGGCCATCCCGATGCCGCCGTGGTGCTGGTGGGCCAGCCCGAAGTGCTGGCGGCGCACCCGCTGCACGCGCGGCTCCAGGCCCATCCGCGCTGCCAGATCGTTGCGGCCAGCGAGATCGTCACCATGGACGATCCCATCGAGATCGCGCTGCGGCGCAAGAAAAATTCCTCGATGCGGGTGGCGATGAACCAGGTCAAGGACGGCGTAGCCCAGGCCGCCGTGTCGGCCGGCAATACCGGCGCCCTCATGGCCATCGCCCGTTACGTGCTCAAGACCCTGGAAGGCATAGACCGTCCGGCCATTGCCACCCAGTTGCCCAATGCCCTGGGAGGCGCCACCACGGTGCTGGACCTGGGCGCCAATGTCGATTGCACCGAAGACCACCTGCTGCAGTTCGCCGTGATGGGCTCCGCCCTGGTGGCTGCCATCACCACCAACCCCACGCCCAGTGTCGGCCTGCTCAATATTGGGGAAGAGGCGATAAAAGGTAGTGAAATGATCAAAAAAGCCGGTGAATTGTTGCGATCTGCTTCCAATTCCGGTGATTTGAATTTTTATGGAAATGTCGAGGGCAACGATATTTTCAAGGGAACGACGGACATCGTGGTCTGCGACGGCTTTGTGGGCAATGTGGCGCTCAAGGCCAGCGAGGGCCTGGCCAGCATGATTGGCGGCTTCATCAAAACCGAGTTTTCTCGCAATATCTTCACAAAAATTTCCGCCATCATTGCCTATCCGGTGTTAACTGCATTTAAAAACCGGGTTGACCATAGGCGCTACAACGGTGCGGCCTTGCTGGGCCTGCAAGGCCTGGTGTTCAAGAGCCATGGCTCGGCGGACGCCTTTGCTTTTGAGAGGGCGCTGAATCGGGCTTATGATGCGGCTCGGAACAATTTGCTTGAGAGAGTCCGCGAACGCATCGCCCATGCGGCCCCTTTGCTGGTTGCGGCGCAGGCAGCACCCCCCGCCGATGCGCCCGCCGAAGCTCTCCTCAATGCCAGTTGACTCAGCAGTTTCAACACCGGCCACTCATTAATGACCCGTTACTCACGCATCGCCGGCACCGGTAGTTATTTGCCGCCGCGCCGACTGACCAACGCCGAACTGGCTGCCGACCTGGCCACCCGAGGCGTGGAAACCTCCGACGAATGGATTGTGGAGCGCACCGGCATCCGGGCCCGCCACTTTGCCGCGCCCGACGTGACCAGCAGCGACCTGGGCGTGGAAGCCGCCAAAAATGCCCTGCAGGCCGCGGGCCTGCAGGCATCCGACATCGACCTCATCATCGTGGCGACCTCGACACCCGACATGGTGTTTCCGTCGGCCGCCTGCATCTTGCAAAACAAGCTGGGCATCGCCGGCTGCGCGGCCTTTGACGTGCAGGCCGTGTGCAGCGGTTTCGTCTACGCGCTGACCGTGGCCGACGCCATGATTCGCACCGGTTCGGCCAGCAAGGCGCTGGTGATCGGTGCGGAAGTGTTCTCGCGCATCCTGGACTTTTCGGACCGCACCACCTGCGTGCTTTTCGGCGACGGCGCCGGCGCCGTGGTGCTCGAGGCCTCGGAGACGCCCGGCATTCTCGCCAGCGACCTGCACGCCGACGGCAAACATGTCGGCATCCTCTGCGTGCCCGGTAATGTCTCGGGTGGCCAGATCCTGGGCGACCCGCTGCTCAAGATGGACGGCCAGGCCGTGTTCAAGCTGGCCGTGGGCGTGCTCGAAAGCGCCGCGCGCGCCACACTGGCCAAAGCCAATCTGACCGACGCCGACATCGACTGGCTGATTCCGCACCAGGCGAATATCCGCATCATGCAGAGCACGGCCAAAAAACTGAAGATGCCGCTGGAAAAACTGATCGTGACCGTCGACCAACACGGCAACACTTCCGCCGCCTCCATCCCGCTTGCGCTGGATGCGGCCGTGCGCAGCGGCAAGATACAAAAAGGCGACACCCTCATGCTCGAAGGCGTGGGCGGCGGCTTTACCTGGGGTGCGGTGCTTCTCAAGTACTGAGCGGCTCCCTACCCATCCGCCAGGCTTTCACAGACAGGTGGGCACTTGAATTTCAAACCGTCCGGTGCACTGGAGCGCCTTGCAGCTGCCTTGCTGGTGCTGGCCTTCGCCCTGGCCGGATGGAAGGTCCTGCAGCGCCCGCCGGCTACTCCATTTGTGGTGCCGTCCGCTGACGCACCCCAAGGCTCGTCTCGCACGCATCCGCCGGCACAACAGCGCTCACCCGACGGTCGCTTTCGTTTCGACGCGCAGTTTGTCTCGTCTTCTCCCGGCCAGGCCGTGCATGCCGCGTCGCTGGTCGAGCTGCGCGACGGACGTTTGCGGGCGGTGTGGTTTTCGGGTTCGCGCGAGGGCGCCGGCGACGTCACCATCCAGAGCGCCGTGACGGACGCCACCGGCTTGCGCTGGGGCGCGGAAAGCACGCTGTTCGACCGGAAAACGCTTCAGCAAGGCCTGTGGCGCTATGTCAAGAAACTCGGCAACCCGGTGATTGCCCGCGCGCCCGATGGCTCGCTGAGCCTGTGGATGGTCAATGTGTCGCTGGGCGGGTGGGCGGGCAGTTCCATCACCTGGACACGCTCTACCGACGAAGGCGCGAGCTGGAGCGCGCCGCGCCGGCTGGTGACCTCGCCCTTCCTGAACATCAGCACCCTGGTCAAGGGCACGCCCGTCATCTTTGAGAGTGGTGAAACCGGCTTGCCGGTGTACCACGAGTTTGTCGCCAAGTTCGGTGAAGTCCTGCGCCTTAACGCCCAGGGACAAGTGGTCGACAAAATTCGGATTCCCGGCAGCCGCACCAGCCTGCAGCCGGTGGTCCTGGTGTCGGGGCCGGAAAAAGCGCAGGTCTATATGCGCTCGGGCAATGCCACGGCGCTGATGGCTTCCAGCACCACCGATGCCGGCAGGACCTGGTCGCCGGCCCATGCAAGCGCCTGGCCGAATCCGGACTCCGCCCTGGCCGGCACCATGACCAACAGCGGCACGCAATGGCTGGCCCTGAACCCGGCGCCGCGCAACCGCGAAACACTGGCCTTGCTGCAGGCGGCTGCGGGCGGCTCATTTGACGGCGTGACGCCCTGGATCGTGGAGTCCTCCGCCAATCCGCAGGCACGCACATCCATGGGCGACTACGAGCGCCTGCTGACCCAGGAACTCAAGGCCCGCGGCGCCAGTGACGGCGAGGCCCAGGCCTATGTCGCCAGCGCCCGGCGCCAGCTGTGCAGCGGCCAGAGCTGCTCCCAGGAGTTTTCCTACCCCTACCTGCTGCAAAGCCGCGACGGCTACCTGCACCTTGTCTATACCTGGCACCGCACACGCATCAAGCATGTTCGGCTGGATCCCCTGCAAACCCTAGAGGCCGCGCAAGCGGCGCCCGGCCATGTTTCCTCCGGCAAATGACCTGATCGCCCTGCTGGGCATCAACCTGGTGCTCAGCGCCGGCTGCCTGCGCCTGCTGAGCTGGCGGCGCGGCCTCGCGCCCTGGGGCAAGTGGGCCAGTGCCGCGGTGTTTGTGTTGCTGTGGTGCCCGGTGGGGCCGGCGCGTTTGCCGCTGGTCGCGTATGTGCGCGGCATCAGCTCGGACCTGAGCATTTCCCTGGTGGCCATCGCCTGCCTGGGCATGTACCGCCGCCTGCGCGGCATGGCCCCCATGGCGCAGCGTGAACGCACGGCGCTGAGCCTGGCCTTCGCGGCCTGCGCCTTGTTCCTGTACCCGCTGGCCCTGGGCTGGGGCGATTGGGATGCCTACCGGCTGGGCTGGGGCTCGCCGGCCCTCTGGGTGGCGCTTCTGGCGCTGTCGCTGGCCTGCTGGGCTGCGGGCTTGCGCCTGCTGCCCATGCTGGTGGCCCTGGCTTTGCTGGCCTGGGTGGCCGGTGCGCTGGAGTCCACCAACCTGTGGGACTACCTGATAGACCCCTGGCTGGCGCTTGCGGCGATTTTTCAGTGCATCAAATCGGCCATCGTCTGGGGGCTTGCGCGGCTGCGGGCTGTGCGCCACGGTGCCATGCCGTCTTCGGCTTGACGGGCCGCGCGTCAAAAAATGGCTGTTCATCTTCTTAAAATGCATGCGGGCGCCTTTGCGCGATCCAAGAATTCGATCCATGGAGTAATCATTTGAAATCGTTTGCCATTGTTTTTCCCGGCCAGGGCTCGCAGTCGGTCGGCATGCTGGACGCCTGGGGCGACCATCCCGTGGTCGCGCAGACGCTGGCCGAGGCCTCGGAGGCGCTGGGCGAGGACGTCGGCCGCCTGATCAAGGAAGGCCCCAAGGAGGCGCTGGCCCTGACCACCAACACCCAGCCCGTGATGCTGGTCGCCGGCGTGGCGGCCTACCGCGCCTGGATGGCCGAGACCGGCGCGGCGCCGGCCGCCGTGGCGGGCCATTCGCTGGGCGAATATTCCGCGCTGGTGGCGTCCGGTGTGCTGACGCTTGCGCAGGCCGCGCCGCTGGTGCGCTTTCGCGCGCAGGCCATGCAGGACGCGGTGCCGGTGGGCGTCGGCGCGATGGCTGCCATTCTGGGCATGGAGGCCTCCAAGGTGATTGAAGGCTGCGCCGAGGCCGTGCGCAGCTTCGGCGGCAACAGCGCCGAAGTGGTGGAGGCCGTCAATTTCAACGACCCGATGCAGACCGTCATCGCGGGCAGCAAGGCCGCGGTCGAGAAAGCCTGTGAAGTGCTGAAGGCTAATGGCGCCAAGCGCGCCTTGCCGCTGCCGGTGTCGGCACCCTTTCACTCCAGCCTGATGAAGCCCGCGGCCGAAAAGCTGCGCGAAAAGCTGGCCGCCGTCGACTTCGCGGCGTCGGCAATCCCGGTCGTCAACAACATCGATGTGGCCGTCGAGACGGACGCGGACCGCATCCGCGCGGCGCTGTACCGCCAGGCCTTCGGCCCCGTGCGCTGGGTGGAATGCGTGCAGGCCATCAAGGCGCGCGGCCTCACGACGCTGGTCGAGTGCGGGCCGGGCAAGGTGCTGGCCGGCATGGCCAAAAGAATCGATCCCGAATTGGCGGGCGTCCCCCTGTTTGATCCCGCCTCGCTGGCGGAAGTGAAGGAGTTACTGGCATGAGCGAAGTGAAGTTTGAAGGCCAGGTCGCGCTGGTCACCGGTGCATCGCGCGGCATAGGCGCGGCCATCGCGCTCGAACTGGCCCAGAAGGGCCTCAAGGTCATAGGCACGGCGACCAGCGACGAAGGCGCGGCCAAAATCGGCCAGGCCCTCGCGGCTTTCCCCGGCTGCGCCGGCAAGAACCTGAATGTGAACGACGCCGCCGCGGCCGAAGCGCTGATCGAGGCCATCGTCAAGGAGCACGGCGGCCTGCAGGTGCTGGTCAACAACGCGGGCATCACGCGCGACATGCTGGCGATGCGCCTGAAGGACGAAGACTGGGACGCGGTGCTGGACACCAACCTGAAGGCCGTGTTCCGCATGAGCCGCGCGGTGATGCGCACCATGATGAAGCAGCGCTACGGCCGCATCATCAGCATCACCTCGGTGGTCGGTGCCTCGGGCAACGCGGGCCAGTCCAATTACGCGGCCGCCAAGGCCGGCGTGGCCGGCATGACGCGCGCGCTGGCACGCGAGCTCGGTTCGCGCAACATCACGGTCAATTGTGTGGCGCCCGGCTTTATCGAGACCGACATGACGGCCGGTTTGCCTGAAGAGCAGCAAAAAGCGCTGCTGGGGCAGATACCGCTGGGCCACCTGGGCAAGCCGCAAGACATTGCCCACGCCGTGGCCTTTGTGGCCAGCCCGCAGGCGGCTTACATCACCGGCCAGGAGATTCACGTCAACGGCGGCATGTATATGTAGGCCGTGGGGCCGTCAGGCAGCGGTTTCATGAAAACCGCGGCTTGACAGTGGTAAAACACGGGAAATCGAAGCCGGTTTTTATCCGTCCGGCGCGGTGCTTAGGGAAACGACTCTAACGCGGTAAAATCACGGATTAATTTACAACCCTCAGAGGGAACTATGAGCGATATCGAAGCACGTGTTAAGAAAATCATTGCCGAACAACTCGGCGTGGAAGAAGGCCAGGTCACCAATGAAAAAGCCTTTGTGGCCGATCTGGGCGCTGACTCCCTTGACACCGTAGAACTGGTTATGGCTCTGGAAGACGAGTTCGGCATTGAGATTCCCGACGAAGACGCCGAGAAGATCACCACCGTCCAGAACGCGATTGACTACGCGAACACCCATCAAAAGGCCTGAGGCCGCAGGTTTGCGCCTGTGACTCTGCCGTCACCAAGCCTGAAAAGCCACAGGGCCTTTTCAGGTTCTTTTCAGGATTTCTGAATGAGCCGTCGTCGTGTCGTCGTGACAGGTCTGGGTTGCGTCAGCCCGGTAGGTAATACCGTGGCCGAGTCCTGGGCCAATCTTCTAGCCGGCAAGCCCGGGATTGATCTTGTCACCGGGTTTGATGCCAGCAACCTCGCCTGCAAATTCGCCGGCGAGGTCAAGGGTTTCAACATCGCGGACTACATCCCCGAAAAAGAAGCCCGGCACATGGACCGGTTCATCCACCTGGGCCTGGCCGCGGCCTTCCAGGCGGTGGCCGACAGCGGCTTGCCGACCGGCGAGGCGCTGGATGGCGAGATGGCCACGCGCATAGGCTGCAACATCGGCTCGGGCATAGGCGGTTTGCCGATGATCGAGCAGATGCATACCGAGCTGGTCAATCGCGGCCCGCGCCGGATTTCCCCGTTTTTTGTGCCTGCCTCCATCATCAACATGATCTCGGGGCATGTGTCCATCAAGTTCGGCTTCAAGGGCCCCAACATCGCGGTCGTCACGGCCTGCACCACCGGCCTTCATGCCATAGGCCTGTCGGCCCGCATGATCGAGTACGGTGATTGCGACGTGATGGTGGCCGGCGGCGCGGAATCCTGCGTGTCGCCCCTGGGCATAGGCGGCTTCGCGGCGGCCCGTGCCCTGTCCACCCGCAACGACGACCCGAAAACGGCCTCGCGCCCCTGGGACAAGGACCGCGACGGTTTTGTGCTGGGCGAGGGCGGCGGCGTGCTGGTGCTCGAAGAGTACGAACACGCCAAGGCCCGCGGCGCGAAAATTTATGCCGAGCTGACCGGCTTCGGCATGAGCGCTGACGCCTATCACATGACCGCGCCCGACATCGACGGCCCGCGCCGCTCCATGGTGATGGCCCTGAAGAACGCCGGTGTCAACGCCGACGAGGTCCAGTACCTCAATGCGCACGGCACCTCCACGCCGCTGGGCGACCTCAACGAGACCAATGCCATCAAGGCGGCCTTCGGCGACCATGCCAAAAAGCTGATGGTCAGCTCCACCAAGTCCATGACCGGCCACCTGCTGGGCGGGGCCGGCGGCATCGAATCGGTGTTTACCGTGCTCTCGCTGCACCACCAGAAGATTCCGCCGACCATCAATATCTTCAACCAGGACCCCGAGTGCGACCTCGACTACTGCGCCAATACCGCGCGTGACGCCAGGATCGAAGTTGCCGTCAAAAACAACTTCGGCTTCGGCGGCACCAACGGCACGCTGGTTTTCAAGCGCGCCTGATTGTTAGCCGCGCTTCGCAAGCCCTTGGCCACGCACAACGCCCCTCCGGTTGTTTATCCGTTGGGGCGTTCGCGTTTTCTGGGCGCGCTCTTGCTGGGCCTGTGGCTTTGCGGCTTGTTGCTGACCCTGTTGTGGTTTTTCCAGGGCGCCGGGCGGCTCGACTGGCGGATCGCGCTGGTGCTTGTCTGTGTTGCCGCAGCCGGTGCGGCGGCCTATGCCGGCTGGCGAAACGCCCCGGCAGGCCAGCTTGCCTGGGACGGTGAGGTCTGGCGCTGGGAAAGCCCGGGCTACCAGGCCGGTGTCGCCGAGTACGGCCTGTCGGTCCTGGCTGATTTCCAGAATATCCTGCTGCTGCGGCTTGAAAACCAGGCCCATGCCTGTTTGTGGCTCTGGATGGAGCGGCGCAGCATGCCCGAGCGCTGGCTGGACTTGCGCAGGGCGGTTTATTCGCCGCACAAAGCAGCTGTGGCAGTATCGGGGGCTATGCACTCCCTAGACGGCGGGCCAAACCCCTCATGAGCGCCGACCTGCCACTTTTGCCGCTGGAAAAAGCCACCGACAGCGACGCCATGCTGGTCGAGCGCACGGTCGCGGGCGACCAGAAAGCCTATGAGCTCCTGGTCATCAAGTACCAGCGGCGCATCCAGCGCCTGATAGGGCGCATGGTCCGCGACGTGGACCTGGTGGAGGACATCGCCCAGGAGACGTTTATCCGGGCCTACCGGGCCCTGGCGCAGTTCAGGGGCGAGGCCCAGTTTTACACCTGGCTGTACCGGATCGCGGTGAATACCGCGAAAAAAGCCCTGATGGACCTCAAACGGGACCCGACCGTTTCCGAAAATGCCTTCAAATCGGGCCAAAGCGAGGAAAGCGATGAAACTTCCCCGCTGGAAAACGAACTAACAAGCTCGGAAACGCCGGATGCCGTGCTGGCCAGCAAGGAAATCGCGGAGATCATCAATGCCGCCATGGAAGCCTTGCCGGAAGAGCTCCGACAGGCCATCACCCTGCGCGAAATCGAAGGGCTGAGCTATGAAGAGATCTCGGAGGCCATGGATTGCCCCATAGGCACGGTGCGCTCCCGGATTTTCAGGGCGCGTGAAGCGATTTCGCAGAAGGTGAAGCCTTTGCTGGAAAACCAGAGCGGCAAGCGCTGGTAAGGCCGCGGCATCCAGGAGTCATCCATGAACCCCACGAACAGCAAAAACATCATGAAACCGTCTATGCAAACCAGCGAACTCATGTCCGCCCTGGCCGATGGCCAGCTAGGCGGGGAAGACTTTGCGGCCGCACTTCACGCCAGCCGGCACGATGATTCGGCGCTGGCGTGCTGGGACACCTACCACCTGATCGGCGATGCGCTGCGTTCCGCCCATGGCGCGCGCGGCGCGGACCCGGCATTCCTGAGCCGCCTGAACCAGCGCCTTGCGCAGGAAGCCGCGCCGGCCGCTGTGCCTCGTCCCGTCCAGCCGCTTGTCCAGGATTTGCCCGCGGCCCTGCCCGATCACCGCGGCCAGGCCGCCAACGACGGCGAGTTTCGCTGGAAGCTGGTGGCGGGCTTTGCCTCGCTCGCGGCGGTGTCCGCCATTGCATGGAATGCCGCCGGCCTGCTGGCGCCCGCCGCCGCGCCGCAGCTGGCCCAAGCACCTGTTTCCCTCCAGCAGGTGGTGGTCGCCTCGCCGCAAGGCCCGGTGGTGCGCGATGCGCGGCTTGAGGAACTGCTGGCCGCGCACAAACAGCTGGGCGGCACCTCGGCGCTGCAGGAGCCTTCGGGCTTTCTGCGCAATGCCACTTTCGAGACGCCCCGCAATGCGGCGCGCTGAGCGCAGGCTGCCCCGCGACCGGACCCTGGCGACACCATGAACCTCAAGCTACTCCGTCTTCTCGCGCTGGCAGGGTGCACCTTGCCGGCCGTGGGCCATGTGGCGGCGCAGGCCACACCTGCCCCCGCGGCATCGGCCGTGGAATCCCGCAGCATCAACGACTGGCTGATGCGCATGCATGAGGCCTCCCGAAAGCGCTCCTACATCGGCACTTTTGTGGTCTCCTCGGGCGGCGCCATGTCCAGCGCCAAGATCTGGCATGTCTGCGAGGGCGACCAGCAGATGGAGCGGGTCGAAACGCTCACGGGCGCGCCGCGCTCCATCTTCCGCCACAACGACCAGGTGGTCACCTTCATGCCCGACCACAAGGTGGTTCGCAGTGAAAAGCGCGAGTCGCTGGGCATGTTCCCGCAACTGCTGCAGTCGGCCGACGGCCGTATCGCCGACTACTACAAGGTCAAGCAGGAGGGCGCCGAGCGCGTGGCCGGCGTCGAAGCCGACATCGTGCTGCTAGTGCCCAAGGACAGCATGCGTTTTGGCTACCGCGTCTGGACCGAGCAGAAAAAAGGCCTGGTCGTGAAGCTGCAGACGCTGGACACCGACGGCAAGGTGCTGGAGCAGGCGGCGTTTTCCGAGCTGCAGCTCGATGCCCCGGTCAAGATGGACAAGCTGCTCCAGATGATGGGCAAGGTCGACGGCTACCGGGTCGAAAAACCGGTCCTGGTGAAAACCACCGCCAGCGCCGAAGGCTGGGTCCTGAAGGCGCCGGTGGCGGGTTTCAAGCCCATGAGCTGCTACAAGCGGCCGGCGACGGCCAACCCGGCGCCCGGCGAAGAACCCCTGCAATGGATTTTTTCGGACGGCCTGGCCTCGGTGTCCATCTTTGTGGAGCCCTTCGACCGGCAGCGCCATGAGAGGGAGTCCAGCCTGTCGATGGGCGCCACGCAGACCATCACGCGCCAGCTCGATGCCTATTGGGTCACCGTCATGGGCGAAGTTCCCATGGCCACCCTCAAGCTCTTTGCCAACGGCCTGGAGCGCAAGAAATAATATGCCCCTGGCGTTCCGGCGATGGACCGGATTGCCTGACGACCCCTATTTTTGACGAGGCTGACGATGCTTGAATTGAACTGGAAACCCCTGCGCTCCTGCCTGACCGCTGGTCTGGTGGCGGCTGCTGCAGTCGCCACACTGGTGCCGGTGGCGCCCGCATGGGCGCAAACCCGCACCTTGCCCGATTTCACGGATCTGGTGGAGCAGGTGGGCCCGTCGGTGGTCAATATCCGCACCCTGGAAAAAGCCAAACCCTCGGCCGGCGGAAGCGCCGACGAGCAGATGCTGGAGTTCTTCAAGCGCTTCGGCATCCCGGTCCCGCCCAATATGCCGCGCGTGCCGCGACCCGACCGCGGGCAGCCCGACGAAGACCAGCCGCGCGGCGTGGGCTCCGGTTTCATCCTGACGGCGGACGGCTTTGTCATGACCAACGCCCACGTGGTGGAGGGCGCCGATGAGGTTCTCGTCACCCTGGCGGACAAGCGTGAGTTCAAGGCCAAGATCATAGGCGCCGACAAGCGCAGCGACGTGGCCGTGGTGAAGATCGAGGCGACCGGCCTGCCGGCCGTCAAGATCGGCGACATCAACCGCCTCAAGGTGGGCGAATGGGTAATGGCCATAGGCTCGCCTTTCGGCCTTGAGAACACCGTGACGGCGGGCATTGTGAGCGCCAAGCAGCGCGACACCGGCGACTACCTGCCCTTCATCCAGACCGACGTGGCCATCAACCCGGGCAACTCGGGCGGCCCGCTGATCAATATGCGCGGCGAAGTGGTTGGCATCAACAGCCAGATCTACTCGCGCTCGGGCGGCTTCCAGGGCATCTCCTTTGCCATTCCCATCGACGAGGCCGCACGCGTGTCCGACCAGCTGCGCAGCAGCGGCAGGGTCACGCGCGGCCGCATCGGCGTGCAGATCGACCAGGTCACCAAGGACGTGGCCGAATCCATAGGCCTGGGCAAGGCGCAGGGTGCCTTGGTCCGCGGCGTTGAAAGCGGCGCGCCCGCCGAAAAAGCCGGCATCGAGGCCGGCGACATCATCATCAAGTTCGACGGCAAGCCCATTGAAAAATCCAGCGACCTGCCGCGCATGGTCGGCAACGTGAAGCCCGGCACCAAGGCCGTGGTGACCGTCTTCAGGCGCGGCGCGAGCAAGGACCTCTCGGTCACCATCGGCGAGGTCGAGCCCGAAAAACCGGCGCGCAAGGCTTCGGGCCCCGAACCCAAGGCGCCGGCCGTGGGCGCGGCCCAGGCACTGGGCCTGGTGGTCAGCGAAGTGAGCGAGGCGCAGAAGAAGGAACTCAAGATCAAGGGCGGCGTCAAGGTGGACACGGCCGAAGCCGCGGCTTCGCGTGCCGGGCTTCGTGAAGGCGACGTGATTGTGGCGATCGCCAACTCGGAAATCACCAGCGTCAAGGAGTTCGAAGCGGCCCTGGCCAAGATCGACAAGACCAAGGCCATCAACGTGCTGTTCCGCCGCGGCGAATGGGCGCAGTACGCGCTGATCCGGCCCGCGCGCTAAGCGGCATCGCAGGGGCGGGCCCAGGCTGAATCGCCGGGCCTGTTCTCTTGAGTCCCCGGGGCCCGCGCCCCGGCACCGGGAGCCGTAAACCGGCCTGGAAGGCCCCCATACCCTGCTGGGGTTTATGGGTTTTGCCGGCATCCAGGCCTTTTTAAGCCCCCTCAAAAATATATTTTTCAGCGGCCCGGTACTTGCTTTTTGTTAGTGACTGCTCACAATAAAATCGGGTCACGGACGGATTTCGGTAGAATAGGGGCTTGCCTCTGTGTCTTTTGGATATATCGGGGACTCCAAAAACCCGCTTTCCAACTTGATTTTGGGTAATACACACTGATCCACAGATCACCCACAAGTTGTTCAGAGACATGCAGTTTAAAAATGTGAATAAGTTGTGCATAAGATTCCTGTTGCTAGCCTGCAACGACAAAAATATGGCAATTTCGGGACTGTTCGGCTCTGGCTTTTTGCCTACAATGAAGTTCCAACTATCGCAGTTGCCATAGATTGTTGGTTCAGGGCGCGTCGCTAATCGACGCGCCCTTTTTTATGGCCCCTCGCGAATCGCACCCAATCTCTTCGCAATACTTTCAAGTACTTAGGCGTTCTCGTTGATGAATCACATCAGAAATTTTTCGATCATTGCGCACATTGATCACGGCAAATCCACCTTGGCCGATCGACTCATCCAGCGCTGCGGTGGTTTGCAGGACCGCGAGATGAGCGCGCAGGTTCTGGATTCGATGGACATCGAAAAAGAGCGTGGGATAACCATCAAGGCGCAGACCGCTGCGCTCAAATACAAGGCACTCAACGGCGAGGTTTACAACCTCAATCTGATCGACACGCCGGGCCACGTCGACTTCTCTTATGAGGTCAGCCGCTCGCTGTCCGCATGCGAGGGCGCGCTGCTGGTAGTGGACGCGAGCCAGGGCGTGGAGGCGCAGACCGTCGCCAACTGCTACACCGCGCTGGACCTCGGCGTCGAGGTCGTGCCGGTGCTCAACAAGATGGACTTGCCGCAGGCCGACCCCGAGAACGCCAAGCAGGAAATCGAGGAGGTCATCGGCATCGACGCGACCGACGCGATCCCCTGCAGCGCCAAGACCGGCATGGGCATCGATGAAATCCTGGAGGCCATCGTCGCCCGGATCCCCTCGCCCAAGGGCAACCCGGACGGCCCGCTGCGCGCCATGATCATCGACAGCTGGTACGACGCCTATGTGGGCGTGGTCATGCTGGTGCGGGTGGTCGACGGCCGGCTCGCCAGGGGCGACCGCATCAAGCTGATGGCCAGCGAGGCGATGTACAACGCCGAGCAGCTGGGCGTCTTCACCCCGCACACCGAGCCGCGCCAGTCGCTGGAGCCCGGCGAAGTGGGCTTTGTGATCGCCGGCATCAAGGAACTGCAGGCCGCCCGCGTGGGTGACACCGTCACGCTGGTCAAGCCCGGCACCGGCGGCGCGGCATTCACCGCCACCGAGGCGCTGCCCGGCTTCAAGGAAATCCAGCCGGCTGTTTTTGCCGGCCTCTACCCTTCCGAGGCCAGCGAATACGAGTCCCTGCGGGATGCGCTGGAAAAGCTCAAGCTCAACGACGCCTCACTGCACTATGAGCCCGAGGTCAGCGAAGCCCTGGGTTTCGGCTTTCGCTGCGGCTTCCTGGGCCTGCTGCACATGGAAATCGTCCAGGAGCGGCTGGAGCGGGAGTTCGACCAGGACCTGATCACGACGGCGCCCAGCGTCGTTTATGAGGTGCTCAAGTCCGACGGCGAGACCATCATGGTCGAGAACCCGTCCAAAATCCCGGACGCCGGGCGCGTCAACGAGATCCGCGAGCCCATCGTGACCGTGCACTTGTATATGCCGCAGGACTACGTGGGCGCCGTCATGACGCTGGCCAACCAGAAGCGCGGCATCCAGCTGAACATGGCCTACCACGGCAAACAGGTCATGCTGACCTACGAGATGCCGCTGGGCGAGATCGTGCTGGACTTCTTTGACAAGCTCAAATCCGTCTCGCGCGGCTACGCGTCCATGGACTACGAATTCAAGGAGTTCCGGGCTTCGGACGTGGTGAAGGTCGACATCCTGCTCAACGGCGAGAAGGTGGACGCGCTGTCCATCATCGTCCACCGCAGCCAGTCGGCCTACCGCGGGCGGGCGGTGGTCGCCAAGATGCGCGAGATCATCTCGCGCCAGCAATTCGACGTCGCGATCCAGGCCGCCATCGGGGCCAACATTATTGCGCGTGAGACAATCAAGGCGCTTCGCAAAAACGTGATCGCCAAATGCTACGGCGGCGATATTTCACGCAAGCGCAAGCTCCTAGAGAAACAAAAAGCGGGTAAAAAACGCATGAAACAAATCGGTTCCGTTGAAGTACCCCAGGAAGCTTTCCTGGCCATTTTGCAGGTGGAAGACTGATGCGCGGCGCAATGAGCACGATCACGGCCGTGGTGCTGGCGGCCTTTGTGGGTTACGGCGCCGCCTGGTACTTCGGCGCCGTTGAAGGCAACTTCTCCCTGCTGCTGTTCCTGGCATCGGTGGTCACCGGCATCTATTGGCTGGCCGAACGCTTTTATTTCCTGCCGCAGCGCTACAAGGCCGCCGCAGCGCTCGAGGAAAGCGCCGCCAGGCGCCAGGCCGAGCTGGCCCAAAAGGGTATCACCCAGATCGACAACAACAACCTCGGTGAAGCCCGCGCCCGGCTCATCATGCAGCCCTGGTGGCTGGACTGGACCGCCGGCCTGTTCCCGGTGATCGTGGTGGTTTTCCTGCTGCGCTCCTTCCTGTTCGAGCCTTTCAAGATTCCCTCCGGCTCGATGATCCCGACCCTGCTGATCAACGACCTGATCCTGGTCAACAAATTCCACTACGGCGTGCGCCTGCCCGTGCTGAACATCAAGGTCATCAACAACCAGAGCCCGCAGCGCGGCGACGTGATGGTGTTCCGCTACCCGCCCAAACCCAGCCTGGATTACATCAAGCGCGTGGTCGGCGTGCCCGGGGACGAGGTGGCCTACATCAACAAAAAGCTGACCATCAACGGCAAACCCCTGCCCAAGACGCCGCTGCCGGACTTCTTCGACGAGGACGTGCTGCGCTACGCCAAGCAGTTCGAAGAGGTCAACGGCACCAAGAAATACCGCCTGCTCAATGACGACACACGGCGCGCCGGGCTGGATGAGCGTGAGGTCATGGACTTTCCTTTCAAGCAAAATTGCCGTTACAGTAGCGAGGGCATGGTCTGCAAGGTGCCTGAGGGGCAGTACTTCATGATGGGCGACAACCGCGATAATTCGCAGGATTCGCGCTATTGGGGCTTTGTCCCGGAGGCCAATATCGTGGGCAAGGCCTTTTTTGTCTGGATGAATTTCGGCAACCTCAAACGTATCGGCTCTTTTGAATAGCAACATGGGCGGCAGCGCCGTCCGGGGCGGCGGGCCGGAGGGTTTTCTAGTCAGAGCAGGAGAAAAAATGAAACATCAGCAACGCGGCATTTCCTTCATCGGCCTTCTGTTTTTCTGCGTCATCCTGGTTTGCGCGGGGATTCTGGCCGCCCAGGTTTTCCCCACGCTGGTTGAGCTCCAGGCCATCACCAAGGCCGTCAACAAGGCCCGGGACGGCAATACCGTCGTTGAAGTCCGGACCATCTTCGACAAGGCGGCCCAGATTGACGACATCAAGTCCATCAGCGGCAAGGACCTGGAAGTGACCAAGGACGGCGATAAAACGGTGGTGTCCTTCGCCTACAACAAGGAAATCCACATGGCCGGCCCCGCCTTCTTGCTGCTCAAGTACAGCGGCAAATCCAAATAAGTGCGAGCCAGCGCCACCTCGAGCCCGGGCCTGCCGGCGCTGCAAAAGCGCCTGGAGCATGAGTTCTCCAACCCCAAGCTGCTGCTGCAGGCACTGACGCACCGCAGCTTTTCGTCCGACCACAACGAGCGCATCGAGTTTCTGGGCGACTCCGTCCTGAACCTGGCGGTGGCCGGCCTGCTCTATGAACAGCTGAGCGAGCTGCCCGAAGGCGACCTGTCCCGCGTGCGCGCCAACTTGGTCAAGCAGGACACCCTGCACAAGCTGGCGGTCGGGCTGGGCCTGCCCGAAATGGTGCGCCTGGGCGAGGGCGAGGCCAAGTCCGGCGGCCACAAGCGGCCCTCCATTCTTGCCGACGCGCTGGAGGCCGTGATAGGCGCGGTCTACCTCGACGCGGGCTTTGACACCGCCGCCCGGCTGGTGCACCGCCTCTTCAAGGACGTCGAGATCAACCCCCAGATGCAGGCCATCGGCAAGGATCCCAAGACCGAATTGCAGGAGTGGCTGCAAGGGCGCAAAATGAACCTGCCCATCTACCGCGTGGTAGGCACCATGGGGGCAGCCCACAAGCAGACATTCGACGTCGAGTGTGAAATCGCAGAATTCGGGCGGGCCGAGCGCGGCATAGGCGGTTCGCGCCGGGCCGGCGAGCAGGCCGCCGCGGCGGCCATGCTGATGTTTGTCAAGACGCTGGAATCCTGACTCCGCGCCCGCTGCCGCCCAGAGGCTGCGGGCCAACACCCCAAAATTATGAGTACAGGTAAAAAAGAAGCCAAGAAACCCGCGGCCGCACCGGCCGCCACGCCGAAAAAGCGCCCGGCCAAGGCCCTGGACCCCGTCCAGCCGCCCGATGCGCTCGAAGCCATGCTGGCGCAGGCCCTGTCCTCGCGCGGTGCGGCTGTGCCGGCGGCCGGCACGCCGCCCGCCGGCGAGCAGCGCTGCGGCCTGATCGCCATTGTCGGCAAGCCCAACGTAGGCAAGTCCACCCTGCTCAATGCCCTGGTGGGGCAAAAAATCAGCATTACCTCGCGCAAGGCCCAGACCACGCGCCACCGCATCACCGGCATGCGCACGGTCAAGGCGACGCAATATGTGTTCGTCGACACGCCGGGTTTCCAGACCCGGCACGGCAACGCGCTGAACCGCTCGCTGAACCGCACCGTGGTCGGTGCCGTCAATGACGTGGACCTGATCGTGTTTGTCGTCGAAGCCGGCCAGTTCAACCAGGCCGATGCCAAGGTGCTGGCCCTGCTGCCCGAAAAAACGCCCGCGATCCTGCTGGCCAACAAATTTGACCTGATACACCGGCGCGCCGAGATCGCGCCCTGGCTCAGGGAGATGCAGGAGCGGCACAATTTCGCCGAATTCGTGCCCATGTCGGCCAACAACGCCAGGGACATCGAACGCCTGTTCGGCATTTGCGAAAAATACCTGCCGGTCCAGCCCTGGATGTACGGCGCCGACGAGCTGACCGACCGCAGCGACCGCTTCATGGCCGCCGAGATCATCCGCGAAAAGCTGTTCCGCCTGACCGGCGACGAGCTGCCCTACACCTCCACCGTGGTCATCGACCAGTACGAGGAAGAGGGCGCCCTGCGCAAGGTCGCCGCCACCATCATTGTCGAGCGCGACGGCCACAAGGGCATGATCATTGGCGAGAAGGGCGAAAAGCTCAAACGCATAGGCACCGAAGCCCGGCACGAACTTGAGACCCTCACGGGTGGCAAGGTGTTCCTGGAGATCTGGGTCAAGGTCCGCTCGGGCTGGGCGGACGACGAGGCCAGAGTTAAAACATTCGGCTACGAGTAATGTGGCCCCCACGGTCGCTCACTTCGTGTAGCTTCCTGCCCCCCGAGGGGGCCGCTGCGCCTGCGGCCCGGCAAAGCCGGTTCCGCGGCCCCGGCTTGAAAGGGGAGGCTGCACAGTGCTCGCAGCTCATTTCCTGTGCGACCTCCTGAACCATGGCCACCAAACGCATAGGCGACGAACCGGCCTACGTTCTCCACCGCTACGACTGGAGCGAGTCCAGCCTGATCCTGGAGGTGTTCACCCGCAAGTACGGGCGGGTGGCGCTGGTGGCGCGCGGGGCCAAGAAGCCGAGTTCGAGTTTCCGGCCGATTTTGCTGCCGCTGCAGCCGCTGCATATCGCTTTCGGCGGCGACGCTGAAATCCGCACCCTCAAGAGCGCCGAATGGCAGGGCGGCCACGTCATGCCCACCGGGGACGCGCTGCTGTCGGGTTATTACCTCAATGAATTGCTGATGCGCCTGCTGGCGCGCGACGACCCGCATCCCGTGCTGTTTGACGCTTACGCGGCCACGGTGCAACTGCTTGCCGCGCAGAGCGCCGAAACCCTGCAACTGGCCTTGCGCGCCTTCGAGCTGCGGCTGCTGCGCGACATCGGCCTTTTGCCGCTGCTGGATCTTGAGACCGCCACGCTGGCGCCGCTGGACCCGGACACCCGCTATGTGCTGGTGCCCGAGGCCGGGTTGCGGCAGGCGCATGACGACGACCGCGTCAGCCTGCCCGGCGCGCAGTGGCAGGCGCTGCAGCAGGCGCTGGGCGAAGAGTCCCTGTTTTCCGACACCGTGCGGGCCTGTATCCCGGGCTTCAATGAGCTTAAAACCCAGCTGCGCGGCCTGCTGCACTACCATTGTGGCGTCAAGGTCCTGAAAACCCGGCAAATGATGATGGACCTGCAAGCTTTTTAACGAGCCACCGCCATGAAAATCCTTTCGCCTGTTCCCGTCGTGTCCCATGCGCACGACAAGACCGCGCTGTCGGTCAATGTCAACAAGGTCGCCTTGCTGCGCAATTCCCGGCACCTGGACATTCCCAGTGTGCTGCGTGCCGCCGAGCTGTGCCTGGAGGCCGGCGCCCAGGGCATCACGGTGCACCCGCGCCCGGACGAGCGCCACATCCGTCCCGACGATGTCTTTGAGCTCGCGGCGCTGATGAAGGACTGGCCCGACCGTGAATTCAACATCGAAGGCAATCCTTTCCAGAACCTCATGGGTTTTGTGCACGACCTGGCCGCCCGCGGCCTGCCGCTGCACCAGTGCACCTTTGTGCCCGACAGCGAAGACCAGTTCACCAGCGACCACGGCTGGAGCTTTCCTGAGGACGCCGAGCGCCTGCGGCCGTTGATCCAGCAGGCGCACGACCGCCGCGTGCGCGTCAGCCTCTTCATGGACCCGGTGCCCGAAGCCATGGCGGCCGCCAAGGCCGTGGGCGCCGACCGCGTGGAGTTTTATACGGAAACCTATGCCCGCGCCTGGCCCGGCCCCGAAAAAGCGCAGGTGCTGGCCCGCTTCACCGCGGCGGCGCAGGCTGCGGCGGCCGCCGGCCTGGGCATCAATGCCGGCCACGACCTGAACCGCGACAACCTCACGGAGTTTGTGCGCGAAGTGCCGGGCGTGCTGGAAGTCTCCATAGGCCACGCCCTGATCGCCGATGCGCTGGAACTGGGCTACGCCGCCACTGTCAGGAGCTATCTGGCCAGCATAGACCGGGCGTTTGCAGCCGCATGATTTACGGTATCGGCACGGATATTTGCGATGTGCGCCGCATTCGCGCCAGCCTTGACAAGCATGGCGAGCGCTTTGCCAGGAGAATCCTGGCCGACGGCGAACTGGCTACCTGGAAGGCCCGCAGCGCGCGCTGGCCGGACCGCGGCGTCAGCTACCTGGCTACCCGCTTTTCCGCCAAGGAGGCCTTCAGCAAGGCGATAGGCATGGGCATGCGCATGCCCATGACCTGGCGCTCCTGCGAAATCGCCAAGGCCGCCAGCGGCAAGCCCGAAATCGTGCTGCACGGCACGCTCAAGGCCTGGTTCGAGGCGCGCCAGCTCACCGCCCATGTCACCGTGACCGACGAGACCGACTACGCCGCCAGTTTCTGCGTGGTGGAAAAGCTCTCCTGACCCCTCAACGGAAGCCCCCAACTCCGGATTTTTCTTATGACCCAGCACGCTCCCCTCATCATCGACATCGCCGGCCATGCGCTCACCAAGGCCGACCGCCGGCGCCTGAAACACCCGCTGACCGGCGGCATCATCCTGTTCGCCCGTAACTGGAAGGATCGCCGGCAACTGTCCGACCTGTGCGCCGAGATCAAGGACATCCGCGAGGATTTGCTGATTTGCGTGGACCACGAAGGCGGCCGTGTGCAGCGCTTCAAGACCGATGGCTTTACCCACCTGCCGCCCATGCGCGAGCTGGGCCTGCTGTGGATGAAAGACCAGCTGGCCGCCACCAATGCGGCCACCGCCTGCGGTTATGTGCTGGGTGCCGAGTTGCGCGCCTGCGGCGTCGACTTCAGCTTCACGCCGGTGCTGGACCTCGATTACGGTGAAAGCGGTGTGATCGGCGACCGCGCTTTCGGCCGCGATCCGCGCGTCGTCACCCTGCTGGCCAAGAGCCTGATGCACGGCCTGCTGCAGGCCGGCGTCGCCAACTGCGGCAAGCACTTCCCCGGCCACGGTTTTGTCAAGGCTGATTCCCACACCGACATCCCCGTCGACAAGCGCAGCCTCAAAGCCATACTGGCCGACGATGCCGCGCCTTACGGCTGGCTCAACACCACGCTCAGCAGCGTGATGCCCGCCCATGTGATCTATCCCAAGGTCGATGCCAGGCCGGCTGGTTTCTCCAGCCAGTGGCTCAACTTCATCCTGCGCAGCCAGCTGGGCTTCGGCGGCGCGATTTTCAGCGACGACCTCAGCATGGCCGGTGCCCGCCTGATCGACGGCAAGGAAGTGAGCTACACCGAGGCAGCCGTCACGGCACTCAACGCCGGCTGCGACATGGTGCTGCTGTGCAACCAGTCCGTGGGTGAGGGCCAGCCCGTCGACGAACTGCTGGACGGCATGTCCGAGGCCCTGCTCAAGGGCCAGTGGGAAGCCATGGAAGCCAGCGAGTTGCGCCGCCTGGCGTTGCTGCCGCAGGGCAGGGCGTTTGGCTGGGATGAGTTGATGGTGCAGCCGGCGTATATGCATGCGGTGGGATTGATTCCTTAAGCCTCTTGCGCCGGCTTGCGCGCCTGTGCCCTTTGCATAGGGTTGCTGGCCGGGGTTGCCCGGCGGCAACTCACTTTCTTTTGCTTCGCCAAAAGAAAGTTACTGGCTGCCGGGCAACCCCCGGCCAGCAACCCTCAGCAAAGAGCGCAAAGGCCGGAGCAAGAACCGGCCCTAACTCCCTGGCCAGACCAGCTTCCCCACCGCGTCCACATGTGTGAGGTAGACCCGCAAATCAAACTCATACTGGTGGTACTGCGGTTCCATATGGGTGCACAGCTGGTAGAAAGCCTTGTCATGGGCTCGCTCCTTGATATGGGCCAGCTCATGCACCGTGATCATGCGCAGGAACTCCACGGGAACGTCCTTGAACAGCGTGGCGACGCGGATCTCTCGTTTGGCCTTGAGTTTGCTGCCCTGCACGCGTGAGACGGTGGTGTGCGTGCCCAGCGCGTGGGTGATCACGTGGAGTTTGCTGTCAAACGCTACTTTGGACAGGGGCTCGGAGCTGCGCAGGAAATCGTTCTTGAGATCCATCACGTAGTCGTACAGCGCCTTGTCGGTCCGCACGCCGTGACCCTGGGGATACTTGGCGAGCAGTACTTCGCCCAGCCGCCCTCTGTCCAGCAATTGCTGAACCTGGACCTGCAGGTTTTCGGGATAGCCGGCGAGGTATTTCAAAGGGGCGGCACTGGCCATGAGAAATTCAGGCCGGGCGCCTCATCGGTCCGGCTTCAGACCTCGCGGCGCAGGGCAGGGAACAAGATCACGTCGCGAATGCTGGGGCTGTCCGTCAGCAGCATCATCAGGCGGTCAATGCCCACGCCGCAGCCGCCGGTGGGGGGCATGCCGTATTCGAGGGCGCGCACGAAGTCGTGGTCGTAGAACATGGCTTCGTCGTCGCCGCTGTCCTTGGCCGCGACCTGGGCGTTGAAGCGGGCGGCCTGCTCTTCGGCGTCGTTGAGTTCGCTGAAGCCGTTGCCGAATTCGCGGCCGGTGATGTAGAGTTCAAAGCGCTCGGTCACTTCGGGCCGGCTGTCGTTGGCGCGCGCCAGCGGCGAGATTTCCGTCGGGTGTTCCATGATGAAGGTGGGCTGCCAGAGCTTTTCCTCGACCAGTTCCTCGAAGTACAGCACCTGCAGGCTGGCCAGCGACCGGGTCGAGAGCCGGTCTTTTTCTTCGTTCATGCCCAGCTTTTTGAGGGCATTGGTGAGCCAGGCGGCGTCGTCGACATGGTCGCCGGCTTCGGTGTGCTTGAGGATGGCTTCGCGTATCGTCAGGCGGGCAAAGGGTTTGGCGAGGTCGACTTTTTCTTCCTTGCCGCCGTAGCCCAGTTGCAGCGTGCCCACGGCCTTTTGCGCCGCGTCGCGGATCAGCGCCTCGGTGAAGTCCATCAGGTCGTTGTAGTCCCAGTAGGCCGCATAGAACTCCATCATGGTGAATTCAGGGTTGTGCCGCACCGAGATGCCCTCGTTGCGGTAGCTGCGGTTGATCTCGAAGACGCGGTCAAAACCGCCGACGATCAGGCGCTTGAGGTAGAGCTCGGGCGCGATGCGCAGGAACATCTCCTGGTCCAGCGCATTGTGGTGCGTCTTGAAGGGCTTGGCATTGGCGCCGCCCGGGATGGGATGCAGCATGGGCGTCTCGACCTCGAGGAAGTCATGCTTGACCATGAATTCGCGGATAGAGCTGACGGCCTTGCTGCGCGCGGTGAAGCGCTTGCGCGCCTGCTCGTCGGTGATCAGGTCTACATAGCGCTGGCGGTATTTCTGTTCCTGGTCGGCCATGCCGTAAAAATCGCCGGGCAGGGGGCGCAGGCTTTTGGTCAGCAGGCGCACGCTGGTGGCGTGGATGGACAGCTCGCCGGTTTTGGTCTTGAAGACCTTGCCTTCGGCCGCCACGATATCGCCCAGGTCCCAGTGCTTGAAGGCGGCATACAGTTCTTCGCCGATCTCGTCGCGCGTGAGGAAAATCTGGATACGCCCGGTGCTGTCCTGCAGGGTGGCAAAACTCGCCTTGCCCATCACGCGCTTGAGCATCATGCGGCCGGCGATCTTGGCGGGAATCGCCTCGGCGGCCAGGGCCTCGCCGTCCTTGTCGTCGTGCGCGGCATGCAGCTTGCCCGCATGGTCGGTCGGCTTGAAGTCGTTCGGGAAGGCCACGCCTTTGCCGTCCGCCTGATTTTTTCGCAGGGCCTTGAGCTTTTCGCGACGCTCGATGATCAACTGGTTTTCGTCTTGCGGGGGGATGGACATAAGGTCAAGGTTCCGGAAAAAGGTCAAAAGATGTCGGGCGCCCCGCCCACGTGGGGTGGGAGCTAGAAAAGCGCCGAATTGTCGATTTTAAGTGACGCGGGCGTTTTGGCCCGGATGCCTGAAAACGCGTGTTTGGCAGTCAGAGCGCGATGCCGGTGCGCTCCAGGATGTCGCTGACCAGTTCCAGCCGCATCAGGGGGTTGTCCAGCTGCATGAGGCGCTGCTTGAGCTCCAGGGGGATGGGCAGCAGTTCGCACCAGCGGTTGGAAACCCAGCCGCAGTCGTCCAGCCGGTAGGGCGACTGCAGCGGCATCTGGGCCTGCGGTATGTCGCGCACCTGCAGGCTTTTGATCAACCTGCCCAGCGCATCGGCCGCGGCTTGCAGGTCGGGTGGAATGGCGACGGGCTGGTCGTCTTCGAGCCGGGTGACGTCGGCGATCCACAGGCCGTGCTTGAGTTTTTCGCGGCGGGAGATTTCAAAGCGCTGCGCGCCGGTGCAGCGTATGGCCATCAGGCCCGGCTGGGGAATGGAGAACTCGGTGATGGTGGCCAGGGTGCCCACGCTGCTGAAAGTCTCCTGCGCAAAGCCGTCGCCGGTCGGGGCAGCGGCATCGGCGGGGCGGCGGACTTCGGAGCCTTCGATGAGCGAAACCACGCCGAAGGGCGCGCCGGCCTTGTGGCACTTGCCGATCATGTCGAGGTAGCGGACCTCAAAAATGCGCAGCGGCAGGACACCGCCGGGGTACAGCACCGCACCCAGCGGAAACAGGGGAAGGGAGCTCAGGGTCAAGGCTTCTGACATGGTCTCATCGTGCTCTGGGGTGCCGTGAACCACATCATCCCATGTGACCCGCGCTGCGAACTTTTCGTGCGGCTAATACGCCTTGCTTGAGGGGCTTTTCGGGGGAGGCAGGGCTTGCCGGTCTCTCAGCTGACGGCATCCGCAGGCTGGCGCAGCAGCATGGCCAGCGAGTTGGCCACGGTCTTGCGCAGCTCCCTGCGGTCGCAAATGAAGTCGATCGCGCCCTTGGTCTGCAGGAACTCGGCGCGCTGGAAACCTTCCGGCAGCGTCACGCGCACGGTCGATTCAATGACGCGCGGGCCGGCAAAACCGATCAGGGCCTTGGGCTCGGCAATGACCACGTCGCCGACAAACGCGAAGCCGGCGCTCACCCCGCCCATGGTCGGGTCGGTCAGCACGCTGATGTAAGGCAGGCCTTTTTTGGCCAGGCGCGTCAGGGCGGCATTGGTTTTGGCCATCTGCATGAGGCTCAGCAGGCCTTCCTGCATGCGGGCGCCGCCGGTGGCGGTAAAGCAGATGAAGGGGACTTTTTGCTCGATGGCCGCGTGCACGCCGCGCACAAAGCGCTCGCCGACCACGCTGCCCATGCTGCCGCCCATGAAGTCGAACTCAAAGCAGGCCACAACCACGCCTATGCTGTGCACGGCTCCGCCCATGACGACGAGCGCATCGGTTTCCTGGGTGTTTTCCAGGGCTTCTTTCAGGCGTTCGGGGTACTTGCGGCTGTCCTTGAACTTCAGGGCATCGACCGGCAGCACTTCCTGGCCCAGCTCATAACGGCCTTCCGGATCCAGGAAGGCGTCCAGCCGGGCGCGCGCGCCTATGCGGTGGTGGTGGCTGCACTGCGGGCAGACGTTCTGGTTTTTTTCCAGGTCGGTTTTGTAAAGCACCGCCTCACAGCTGGGGCACTTGATCCACAGGCCCTCGGGTACCTGGCGGCGTTCCGTCGGGTCGGTGGGGCTGATTTTGGGGGGGAGAAGTTTTTCTAGCCAAGACATGAAGTCAGTCCTTGTGGTGTCGGGCGGCGCCTGGGGCTTGCCGGGCGAAAAGCGCAATTATGCGCCGGTTTGCCCGGTGTCCGGCCCCAGGCCGGCCCGCTTGAAAGTCAGTCCAAAGCAGTACGGATTTCCTGCAAAAACGCCTGCGCGGTGGCAGCCACCTTGTCGCGCGGCTGGTTTTCGATCAGCTGGATGATTTTGCTGCCTATGACCACGGCATCGGCCACCTTGCCGATGGCCTTGGCCGTGGCGGCGTCGCGTATGCCGAAGCCCACGCCCACGGGCACGTTCACATGCCGGCGGATGCGCGGCAGCGTGGCTTCGACGGCCGCCACGTCCAGCGTGCCGGCGCCCGTCACACCCTTGAGCGAGACGTAGTAGACATAACCGCTGGCGACCTCGGCCACCTGGGCCATGCGCGCGTCCGTGCTGGTGGGCGCCAGCAAAAAGATCAGATCCATGTTGTGCGCGCGCAGCCGGGCGGCGAATTCCACGCATTCCTCGGGCGGGTAGTCGACGATGAGCACGCCGTCCACGCCGGCCTGGGCGGCATCGCGGATGAAGGCGCTTTCTGTCTTGCCGCCGCCGTGCTTGATGTCATAGCGCTCCACCGGGTTGGCGTAGCCCATCAGGACCACCGGCGTGCTGCTGTCTTTGCTGCGGAACTGGCGCACCATGTCCAGCACCTGGGCCAGGCCTATGCCAAAGGACAGGGCCTTGTCGCCGGCTTTCTGGATCACCGGGCCGTCGGCGCTCGGGTCGGAAAACGGCACGCCCAGCTCGATCATGTCGGCGCCGCCGGCCACCATGGCATGCATCAGCTCCGGTGTGACGTCGGCAAAGGGAAAGCCCGCGGTGACGTAAGGAATCAAGGCCTTGCGGCCCTGGCTTTTCAGCGTGGAGAAGGTGGTGGCGATGCGGCTCATGATGTTTCCTTGCTGCCGCCCTTGACGGAAAGGCCGCGCATCGAAGGCCGGTCATAAAAATCGGCGCCCGAGAGGTCGGCCACCGTGCCTATGTCCTTGTCGCCCCGGCCCGAAAGGCAGACGAGCAGGCTCTGGTCGCTGCGCATGCTGCGCGCCATCTTCATGGCGCAGGCCACGGCATGGCTGGATTCGAGCGCGGGAATGATGCCTTCGGTGCGGCACAGGTAGTGGAAAGCCTCCAGCGCTTCCTTGTCGGTGATGCCGACGTATTCGGCGCGGCCTATGTCCTTGAGGAAGGCGTGTTCCGGGCCCACGCCGGGGTAGTCGAGCCCGGCGCTGATGCTGTGGGTCTCGGTGACCTGGCCGTCCTCGTTTTGCAGCACATAGGTGCGGTTGCCGTGCAGCACGCCGGGCAGGCCGCGCTGCAGCGAGGCCGAGTGCTTGCCGCTTTCCAGGCCCTCGCCGGCGGCCTCGACGCCGATCAGGCGGGTTTTGGCGTGCTGGATATAGGGGTGGAAGATGCCCATGGCATTGCTGCCGCCGCCCACGCAGGCGATCACCGCGTCGGGCTGGTGGGTGCCGATGAATTCCGGCATCTGCTGCAGGCATTCGGTGCCTATCACGCTCTGGAAGTCGCGCACCATCATGGGATAGGGGTGCGGGCCCGCCACCGTACCAATGATGTAGAAGGTGTTGTCCACATTGGCGACCCAGTCGCGCATGGCCTCGTTGAGCGCGTCTTTCAGCGTCTTGCTGCCGCTTTCAACCGGCACCACCGTGGCGCCCAGCAGGTTCATGCGGTAGACATTGGGGCTTTGGCGCTTGACGTCTTCGCTGCCCATGTAAACCACGCATTCCAGGCCGTAGCGCGCACAGATGGTGGCGGTGGCCACACCGTGCTGGCCGGCGCCGGTCTCGGCGATGACGCGCGGCTTGCCCATGCGGCGCGCCAGCATGGCCTGGCCTATGGTGTTGTTGATCTTGTGCGCGCCGGTGTGGTTGAGGTCTTCGCGCTTCAAGTAAATCTGTGCGCCGCCCTGTTCACGGCTCATGCGCGCGGCATGGTAGATCGGGGAAGGGCGNCCCACGAAATGCGCCAGCTCGGAATGGAATTCGGCGATGAATTCCGGGTCGTGCTGGTATTTGGCGTAGGCGGCCTTGAGCTCGTTGATCGCGTGGGTCAGCGTTTCCGAAACGAAACTGCCGCCGTAAATTCCGAAATGGCCTGAAGCGTCAGGCTGGTGGTACTCGTACATGATGGGGACTCTTTGCAAGTAACTCGTCGGCGGCGCGCACGGCCGCGACGAACTGGTTGATTTTGTCGGCGCTTTTGATTCCCTTGGAAATCTCGACGCCGGAACTGACATCAACGGCCAGCGTTGTGCAACGCGGCCTGACTTGCGAAATGCCATCGATCACGTTTGCAGGCGTCAATCCACCAGACAAAACGAGGTGAGCGTTGACGTTTGGAGGAAGAAGTGACCAATTGAATGTTTTCCCGCCGCCGCCGTAACCCTCGACATGGGCGTCGAGGAGTATGGCTTGTGCAGCCTTGAAGTCCTGGGCGTATTTTACGAGATCAAAGCCGCCTGGGTTACCCGGGGTGTTTTCGGCGGCTTTTTCATCCAGCGGAATGCGCGCGGCGCGCATGAAGGGGCGGCCGGCCTGCAGGCAGGTTTCGGGTGTTTCGTCCCCGTGGAATTGCAGGAAAGCCGTGGGGATAAGGGCGCAGGCGGCGCTGATGCGGGCCGCGGGCGCGTTGACGAAGAGCAGCACCGGGGTCACAAAGGGCGGCAGGCGGCGGGCCAGTTCGGCGGCGCGTTCGGCCGTCACATGGCGCGGGCTGGCCTCGTACATCACAAAACCGACCGCGTCCGCCCCGGCCGCCACGGCGGCATCCACGTCTTGCTCGCGGGTCAGGCCGCAGATCTTGATGCGGGTACGGGTGGGGGGGATGGGCGTCATGGCAACCAATCATAGGCTGCTGTGCGGTTCGGGAGGCCGTAATGGTCTTCATACACCGGCCCCAGGAAATACAGGCCGTCCGGCGAAAAGGTCGGCGCGGCGGCATCGCGGCTGCGCGCGGCCATCACGCCGGCCAGCCAGTCCGGCGGGTAGCTGCCCTGGCCTATGGCGACCAGGCAGCCCATGATGTTGCGGATCATGTGGTGCAAAAAGGCGTTGGCCTCGAACTCGAAGCGCCAGTACCGGGCGCCCGGCTCCCCACGGTGCGAGATTGTGATGCGCTTGATGGTTTTGACGGGGGACTTGGCCTGGCATTGCGCGGCCCGGAAGGAGCTGAAATCATGCTCGCCGACCAGGTGGTTGGCGGCCTGTCGCATGGCCGCCTCGTCCAGCGGCCGGTAGACCCAGCCGACGCGCCCGGCTTCTACGCTGGGGCGCACCGGCGACTCCAGCACCACGTAGGCATAGCGGCGCGCGATGGCGCTGCCGCGGCAATGGAATTCGTCCGGGACTTCGCGCGCCCACTGCACGGCGATGTCGGCCGGCAAAAAGGTGTTGGTGCCGCGCACCCAGGAGGCGATGTCGCGCTGCAGCAGGGTGTCGAAGTGCACGACCTGCATGAGGCCGTGCACGCCGGCGTCGGTGCGGCCGGCGCACAGGGTGCGGATCGGCTGGGCGGCGAATTTGCCGAGCGCCAGCTCCAGCTTGTCCTGGATCGTGTTGCCCGAAAGCTGGCTCTGCCAGCCTTCGTAGCCGCTGCCGCTGTAGCTGATGCCGAGTGCGATCCTCACAGGCGGGCACGCAGTGAACGCAGCGCGTTCAGGCTGCGCTCACGACAGGGCGTTCAGGAAGGCCTGCGCCTTGACCTTCAACGGACCCTTGGCTTCGGCCATCACTTCTTCGGCCAGGGACCTGGCGCCATCGGAATCGCCGAGCGAACGGAATTCCTCGGCCAGCAGGAATTTGGTTTCCAGCGGGTCTCCGGACATGGACAAGGCTTCCTCGGGGTGCGCAGGGCTTTCCGTGGTGGGGCCGTTCAGGTCCAGCGACAGCGAACCGAGGTCGAACTCCAGCATGCCGTTGTCAGCCGCCGGTGCCGGTGCCGCTGCTGGCGCAGGGGCCGGCGCGGGTGCCGCCGCTTTCACGGGGGCGGGTGCCGGTGCCGGTTTGGGCGCCGGCGTGAACGGTTCGGGCGTGAAGTTCAGGCCTTCGTCGAGGAAAGAAGCCTCGGGCGCGGCCGCGGGTTTGGCGGCCGGCGGCGTGGCCGTCGGGAGTGCCACCGTGGCGCTGCCGAAATCCATGTTCAGGGGCGCGGGTTCGGGTGCCTTCATGGCCACCGTGGGTTCGACGCGCACGGGTGCCGGCGGAGGAGGCGGCGGGGCCGAGATGGCGGCCGGCGTGGTCGGCTCACTGGGTTCGTCACCGAGGGAGAAGTCCAGGTCGAGGTCGACGTCCACCGACGGCGTGGGCGCGGGGACGTGCGCCGGCTGTGCCACCATGGCCACGGTGCCGCCCGGGCTGAAGGCCGAGGTGCTGCCGCCATGGCCGGCGCCGGCGGGCTGCCCGCCCGGCTGGTACATCGGGTTGGCGGGGTCGAGTTCGCGGCCCATTTCGGTGATGTAGGCCCACTCTGGACCGCTGCCGTGGGTGAGGTTGAAAGCCTCGATGGCGACGGTCTCAAACGCCTTGCTGTCGCGGCGCTTGGCGTAGATTTCCATCAGCTTGGCATGGATGGCCACGCGCATCGGGCTGGTGCGCATCGCCTCCTTGAGGATTTCCTCGGCCTGCAGGTCGCGTCCATAGGCCAGGTAGACATCGGCTTCGGCTACGGGGTCGACGTCGCCAGCGGCATCCAATTGACTGGGCGAATACACCAGGGACGAGCCCGTGGCGTTGCCTTCATTCGTGTCAATTCTTTGGCCGCCGCTGGCGCCGAAAAAAGAATCGGGCTGCAGCCTGCTTTCGAGGAAGGAACTGTCGACCTGGGCCGCGCCGCCGCGCTGCCGATAGCGGTAAAAGCCGAAACCGGCGAGCAGCAGCAGCAGGCCGCCGGCGATGGGCAGTATCAGCGGGTTGTCGAGCAACTCGTCGAGCAGGCTGGGTTCTGGCGGAGGGGGCGGCGGCGCGGGTTTCTTGGCGGCAGCCACAGGTGGCTTGACGGCCGGTGCGGGCTCGGAGGCCGCAGCCACCGGGGCGGCGCTGCCGGAAGCCTCGGCGGCGGATGCCGCCGCTGCGGGAGCCGCGGAAGCGGAAGCTGCGGCTGCCGGTGGAGTGGCGGCGGCAACGGCGGGAGCCGGAGCCGGCGTGACGGCCGGCGTGGGCGCGGGTGTGGGTGTGGGTGTGGGTGTGGGTGTGGGTGTGGGTGCTGCAGGGGCGGCTGCCGCGGCAGGTGCCGGTGCGGGAGCCGGGGCCGGCACGCTGGCGGGCGCGGGAACGGCGACGCCGGGGGTTTTGGCCGCACTGGCTGCGGCCGCTGCGGCGGGCGCCGCACCCAGCTTGTTCAGCTCGCTGATGTTCTTGGACAGTTCGGCCACGCGTGTGGAGGCTTCCTTGGCCTGGCGTTCCTTGGCGATCTTGTCTTCGGCCGCCGTCGGAGCCGCCTTGCCCTGGACCGCGCCCTTGGAGAGGGTCAGCTTGTCGGGTGTGCTGCTGGCGGGCGCGCGGTCTTCGACCTTGGCTTGCACCTTGCCGCCGGCCTGGCGGTCGGCGCTGGCCACCTGGGTGGCCGGCACGCCTTCGGCCAGCTTGCGGCGGAAGCTGTTGAAGTCCTTGCTTTGCGCGACGATGGTCTGGCTGGCTTCACCGGCGGCAATCGCGCCGGCGGTTTCGGCGCTCGGGATGTCCAGCACGGCGCCGGATTTGATGCGGTTCACGTTGCCGCCTATGAAGGCGTCCGGGTTGCTGCGCAGCAGGGCGACCAGCATCTGGTCCAGCGACACGCTGGCCGGCTTGTTCTGTGCCGCGATCTTGCCGGCGGTGTCGCCGCTCTTGACGGTGACTTGTTTATCTCCGCCGGCGGGCACTTTCTCGAGGGGCGCGGCGGGAGCCTTGGCGACCGGCGCGGCCCGGCTGCTGGGGCCGGCAGGCGGCGAGTAGGGAATGGAGGCAATGCCCTTGGCCGGCGGCGCCGCGGGGCGGGACGACAGGACCGGCGCGGTGGGCGCGGCTGCGGAGCTGCCGGAGCGCAGGGCCGGCGGGTCGAACAGCATGGTGTAGTCGCGCGTGATGCGGCCGTTGGCCCAGCTGGCCTCGAGGATCAGGTCGACAAAGGGCTCGGTGACGGGGCGGTTGCTGCTCAGGCGCAGAAAGGAGCGGCCGTCGGATCGCCGCTGCAGGCTGACCTCGACGCCGGAAACCACACTGCCGTATTCAAGCCCTGCGGCCTTGAAGGTGTCGGGCGGGGCTACGCCGGCCTTGAGGCTGGACGCTTCCTCGGGCCTGATGTCGGCGATCTCGATTTCAGCGCGAAGGGGCTCGCCCAATGCCGACTGAACTGTGATTCGGCCCAACGCGAGCGCGTGGGCTTCCAGACTTGCCAGGCTGCCAAGCAGTGCAATGGCACTTGCCAGGGCGCCTATGCGCCAACGACCGCGATTATTCATGGGGTTGTGAGCCTCCAGTGCTCGGTCTGCATGTAACTTTATTCTGCTTATGCGCACAAAAACCTCGATGCGAATTTTCGAAAAACAACCTTAACATCAAGGCATTAGGCTGACAAGCTAAGACACCACTTAAGTTTTGACACAGCGAGTTAGCAGCAACTTACAAGTTTCGGATGTTGTCTGACCACAACGTCCTGTGACATGTAGTTACGGATGGGCGGCTGCATGTTGGCAGCCGCTCACATCCATTATTTCAGGCCTGCAGCAGGATGCGCAGCATGCGGCGAAGCGGCTCGGCGGCGCCCCACAGCAGCTGGTCGCCCACCGTGAACGCACCCAGGTAGTCCGGGCCCATGGCCAGCTTGCGCAGGCGGCCCACGGGGATCTGCATGGTGCCGGTGACGGCCACGGGCGTGAGGTCCTTGATGGAGGCTTCGCGCGTGTTGGGCACGACTTTGACCCATTCGTTGTCGGCCGCGATCATGGCCTCGATGTCGGCCAGCGGCACGTCCTTCTTGAGCTTGAAGGTCAGCGCCTGGCTGTGGCAGCGCATCGCGCCTATGCGCACGCAGAAGCCGTCCACAGGGGTCTCGGCCGTGCCGAAGCCGGCGCCCTGGCCCAGGATCTTGTTGGTCTCGGCGCCGCCCTTCCATTCTTCCTTGCTCATGCCGTTGCCCAGGTCCTTGTCGATCCAGGGGATCAGCGAGCCGCCCAGCGGCACGCCGAAGTTGGCGGTCTCGCTGGTGCTCAAGCCCTGTTGTTTGGCCAGGATGCGGCGGTCGATTTCAAGGATGGCGGACTTGGGATCGTCCAGCAGCGAGCGGACTTCGCTGTTGAGCGTGCCGAACTGCGTGAGCAATTCGCGCATGTGCTGCGCGCCGCCGCCCGAAGCTGCCTGGTAGGTCATGCTGGTCATCCACTCGACCAAGCCGGCCTTGTACAGCGCGCCTACGCCCATCAGCATGCAGCTGACCGTGCAGTTGCCGCCAATCCAGTTGCTGCCGCCCTTGGCCAGCGCGTTCTGGATCACCGGCAGGTTGACCGGGTCCAGGATGATGACGGCGTCGTCGTTCATGCGCAGCGTGGAGGCCGCGTCTATCCAGTGGCCCTTCCAGCCGGCCGCGCGCAGCTTGGGGAAGACTTCGGAGGTGTAGTCGCCGCCCTGGGCGGTGATGATGACGTCGCACTTCCTGAGCGCTTCAATGTCAAAGGCGTTTTTGAGGGTGGTTTCGTTCTTCGCCTGGGCGGGGGCTTTGCCGCCCGCGTTGGAGGTCGAGAAGAACACCGGCTCGATCAGGTCGAAGTCGCCCTCGGCCTGCATGCGGTCGATCAGCACCGAGCCGACCATGCCGCGCCAGCCGACGAGCCCTGTGAGATTGCCTTTGAGTTTCATTGGAACTGCCCCTTCAAAAAGTCAAAAATATGGCTTTTGGGCCCGGCTCATCGAGCCGGCAGGGCACGACGAACCAGGCTTGCTAGCCTTTAATGGTGGTCGTTTTGGTGATCTGGGCAAAAACCGGCGCGCCATGACCCGCGCGCAGGGCGGCGGGGCAGTGGGTGAAAGCGGGGTTTTTGCGCATAGGTGTCGATTGTAGCCAGGCTTGGCTTTACCGAGGCTGACAGCCGCCCCAAACCTGGGTTTTGCTGCTGGTTTGGGGCGGTTTGCGGCGAAAAAACGTCAGACCAGGGCTTTCACGACCGCATCACCCATCTGCACCGTGCCGACCTTGGTCGTGCCTTCGCTGTAAATGTCGGGTGTGCGTAGGCCCTGGCTCAGCACGGCGTCCACGGCTTTTTCGATGCGGGCGGCGGCTTCGGGCTGGTTCAGGCTGAAGCGCAGCATCATGGCCGCGCTCAAAATCGTTGCCAGCGGATTCGCCACGCCCTTGCCGGCGATGTCGGGCGCGCTGCCGTGGCTGGGCTCGTACAGGCCCTGGTTTTTGTCGTTGAGGCTGGCCGAGGGCAGCATGCCGATGGAGCCGGTCAGCATGGCGGCGGCGTCGCTCAGGATGTCGCCGAACATATTGCCGGTGACGACCACGTCGAACTTCTTGGGCGCCTTGACCAGCTGCATGGCGGCGTTGTCCACATACATATGGTCCAGCGCGACGTCGGGGTATTGCGTGCCGACTTCGGTGACCACGTCTTTCCAGAGCTGGAAGGTTTCCAGCACATTGGCCTTGTCGACGCTGGTCACGCGCTTGCCGCGCTTGCGGGCGGCCTGGAAGGCGACGTGGGCGATGCGCTCGATCTCGGGGCGCGAATAGCGCATGGTGTCGAAAGCCTCTTCCGAACCGGGAAAGTGGCCGTCGGGCGAGACGCGACGGCCGCGCGGCTGGCCGAAGTAGATGTCGCCGGTCAGCTCGCGGATGATGAGGATGTCCAGGCCGGACACCAGTTCGCGCTTGAGGCTGGAGGCGTCCACCAGCTGCGAATAGCAGATCGCCGGGCGGAAGTTGGCGAACAGGCCCAGGTTTTTGCGCAGGCCCAGGATGGCCTGTTCGGGGCGCAGCGGCCGGTCCAGCTTGTCGTATTTCCAGTCGCCCACCGCGCCGAAGAGCACGGCGTCGGCCTCCTTGGCGAGCTTGAGCGTGGCCTCGGGCAGCGGGTGGCCGTGGGCCTCGTAGGCGGCGCCGCCGACCAGCGCGCTCTCGGTTTCAAACTTCAGGTCCAGGGCCTTCAGGACCTTGACGGCCTCGGCGACGATTTCGGTGCCAATGCCGTCACCCGGCAGGATTGCGATTTTCATGGTGCTGTCTTTGGATGGCTGCGCGCCCCGTAGGGGGCGGCTCGCAGCGTATGCGTGAAAAGGAAAAGAAAAGGGTGTTCAGCCCGCGAGGGTGTGGTTCAGCCAGGGTTTGGTCGCCAGGCGCTCGGCCTCAAAGGCCTTGATCTTGTCGCTCTGGCGCAGGGTCAGGCCGATGTCGTCCAGGCCGTTGAGCAGGCAGTATTTGCGGAAGGCCTGCACCTCGAAAGGGAGTTCCCCGCCCTGCGGCTTGACGATCACCTGGCGCTCCAGGTCCACCGTCAGCTGGTAGCCGGGAAAGGCCAGCGCCTCGTCGAACAGCTGGGCCACCTGCGCTTCGGGCAGCACGATGGGCAGCAGGCCGTTCTTGAAGCTGTTGTTGAAGAAGATGTCGGCATAGCTGGGCGCAATGATGGCGCGAAAGCCGTATTGGTCCAGCGCCCAGGGCGCGTGTTCGCGCGAGGAGCCGCAGCCGAAGTTCTTGCGCGCCAGCAGGATGGAGGCGCCCGCGTAGCGCGGCTGGTTCAGCACGAAGTCGGGGTTGGGCTTGCGCGTGGCCGGGTCCTGGCCGGGAAAGCCCGCGTCCAGGTAGCGCCATTCGTCAAACAGGTTGGGGCCGAAGCCGGTCTTGCGTATCGACTTGAGGAACTGCTTGGGGATGATGGCGTCGGTGTCGACGTTCTCGCGGTCCATGGGGGCCACCAGGCCCTTGTGCAGGGTGAATTTTTTCATTTATTTTTTCGCCGCGTTTTCGATTTTTTCGCCGACTTTCTGGACGTCCTGGCCGACACCGCGGAAGGTGTTGCAGCCGGCCAGCAGCAGGGTCGCGCACGCCAGTGACAACGCGATCAGGGTGGTGATTTTTTTCATGGGAAGTTCCTCCTGTGGCTCGGGTTAGACAAACTTGCGGATATCGACAAAGTGGCCGTGCACGGCCGCCGCCGCCGCCATGGCGGGGCTGACCAGGTGGGTGCGCCCGCCGGCGCCCTGGCGGCCTTCGAAGTTGCGGTTGCTGGTGGAGGCGCAGCGCTCGCCCGGCTCCAGCCGGTCGGCGTTCATGGCCAGGCACATGGAGCAGCCCGGTTCGCGCCACTCAAAGCCGGCGGCGACAAAAATCTTGTCCAGGCCTTCGCGCTCGGCCTGCTCCTTGACGAGGCCAGATCCCGGCACCACCAGCGCGAGCTTGACGTTTTTCGCGACCTTCTGGCCGATCTTCTTGATCACGGCGGCGGCTTCGCGCATGTCCTCGATGCGGCTGTTGGTGCAGGAGCCTATGAACACCTTGTCGATGTAGAGGTCGTTCAGCGCCTTGCCGGGCTCCAGGCCCATGTATTTCAGGGCGCGTTCGATGGCATCGCGCTTGTTGGCATCTTTTTCCTTGTCGGGGTCGGGCACGCGGTCGTCAATCGACAGCACCATTTCGGGCGAGGTGCCCCAGGTGACCTGCGGCAGGATCTGGCCGGCGTCGAGCTCGACCACGGCATCGAACTTCGCGTCGGCATCGGAGTGCAGCGTGTTCCAGTACTTGACGGCCATGTCCCATTCCACGCCGGTGGGCGACAGCAGGCGACCTTCGACGTAGGCTATGGTTTTCTGGTCCACCGCGACCAGGCCGGCGCGGGCGCCGGCTTCAATCGCCATGTTGCAGACCGTCATGCGGCCTTCCATGCTGAGCGCGCGTATCGCCGAGCCGGCGAATTCAATCGTGTAGCCGGTGCCGCCGGCCGTGCCGATCTTGCCGATGATGGCCAGCACGATGTCCTTGCCGGTCAGGCCGGGGGCGAGCTTGCCCTCCACCTTTACCAGCATGTTCTTGGCTTTTTTGGCCAGCAGGGTCTGTGTGGCCATCACGTGCTCGACCTCGCTGGTGCCTATGCCGTGCGCCAGCGCGCCGAAGGCGCCGTGGGTGGAGGTGTGCGAGTCGCCGCAGACCACCGTCATGCCGGGCAGGGTGGCGCCGTTTTCGGGGCCGATGACGTGCACGATGCCCTGGCGTTTGGAGAGGAAGGGGAAGAAGGCGGCCGCGCCGAATTCCTTGATGTTGCTGTCCAGCGTGGTGATCTGTTCCTTGCTGACCTGGTCGGTGATGCCGTCGTAGCCCAGTTCCCAGCCGGTGGTGGGTGTGTTGTGGTCGGCGGTGGCGACGATGGAGCTGATGCGCCAGACCTTGCGGCCGGCCTCGCGCAGGCCTTCAAAGGCCTGCGGGCTGGTGACTTCGTGCACCAGGTGGCGGTCGATGTAGAGGATGGCCGTGCCGTCGTCTTCGGTATGAACGACGTGCTCGTCCCAGATCTTGTCGTAGAGGGTGCGTCCCATGGTTTTCCTTCGTGGTCTCTCGTTGCCGTGTGTTTGTCGTTGGGGTGATTTTAGGCGGCCGCACCGGCGGGGGCGGCCCCGGTGTGGGCCGCCCTGGCGCGGGCCGCCGGCGCCGCGGGCTGCGTCAGGTGCTCCACCAGCAGCCGCGCCGTCAGCGGCAGCGTGGAAAAGTCGCGTGCCACCAGCTGGATCTGGCGCTCCGCCCAGCTGTCCAGCAGCGGTATCGATTCAAGCTCGCCGACGCCATGCGTCAGCTCAAAGGCGCGCTGCGGCATCACGCCCACGCCCAGGCCGTTGTGGATCATGCGGCACATGGCGTCCAGGCCGGTCACGTGGATGCGCAGCTTGATGGTGCGGCCCAGCCTGGCCGCGGCTTCGCGCATGGCCAGGTAAATCGAGCTGTTGGAATGCAGGCCGACCTGGTCGTAGTCGAGCGCCGCCTCGAAGCGGATGGCGCCCTGCGCGCGCAGCGGGTGGCCCCGGGGGACGATGAGCACCAGCTTGTCGCTGCGATAGGGCAGGGTCTGCAGGTCGCCGGCGCCGTCGGCGGTGTTGCAGATGCCCAGGTCGGCCGCGCCTTCCTGTACCGCGCGCACGACCTCGGTGCTCAGGTGCTCTTCGAGGTCTATCTTGATGCCGGAATGTTCGCGCGTGAAGGCGCCCAGGTCCTCGGGCAGAAACTGCACGATGGCCGAGATGCTGGCGTGCACGCGCACATGGCCGCGCACGCCGTCGGCGTATTCGCTGAGTTCGCTCTGCATTTTTTCGAGGCTGAACAGCACCGAGCGCGCATGGTGCAGCAGGCTTTCGCCGGCCGGCGTCAGGTCGACACCGCGGGTGTGGCGGTACAGCAGCGGGGTGTCCAGCGTGGCCTCCAGGTCGGACAGGCGCTTGCTGACGGCCGAGGCGGCGATGAATTCGCGCTCGGCGGCCTTGCCTATGCTGCCCAGCTCGCAGACGGCCACAAAGAGCTGAAGCGAGGTCAGGTCTATGCGGCGGGCAAAGTTGCGTTCTGAGCTTTTCATGGGAGTGGGCGTTCCGTCATCGCGATAGACGACGGTGAATCGCTATTTTGCCGCTAAGAACCGGGTTTTGCCATCGCAATACGCGATGACCCGCTTGCCGACGGGCGTTTTCCGGCCGGGGCGTAAAAAAGCCCGCCGATGCTGCCATCAGGCGGGCTTTGCGCGAGGCGCAGGCTTGGCTTAGCGCTTGGCCAGCGGCTTGACCTGGCGGGTCGTGGCGCCGGTGAACAGCTGGCGCGGACGGCCGATCTTGTACTCGGGGTCGCCGATCATTTCATTGAGCTGGGCGATCCAGCCGACGGTGCGGGCCAGCGCGAAGATCGCGGTGAACAGCGGCACGGGGATGCCGATGGCGCGCTGCACGATGCCGGAGTAGAAGTCGACGTTGGGGTAGAGCTTGCGCGAGACAAAGTAGTCGTCCTCGAGGGCGATCTTTTCCAGGGCCATGGCCAGCTTGAACAGCGGGTCGTTTTCCAGGCCCATTTCCTGGAGCACTTCCTTGCAGGTTTCCTGCATGAGCTTGGCGCGCGGGTCGTAGTTTTTGTAAACGCGGTGGCCAAAGCCCATCAGCTTGACGCCGGAGCTCTTGTCCTTGACCTGCTTGATGAATTCGCCGATTTTCTCGACGCCGCCCTGCTTCTGGATGTCGCCCAGCATGTTGAGGGCCGCTTCGTTGGCGCCGCCGTGGGCCGGGCCCCAGAGGCAGGCCACACCGGCCGCGATGGCGGCAAACGGGTTGGTGCCGGAGGAGCCGCACAGGCGCACGGTGGAGGTCGAGGCGTTCTGCTCGTGGTCGGCGTGCAGGATGAAGATGCGGTCCAGCGCGCGTTCGAGCACCGGGTTGACCTTGTATTCCTCGCAGGGCGTGGCGAACATCATGTGCAGGAAGTTGCCGGCATAGCTCAGGTTGTTCTTGGGGTACATGTAGGGCTGGCCCACGGTGTACTTGTAGGCCATGGCGACCAGGGTCGGCATCTTGGCGATCAGGCGGATCGCGGCGATCTCGCGGTGTTCCGGGTTGTTGATGTCGGTGCTGTCATGGTAGAAGGCCGACAGGGCGCCGACCAGGCCGGTCATGATGGCCATGGGGTGCGCGTCGCGGCGGAAACCGCGCAGGAAGAACTGCATCTGCTCGTTGACCATGGTGTGGTTGGTCACGCGGTGCACGAAGTCGGCTTTCTGCGCCACATTGGGCAGCTCTCCGTACAGCAGCAGGTGGCAGGTTTCCATGTAGTCGCAGTTGGTGGCCAGCTGCTCGATGGGGTAGCCGCGGTACAGCAGCTCGCCCTTGTCGCCGTCGATGTAGGTGATGGCCGACTGGCAGGAGGCGGTCGACAGGAAGCCGGGGTCGTAGGTGAACATGCCGGTCTGGGCATACAGCTTGCGGATGTCGACGACGTCCGGGCCGACATTGCCCTGGTACACCGGCAGTTCAATGCTGGGGCTGCCGTTGCTGAAGGACAGGGTGGCTTTGTTGTCAGCTAGCTTCATTTCTTGCTTCTTTCTTTCGTATCAGTGTCAGATTGGGTCGGGCTGGGAATCACGGAGCCGGGGTCGAGGGCTGCAGCAACTTTAAAACGTCATGGGCTTCAGAAGTAGAGGCGCTTGCCTTGGCCGATTCGTCCGCCAGCTGGCCGGCGTCCTTCCGTTTTAACAGCAGGTCTAGCAGGTCGTTGTCGGACAAATCCATTAAATCACTCAACCCTTTAGCCTGCCTGACGGTCAGAGTGGCCTCGTGGCCCTGGAAGAAGCGCGCTATCAGCAGGTCGTTTTCCAGCAGGCCGCGCCGGCAGCGCCACTTGAGCTTGCTCAGGGCGCGCTCATCGAGCAGGGCGTCGGCGGTTTCCATATCGTCGGGTCGGTCAGCGAACGGTCAGACTGTCCTCAAAACCATCATTTCCTTGATCTTGCCGATGGCCTTGGTGGGGTTCAATCCCTTGGGGCAGACGTCGACGCAGTTCATGATGGTGTGGCAGCGGAACAGGCGGTAGGGGTCTTCCAGGTTGTCCAGGCGCTCGGCGGTGGCTTCGTCGCGGCTGTCGGCGATGAAACGGTAGGCCTGCAGCAGGCCGGCCGGGCCGACGAACTTGTCGGGGTTCCACCAGAAGCTGGGGCAGGAGGTCGAGCAGCTGGCGCACAGGATGCACTCGTAGAGGCCGTTGAGCTCGTCGCGCTCTTCGGGGCTCTGCAGGCGCTCTTTTTCGGGCGGCACGTTGTCGTTGATCAGGTAGGGCTTGATCGAGTTGTACTGCTTGAAGAACTGCGTCATGTCGACGATCAGGTCGCGCACCACGGGCAGGCCCGGCAGCGGCTTGAGCACGATGACCTCGGGCAGCGTGCGCATATTGGTCAGGCAGGCCAGGCCGTTCTTGCCGTTGATGTTCATCGCGTCGGAGCCGCAGACGCCTTCGCGGCAGGAGCGGCGAAAGCTGATGGACGGGTCTTGCGCCTTGAGCTTCATCAGCGCGTCCAGCAGCATGCGCTCATGGCCGTCGAGTTCCACCTCGATGGTCTGCATGTAGGGCTTGGCGTCGGTGTCCGGGTCGTAGCGGTAGATCTTGAAGGTGCGTTTGGTCATGGGGTTCTCGCTTCTTGTGGGGTCGCAGGCCGGCTGTGCGTCGGTGGTGTCAGAACGTGCGCGTTTTCAGCGGCACGGAATCGACGGTCAGGGGCTTCATCTGCACCGGCTTGTAGGCCAGGCGGCTGCCTTCGCTGTACCACAGCGTGTGTTTGTGCCAGTCGGTGTCGTTGCGGCCGTTCGGGTGCTCAGGGGTGTCGCCGTAGTCGTCCACCGAGTGCGCGCCGCGGCTTTCCTTGCGGGCGGCGGCCGACACGATGGTGGCTTGCGCGGCCTCGATCAGGTTTTCAACTTCCAGCGCCTCGATGCGCGCGGTGTTGAAGATCTTGGACTTGTCTTTGAGGCCGATGCGGTTGACGCGCTCGCGCAGGGCGGCGATCTTGCTCACGCCTTCGTCCATGATGGCCTGGGTGCGGAACACGCCGGCGTGCTGCTGCATGGCGGCGCGCAGGTCGTTGGCCACATCCTGGGCGTATTCGCCGTCGGTCGCGTTGTCCAGGCGCGCGATGCGGGCCAGGGTCTTGTCGGCCGCGTCGGCCGGCAACGGCTTGTGCGTGGTGGTCTTGGCGAACTCGACGATGTGGTTGCCGGCGGCCTTGCCGAAGACCAGCAGGTCCAGCAGCGAGTTGGTGCCCAGGCGGTTGGCGCCGTGCACACTGACACAGGAGCACTCGCCCACCGCGTAAAGGCCGTTGACGACCTGGCTCTGGTTGTTGGCGTCCTGCGTGACGACCTGGCCGTGGATGTTGGTCGGGATGCCGCCCATCTGGTAGTGGATGGTGGGCACCACGGGAATCGGTTCCTTGGTGATGTCGACGTTGGCGAAGTTGTGGCCGATCTCGAACACCGAGGGCAGGCGCTTCATGATGGCGTCCACGCCCAGGTGGGTCATGTCCAGCAGGATGTAGTCCTTGTTGGGGCCGCAGCCGCGGCCTTCCTTGATTTCCTGGTCCATGGAGCGCGAGACGAAGTCGCGCGGCGCCAGGTCCTTCAGTGTGGGCGCGTAGCGCTCCATGAAGCGCTCGCCGTTGCTGTTGCGCAGGATGGCGCCTTCACCGCGGCAGCCTTCGGTCAGCAGCACGCCGGCGCCGGCCACGCCGGTCGGGTGGAACTGCCAGAACTCCATGTCTTCCAGCGGGATGCCGGCGCGCGCCGCCATGCCCAGGCCGTCGCCGGTGTTGATGAAGGCGTTGGTCGAGGCGGCAAAAATACGGCCCGCGCCGCCGGTGGCCAGCAGCGTGGTCTTGGCTTCAAAAATGTGGACGTCGCCGGTTTCCATTTCGAGGGCGGTCACGCCCACCACGTCGCCCGCGGCGTCGCGGATCAGGTCCAGCGCCATCCATTCGACGAAGAAGCTGGTCTTTTCCTTGACGTTTTGCTGGTACAGCGTGTGCAGCATGGCGTGGCCGGTGCGGTCGGCCGCGGCGCAGGCGCGCTGCACGGGTTTTTCGCCGTAGTTGGCGGTGTGGCCGCCGAAGGGGCGCTGGTAAATCGTGCCGTCGGGATTGCGGTCGAAAGGCATGCCCATGTGCTCGAGGTCATAGACGACCTTGGGCGCTTCGCGGCACATGTATTCGATCGCGTCCTGGTCGCCGAGCCAGTCGGAGCCCTTGACGGTGTCGTAGAAGTGGTAGTGCCAGTTGTCTTCGCTCATGTTGCCGAGCGAGGCGCCTATGCCGCCCTGCGCCGCGACGGTGTGCGAGCGCGTAGGGAACACCTTGGAGAGCACGGCCACGTTGAGGCCGGCGCGCGCCAGCTGCAGCGATGCGCGCATGCCGGAGCCGCCGGCACCGACGATGACGACGTCAAATTTGCGCTTGGGGAGTTGGGAAGTTGCGGTCATGATTTTTGTGGGGGTGTCGGTCTTCTTGTCGGATCTGCGGGGTGGCGGCTCAGAGGCGCCACAGCACCTGGATGCCCCAGCCGGCGCAGGCCACCAGCCAGACGATGGTGAACACATTCAGGACCAGCTTGATCGAGGCCGGCTTGATGTAGTCCATCCAGATGTCGCGCATGCCGACCCACACGTGGTAGAGCAGGGCGATGATGACGGTGAAGGTCAGCACCTTCATCCATTGCGCCGAGAAAATGCCGGCCCATTTGTCGTAGCCGATGGGGCCCTTGCTGAAGATGACCTGGGCCAGCAGCAGCACGGTGAAGAGGGCCATCAGGGCGGCGGTGACGCGCTGCGCGAGCCAGTCGCGCAAACCGTAGTGGGCGCCGACAACGATGCGCTTGGAGCCGTAGTTAACTGCCATTTTTGATGCTCCTTGTGATCAGTAAAGGCCGAACAGCTTGGCGCCGAGGACCAGCGTGAGGGCGATGCTCGCGGCCAGCGTGAAGATGGCGGAGGACTTGCCGAACTCCTTGCTGACGGCGGCGTGGCTCACGTCCATCCAGAGGTGGCGCAGGCCGGCGATGAAGTGGTGCAGGTAGGCCCAGATCAGGGCCAGGGCCGCGAGCTTCCAGAGGAAACCGGGCAGGCCCAGCATGCCGATATTGAAGGCGGCCTTGAACTTTTCGAAGGAGATCTCGGAAGAGATCGAGGTGTCGAACATCCAGATGATGAAGGGCATCAGCAGGAACATGATGAAGCCGCTGATGCGGTGGAGGATGGAAACCCAGCCTGCAGGCGGCAAACGATAGGAGGGGAGGTCGGAGAGCGCGTTGATGTTGCGGAACTCGGGCCGCTTGGGACGCTGTTTGGATGCCAGCTCTGTCATTTTTTTAGGCTTTCGTGGGGGGTGTAACTGATGGGTAACCGGGGATGCAATTACAGCTAAACAGCCGAATTCTATTGCAACGCAACAATAAGCTTACAAACGTTTGCAGCTTCTTGATGAATCCCGTCAACTAAGGTCGTTTTTGTAGTGATGGGTGTCGGTGCGGTACAGGCCCCGGCGCAATTCCATGGGCAGGTCGTTATAGGTAAAGGCGGTGCGCTCCACGCTGAGCAGCGGCGCGCCCACCGGCACGCCGAGCAGCGCTGCGGATGCTTCATCGGCGGCGACGGCGCGGATTTTCTCCTCGGCGCGCACCATGCGCACGCCGAACTCGGTTTCAAACAGCGCGTACATGGGGCCGCGGTGGGTGGCCAGCCGCTCGGCGGTCAGGCCCTTGAAGGGGCCGCCGGGCAGCCAGACGTCTTCGAGGATGGTCGGCGTGCCCTGGAAGGCCAGCACGCGGCGCAGTTGCAGCACGGCGTCGCCGGTGCGCAGCGACAGCGGACGCGCGATGTCGGCGGGCGCGCGCAGGCGCTTGCAATCGATAATCTGCCGCTCGGCCGGGCCTTCGCTGTTGGCGTCGCCGTTGTCGGGCATGAGGCGCAGGAAGCGGTACTGCACATGCTGCTCGGCATGCGTGGCCACGAAGGTGCCCTTGCCCTGGCGGCGCACCACCAGGTTTTCGGCGGCCAGCTCGTCGATCGCCTTGCGCACCGTGCCCTGGCTCACGCGAAAACGCGCGGCCAGGTCCATTTCGCTGGGGATGGCCTCGCCGGGCTTCCATTCGCCGGCCTGCAGGCTTTGCAGGATCAGCACCTTGATCTGCTGGTACAGCGGGCTGAAGGCCGGCGCCACGCCCGCTGCCGCGCCTGCATCGCCGGCGAGGGCGGCGGGATCGGTCAATGAGGACGTGTTGATGGCCATGGCAGCAGTTTGGCGGCGGTTAACAGCAGGTTGCGGCGACGCCGCGGCGGGCACGCGGCATCCCGGGAAATAAACTCCGAATCAAGTCCGAATCATATCTTATATAAGACATAAGACAAATTGACGCCCGTCACTTTTCAAGCGTAAAATCTTGGGCTGAGCCAGTGCATGGCCTGCCGTTTTGCGGTGATTTTGAGGGGCGAAACCCCGCCAAACCATCCCTGAATATCCCAGGCTCGCGCCAGACATCTCACATCACACCCCTCATCAACCGATTCTTAACTTTCCTGGAGCCCTCGATCATGAGCAAAAAACCCGTCCGTGTTGCAGTCACCGGTGCAGCTGGCCAAATCGGTTACGCACTGCTGTTTCGCATTGCCTCCGGCGAAATGCTCGGCAAGGACCAGCCCGTCATTCTGCAACTGCTCGAAGTGCCTGTTGAGGGCCCGCAAAAGGCGCTCAAGGGCGTGATGATGGAACTCGACGACTGCGCCTTCCCGCTGCTCGTCGGCATGGAAGCGTATGACGACCCCATGAAAGCCTTCAAGGACGCCGACTACGCGCTGCTGGTCGGTTCGCGCCCGCGCGGCCCCGGCATGGAACGCGCCGAACTGCTGGCCGTCAACGGCGCCATCTTCACGGCGCAGGGCAAGGCCCTCAATGCCGTCGCCAGCCGCAACGTCAAGGTGCTGGTGGTCGGCAACCCCGCCAACACCAATGCCTACATCGCCATGAAGAGCGCGCCCGACCTGCCGCGCAAGAACTTCACCGCCATGCTGCGCCTGGACCACAACCGCGCCGCCAGCCAGATCGCCGCCAAGACCGGCAAGCCCGTGGCCGACATTGAAAAGCTCACCGTCTGGGGCAACCACTCGCCCACGATGTACGCCGACTACCGTTTCGCCACCATCAAGGGCGAAAGCATCGCCAAGATGATCAACGACCAGGAATGGAACGCCAACGTGTTCCTGCCCACCGTCGGCAAGCGCGGCGCCGCCATCATTGAGGCGCGCGGCCTGTCTTCGGCCGCATCGGCCGCCAACGCCGCGATCGACCACATGCGCGACTGGGCGCTGGGCACCAACGGCAAGTGGGTCACCATGGGCATCCCCTCGGACGGCCAGTACGGCATTCCCAAGGACATCATGTTCGGCTTCCCCGTGACCTGCGAGAACGGCGAATACAAGCTGGTCGAAGGCCTGGAAATCGACGCCTTCAGCCAGGAACGCATCACCAAGACCCTGGACGAGCTCAAGGGTGAGCAGGACGGCGTCAAGCACCTGCTGTAAACCAGTACCCAGCATCCGAGGCCGCCCAGCACCTTGCCCGCACACCACCGCCGCCCCTCATGAGCGACTGGAACCCCGCACTCTACAGCCGCTATGAGGACGAGCGCACGCGCCCGGCCCAGGAGCTGCTGGCGCGGGTTCCGCTGGCGCAGGCGGCCACGGTGTTCGACCTGGGCTGTGGGCCGGGCAACTCCACCGAGTTGCTGGTCCGCCGCTTTCCGGGCGCCACGGTCACGGGCACCGACAATTCCGAAGCCATGCTGGCCAGCGCGCGCAAGCGCTTGCCGGCCGCGCGTTTTGAGTTGAGCGACATCGCCGATTGGCAGCCCGCTTCCGGCGATGCCGCGCCCCAGCTGATTTACGCGAATGCGGCCCTGCAATGGGTGCCCGGCCACGCCACACTGGTCCCGCGGCTGTTCGCCGCGCTGGCGCCCGGCGGCGTGCTGGCCATCCAGATGCCGGACAACCGCGACGAGCCCACGCACCGCCTGATGCGCGAGCTGGCGGCCGAGGCGCCCTGGAGCGAAGCCATAGGCGACTATTCCAAGCTGCGCACCGATCTCTTTTCCCTAGACCGCTATTACGACCTGCTGGCCGACAAGGCCGCGCATGTTGATGTCTGGCGCACGGCCTACCAGCATCCCATGGCTTCGGCCGCGGCGATCGTGGAGTGGGTGCGCGCAACCGGCCTCAAGCCATTTGTCGACCGCCTCCCGCCTCAATTACAAGCGAGTTACCTCGCCGAGTACGAGCGGCGCGTTGCCAAGGCTTACCCTGTGCGCAGCGACGGCAAACTGCTGCTCGCATTTCCTCGCATGTTCATCGTGGCGCAGCGCAAGCCATGAGCACCACCGCCGTTCATCCCGCGCAAGTGCTGCTGGGCGCCCAGGCCGGCGCCATGATTTTGCCGGTCTGCGACCACTACAGCGGCGTGGAAGCGCGCATGCGCAAAAGCCTGCAGCTGCAGGCCGAGATGATCGAGGAATTCGGCGCCTGCGTGTTCGACGTGACGCTGGACTGTGAAGACGGCGCGCCCGTGGGCGGCGAGGCCGAGCACGCGGCCATGGTGGTGGCGCTGGCGGCCCTGGCCGGCGACAAGGCCCGCGTCGCGGTGCGCGTGCATGCGGTCGGGCACCCGGCTTTTGAGGCCGACATGGCGGTGATCGCCGGCAAGCTGGCGCGCCATCTCTCGCACATCATGGTCCCCAAGGTGGAATCGCTGGCCGACGTGCTGCGCGCCGAAGAGGCGCTGCTGGCCGCCGGCGCCGGCAACCTGCCGCTGCATGTGCTGATCGAGTCGCCGCTGGCGGTGCGCAACGCCTTTGAGATCGCGGCGCACCCGCGCGTGCAGTCGCTGAGCTTCGGGCTCATGGATTTTGTGTCGGCCCATGCGGGCGCGATTCCTGCGGCCGGCATGAGCAGCCGGGGCCAGTTCACGCACCCGCTGGTGCTGCGCGCCAAGCTGGAGATCGCCGCGGCCTGCCATGCCCACGGCAAAGTGCCTTCGCATTGTGTTGTCACGGAATTCAACGATATTGAAGCCATGACCGCCGCCGCACGCCATGCCGCCCGTGAACTGGGCTACACCCGGATGTGGAGCATCCATCCGAACCAGATCCGCCCCATCCTGGAGGCTTTCGCGCCCGGCGAAGGCGAGATTGAGGACGCTGCCAAAATCATCAGCGCCGCCGCCCGCGCAGACTGGGCCCCCACCAGCTTTGAAGGCAAGCTGCACGACCGCGCGAGCTACCGTTACTTCTGGCAGGTCCTGGAGCGCGCGCACCAGACCGGCCGGGCGCTTCCCCCCGAGGCGCAAGCTTATTTCAAGACCGCGTTTCACTGAACGTTCACCCCCTCATCACTGTACGAAAGCCCCATGCAAAAACTCCACACCCCCTCTGTTGCCCACGCACTGGCCGCCGCTGTTTTGCTGGCTGCTTCCGGTTTTTCCCTGGCCCAGACCGACGCGGCCGCCAAACCCGCCGCAAAACCCGCCGCCAAGAAGCAGCCCGTCGTCAATCCGTCCAGCCGCACCAACCTCAAGAGCGCCGCCAAGAATGTGGCCGCCGGCATTGAGGCCGCCGAAGCCGCGCTGACGCCGGCCGAGCTGGCCATCGCCGAGCGTGTGCATGTGGGCAAATTGCCCTGCGAACTGGGTGCGGCGGTCGACCTCACGGCCGACACCAAGTCCCCCGGCTATTTCAACGTCAGCGGCAAGAACTTCAAGTACCGCATGTTCCCTGTGGCCACCACCACCGGCGCGATCCGCCTGGAAGACCAGAAGGCCGGCGCCGTCTGGCTGCAGCTGGCGAATAAATCCATGCTGATGAACCAGAAGCTGGGCGTGCGCCTGGCCGATGAGTGCATGAGCCCGGCGCAGCTGGCGGTGGCTGAAGCCATCAAGCTGAACCCGCCCGCCAGCGTGCTGGACGCGCCCAAGCCGGCCGTCGCCGCGGCCCCTGCCGCCGCCGCGCCTGCCGTTTCCGATGCGCCGGCCGCCGCCGCGCAGCCCGCACCGGCCGCCAAATAAACAAGACCGCTTTCTTTTACACACCACGATTTCGATTACAGGAGTAACCAGCATGTCATCCGAGTTCTTGCAAACCTACCGCAACCACGTCGCCGAGCGCGCGGTTGCCGGCATCCCGCCGCTGCCGCTGTCCGCCAAGCAGACCGGCGACGTCATCGAGCTGCTGAAGAACCCGCCCAAGGGCGAAGAAGCTTTCCTGGTCGAACTCATTACCCACCGCGTTCCCGCCGGTGTGGACGACGCGGCCAAGGTCAAGGCCAGCTACCTGGCCGCCGTGGCCCACGGCACGGAAAAATGCGCGCTGATCTCGCGTGAAAAAGCCACGCAGCTGCTGGGCACCATGCTGGGCGGCTACAACATCAGCCCCATGGTCGAACTGCTCGACGACGCCGAAGACAGCGTCGCCACGCAAGCCGCCAGCGGCCTGAAAAACACCCTGCTGATGTTCGACCAGTTCCACGACGTGCAGGAAAAGGCCGAGAAGGGCAACAAATACGCCAAGGCCGTGCTGCAAAGCTGGGCCGATGCCGAATGGTTCACCAGCCGCCCCGAAGTGCCCCAGTCCATCAAGCTGACTGTCTTCAAGGTGGCCGGCGAGATCAACACCGACGACCTCTCGCCCGCGCCCGACGCCTGGAGCCGTCCCGACATCCCGCTGCACGCCCTGGCCATGCACAAGAACGCGCGGCCCGGCGTCACGCCCGAGGAAGACGGCAAGCGCGGCCCGGTCAAATTCATTGAAGAACTCAAGGGCAAGGGCAATCTCGTGGCCTATGTCGGCGACGTGGTCGGCACCGGCTCTTCCCGCAAGTCGGCGACCAACTCCGTGCTCTGGTGGACCGGCGAAGACATTCCCTTCGTGCCCAACAAGCGCTTCGGCGGCGTCTGCCTGGGCGGCAAGATCGCCCCGATTTTCTACAACACCATGGAAGACTCCGGCGCGCTGCCGATTGAGCTCGACGTGAGCCAGATGGACATGGGCGACGTGATCGAGCTGCGCCCCTACGAGGGCAAGGCGCTGAAAGACGGCAAGGTGATCGCCGAGTTCAAGCTCAAGAGCGACGTGCTGTTCGACGAAGTGCGCGCCGGCGGCCGCATTCCGCTGATCGTCGGCCGCGGCCTCACGGCCAAGGCGCGCTTCGCGCTGGGCCTGCCCGTGTCCACCCAGTTCCGCCTGCCGGTCAGCCCTGAAGACAACGGCCGCGGCTTCACGCTGGCGCAAAAAATGGTCGGCCGCGCGGTCGGCCTGCCGGAAGGCCAGGGCGTGCGCCCCGGCACCTACTGCGAGCCCAAGATGACTTCGGTCGGCTCGCAGGACACCACCGGCCCCATGACCCGCGACGAACTGAAAGACCTGGCTTGCCTGGGCTTCAGCTCCGACCTGGTCATGCAGTCCTTCTGCCACACGGCGGCTTATCCCAAGCCCGTCGACGTGAAAATGCACCACGAGTTGCCCGAGTTCATCAGCACGCGCGGCGGCATTTCGCTGCGTCCCGGCGACGGCATCATCCACAGCTGGCTCAACCGCATGCTGCTGCCCGACACCGTGGGCACCGGCGGCGACAGCCACACGCGCTTTCCCATCGGCATCAGCTTCCCCGCGGGCTCGGGCCTGGTGGCTTTCGGCGCCGCCACCGGCGTCATGCCGCTGGACATGCCTGAATCGGTGCTGGTGCGCTTCAAGGGCAAGATGCAGCCCGGCATCACGCTGCGCGACCTGGTCAACGCGATCCCGCTCTACGCCATCAAGGCCGGCCTGTTGACGGTCGCCAAGCAGGGCAAGAAGAACATCTTCTCGGGCCGCATCCTGGAAATCGAAGGACTGCCCGACCTCAAGGTGGAGCAGGCCTTCGAGCTCAGCGATGCCTCGGCCGAGCGCTCCGCCGGCGGCTGCACGGTGCACCTGAACAAGGAACCCATCATCGAGTACATCAACAGCAACATCACGATGCTGAAGTGGATGATCGCCACGGGTTACTCGGACGTGCGCACCATCAAGCGCCGCATCGCCGCCATGGAAGCCTGGTTGGCCGACCCGCAGCTGCTCAAGGCCGATGCGGACGCCGAATACGCCGCCGTCATCGAGATCGACCTGGCCGACATCCACGAACCCATCGTGGCCTGCCCCAACGACCCCGACGACGTGAAGACCCTGGCCGAAGTGGCCGGCAGCAAGATCGATGAAGTCTTCATCGGCAGCTGCATGACCAACATCGGCCACTTCCGCGCGGCCTCCAAGCTGCTGGAAAACAAGCGCGACATCCCGGTCAAGCTGTGGATGGCGCCGCCCACCAAGATGGACGCCAAGCAGCTCACGGAAGAAGGCCATTACGGCGTGCTCGGCTCGGCCGGCGCCCGCATGGAAATGCCGGGCTGCAGCCTGTGCATGGGCAACCAGGCGCAGGTGAAAGAGGGCGCGACGGTGTTCTCCACCTCCACCCGCAACTTCCCGAACCGCCTGGGCAAGAACTCCAACGTCTACCTCGGCTCCGCCGAGCTGGCCGCGATCTGCTCCAAGCTGGGCCGCATCCCCACCAAGGCCGAGTACATGGCCGACATGGGCGTGCTGACGGCCGCCAGCGCACAGGTCTACCAGTACCTCAACTTCGACCAGGTCAAGGATTACACCGACATGGCCGATACCGTGAAGGACGGCGTCACCGCCTGAGCTTGACACCCGCAAGCTGAAATGGAAGGATGAAGTGATGATGAAACCGTCACTTCTTTCCTTCCTTTTTTTTGCGCTTGTGTCGGCCACGGGTGCGGGCGCGCAGGAGGCGCGCAGCAACGCCTTCAACGACCCCTTTGTGCAGGTCACCTCGGCCATCGCCCAGTGCCCGGTTCCCGAAGGGCCGCTCTACACCGAGCAGGAAGTGCGCGACGTGGCCCATGTGCGGGCGCAGCACGGCGGCAGCTGCTACCGCGTGGGCCGTTGCCGCCTGGCCAATTCCTATTGGTACGACCAGGAGATCATTCCGCGCGTCTCGCAGTACATCAAGCTCGACGGCCGTTTTGACGACACCAGCGTCTGGGTGCAGGGCGAGCGGCGGCTGGTGTTCCTCAAAGGCTGCGTCAAGACGCGCGAGCAGTCGGAGGCCCTTGAAAAAGCCGTCTGGCTGGTCGATGATGTGATGGGCGTGGTGAACTACCTGCGTGTGGGTGATGAGCCTATCCGCTACGCACCTGCGCAACCGGCCTCAAAATAATCCGGCGCCACGATAAAAAGCCCTGCTGGTTTCAGCAGGGCTTTTCTTTGGGGCATGTGCAGCGGTGCGTTGTCACAGCCCCGACGGCAGCGGGTCCGCCACCCGCAGCTCCGAGCCGTCGACAAACTTCAGGTACCAGAACTCCGGCGCCAGCGGCAGGTTGGGGCGTATATAGCTCACGTTGGCCGTCTGCACATAGACCGTGGACGCGCCATCCTCGGGCGGTGGCGCCAGGTAGTGGCGCCTGAAGCCCACCAGGCCGCCCAGGGTGGAGACCACGGTGCCTATGGATTCGGTGACGGCGTTGACCGTGCCGCCCTGGCCCAGCATGTGGATCAAGGTCTGGCCGACCAGGTCGGGCGGTGAAGCTTCCACGTAGAGCACCGCGGCGCTGTTGATGCGCAGGTCGTCGGGCGCGGCCGGTTCGGTGGACTTGTTGAAGGCGATAAAGGGCATGGGGCGGGTCCGTGCGTTCAGGAAATATGCAGTTCTTTGTGCTCGCCCAGCTTGCGCGGCAGCTCGCCCGTGATGGCCGCCTTGGCCATCTTGAACAGCTGCACCATCTTGCTTTCCTTCACGTCCCAGTATTCGGCGTGGTGGACGCGCACTTCGAGCAAAGCCAGGTCCGGGTCGTGCACGCCGGCGGGAAACCAGCTGCGGGCCAGCGGCGACCAGAGCTCCTCTTTTTTATCGGGATCCTCGGCGATCAGCGCCTGGCCCGACAGCGACACATAGCTGTCCTCGCCGGGGTCGGCATAAGACACGTTGACGTTGCCGTCCTGCTGCAGGCGCTGCGCGAGCTCGCTTTTGCGGGAGATGAAAAAATACAGCCGCGCGTCCTCGTCCAGCGACTGGTTCTGGGTGGTCAGCGGATGGGCGTGCAGCATGCCGTTGGCATGGCGGTGCGTCAGCATGCCAAAGCGTATGCCCTGGATCAGCTCCCACAGGGTGTCGTGGTCGGATTTGGGTGTGCTCATGAGACTTCCCTCAAAAATGTGGGTATCTGGCTGATGCTAGGCCCGCACGCGGGGCCGGCGCATCAGCCTCGGTCGCGGCCGCCTGTCAGCGCGGGCCCACAGCCTCGCGGCCGGCCCAGGTTTACCCGCCAGACATGCCCGGGGCGGTGGAAGCGGTTACCATACAGATGCAAGTAATTCGCATTTGTATTACGGCTTGCTGACAGGCGTGGCCCGCCGCAGCACGCGCCGTTCTCCATCCCTAAAGGTGTTTCATGAAATTGTCCTTCCCATCCCTTGCCGCCGCCGCCACGCTGGCCGCCGGCCTGCTGGCCGCGCCCCTGGCCGCCACCGCCCAGGGCGTCAAGCCCACGCCCGAAGGCATCGTGGTCTACAACGCGCAGCACGCCAGCCTGACCAAGGCCTGGGCTGAGGCCTTCAGCAAGGAAACCGGCATCAAGGTCACGCTGCGCAACGGCAGCGACACCGAGCTGGGCAACCAGATCGTGCAGGAGGGCGCCGCATCGCCCGCCGACGTGTTTCTGACCGAGAACTCGCCCGCCATGGCGCTGGTCGACAGCGCCGGGCTGTTTGCTCCGCTGGATGCGGCCACCTTGTCTGAAGTGCCCGCCAACTTTCGCCCCGCGCACGGCCGCTGGATAGGCATCGCCGCGCGCAGCACCGTGTTTGTCTACAACAAGGCCAAGCTCACGCCGGCCCAGTTGCCCAAGTCCATGCTGGACCTGGCCACGCCCGCCTGGAAGGGCCGCTGGGCGGCGTCGCCCTCGGGCGCCGACTTCCAGGCCATCGTGAGCGCGCTGCTTGAGCTCAAAGGCGAGGCCGCCACCGCCGCCTGGCTCAAGGCCATGAAAGAAAACGCCACCCCTTACAAGGGCAACGGCACGGTGCTCAAGGCCGTCAACGCCGGCCAGATCGAGGGCGGCGTGATTTACCACTATTACTACTACGGCGACCAGGCCAAGACCGGCGAGAACAGCAACAACACCCAGCTGCACTATTTCCGCAACCAGGATGCCGGCGCTTTTGTGAGCATTTCCGGCGGCGGCGTGCTGGCTTCCAGCAAGCACCAGCCCGAAGCCCAGGCTTTTGTGAAATGGATTGCCGGCAAGGGCGGCCAGGACATCCTGAAGACCGGCGACGCCTATGAGTACGCCGTCGGTACGGGCGCGCAGTCCAACCCCAAGCTGGTGCCGCTGGCCGAACTGCAGGCGCCCAAGGTCGAGCCCTCCAAGCTCAACAGCAAAAAAGTCACCGACCTGATGACCCAGGCCGGCCTGCTGTAAACCGTTTTTGAGTCCGCCGACCGGACACTTCCCGTGAGTGCCTTGCCCCTTGATGCCGGCGCCGATGCCGCCCTGAAGCCGGCGGTTGCGGTGCTGCTGCCCGCGCCGGCGGCCGGCCGCAGCGGCTGGCGCCTGTCCTGGGTGGGCGGCGCGGCCCTGGTGGTGTCGCTGCTGGCCTTGCTGCCGCTGGGTTTTGTGCTCTGGGTCGGCATCCAGACGGGCTGGGACACGGCCTCGGCCTTGATCTTCCGGCCGCGCGTCGGCGAGCTGCTGGTCAATACCGCGCTGCTGGTGCTGCTCACGGTGCCGCTGTGCGCGGTGCTGGCGGTGGCGTTGGCCTGGCTCACCGAACGCAGCGACCTGCCCGGCGCGCGCACCTGGGCCTGGCTGCTGGTCGCGCCGCTGGCGGTGCCGGCTTTTGTGCACAGCTATGCCTGGATGACGGTGGCGCCCGGCCTGCACGGCCTCACAGCCGGCGTGGTGGTTTCCTTGATCGCCTATTTCCCGTTTCTGTATTTGCCGGTGGCCGCGGCCCTGCGGCGGCTGGACCCGGGCATGGAAGACAGCGCCGCCTCGCTGGGCCTGGGCCCCTGGGCCGTGTTCTTTCGCGTGGTGCTGCCGCAGCTGCGGCTCGCGGTGTGCGGCGGCTCGCTGCTGGTGGGCCTTCACTTGCTGGCCGAGTACGGCCTTTACGTGATGATCCGCTTCGACACCTTCACCACCGCCATCGTCGACCAGTTCCAGTCCACCTACAACGGGCCCGCCGCCAACATGCTTTCGGGCGTGCTGGTGGTTTGCTGTTTCGCGCTGCTGGGGCTGGAAGCGGCCGCGCGCGGCAAGGAGCGTTATGCCCGTGTGGGCACGGGCGCGGCGCGCATGCCGCTCAAGCGCAAGCTGGGCCGCATGGCCGGCTTGAGCCTGCTGCTGCCCGCGCTGCTCAGCGTGTTGGCGCTGGGCGTGCCGCTGTTCACGCTGGGGCGCTGGCTGCTGGCGGGCGGCACGGCCGTCTGGCGCTTCGATGAGCTAGGTCCGTCGCTTGTGCAAACCCTGGGCCTCGCGCTCGCCGGGGCCCTGCTGACCACCGTGGCCGCCGTGCCCATGGCCTGGCTGTCGATACGCTCGCCGGGCCGGCTGCAGCGCGTGCTGGAAGCCTGCAATTACATGGTCGGCTCGCTGCCCGGCGTGGTGGTGGCGCTGGCGCTGGTCACCGTGACCGTGCGCCTGCCGATCTACCAGACGGCGATCACGGTGCTGCTGGCTTATTTGCTGATGTTTTTGCCGCGCGCCCTGATCAGCCTGCGCGCCGGCATCGCGCAGGCGCCGGTGGAGCTCGAGCAGGCCGCGCGCAGCCTGGGCCGCACACCCACGCAGGCGCTGTGGGCCGTCACGATGCGGCTGGCCGCGCCGAGTGCGGCGGCCGGCGCGGCGCTGGTGGGCCTGGGCATCACCAATGAACTCACCGCCACGCTGATGCTCGCACCCAACGGCACGCGCACGCTGGCGACCTCTTTCTGGGCCTACAGCAGCGAGATCGACTACGCCGCCGCCGCGCCCTATGCGCTCATCATGGTGCTGCTCTCCTTGCCCATGACCTGGCTGCTTTACCAACAATCCAAACGCACGGCGGGACGATGACGCGATGACGACTTCCCTGGAATTGCAAGCCATACACAAACACTACGGCGCCGTGCAGGCGCTGGGCGGCGTGGACCTGAGCGTCGCGCCCGGCAGCCGCACCGCCATCGTCGGTCCCTCGGGCTCGGGCAAGACCACGCTGCTGCGCATCATTGCCGGCTTCGAAGCGCCCGACGCGGGCCGCGTCACCCTGGGCGGCCGGCAACTGGCCGACGGACCTGAGGCCGTGCCCGCGCACGAGCGCGGCATAGGCTATGTGCCGCAGGACGGCGCGCTGTTTCCGCACCTCACGATTGAGGGCAATGTCGGCTTCGGCCTGCCGCGCAACACACCCAAGCGCGCCGAACGCATTGCCGAGCTGATGGACATGGTCGCGCTGGACAGCGCCATGCTGGCGCGCCGCCCGCACGAGCTCTCGGGCGGCCAGCAGCAGCGCGTGGCGCTGGCACGCGCGCTGGCGCAGCGGCCGCGGCTGATGCTGCTGGACGAGCCTTTCTCGGCGCTCGACACCGGCTTGCGCGCGAGCACCCGCAAGGCGGTGGCGCAGCTGCTGGGCGCGGCGGGCATCACCACCATCCTTGTCACGCACGACCAGGCCGAGGCGCTTTCATTTGCCGACCAGGTGGCGGTGATGCGCGGGGGGCTGCTGGTGCAGGCCGGCCGTCCGCTCGATTTGTATTTGCGGCCCCGCGATGCGGCCGTGGCCGGTTTTCTGGGCGACAGCATTGTGTTGCCCGCGCAACTGGCCGGCGGCTGGGCCGACTGCGCGCTGGGGCGTGTTGCCGTCAACGACAGCGGGCGCAGGGGCGCGGCGCAAATCATGCTGAGGCCCGAGCAGCTGCAGGTGGCCGAAGTGCCCGCCGAAGCGGCGGCGCACGGCGATGCTTGTTACGGCGCCGTCACTGATACCGATTTCGGCGGCTCGGTCTGTGTGTTGTCGGTGCGCCTGGTGCGCGGCACCGGCCCGGCCGCCGCGGCGCCGGCACCCTCGGCCGCCTGGGATGAACCGCTGCTGGTGCACAGCGCGAGCATGCATGCGCCGGCGCTGGGCGCCATGGTGCGCATCACGGTGGCCGGCCAGGCCCACGTTTTCAGCGCCTGAAGCCGGCGCCGGGCCAACAAGCTTTGTTACTTTTTCCGCTGAGGGATTTCCTGTTTTTGGCTATATTGTGTACACCGTACACAATATTCGGCAAGTTCTTAAACCAGGAGATTTCCCATGGCCCGTTATGTAGATGGATTCGTTGTTGCCGTCCCCGCCAAAAAAGTGGAGGACTACCGCAAGCTGTCCCGCAAGGCCGGCAAGATCTGGAAGGAGTACGGCGCGATCGAATACACCGAGTGTCTCGCTGACGACGTGCAGCCCGGCAAGGTCACGTCTTTCCCGCAAAGCGTCAAGCTGAAGGCCGGTGAGGTGGTGGTGTTCTCCTGGATCACCTACAAATCGCGCAAACACCGCGACAGCGTCAACAAAAAGGTCATGTCCGACCCGCGCCTGGAGGCCATGATGGACCCGAAGAACCTGCCCTTTGATGGCCAGCGGATGATTTGGGGCGGCTTTAAAACGATTGTTGAGCTTTAAATCTAGAGCTGTGCCGCCAGCGCATGCAGCGCCTGGCGCGTGAAGTCATCCGCCGGGAAAAAGGTCTCCATCGCGAGTTCCTGCAAGGTCACGTCCACCGGCGTGCCGAAGATGGTGGTGGTGCTAATGAGGCTCAGCGTGCCGGCGGGTGTCTTGAACAGGAAAGGCATGACCACGCCCAGGTGTTCGCCTTCGAGGTGTTCGTCTTTCGCTTCGTCGGGTACCGGGTAGGCCTTGAGTTCCTCCAGCAGGGCCACCAGCACCGGGTCGGCCGTTACCGCGACCTGCTGGCGCAGTCGCTCGAACAGATGCGCGCGCCATTGCAGCAGGTTCGCGATGCGCGGCGCCAGGCCCAAGGGATGCAGGCTCAGGCGCAGCACGTTCACCGGCCCCTGCATCAGCGAAGCATCGACGCCCGCCAGCAGGTGCGGCAGCATGCGGTTGGTGGCCACCAGGTTCCAGTGCCTGTCCACCGCCAGGGCCGGGTAGGGCTCATGGCTTTTGAGCAGCAGCTCCACGGCCTGCCGGGCCGAGGCCAGGGCCGGGTCGTCCAGCGGGCGCTCGCGGTACATGGGCGCGTAACCGGCAGCCACCAGCAGCGCATTGCGTTCGCGCAGCGGAATGTCCAGCCGCTCCGACAGCCGCAGCACCATTTCACGGCTGGGCACCGAGCGGCCGGTTTCCACAAAACTCAGGTGGCGCGTCGAGATGTCGGCCTCATGGGCCAGGTCCAGCTGGCTCAGGCGCCTGTGCTGGCGCCAGTGGCGCAGGTGGTCGCCAAAGGGCTGGGGCGCGCTGCGCTGCGCGGGGCGGCTGGGGTGGTGGGTGCTGGCGGTCATGTTGCCATCGTAAAGCCATGCGGGTGGGTTTCCATTACCTGCCAGGTTATCGACGGTCGGCTGGGGCCCGGGAATGATGGCTTCCATGCGCACCGACCCGGCGGCCCGGCGCGCTGATCCCCATCACCGGCTGCTGCTTCAGGAGTTTTGCCATGTCTTCGAGTTCCATGCTGTCCTCTCCCAACTTCCTGCGCAACGTGCTGCGCGTGGATGCGCTGTCCTGCATTGCCTGCGGGGTATTGCAAGTGGCTTTCCCGGCCGCGATGGCCCGTCTGCTGAACCTGCCCGAGGGTTTGCTGGCCTACACCGGCGAGTTCCTGCTGGTCTACGCCGCTGTTGTCGCTTTTGTTTCAACGCGTAAGCCCCTGCCGCGGCCTGTGGTCTGGGCGCTGGTGGCGGGCAACATAGCCTGGGCGCTGGCTTGTGTGCTGCTGCTGGCCAGCGGCCGGGTGTCGCCTTCCATGCTGGGCGTGGCTTATGTGGTGGTCCAGGCGCTGACGGTCGCGGTGCTGGCCGAGCTGCAGTACTTCGGCCTGCGCCGCGCGGCGCCGCAGCCGGCCTGGTAAGAAAAAAGAAGAAGGCACAAGACTGGGCAGGCGGGCAGGGTATGCGGGCTCGGCCCCCACGGGGCCGCGGCGCCTGCCAGAATGGGGGCTGCCGTCAATAAAAAGGAGTCCGCCATGGCCAAACCGCCTCCCCACGCTTTTCCCTCCACGCTCAAAAGCTTCAAGACCGCCTCCGGCAAGACCGGCAAGTTCTACTCCCTGCCGGAACTGGCCAAACAATTTCCCAAAGTCGCGCGCCTGCCGGTGTCTATGCGCATCGTGCTCGAATCGGTGCTGCGCAACTGCGACGGCAAAAAAGTCACGGCGGAGCACGTGGGCCAGCTCGCCAATTGGCTGCCCCGGGCCGAGCGCAGCGAGGAAATCCCCTTTGTGGTCTCGCGCGTGGTGCTGCAGGACTTCACCGGCGTGCCGCTGCTGGCCGACCTGGCCGCCATGCGCAGCGTGGCGCTCAAGCTCGGCAAGAACCCGAAAGCCATAGAGCCGCTGGTGCCGGTGGACCTGGTGGTAGACCACTCCATCATGGTCGACTACTACGGCAAGAAGAATTCGCTGGACCTCAACATGAAACTCGAGTTCCAGCGCAACCGCGAGCGCTACGAATTCATGAAATGGGGCATGCAGGCCTTCGACACCTTCGGCGTCGTGCCGCCGGGCTTTGGCATCGTGCACCAGGTCAACCTCGAATACCTGGCGCGCGGCGTGCATAAGACGGCAGGCGGCGTCTATTACCCCGACTCGCTAGTGGGCACCGACAGCCACACCACCATGATCAACGGCATTGGCGTGGTCGCCTGGGGCGTGGGCGGCATCGAGGCCGAAGCCGCCATGCTGGGCCAGCCGGTTTACTTCCTCACGCCCGACGTGGTCGGCTTTGAACTGACCGGCCGCCTGCGTGAAGGCGTCACCGCCACCGACCTGGTGCTGCGCGTGACAGAGCAGCTGCGCAAGGAAAAAGTCGTCGGCAAGTTTGTCGAATTCTTCGGCGAAGGCACACGCACGCTGGCCTTGCCCGACCGCGCCACCATAGGCAATATGGCGCCCGAGTACGGTGCCACCATGGGTTTCTTCCCGGTCGATGAAAAAACCATCGACTACTTCAAAGGCACGGGCCGCACCAAGGAAGAGATCGAAGCCTTTGAAGCCTACTTCAAGGCCCAGGGCCTGTTCGGCGTGGCCAAAGCCGGCGAGATCGACTACTCGCATGTGGTCAAACTGGACCTGGGCGACGTCACGCCCAGCCTGGCCGGCCCCAAGCGCCCGCAAGACCGCATCGAGCTGGGCAATGTCGCAGGCCAGTTCAAGTCGCTGTTCAGCAAGCCGATTGCCGAGAACGGTTTTAACCAGCCGCCGGCCATGCTCAACACGCGCCACCTGGTGCGCCGCACCGACGAAGGCCGCCAGGACACCTTGCCGGCCGCGCCGCCCACACCGGCGGGCGCGGCGCGCGCCGTGGTCGAGATGGAAGGCAACCGGCCCACGCTGGCCCACGCCCGCGCCAGCAACACCACGGACGCGCCGGCCACGGCGCAGACCGAGGTGGTGCATTCGCCACCCGGCGTGACGGTGGGCAACGGCGACGTGCTGATCGCCGCCATCACCAGTTGCACCAACACCTCCAACCCCAGCGTGCTGCTGGCCGCCGGCCTGCTGGCCAAGAAGGCGGTGGAGGCGGGCCTGAAGGTGCAGCCGCACATCAAGACCTCGCTGGCGCCCGGCTCGCGCATCGTGACCGAGTACCTCACGGAAACCGGTTTGCTGCCCTACCTTGAAAAGCTGGGCTTCGCGCTGGCCGGCTACGGCTGCACCACCTGCATAGGCAATGCCGGCGACCTCACGCCCGAGCTCAACGAGGCCATCACCAAAAGCGACCTGGTCTGCGCGGCCGTGCTATCGGGCAACCGCAACTTCGAGGCGCGCATACACCCCAACCTCAAGGCCAACTTCCTGGCCAGCCCGCCGCTGGTGGTGGCTTACGCGATTGCCGGCACGGTGATGCGCGACCTGATGACCGAGCCCGTCGGCAAAGGCAAAGGCGGCAAGGACGTCTATCTTGGCGACATCTGGCCGAGCAGCGACGAGATCTACAAGCTGATGAAGTACGCGATGAACGGCAAGGCCTTCCGCGCCAACTACGCCAAGGTGAAAACCGAACCCGGCAAGCTCTGGGAAAACATCAAGGGTGTCAAGGGCACGTCCTACACCTGGCCCGCCAGCACCTATATCGCCGAGCCGCCTTTCTTCAAGGATTTCACCATGGCCGCGGGCGCGGCCGGCAGCGTGTCGGTCAAGGGCGCGCGCATCATGGCGCTGTTTGCCGACTCCATCACGACCGACCATATCTCGCCGGCCGGCTCCATCAAGGCCAGCTCGCCCGCGGGCCTGTGGCTGCAGGCCAACGGCGTGCAGAAGGCCGACTTCAACAGCTACGGCGCGCGCCGCGGCAACCACGACGTGATGATGCGCGGCACGTTTGCCAATGTGCGTATCAAGAACCTCATGATCCCGCCCGGCGCCGACGGCTCGCGCGAAGAGGGCGGCGTCACGCTGTTCCAGCCCGGCGGCGAGAAGATGTTTATTTACGACGCCGCCATGAAGTACATGGCACAGGGCACACCCACGGTGATTTTTGCCGGCGAGGAATACGGCACCGGTTCCTCGCGCGACTGGGCCGCCAAGGGCACGCAGTTGCTGGGCATCAAGGCCGTGGTCGCGCGCAGCTTTGAGCGTATACACCGCAGCAACCTGGTGGGCATGGGCGTGCTGCCCCTGCAGTTCAAGCCGGGCGAATCGTGGCAAACCCTCAAGCTCACCGGCACCGAAGTCATAGACGTGATCCCGCACCCCGAGCTCAAGCCGCAAAGCGAGGCCAAGCTGGTCATCACGCGTGCCGACGGCTCGCGCGAGGAAGTCACCGTGATCCTGCGCGTGGACACGCCCATCGAGGTCGACTACTACCGCAACGGCGGCATCCTGCCTTTTGTGTTGCGGCAGTTGCTGGCTTGATGTTCAGGCAAGCCCTGATAGCCGGCGGCGGTATCGGCGGGCTCGCCGCTGCGTTGGCTGCATCGCGCGCCGGCTGGGATGTGCGCCTGTTTGAACGCGCAAACGCGTTCAGTGAAGTCGGCGCCGGTATCCAGCTCGGCCCTAACGTTGTGAAGGTGCTGCAGGGCTGGGGCCTGGCCGGCGCCTTGCAGATCGTGGCCGCGTTTCCTGAGCGCCTGCAGGTGCGCAGCGCCGTTTCGGGCCAACTGCTGGGCGAGTTGCCGCTGGGTGCCACCATCGCTCAGCGCTATGGTGCACCCTATGCCACCTTGCACCGCGCGGATCTGCATCGCCTGCTGCTCGAGGCCGTGCAGCAAAACGCCGACGTCAAGCTGCACCTGAGCCGCCCGCTCCAGTCCTTCACCCAGACCACGCAGGCCGTCACGGTGCAGGCCGACGACGGCCCCGGCATTGAAGGCGACGCCCTCATAGGCGCCGACGGCATTTGGAGCACGGTGCGCCAGGAGTTGTTAGGCGACGGCCTGCCGCGCCGCACCGGCCACCTGGCCTACCGTGCGCTGGTGCGGCAGGCAGACCTGCCCGAGCTGCTCAGGAGCCAGCAGGTCACCGCCTGGCTGGGGCCGCGCATGCACGTGGTGCGGTACCCGGTGCGCGGCGGCGAGTCGCTCAACGTGGTGGCCATCGTGCACGGCGAGGTCGCGGCCGAGGCCGATCTCTGGGACCACAGCGCCAATGCCGCCGACCTGGCCGCCGCGACGGCCGGCTGCTGCGCTGCCCTGCGCGAAGTGATGGGTGCCATCGAAGGCTGGCGCCTCTGGGTGCTGCACGACCGCGCGCCCATGCAGGGCGCCCATCAGCACGCCGTAGGCCGCGTGGCCCTGCTGGGCGATGCCGCCCATCCCATGCGCCCCTACCTGGCGCAAGGCGCGGGCATGGCGATTGAAGACGCCGCCGAACTGGGCCGTGCCCTGGCCCATGCGTTGGACCCGGCCCTGGATGTGCCCACCATGCTGCAGCGTTATGCGCTCAACCGCTGGCAGCGCAATGCGCGTGTGCAGGCCAGGGCGTTGCGCAACGGGCAGATCTTCCATGCCGATGGCGTGGTTCGGTGGGGCCGGGACATGGCGATGAAGATGCTGGGGGAGAAAGTGCTGGATTTGCCCTGGTTGTACGGAGCCGCAAGCGCGCAGTCCTGATGCTTCGAGAAACCTTCGGGTGACGATCGCTGCGCTGTTCCTTCCGGTCCTAGTCCGCGTAGGCCCCCGCCGCCTTGATCACCGGCGTCCAGCGTGCGATTTCACTGCGCAGGTATTCGCGATGGCCCGCGGGTGTGTTGCGCGCGTCTCGAACCACGTCGATCCCTGAAGCGAGTTGTACCTGTTTGAATGCGTCCGTCTGGATTGCGGCCAGCAGTGCGCTGTTGACCCTGGTTTGTACTTCCGCAGGCGTATTCTTCGGCGCGTACAGCCCGTACCAGACGCCGAGCTGCACGGATGGGATGCCGAATTTCTCGAGCGTCGGGATCGCCGAGGCGCCGGGGACGCTGAGCGGCTTGCGTGATGTCACGCCAATGGGCTTGGTTTTCCCGCTGAATACCTGGGGAAGCACATTGGCGGTCAAATCGCACATCAGGTCTACATGGCCTCCCAGCAAATCCGCCAATGCCGGAGCGGTACCGCGATACGGAACGGTGGTCATGCCGATGCCCAGCGAAGATTGGAGCAGCAAACCGCACAGGTGCGATGCCGACCCGATGCCGCCATTGGCCAGCTTGACCTGTGGTTGCTTGGCGATCCATCGCACCAGCTCAACCGCTGAGCCAGCGCTTATCTGTGGGCGCGTCACCAGCATCAGCGGTGATTCGGCCATGATGCCCAAAGGTTCGAAATCCGTTTCCGGGTTGAACCCAAGGCGGCGATACAGGGCAGGGGCTGTCGCCATGCTGATATGGTTCAGCAGCAAGGTATAGCCGTCTGGAGCCGCACGCAAGGCGATGGCACTGCCCAGGTTGCCTCCAGCGCCTGACAGGTTCTGGATGACGATGGGTTGCCCTAGCTGCTTTGCCAGGGGCAAGGCAAGCTCCCGCGCGAGCTTGTCCATAGGGCCTCCTGCGGGATAGGGAACAATCAATGTCACCGGTTTCGAGGGGTAAACACCTTGCGCCTGCGCGCCCATGCCGCATGCCAGCAAGGCCCACAAGAGCAGTGAAAACAGTTTTTTGCTCATAAGTTTTCTCCAGGGTTACCGGTGCTTTTCAAGCTGGCATGCGAAGGGCCGCATGGCCGACGGCCGAGGCCCGCAGGGCCCGCCGCGCCTGCGTCGCCGCCAGGCATTTTTCAACGATGGCCGGCTCCGAGGTAAAGGGTGTACCACCTGGAAAGGGCGGCTTGGGGTCGTATTCGATCTGGAGCTGGATTTGCTTGGCTGCTTCGTCTCCCTTCAGCATGGCGACGACCTTCAAGGCCATGTCGATGCCGGAGGTTACGCCGCCCGCGGTGAAGATGTTTCCGTCCACACACATGCGCTCCCGGGTAACGATGGCGCCGAATGCCGGAAGAAAGTCGATGGCCTGCCAGTGGCAGGTGCTGCGCCGGCCCTTGAGGAGACCTGCGGCACCGAGCAACAGCGAGCCCGTGCAGATGCCGAAGATGTACTTCGCGGACTTTGCTTGCCTGCGGGTGAAACCGACCCACTCGGCATCCAGTATGGCGTCGTCGGTTCCAGGTCCCCCGGGCACCACCAGCAGGTCGCAGGGCGGCGCGTTTGCGATGGTCGTGGTGGGTATCAGTGTGAGACCGCGGTCCGAGCGGACGGGCTCCAATGATTTCCCGACGAGTTCGACATGCACGCCCGGCACCCGCGCCAGGACTTCAAAAGGCCCCGTCAAATCGAGTTGTGTCAGGGCATTGAAGAGAATAATATTGACTTTCATGAACCCGCTCCTTAATACACGCAAGGTAAGGCCAGGTGCCGCAGGGACAGTGCCAAAAGCGGGCGAATGTGCGCCAAAATGGGTGGCATTTCTTTTGTTCGATGGCTTTCAGCCCATTGACCTGGCCGGGCCGTGGCAGGCATTTACCACGGCAAATGAAGAGGCGGGCGTTCCGGTGTACCGCCTGGCCACCGTGGCACAGAAGGACGCTGTCACGAGCGCCGATGGCGCACTGAAAATCCATGTGGACCATGCTCTGGGGGCTGCCGCGGCATTGACTATCGATGCGCTGGTGGTGCCGGGCGGCGGCGGTGTCCATGTGGCATGTGCCGATCTCCAACTGGTTAACTGGCTGCGGGAAAGAGACCGGGCCACACGCAGAACCTGCAGCGTTTGCACGGGGGCTTTCCTGCTTGCCGCCACCGGGCTGTTGAGCGGCCGGGAGGTCACCACTCACTGGCGATCCGCCGGGAGATTGCAGCGGGACTTCCCGGACCTTAAGGTCAACGACGACAAGATCTACTGCGAAAGCGGCAAGTACTGGACCACGGCGGGTGTGACGGCCGGCATCGACCTCGCGCTGGCCCTGATCGAGCGCGACCATGGCGCCGACCTCTCGCAGCGTGTCGCGCGGCGGCTGCTTGTCTATTTACGCAGGGACGGCGATCAGCGCCAGTACAGCCAGGCCCTGAGGATTCAGGATAGGGCCGCTGCACCCTTTCGCCAGTTGATCGAGTTGTTGCAGGCCCGGCTTGACCACGACTGGTCCGTCGACGCGATGGCGGATATGTGCAATATGTCCCGGCGCACTTTTCAGCGCAAGTTTGCGGAAAACTTCGGCATGGGTCCCATCGCCGCACTCAACAGCCTGCGGCGCGAACAGGCGGAAATCCTCGCCAGCTCGGGGCGCCTGTCGGGCAAGGAAGTCCAGAGGCATACCAGGCCGACTCGGGGTGTTTCCGGGGCGGCGGCCGCAGTGCGCAACCGCGCCAGCGGCGCTTGTTGATCAGCAAAGCCCCGCCCATGAAAAAACCGGAGATCCCTGCCGAGATGCTCCGGTTTACTGGCCGCGCCCCAGGGCGCGGCGTTTCAAGTCTGTGGTTCGGCGTGAGGCACGGCCGTCGCAGGCGGCTGCGGCATGGCTACCATGGCGGCCACCGATTCGGCAATCCCCGTCAGTGAGGGGTTGCTGAGGCCCGCATCTTTCATGATGGCATCAACAATCGGTTTGGCCACCTGGTACTGAAGCGCTGAGTTGACGACCTGCTCAGGCAGGGTGCCCGCGCCGCCGGAACCGCCTGCCTGGGCCGCGCCGCCCGCCCCGTTGCCCATCGGCATGCCGTTGACCTGAAACAGGCGGATTGACTCGATCTTCTCGAGCGGTTTGACCGACTGCTGGATGATCAGCGGCAGTGCGCGGATCAGCTGCAGCCTCACTTCGAGGTCAATCTGTGCCGCACCAAGCCGGTTTTTTGCTTCGTTGATCGCGGTGATACCTTCGGCTTCGGCCAGGGCTGCGGCGCGCTTGGCGTCAGCCTCGACCTTCAGTGCGAGCGCGCGATTTTCCGCGGCCTCACGCTCGGCTGTAGCCGCCACCGTCACCGAGATTGCCTGTTGCTCCGCCTCTCGCGTGGCGTCGATCAGCTGGATCGACTTGCCGCGTTCGGCGATCGCCACTTCGCGCGCGGTATTCACAAGCTCTTCGGATTTCACGGCATCTGCGCGCGCGGTGTTGGCGGCGGCGTCGGCCTGCGATTGTTCCTGGGACTTTTGGGCGATGGCGATCGCGGCGGTCTGGTTGGCCAGCTCGATCGACTGGCGCTGCTCCGCTTGCTTGACTTTGGTTTCGCGGTCGGCTTCGATCTGCTTCTTTTGCACCGAAAGGTTTTTGTCGATTTCGGCGCTGTTGACGGTGCGGTCGGCTTCGATACGCCGTTCCTTCACCAGGCGGTCGGCGTTGATGCGGACCTCTTCGGCTTCACGCTGGCGCTCGGCTTCGATCTTGGCGATAGCGGTGGTCTGGTCGGCCTTGGCGTTGGAGATTTCCTGCTGCTGCGTCAAGGTCGCAAATTCCTGCTCCTTGGAGATGGTCAGCTTCAGGCGTTCGGCTTCAAGGTTTTTGGTGCGCACCTGGACTTCGGTGTCCTGTTCGATGTCGTTGCGCTGTTTGCGGCGGCTTTCGGTTTCCTCGGTCAAGCGCGTCAAGCCCTCGGCATCAAAGGCATTGCTGGGGTTGAAGAACTCCTTGGCGGTCTGGTCCATGCTCGTGAGCGAGACCGATTCGAGTTCGAGGCCGTTTTTCTCGAGATCTTCGGCCACGGCGTTTTGCACGGCCTGGACAAACTCGCGGCGCTTGTCTTGCAGCTCGCGCATCGACATGGTTGCCGCGGTGGCACGCAAGGCGTCAACGAATTTGTCTTCCACCAAGACTTTGAGCGCCGCCGGTTCCATTGTTTTGCGCCCCAGGGTCTGGGCCGCCGTGCTCACGGATTCAGCGGTCTGCTTGACACGCACGAAGAAGGCCGCGGCCACGTCCACGCGCATGCGGTCCAGCGCGATCAGGCTCTGCTCTTCACGGCGCGAAACTTCGAGCTTGAGCGTGTTCATGTTCACGGGAATGGTTTCATGAAAGATCGGCAGCACGATGGCGCCGCCGTCCATGATGACCTTCTGGCCGCCGAGCCCGGTGCGCACAAAAGCAGTTTCCTTGGTGGCGCGGTGGTACAGCCGCGCGAAGATGATCCCGATGAGCAGCAGTGGAAAAAATACCAGCGCTGCGGGAACCGCTATGTTGATAAGCATGTCTATCACGATTTACTCCTCCGGTTGTTGTTTTCTGCGGCCGATCAAGCCGGCTCGCCATTCGATTCAAAGTTCTTTAACGGGACTCACAAAAGCTCGGGATGCGGGTTGCGTATGCACTTGAAGCGGGCACCGGCTTTGCGCACCAGCACGATGGCTGTGCCTTCGTCCAGCGTCTGCTCGGCGATGTCCGGTTCGACCATTACATAGTGCGCACGGCCATTCGCATCGCGGACCTTGGCTTCGGCCGCCACGCCGTCGCGCGCATGGCCGCTGACGATGACACCGGCGCGGCCTATCAAGGTCTGTTCGCTGACCGCGCTGGTTTCGTCGCCGGGGATGATTCTGGCCAGCAAGCCGCCTACACCGCTGACGGTGGAAATCCCCGCTAGGAAAGCCGGAATGCTGGCCAGCCATGCGGGAAGCAGCGTACCGGCAAGGCCGTGGGCCGCCGACTGGATCACGTAACCCGAGACCGAGAAGCCGGCCAGGAACAGTATCAGCAGCACAAGCAGAGGGACTTTGCCTACATGCAGCCAGCCCAGCGGACCGTCGACGCCGTCCGGCATCTCGGGCAACAAGTTGTCGAGGATGTGCGAGGGGCTGTGCGCCAACATCAGCCCGGCGCCTTCCACAATGCCCAAACCGACCATCACGGCCAGCGAAGCACCAAAGGGCCAGGTTTCCGGTGCGGTGAAGATGATCATCGCGGCGGCCTCAATGGCTCGCCTTGAGCTCGGCCAGGCGTTCGCTGATCTTGTTGTCGCGCACCAGCTGGTTGAGTTCGTTGAGCTTGGCCGCCTGCTCCAGCCCGCCGCTACCGGCGCCGTTCAGGCCGGTATGGCGCCGGAAGGTGCGGTCAAACGCCGATTGGGCGGAATTCATCCTGGCTTCGGCGGTGGCCGCGGGGTTTTTGCGCAAGTTGCTGCTTTGCGCGAGGCTGCGGGATGCCTCGAAGTCCTGGATGGTTTTTTCCATCTCGCGTTTTTTGCCCATCAGCGCATCCACAAAACCGGACAGCTCTTTGTCCTGCTGGGCCATTTCACTGAGGCTGGTTTCGAGGATGGGCAGTTGCGCCTCGATGTCCAGCTGGCGGGCGATCGCCTGTTTCGCCAGGTCTTCGCGGTTTTCGGCAATCGCCGTCGCCACGGAAGCCGACAGGGCGTCATGTTCCTTGTTGAGCTGCAGGTGCTGTTGCTGGGCAAGGTGCCGGTTCGCGACGATGCGCCCGAGTTCGGCCCTGACCTCGTCGGTGACCTGTTCGACTTCGCGCACCGATTGTTCGAGCACGGCGACGGGTGCGGCGTCTTCTATTTTGTCCAGCAGCGCATGTGCGCCGCCCGTGATCACGCGGGTAACCCGGGTACGTAAGCTATCGGCCATAAAACCTCCCTTTTTAGCGTGGTGACGAAATCAGCTGTGCCAACTCGAGGACGCGAGTTGAATTATCAATGACGACTTTTTCATCATAGGCGGCGGCGCGCGTGGTGACCGCCTGCCTGAGCAGCGTTTCCGCCAACTGCATGGTGCGTTTGACCAGGACGGCCTCCAGGTCCCGGGCGCTGCCGGGAGACGAGGGCTGGCTGGCGTGCAGCATGGCGATCAAAGCGGGAAGATGTTCCATGAACGCCGCCAACACTTCGGAGTGCTGGCCGGTTTTGCGCTCGAGCTGGGCGATCTGTTCACGTGTATTGCGGCCCAGGTCGCGGTACATGGCCAGGGCGCCTAGGTAATCGGCGTCGCCATCGTGCATGCGCTTGAGGTGGAGTACGGCGACGCGGAGCTTGTCGCTCAGGGTGGTCGCGTCCTCCATCGGCAGCGTCGACAGCCACTCGTAGAGATCGTCGGGGAGACGGGCGGAAATAGGTACCATGTCGACGATTGTATTCAAATGAATACGATCGTCAACAACTAAATAAATAGCGGGTTTTTCAGAGGTCGGTGCGCAATTTCCAGATTTCCGGGAACAACACCACATCCAGCATCTTGCGCAGGTAGCTGACGCCGCCGGTACCGCCGGTTCCGCGCTTGAAGCCGATCACGCGCTCCACGGTCGTGACGTGCCGGAAGCGCCAGAGCCTGAAAGCGTCCTCCAGGTCGGTGAGCTCTTCACCCAGCTGGTACAGGTCCCAGTATTTCTTGGGGTCGCGGTAGACCACCAGCCAGGCCTGTTCGACTTCATCGCTCTCGACGTAGCCCTGGGTCCAGTCGCGTTGCGTGTGGCTGGCCGGAACGGCCAGGCCGCGGCGGGCCAGCAGGCGCAGGGCTTCGTCATAGAGCGAGGGCGCTTCGTAAGCCGCTTGCACTTGCGCCAGCAGGTCGGGCCTGTGGGCATGGGGCTTGAGCATGGCGGCGTTTTTGTTGCCGAGGGCGAATTCGATGCAGCGGTACTGCGCACTCTGGAAGCCGCTGGAGTTGGCGAGGTAGGGGCGTATGGCGCTGTACTCGGGCGGGGTCATGGTGGCCAGCACGTCCCAGGCATGCACCAGCTGCTCCATGATGCGGCTCACGCGCGCCAGCATCTTGAAGGCGCCGCCCAGCTCGTCGTTGGCGACATTGGCGATCGCGGCGCGCAGCTCGTGCAGCATCAGCTTCATCCAGAGTTCGCTGGTCTGGTGCTGGATGATGAACAGCATCTCGTTGTGGTCGGGCGAGAGCGGTTTCTGCGCGCCCAGGATGGCGTCGAGCTGCAGATAGTCGCCGTAGCTCATGGACTTGCTGAAGTCGAGCTGCGCTTTTTCGTCGCGCACGATGTCTTCAGGGGCTTGTGGTTTGCTGTGGGTATTCATTATGTGACCGCATGCTTCTGGTTGAATTCGGCTTTTTGCCATTCGGCGCTTTCAAGCACCTGTTTCAAATGCTCAACGGCGTTCCACACGTCTTCAAAGCCAATGTAGAGCGGCGTAAAACCAAAGCGCAGGATGTCCAGGTGTTTGCCGGCCGCACCGTCACCGGCGCGGAAGTCGCCGATCACGCCGCGTGCAATCAGCGCCTGCACGATGGCATAAGCGCCTTCGGTTCGGGTCAGGCAGACCTGGGAGCCGCGTTGCGCATGTTCGCGCGGCGTGGCCAGGCCCAGGCCGTGGCCCGCGCAGCGCTCTTCGACGAGCCGGATAAACAGGTCGGTGAGCGCCAGCGACTTTTGGCGCAGGGCCTGCATGCCACCCAAGACTTCGGCGGCGAGCACGGTGTCCAGGCCGCATTCCAGCGCGGTCATGCTCAGGATGGGCTGGGTGCCGCAGAGGTAGCGCGAGATGCCTGCCGCGGGCCGGTAATCGGGCGTGAACTCAAACGGCGCGGCATGGCCCCACCAGCCGGCCAGCGGCTGCCAGAAACGGTCGGCATGCTTGGGGTTGACCCAGACAAAGGCCGGCGCGCCGGGGCCGCCATTGAGGTATTTGTAGCCGCAGCCTATGGAGAAGTCGGCCTTCGCCGCATTCAGGTCCACCGGCACGGCGCCCGCGCTGTGCGCCAGGTCCCAGACGGTGAGCGCGCCGGCGGCATGGGCCGCGGCGGTTACGGCGGCCATGTCGTGCATGGCGCCGGTGCGGTAGTTCACATGGGTCAGCATCAGCACGGCCACTTCGCGGGTGAGGGCGGCGGCGATTTCTTCAGGCTCCACCAGCTGCAGGCGAAAGCCGCGCTCGCGGCACAAGGCTTCGGCGATGTAAAGGTCGGTCGGGAAGTTGCTGCGCTCGCTGACGATCACTTTGCGCCCGGGCGCGTCCTGGGCCGCGATATGCAGCGCGGCGCTGAGCACCTTGTAGAGGTTGATGGAGGTGCTGTCGGTGGCTACCACCTCGCCGGGGGCCGCGCCTACCAGCCGCGCGATCTTGTTGCCCAGGCGCTGCGGCAACTCGAACCAGCCGGCGCTGTTCCAGGAGCGGATCAGGCCCTGGCCCCATTCGGCCGTGACGGCCTCGGCGACGCGGGCGGCCGCCGTCACGGGCAGCACGCCCAGCGAGTTGCCGTCGAGGTAGATCACGCCCTCGGGCAGCGTGAATTGCTGGCGCAGCGTGCGCAACGGGTCTTGCGCGTCAAGGGCGCGGCAGTCCTGGAGTGTGGTCATAGCTAAAGTTTTTGGGTTTCAGGGGAGTTCGCGCAGCACGGCGCGCACGGGGGAGGCATCGGCCCGGGTCAGCTTGAGCGGCAGGGCGATCAGTTCGTAGTCGCCTTCGGCCACTTCGTCGAGCACCAGGTTTTCCAGCACGCGCAGGCCGTGCGCCAGCAACTGGTGGTGGCTGGGCAGGTCCTGGCTGGTGGCCGGGTCCACGCTGGGCGTGTCTATGCCGATCAGGCAGATGTTTTTGCTTGCCAGCAACGCCAGTGTTTCAGGCGCGATGGCGGTAAAGGCGTCCCAGGCCTGGCTGGCGCTGCGCGAAGTGCGCAGCAGCACGCGCGGCGGCAGTCCGTCCAGCGCGTGGGCGACGTGTTCGGGCTGCACCAGCGGGCCGCAGTCCAGGCAATGGATCACGCGGCAGGGTCCGAGGTAGGGGGCAAGGTCCAGCTCGCCGGCGCTGGCCGCGCCGTTGGCATAGTGCAGCGGCGCATCGGCATGGGCGCCGGTGTGCGGCGACAGCGTGATGCTGTTGACGTTGACCGGGCAGCCCGGCGCCAGGGAGAAATGCAGTGTCTGGGAGTAGGCCGTGTCGCCGGGGAACACGGCCGCGTTTTCATCGACCGGTGGTGAGATGTCCCAGAGTTTGCGCGGTGCTGATGGGGTGGAGGCAGGCATGGATCCAAAGGTAGCACCGGCAAAAATGCCGTGGTGTCGGTTATTTCCAACAATTTCAAAAATACTTGAGACTTAAAGTATCTGGCGATGATGGCCCGCCCAGGCTCATGCGGCCTGGGCGAGGCTGGGGCACAATCCAGACCTGTGGCGCATCGCTGCATCGATTTACCAACCGGCAATACCTCCCTCCAACCTTTCAAGAGAGACAAGGCAGACCATGAATTCCGAGAACAAGTCCAACGGCAAAGTCGCATTCGTCACCGGCGCGGGCACCGGCATCGGCAAGGCCGTGGCCCTGGCCCTGCTGCGTGAAGGCTATAGCGTGGCGCTGGTGGGGCGCCGCGTGGAGCCGCTCAACGAAGTCGCCAAGGAATCCGGCACGGACCGCGCACTGGCACTGCCCACCGACGTGAGCAAGCCCGAGTCCGTGGCGGCGGCTTTTGCCAAGGTCAAGGAAAAGTTCGGCCGCCTCGACCTGCTGTTCAACAACGCCGGTGTGGGCGCGCCGCCGGTGAACATCGAGGACATCACGTTCGAGCAGTGGACCAATGTGGTCGACATCAACCTGACCGGCTCCTTCCTGTGCGCGCAGGGCGCCATCAAGCTCATGAAAGCGCAGTCGCCCCAGGGCGGCCGCATCATCAACAACGGCTCGATCTCGGCCCATGCGCCGCGCCCCAACTCGGCGCCCTACACCTCGACCAAGCATGCGATCACGGGCCTGACCAAATCGATCTCGCTGGACGGCCGCAAGTACAACATCGCCTGCGGCCAGATCGACATCGGCAATGCGCTGACCGAACTCTCGGCCCGCATGGCCAAGGGCGTGCCGCAAGCCAACGGCGAAATCGCCATTGAGCCCATGATGGATGTGAATGAAGTGGCCGCCGCGGTGGTGCACATGGCGGCACTGCCGCTGTCGACCAATGTGCAGTTCATGACCATCATGGCCACGAAGATGCCGTTTGTGGGGCGCGGGTGATGCGGCCCTGATCGGCGCTGCCGCTTGAGCCGCGGATCAGCGTGGGCGGCACCAGCAAAATGTGTTGTATTGTATGTATATGAACAATACGGCCTCCGACCTGGAACAGTACCTGGACGAGCTTGCGAACAATGCCCGTCCCGGTGATCGCCTGCCACCGATACGTGATTTGATGCGCCGCTTCGGTGTATCGCAAATGCTGGTTCAGCGCGCCTTTCAAGGCCTCAAAACCAAAGGACTGATCGATTCACAGGTGGGGCGTGGGACCTACTTTCGGGGGGATGGCGAGCCTGTGCTGGCGAACACCGGCGCCCGGTTGCTGGCAACGAGGTCGGTGCTTTTGCTGCGGCGCTCCATCAGCATCACCCGCGGCCGCGTTTTGGTGGAAGGCCTGCAGCGCCGGTTCACCGCCGACGGGCATCGGGTGCTGGAAGTTTCATACACCGACCCGGCCCATGCACGCACCGTATTGAAAGGTTCGCCGCGTTTTGACGCCTGCGTGGTCCAGTCGACTTACAAGACCATCACCATCGATCTGCTCGCCGCGCTGAGGGATAAATGTGATGTGCTGGCGGTGGATGGCGCGACGCTCGCCGGCACGGACGTCGAGGCGGTCGGCATGGAGTGGGGCGAACCCCTGGCCAAGGCGGTTGCCCTTTTGCGGCAGCAAGGCCATGGCCGCATCGCGTACGCGGCAACGTCGTCCCCCGTTCTGGCAACGCAGATGGGCCGCCGGCGGTTTGAATACCTGCAGAGCACCCTGACGGACACCGAGTTCCACGAGATCACTGTGCCGCACCTGCCTGACGACAATTACGAAGCGGCGCTTGCGGACCTGATCAAGGCCAGCCTGGATGCCTCAGGGCGGCTGCCGTTCACTGCCCTTGTGGCATGGGGCGTTGAAGATGGCGCCAAATTCCGGCAACTGCTGTCGGATGCCGGTATCGGCATCCCATCGGCGCTGAGCGTGGTGTTGCTGGGGCGTACGGATCTGGCGAACGAACACGCCAACTTCTTTGACACCATAGGGTGCAGCGTTGCCGACCAGATCGAGTCGCTGTACCAGGCGATCAATGTGCGCTGGGCCGACCCCTCCTTGCCCTACGGCGTGCGCCTGATCCCGGTGACGAGCAAGGCGGGTCAGTCCATTGCGGCGCCGGCCACGCGTTCCACAGTTTCGCGCGTGAGCACCACCGATTCGCCGACATAGCTGCTGGCGACGAGCGCCTGCACCAGGTCGGGCGGAAGCTCGCGTTTTGCAAACAGGGGATGCTCGCCAATCGTCGTCATGAAAGGCACGCCCTCGGACTGGGACCGCTGCGCCGCTTCATAGAGCAATTGATGCGCTTCATGCCGCCCCATCAGCCTGGTCAGCCGCATCATCACGGCTTCCGACGCGATCAGGCCGTTTGATAAATCGAGGTTGCGGCGCATCGCCTCGGGGTGTACGACGAGGCCCTGGGCCAGGGTCGCGAGGGTTTCGGCAATCGACGCCGCAATGATGGCAATTTCCGGCAACAGCGTATCGGTCACATTGGTAGCGGACGAGTCGCCCTCATCCATGCGAACCATCGCTTCGAGCGCCGCCGGCACCCGGGCCCGCATCATGCGCGCCAGGCTGGCCAGCAACAGCGCGGTCGACGGGTTGCGCTTTTGCGCCATGGTCGAACTGCCCACCTTTCCCATGTGAAATGCCTCTGCAACCTCGCCGATCTCGGTGCGCTGCATGAGCACCACATCCTGCGCGATTTTTTGCGCGGTGCCGGCCAGCAGCCCCAGCGCAGAGATGTAGTCGCAGACACGGTCGTAGGACGAGCGCATGGGCAACCCCGCCGGCTCAAGTCCCAACTGCGCGGCCATCCGCGCCTCGACCTCGCGCCCCGCGCTGCCCATGGCTGCGAAAGTGCCTATGGCCCCGCCCAGGCTCGCCACGAATGACGATGGCAATCGCTGCTTGAGCCGATCGCGGTCCCGGTCGAGTTCGTCCAGCCAGCCGGCGAGCTTGAAGCCAAAGGTCATGGGCAAGGCGTGCTGGCCGTGCGTGCGGCCGGGCATCACGGTGGCTTGGTGCGCCAGCGCAAGTTGGCCGAAGGCGGCGATGGCCGCATCCAGATAGTTCGCCAGCAACTGATGCGTTTCGAACATCTGCAGTGAGCTCGCGGTATCGAAGATGTTCTGCGTTGTCGCACCCCAATGGATGAAACCGGCGGCAGGCTCGCCGCACAGCTCCTCGAACTGGTAAAGCACGGGAACGAGCGGGTGCTGCGCGAAGGCAATGTCGCTCGAAAGGCGCTCCAGGTTGAACAGCCGGGCATTGGCTTTCTCCGCAATGGTGGCGGCGGCTTCGGCAGGAATGACACCGAGTTCAGCCTGGGCACCGGCCAGGGCGGCTTCGACGGTGAGCCAGGCCTGCAGCGTGGCGACATCGCTCCAGATGCGTTTGGCTTCGGCGCTGAACCAATGGCCGGTGATAAAGGATTCGAACATTCCGATGTTCATGGGGTTCCAGTCAGGTCGAAACGGTGTGCATGGGGGCTGGCAGTGGCAGGGAAAACCCCGGTAAGCGGGTTTTCTCTTGCATATTGTATGAATTGCATTGATTTGGAAGGCTTGTGACGAATTTGGAGGCTGTGGCTAAGGGGATGAAACCTCTGGTGGTGGTAGGAATTTGGATCGATACAATATTAATTGTACGACAATACAATAAATACATATATACTGCCTCCGCCGGCTAATTGGGCTGGCGCATAACAAGGAGACAAGCTTGAAGACATTCCTCTTTCCACCTTTGGGCCCATGCAGAGCCCGCAACGCTGCCATGCGCAGCGCATTGCTGGCCGCAAGCGCACTGGCCCCGGTTTTTTCGGCGCATGCGCAGTCCTCATTGACGATTTACGGCATCGTTGACCAAGGCCTGACAAAAGCGACCAGCGGCACCACGCCGGCCGGGATGCTGCCCGGCAGGGCTCCCAACGACGACTGGAACGTGAAAGCCGGCAACACCTCCCGTCTTGGCTTTCGCGGCGAGGAAGACCTGGGCGGCGGCAACTACACCCGCTTTCAGATCGAAACCCGCTTCGCGACCGACACGGGGGCCCTCAGCAACGCCAATGTTTTCTGGCTGGGCCGTTCGGTGCTTGCCATAGGCAGCAGGGACTGGGGTGAGATTTACGCCGGCCGCGAATATTCCGCGGCGTACACGGTCGCGCTCAATACCGATCCCACGCTCTGGAGCTATGTCAGCCAGACCGGTTCCACTTACACCTATGCGAACTACCTCCCGGTCGCCGCGACGGTCGAGGCCTCCAACATTCGCTGGAGCAACACCATAGGCTACAAGTCGCCGGCGCTGGGCGCCGTGACCTTCGAGCTGGCAACCGGCCTGGGTGAAGGCACGCGCCAGCGCAGCACTTCCGCCAACGTCCAGTACAAGGACGGCCCGGTCTGGGTCGGCGCAGCCTACGACGGCCTGGACAACAGGACCAACCTCAAGCTCATCGCGGGGGGCTATGACTTTGGTGTGGTCCGCCCCACCGCCAGTTATTCACGCGCCAAGGGCGGCCTCAACGGAGATGCCACTTCGTTCACCGTATCGGCGCTGGTGCCCCTGAGCTTTGGCCGCACCTATGTCTCTTACGGCAACCTGCGCCCGGCGACCCATCTCAACTCGAAAATGGTGGGGGCGGGGATTCAGTACGACCTGAGCAAGCGCACCTTGCTGTATACGAATGTAGGCTCCGCCAAGCAAGTCGGCCAGAGCCGCACGACGGCGTTCGATCTTGGCATCAAGCACACCTTCTGAAAGGAGCCGGCATGAAACGCAGACTGTTGAATCAATTTGCCTTGCTGGGCGCCGGCGCACTGCTGTCGGGTGTTGCCCACGCGCAATCCGACAAGCCCATCTCGCTGGTGGTCGGGTATTCCGCCGGCGGCAGCGCCGACCTGGTCGCCCGCGTTGTTGGGACCGAGCTGTCCAAGCGCCTGGGACGCCAGGTCATTGTCGAAAATGTCGCGGGGGCCAGCGGCATGATTGCCGCGCAAAAAGTGCTCAATGCGCCGGCTGATGGCAACGTCATCTACATGGGCGGCACCGACACCGTGCTCGTGCCCATGGTGAATCCGAAGTCCAGGCTTGACTGGGAGAAGGACCTTCTGCCGGTGGGGCGAATGACCACGGTGCCGCTGGTGTTCGCCGTTCCCGCGGGCTCGCCTTACGCGACCTTGTCCGACCTGGTGGGCGCGCTGCGCAAAAACAGCAAAGAGAGCTTCAATTACGCAACCCCCGGAATTGCGACGATGCAGCATATCTATGGGTCGCTCATCAACAAGCAGGCGAAGGTGGAAATGCTGCACATTCCCTACCGCGGCGGCGCCCAGATCGCGAATGACCTTGTCGGCGGCCAGGTGGACAGCGCGGTGCTGGTCTTGTCTACGGCCATGCCGTTTCTCAAGGACGGGAAAATCAAGGCCCTCTCGGTGTCTGACAGTGCCCGCGTTGCGCAATTGCCGAGCGTCAAGCGCATTGGCGAGGAAGAGGGGTTCAACGGCGTTTCGCTGCCGCTCTGGCAGGGCCTGTTTGTGAAATCGGGGACTTCTCCCGCCATCGTGGCCGCCTATGAGAAGGCATTGCTGCAAGCGCTTGCGCAGCCCGATGTGCGCGCCAAGCTGGCGGATGCCGGCATCACGGTCGCACCAATGACCGGGCGCGAAATGCGCGCGTTCATCGGTCCCCAGGCCGCGCTGTACCGCGATATCGTGAAGACCGCAAAAATCACGATGGAGTGATGGGCACGGCGTTTTCTGCCAGGGCCGACCGTCGTGAGCCGGTCGCCGGCCTGGCCGCAATCAACACCGAGGAATTGATGGTTGCAGTTCCCACCAGCTCTCGCGGCAATGAGCGGCTTTTGGCCGACATTGGCGGGACCAACGCACGGTTCGCGTGGCAGAACGGCGCCGGGGAGTCCATCAATCACATGGTGATCTTGCCCTGCGCCGGGTACCCGACGCTTGCGGATGCGATGCGGCATTACCTGGCGATCCTGGGACGCAACGCGCCCGCGAATTGCGCCATCGCCATTGCCAATCCCGTGTTTGGCGACCAGGTACAGATGACCAACCATCACTGGATTTTTTCCATCCGGGCGTTAAAGCTGCAATTCGGGTTCACGACTTTGCGTGTGCTGAATGACTTCACCGCCCTGGCACTGGCCTTGCCGGCCCTGCATCCCTCGGAACTGCGTCAGGTGCTGGGTGGGCAAGCGGCTCCTCTCGCCGCAAAGGCCCTGATCGGCCCCGGTACCGGCTTGGGTGTGTCCGGGTTGCTGCCTGATGGCCGCGGTGGATGGGTAGCGATCGAGGGCGAGGGCGGCCACGTCACCTTGGCGGCCTGCACGGCGCGAGAGCAGCAGCTGCTTCAGTGGTTCAGCTCCCGGTATGGCCACGCTTCGGCCGAGCGCGCTGTGTGCGGCCAGGGGCTGGCCGATCTTCACCGCGCTGTGCAGGAGATCGACGGGGTGAAGGTTGTTGCCGAATTCGGTGCCGCGGGTGTGGTGGCCGCTGCCCTGGAACATGGCGATTCGCCGGCTCTTGAGGCGCTCGACCTGTTCTGCGCGTTTCTCGGAACGGTTGCCGGCAATCTGGCGCTTACGCTGGGTGCGCGTGGCGGGGTGTATATAGGCGGCGGCATTGTTCCGCGTCTGGGTGAGGTTTTCAATCGCTCGGCGTTCAGGCGGCGCTTCGAGGCGAAAGGCCGTTTCGCGCGACAGCTGTCGGAAATACCTGTCTATGTGATTCAGGCAGGGCAGTCACCGGCATTTCGTGGCGCTGCGGCGGCGCTGGAAATTGACCGTCCGCAGTGATCCGCTTTCTGGAAAGGCTGCCGGCGGCCATGAGTGCGTTCGGCGCTTTGCGTGTTACGCGAGCTGGCCGAGCAAAAGGAACTCCATGAGTGCCTTCTGCGCGTGCATCCTGTTTTGGCTTCGGCACGCGGCCTGTGGCCGCTTCACGTGCGCTTTGCGCACATGAGCCTGCGCCGAAACAGCATGCCGGCGCTGCGCGCCTTCAGCTCGCGTGTTACGCGAGCTGCCCGAGCAAAAGGAACTCCATGAGCGCCTTCTGCGCGTGCATCCTGTTTTCAGCCTCGTCCCAGACCACTGATTGCGGGCCGTCTATGACTTCGGCTTCGACTTCCTCGCCACGGTGGGCGGGCAGGCAGTGCATGAAGAGCGCATCGGGCTTGGCCGCGCGCATCATCTCGGTGTCCACGCACCAGTCGGCAAAGGCTTTTTTGCGCGCTTCGTTTTCGGCTTCGTAGCCCATGCTGGTCCAGACGTCGGTGGTGACCAGGTCGGCGCCGGCGCAGGCCTGCATCGGGTCCTTGAAGACCTTGTAGCTTTCGGCCGAGCGTATGCCGGCGATGGACTGGTCCACCTCGTAGCCGCCCGGCGTGCTGACGTGCACCTTGAAGCCCAGGATTTCGCTGGCCTGCAGCCAGGTGTTGGCCATGTTGTTGCCGTCACCCACCCAGGCCACCGTCTTGCCCTTGATGGAGCCGCGGTGCTCGATGTAGGTGAAGATGTCGGCCAGGATCTGGCAGGGATGGAACTCATTGGTCAGGCCGTTGATGACGGGCACGCGCGAGTGCTCGGCGAAGCGGTCTATTTTGGTCTGCTCGAAGGTGCGGATCATCACCAGGTCGACCATGCGGCTGATGACCTTGGCACTGTCCTCGATGGGTTCGGCCCGGCCCAGCTGGCTGTCGCCGGTGGTCAGGTGCACCACGCTGCCGCCCAGCTGGTACATGCCGGCCTCGAAGCTCACGCGGGTGCGGGTCGAGGCTTTCTCGAAAATCATGGCCAGCGTGCGGTCGACCAGCGGCTGGTGTTTTTCGTAGGTCTTGAATTTCTTCTTGATGATGGCGGCGCGCTCGAACAGGTAGGCGTATTCCGCCGCGTTCAAGTCGCTGAACTGCAGGTAATGCCGCACGGGTGCGGGCTTGGAGGGGATCGCAGTGCTCACGCGTTTTTCTCTTTCAACAGCTGCTTGATCAGCGGAACCAGGATGGCCACCGCCTCGTCGGCCTCGGCCGTGGTCATGATCAGCGAGGGCACCATGCGGATCACGGTGTCGGCGGTCACGCTCAGCAGCAGGCCGTTTTCGGCGGCGCGGCCCAGCAGCTCGCCGCAGGGCACGGCCAGCTCGATGCCCAGCATCAGGCCGCGGCCGCGGATTTCCTTGACGCCCTTCTCGCCGGCCAATTCGCGCGCCAGCGCCGCGCGCAGGTGTTCGCCCACCTTCACGGCATTGGCCAGCAGGCCTTCTTCTTCCATGATGCGCAGGGTTTCCACGCCGGCCCGCATGGCCAGCGGGTTGCCGCCGAAGGTGCTGCCGTGGTTGCCGGGGCCGAAGATGTGGGCGGCCTTGGGGCCGGTGACCACCGCGCCGACCGGCACGCCCGAGCCCAGGCCCTTGGCCAGCGGCATCACGTCGGGCTTGATGCCGGCCCACTGGTGGGCAAACCACTTGCCGGTGCGGCCCATGCCGCACTGCACTTCGTCGATCATCAGCAGCCAGTCGCGTTCGTCGCAGAGGGCCCGTACTTCGCGCAGGTACTCGTCCTTCATGCTGTTGATGCCGCCTTCGCCCTGGATGGCCTCAAAGAACACGGCGACCACATTGGGGTTGTTGGCGGTGGCGGCTTTGAGCGCGTCGATGTTGTTGAGCGGCACGCGGATAAAACCCTCGACCAGCGGGCCGAAGCCGGCCTGCACCTTGGGGTTGCCGGTGGCGCTCAGGGTGGCGATGCTGCGGCCGTGGAAGGCTTTTTCGTAAACCACGATTTCCGGGCGTTCAATGCCTTTGTCGTGGCCGAACTTGCGCGCCAGCTTGAGCGCGGCTTCGTTGGCTTCCAGGCCGGTGGAGCAGAAAAACACGTTTTCCAGGCCCGACAGCTCCACCAGTTTGGCGGCCAGGGCTTCCTGCAGCGGCACATGGTAGTAGTTGGAGGTGTGGATCAGCTTGGTGATCTGCTCCTGCAGGGCCGGCACCAGCTTGGGATGGTTGTGGCCCAGGGTGTTGACGGCGATGCCGCCCAGCGCATCGAGGTAGGCCTTGCCGTTGACGTCCCAGACGCGGCAGCCCTGGCCGTGGTCCAGTGCGATGGGCAGGCGGCCGTAGGTGTTCATCACGTGGGGGGAGGCGGCTTCGATGTGCTTGGGCAGGGCTGCGGTCATGGAAAACTCCGGAACAAGGGCTGTGACAGTGCGGAAAATTCGAGGCCCGCAGCAGTTGATGCGGGCCTGGGCTGATTTTAGGCGCAGACTTTGCGGCCTTTTGTGACGTTCCTGCATCACTGCGATGCAAGCGCCCGGGCATCGGCCGCTATTGCGGCCATTGAAAATTTGTCTCCCAAGTCTTATATAAGAGTCAGAGTTGCGCTAGAATTGTTGTGCGCTGCAGCATGGGCTGAAATCCCATCCTTTTCCCATGCCGGGCAGTGCAAAAAACCCTCCACCCGATGGTCTCCAACACCGCCAAAGAAGTCTTTATCCAGGGTATTACCCGCGACGGCAAAACCTTCCGGCCCAGCGACTGGGCCGACAGGCTGTGCGGCGTGATGAGCCATTTCCGCCCGGGCGGCCCGCAACCGGGCAGCCACCTGACCTACTCCCCCTGGTGCGTTCCCACCGTCATCAACGGCGTGAAGTGTGTGGTCGTCAACTCGGAACTGCGCGAAGCCGAGCCCATGGCCTGGGATTTCGCTATCAATTTCGCCAAAGACAACGACTTGCAGATGGCAGAAGCCTGCCTGATTCCAGACCCCGGATTGAGCGGGACCCCAAAAAAATAGCGCAAAAATAGTGCGTATAGACCACAGCACGCGACCGCTACGGGTTCAAGGTAGTCGTATCACCCTACCCAAATAGTGAGGCAGCGGCCTGCTGCTGTGTGCCGTAGCGATGGCCCGCACGTGTGCCATCACATCCGGTGAAAACACGGCCGATTTGGCTACGCGCACATCGACATGGAGCAGCATCTGTTCGCTGGCTGCCACCGTCTCGCCCGTGTCCGGTAATGACATCTCGTGATAAATGTGCAGGCGCTTGGCGTCATGCCCCACCAGTCGGGTTATCACCTGCACGACGGCTCCCAGTTTGACCTCCCGCAGGTAATTGATGTGGCTTTCGAGGGTATAGAGAGAGCTGCTGGTACGTGCGCGTCCGGCTTCATCAAGCCCGATGCAGTCCATCAGCGCATCGGTGGCGAAGCTGAAAATCAACAGGTAAAAAGCGTCCCGCAGATGGCCGTTGTAGTCCACCCAGTCGGGCCGTATGGTATCGCGGTAGGTCGGAAGCAGCGCTGCATGGCCCGTGCCTGCGGCGGACTCAGACGCCATGGCGTGCCTTGGCCTCTTCCACGGCAGCGATCACGCTGATGATGGCGTCGTCTCGGTAGCGTTCCAACTGCTTGATGGTGTGCGGACCCAATTGCTTCGTGGTTCCATCCACCACGCGGTCAATCAAGGCATCGGTAAGTTGCGGCGCCACCAGATGGGTCCAGGGTAGTTCCAGTGCGGGGCCGAATTGCGCCATGAAATGCCGCATGCCGGCATCGCCGCCCGCCAGGGTGTACGTTAAAAAAGTGCCCATGAAAGACCAGCGAATTCCCGCGCCGAAACGGATTGCATCGTCGATCTCGCCGGTGGTGGCAATGCCGTCATTCACGAGGTGCAAGGCTTCGCGCCATATCGCTTCCAGCAGGCGGTCGGCGATGAAACCGGGCACTTCCTTGCGCACCCGCAGCGGCCGCATGCCGAGCGCGGCGTAGATCTGCATGGCCGCCTCTACAGTAGCCGCGGCGGTCTGCCGGCCGCCCACCACCTCGACCAGCGGCAACAAGTACACCGGATTGAACGGATGACCTACCAGGCAGCGCTCGGGATGGATGGCTGTGGCATAAAAATCCGAAGGCAACAAGCCTGAGGTCGAAGATGCGATGATCGCGTCCGGCTTGGCAGCCGCGCTGATCTGCGCATGCAGCGCAAGTTTGAGGTCTTCGCGTTCGGGCGCGCTTTCCTGGATGAAGTCAGCATGCTGGACGCATTCCTCGACCGTCGCGGCAAAGCGCAGGCGAGCGGGTGACGCCTCTGGTTTCAGGCCGATGCGTTCCAGCGCGGGCCAGGCATTGGCGATATTGGTGCGAAGCTGTTGCTCGGCGCCGGGACCTGGGTCCCAGGCGACAACATCCAGCCCTTGTGCCAGCGCGCGCACAACCCAGCCGCTGCCGATGACACCCACACCCAGGCAGGCAAACGTTCTAATGTTGGTAATGACGGACATGCTTCACTGACTTCCTGTGCTGTGTTTGACGATGGCGGGAACGCGGTGCGAACTCCCAGGCCTTCTGTTGTTTTTCGTTATCCGCGCTTCTTCAGGCCCAGCTTTTTGCGGCCCTCATCGGGCGTGAGCGTGCGGGCACCCAGGTGGCTGATGATGCTGTTCGCCCGCTCTACCAGGGCGCCGTTGCTGGCAGGAATTCCTTTGTCCAGCCAGAGGTTGTCTTCCAGGCCGACGCGTACATTGCCGCCCAGTAAAACAGCCTGCGCCACCATGGGCATTTGCATCTTGCCGATGCCAAAACCAGCCCAGACAGCTCCCGGCGGCATATTGTCGGCCATGGCTTTCATGGTGGTGGTGTCGGCTGGCGCGCCCCATGGAATTCCCAGGCACAGCTGAAACAGCGGTGCATCTCCCAGCAGGCCCTCATTCAGCATCTGCTTGGCGAACCATAGGTGGCCGGTATCGAATACTTCCAGCTCGGCCTTCACGCCCAGCTCCAAAATCCGCTTCGCTCCGGCACGCAGCTGGGCGGGAGTGGACACATAGATGTAATCGCCATCGCCAAAATTGAGCGTCCCGCAATCCAGGGTGCAAATTTCCGGCAGCAGTTCCTCGACATGGACCAGACGGGTAAGCCCTCCGACCAGGTCGGTTCCCGGGCCGAATTCCATGGGGGCCTCGCCAGGCCCGATTTCCAGGTCACCGCCCATGCCTGCCGTGAGGTTAAGAATCATGTCCACGCCGGACGAACGGATGCGGTCGACCAGTTCACGGTAGAGGCTGGGGTCACGGCTGCCTTTGCCGGTCTGCGGATCGCGTACATGGCAATGCACCACAGTAGCCCCGGCCTTGGCGGCTTCCACCGCCGCGTCGGCAATCTGCTTCGGGGTCACCGGTATGGCCGGATGCCGCCCTACCGTATCGCCGGCGCCTGTCACTGCACACGTCACGATGACTTCATGGTTCACTTGGGAGTCTCCTACGAAAGATGGAGGGGCAAAAAAATTGGGCCTGCCGGCCCAACCGCATTACAAGCCCAGATGCGCTTTAACAGCTGGCAAGCCTTCTTTGCCGTTGTAGGTCTTGATGCCTGCCAGCCACCTGGTCAGCACGTCCGGGTTTTGTTTCAGAAAATCCTTGGCAGCAGTAGCCGGCGCCACTTTGTCCATGATGGGCACCATCAGGCGGTTTTCCATGTCTGTCGTAAATACCAGGTTGGAGACCAGCTTGCCTGCGTTCGGGCAACGCTCCAGATAGTCCGATGCCACCAAGGTATAAACTTTCGCTTCCCCGTAATTGGGGCCATATATGGCGTCGCCACCGTTTAGGTAGGTAATGGGAAACTGGATATTCATGGGATGAGGTTCCCAGCCGAGAAACACCACCATTTTCTTTTGCCGTACCGCACGCTGCACCTCTGCCAGCATGCCCGCTTCACTGGACTGCACCAACTTGAAGCCGCCCAGGCCAAACGTGTTTTTGTCGATCATGTCCTGGATCTTTGCGTTGGCGCTACTGCCCGGCTCAATCCCGAAAATCTTGCCGTCCAGTTCTTTCTGAAACTTGGCAATATCAGCAAAGCTTCGCAATCCGGCCTCGGCTGCATAGGTTGGCACCGCCAAGGTCGTCTTGGCGCCGCTTAGATTCGGCGTGGGTAAAACCGCCATGCTCTTCGCTTTGACCAGGGGCTCCACCATCGCGTCCTGCAAGGGGCTCCAATACCCGAGGGAAACATCAATTTGCTTGTTTTTCAGACCTGCAAAGGAGATGGGAACCGAGGCTATCGTCGTCGTCGGGGCGTAACCCAAACCCTCCAGAACGGTCGAGGCCAGCGCCGTGGTAGCGGTGATATCGCTCCAGCCGATATCCACCAGGCGGACCTTGCGGCAGTTTTCGGAGTCTTGCGCCATGGCCGGAAAAACACTTAGCGCCGCCATCAACAGGCCAACATAGTTAATCAAAGTTTTCATCGTGATCCTTTAGAGAAATTCCATCCAATACATTGAATCGACCTCACCAGAAATGCGTATCGCAAAACTTGTCACTGCTTTGCGATACGTTTAATTTACCTGTCCGCATGGCCCAAAAGCGACCGATTGCGACGGTTCATTGACCTGCTGCGCCCTCGCGAAAAAATACCGGCTTGTGCGTTTCGTCCGCGCGCACTGCATGCGCGCATTTCCCGGACTCAACGGGCGCGGGGGTCGCTCTAGGTCCATGAGGCGTCGCCATGAGTCGCTAGCGCCGCAGCAATCGCCGGTAACTTGTGGGCCGGCTCGTATGCGCACAGGCCCGTGTCTGCAGCGGCCGAATGGAGGAAGCAACGTGAGCACATCCCAGGCTGTTGTCGCCGATTGGCGGCACTTTGATACCACTCAAATAGTGAAAACGGCGACCTTGTCTGACGGGGCGGTCGCCGTGGAATGGTCGGACGGGCGGCGAAGCCCCTACCATTACCCATGGCTGCGCGACAACTGTCCGTGCGGCGCTTGTATCTATGCGTTGACCCGGGAGCAGGTGTTTGAGCTGGTCGATATGCCGGCGGACCTTGTACCGCAACAGGCGGTTCCAGATGGCATTGGTGGCCTGCTGGTGCGCTGGATGGATGGGCATGAAAGCCGGTTCCACCCCGGCTGGTTGCGGGCACACGCCTATGACGACGCATCGCGAGCCGAGCGGCGCGACGTCAACCCACCCGTCCTTTGGGGAGCGGAGCGCCAGGAAGCCCTGCCCACCTTTGCGTTCAACAGCGTGCAGGATGGCGACATAGCGCTGCATGCCTGGCTGGTTGCCTTGCGCGACGTCGGCCTGACGCTGGTGCGCAATGTTCCGTTGGAGCCGGAAACCGTGCGCCGCGCGGCGAATCGCATTTCCTTCATTCGGGAAAGCAACTTTGGCGTGATCTTCAACGTTGCCTCCAAACCCCAGCCCGACAGTAACGCCTATACCTCGCTCAACCTTCCGCCGCATACTGATTTACCGACCCGCGAACTGCAGCCCGGCTTGCAGTTTCTGCACTGCCTGGCCAATGAGGCGACCGGTGGCGACAGCGTGTTTGTCGACGGCTTTGCCATTGCTGACGCATTGCGCGAGCAATCCCTTGAAGATTTTCACACCCTGACCACTACCGCCGTCGAATTTCGCAACAAAGACAGGTACACCGACTACCGATGTGCCGCGCCCATCATCGCGCTTGATGGCGAGGGGCAGCTCTCTGAAATTCGGTTTGCGAATTTTTTGCGCGGCCCTTTCGATGTACCGGCAGATCGCATGCCCGCGCTCTACCGGGCTTATCGGCACTTCATGTTGCTGGCGCGCGAAGCGCGGTTTCGCGTCTGCCGCCGCATGGAGCCCGGTGACATGTGGGTGTTCGACAACCGCCGGGTGCTGCATGCCCGGACGGAATTCGACCCTGCGAGCGGGCGCCGCCATCTGCAGGGATGCTATGTGGACCGCGATGAACTGCTCTCGCGCATCCGCATCCTGGAGCGCGGCGGGACGGTCGGTTAGCGGGCACCAAGTGCATGGGACCGCTCCATTCTGGTACAACCACGGTCATGGATGCAGTTGCCACCAGCGCCCCGGAAGATATCTATTTTTTGTTGTTGCCTGGATTTTCGGTGATGGGATTCGTGTCGGCGCTCGAGCCATTGCGGGTGGCCAACCGCTTTCGAGGGGGGCTGTACCGCTGGCATATCTTGAGCACCGACGGCGGCCCAGTGACGGCCAGCAATGGCATGTCGCTGAACGCGGATGGCGCGCTGGAGATGCTTTCCAGCTGTACGCTCAGCTTGTTCATCGTAAGCGGCTTCAATCCGCTGGACCATTACTCGCCCGCCTTGGGCGGCTGGCTGCGCAAACTAGACCGGGCAGGCACAGTGCTTGGGGCTATCGACACCGGCAGCTTCCTGCTGGCGGAAGCCGGCCTGCTGAAATGTCAGAAGCTGACACTTCACTGGGAAGCGGTATCCGCTTTCATTGAGCGCTATCCGGCCCTCGCAGCCTCGGTGACGCAGGAGTTATTTGAAATTGACGGCCAGCGTATCACCTGTGCGGGCGGCACCGCCTCAATCGACATGATGCTGGCCCTGATCGGCCGAAAACATGGGTATGCCCTGGCAACCCAGGTATCTGAGCAGTTTGTGTTGGGCCGCATCCGTAACCCATCGGACCATCAGCGCATGCAGATAGCGGTACGTTATGGCATCCACAACAAGAAAACCATCCAGGTCATCAGCGAGATGGAGCGGCATATGGAAGAGCCACTCTCGACCGATGCACTAGCCGCTACCATCGGCGTGACGCGGCGGCAGCTAGAGCGGCTGTTTTGCACCCACCTCAAAGACACGCCTTCGCACTTCTACCTGTGTCTGCGACTCGACCGGGCGCGCCAGTTGCTGCGGCAGACCGAAATGCGCATTGTCGAAGTCAGCGTGGCATGCGGCTTTGAGTCGCCGTCCTATTTCTCGCGCGCCTACCGCTCCCGGTTCAGCAGCCCGCCCAAACAAGACCGCGCGGATTTCGACATGCCCATGCGGCCTTGACGCCCTTCGAAGGGCACTCATGAGAAAAGTCAAAACCCGAGTTCTGGTGGCTTGATGGCTGAAACCGGTCTGATTCCCGATCCGCCCGCTCGCTGAGGGCAAGCCAGTCACCGGAATCAGCGGTCTAGTTCTTCTGTCTATTTCTTTTTTCCCTCGGCCAGCCAGGCTTGTATTTGTGTGTCCGGTGTGCCGGATTTGCACCAGGCGGCCACGCGCATCGCTTCGGATGCCAGCTCGTGGTGCTTGAGGTCAACTGCCAGGGCCGTCAGCAAGGTGGCGGGTGTGCCGGTTGAGACCAGTTTTTGCTGAAACTCCCGCTGGGACTCAAAGGCCACAGCGGTGTCCAGCGGGTCTCCCAGGACGAACACGCGGCGCTGGCCGTCCGGCCGGACACCGGCGATGTGGTCGATAGGGTCGTACACGGCCGATAGCGGCTGCCCCGTCTGGTCCTGCCCACGCTGGGCTTCCTTGCTATCGAGCAGGCGGGCCCGCGTCTTGATGCTCACCGCGCCGCTGCCCACCACCGCACAGTCAATGTCCGTGCGGCCCATTGTCAGGAGCGCGCCCACCAGCCCGCCGCCGCCGCTCAGGCCGGTCAACTGTATGCGCTGATAGCCGTACTTGGCTTTGATGGCGTCCACTGCGGCGTTCATGAGATAGGCTTCTACGGGCATGCGGCGCTCGCGTAAATGGCTCGCGCCCGTGCTGCCATAGGTGCCAGGTCGGCCAATGCGGATGACGGGCAAGCCAATCTCTTTCGCTGAGCGTTCAGCCCGCGCAAGCTGGATGCTTCGACTGGATGATTTGACATAGGCTTCCCTCGCGTGCGAGATGCTGCCGCTCAGCACGTCGCCGTGCATGAAGATGACGGCGGTTTCCGCGCCGCGCGCATTCGCGCTGGGAAAGTAGCGTATGCAGCCTTTGGCGGCGCGGGCGGTACTGCCGCCCAGGGCGCCGCGTTCTGTCCACTGCGTTTCTACCCAGACGGCATCCTGCCTGGCCTGGCATTCCACCTGGGTCATGGTGCCGGCTCCGGGGTTGATGACTTCGTCGAAAGGAAAGATTTCGTCGTCCGAGGCATGGGCTGCGCCAAGGCAGCACGCAAGGAGTACGAACGGAGCGAATGCGCGCATGATGTCCCTTTTCCTGGCCCGGGTCACAACCCGGGAATGGGGCTTGCCCAGTAGCTGCCCGTCTGCGCCCGAGTCTAAAGTGAAGCGCCAACAAAAAAGCCGTCTTTCGACGGCTTTTTTGCTTTGCTGCAGCGCACCCTACAAAACGGCGGACGGTATTTTCGTGAGAAAGATGCCGTCCGGGCGATTTGCCTAATTGCTTAGGCGGCCTTTGCGGGGGCCAGTGCCAGGGCTTTCACCTTGGCGGACAGGCGGCTCTTGTCGCGCGCTGCCTTGTTCTTGTGGAAGATGCCCTTGTCGGCAACCGTGTCCACAATGCTCTGGGCCTTGGCGAACAGGTCCTTGGCTTTGTCTTTGTCACCGGCTGCAACGGCTTTTTCGACGTTTTTCACAGCGGTGCGGTATTTGGAGCGCAGCGAGGTGTTCGCGGCGTTGAGTTTGACGTCCTGGCGGACGCGTTTGCGGCCCGACGCAAGGCGCGGGTTCTTTTTCTTGGGTTTGGCGGTAGCCATATATAAATTCCTTTAATCCTGGGGAGGAGTCTGTGGATGTTGCAGCAAAGCCTTAAATTATAGCAGCCCCCACGGTCGCTCACTGCGTGTAGCTCCCTGCCCCCCGAGGGGGCCGCCCGCCTGCGGCCCGGCAAAGCCGGTTCCGCGTCTCTAACTTGGTTTTGCATGGCTCGCTTCGCATCGCGTCTGTTTTAGAGCGCTTTGGCGGCAAACTTTATCGAGTTTCAAGCCTTTGGCCGCATAAACTCCACCGGTGTCACTTTTTAAAGCCGCCTCCACTGTTTCCCTGCTGACCCTGGCCTCGCGCGTCACGGGCCTGGTCCGGGACCTGCTGATGGCCTCGGTGTTTGGCGTCAGCGCCATGACCGACGCCTTTAACGTCGCTTTCCGCATCCCCAACCTGTTCCGCCGGGTGCTTGGCGAGGGGGCTTTCAGCCAGGCTTTTGTGCCGGTGCTGGCGGCCTGCAAGGCGGAGCAAGGGGAAGAGGGCGCCAAACAGCTGATCGACCACGTCGCGACCCTGCTGACCTGGACGCTGGTCCTGCTGTGCGTGGCCGGCGTGCTGGCCGCGCCGCTGATGGTCTGGGCCATGGCCAGCGGCCTGAAACCGCAGGGCTACCACGCCGCCGTGGTGATGACCCGCTGGATGTTCCCTTACATCGGCTTTATGTCGCTGGTCGCGCTGGCCGGCGGCGTCCTCAACACCTGGCGCCGCTTTGCCGTGCCCGCCGCCTCGCCCGTGCTGCTGAACCTGGCGCTGATAGGCTCCATCACCCTGGGGGCCCCCTGGTTTGCCCGGCACGGCATCGAGCCGATTTATGCCCAGTGCGTGGGGGTGATGGTGGGCGGCATCCTGCAGCTGGGCCTGCAACTGCCGGCGCTGCGGCGCCTGGGCTTGCTGCCGCGCATAGGCGCGAGCTTTGCGGCTTTGCGCCAGTCCTGGAACGACCCCGGCACGCGCAAGGTGCTGTCCCTGATGCTGCCGGCCCTGCTGGGTGTCAGCGTGGCGCAGATATCGCTGCTGATCAACACCCAGATCGCCTCGCACCTGGCCACCGGCAGCGTGAGCTGGATCACCTATGCCGACCGCCTCATGGAGTTTCCCACCGCCATGCTGGGCGTTGCCCTTGGAGTGGTGCTGATGCCGCAACTGGCCGCGGCGCGCGGCAGCCAGGACGAGGCGCGCTATTCCTCCATGCTCGACTGGGGCCTGCGCCTGGTGGTCCTGCTGTCGGTGCCCTGTGCCGTAGCCCTGCTGGTGTTCTCGCAGCCGCTGGTCGCGGTGCTGTACCACTATGGCGCGTTCAGCGACCTCGACGTCCAGCGCACAACGGCCGCCTTGACCAGCTATGGCGTGGGGCTGATGGGCATTGTGGCCGTCAAGGTGCTGGCGCCGGGCTTTTATGCCCGGCACGACATGCGCACGCCCATGCGCATCGCCGTCTGCGTGCTGGTGTTCACCCAGGTGCTGAATTATTTCCTGGTGCCCTTGCTGCAGCATGCGGCCCTGACCCTGTCGATCGCCATTGGCGCGCTGGTCAACGCCCTGTGGCTGCTGCTGGGGCTTTTGAAGCGCGGAAGTTACAAACCGATGCCGGGCTGGGGCAAGTTCTCGCTGCAGGTGGGCGGCGCCAGCGCCTTGCTCGCGGCCTTTTTGCTGTGGGCCGCCGGGGCGGTGAGCTGGGTCGCGCTGAAAAGCCACTCCCTGGAGCGCATCGGCTGGCTGGCGCTGGTGCTGATGGCCTCGGCGCTGCTGTATTTCACGGCGCTGTGGGTGTCCGGCCTGAAGGTGACAAAGCTGCTGAGACATTGACGGGCGGCACGCTCCAGGCCCCGAGCGGCATTTTCCGCATGCCTTTTTGCGCCGGTTTATGAGAAAGTAGGGGCCATGCAATTAAATCTGGCTGTACCGTCACCATTGCAATATTTTTCCAGCCTGGTGGAAAGCGACGAGCATTTCCCCCTCCTGGAAGCCGCCATCAGCCTGGCGCAGGACGAATACCCCGACCTGGACGTGCAGCAGGTACTGGGCGACGTCGACCAGCTGCTGGCCCGGCTCAAGCGCCGCCTGCCGGCCGACGCGCCGGCGCTGCAGCGGCTGCGCGCGCTGAACCAGTTCTTTTTCCACGACCTGAACTTCGGCGGCAACGTCAACGACTACTACGACCCCGACAACAGCTACCTGAACGCGGTGCTGCGCACGCGCCGCGGCATTCCCATCACGCTGGCCGTGCTCTGGCTGGAGCTGGCCCTGGGCCTGGGCCTCAACGCGCGCGGTGTGGCTTTTCCGGGGCACTTCATGGTCAAGGTCAACCTGCCCAAAGGCCAGGTGGTGATAGACCCGTTCAGCGGCCAGTCGCTGAGCCGCGAAGAGCTGTCTGAGCGGCTCGAGCCTTTCCGCCAGCACGGCGGCAGCCCGGGCGACGAATTCGAGGTGCCCATGGGCCTGTACCTGCAGTCGGCGCCTCCGCGCGAGATCATCAGCCGCATGCTGCGCAACCTCAAGGAAATCCACAAGACCCAGGAAGACTGGCAGCGCCTGATCCCGGTGCAGGACCGGCTCATCGTGCTGCAGCCCGAAGCCTGGGCCGAATACCGCGACCGCGGCCTGGCCTGGGCCGCCCATGGCGAGCCGGACCGCGCGATGGCCGACCTGGAAATCTACCTGGCCAATGCCGAGGACGCGCTCGACATCGACGCCATGGCCGAGCGTCTGGCCCAGTTGCGGCAGGGCCGGCACTGAGCTTTGCTTTAAAGCAGCTCGATCTCGCTGAGCGTGAGAAAACAGCTCTCGCGCGTGATCGCCACAAAGTCGGCCAGCCAGGGCCGGCCTGAGGTGGCTTCTGTGCAGGCCACATACAAGCGGCCGGTCAATCCCTTTTTGCCTATGGGCCTGGCGCTCACATAGCCGCGGTCCAGGTAGCTTTGCACCGCCCACTTGGGCAGCGCGGCGACGCCGCGGCCGCTGGCCACCAGCTGCAGCATGGCAATTGTCAACTCGGTGGTGCGGCGCGCGGGCTTGACGCCGGCCGGCTCCAGCACCTGGCGCACCACATCCAGCATTTCATCGGGCACCGGGTAGGTGATCAGGGTTTCGTTGGCAAAGTCCTTGGCCGTGAGGTGCGCCTTGGCCGCCAGCGCATGGTGGTTGGCCAGCAGCGCCACGATTTCAAAACGAAACAGCGGGTGGAAGTCCACGGTTTCATCGGCGTCGGCCTCCGACACGATGGCGATGTCGGCGCGGTCCTGCAGCACCAGCGCGATAGGGTCGGGGTGAAAGCCCGAGACGATGTCGAGTTCCACCTCGGGCCAGCGGGTGCGGAAGGCGTCCATGGCCGGCATCAGCCAGTCAAAACAGGTGTGGCATTCCACCGCGATGCGCAACTGGCCGGAGCGCCCGGTCGCCAGGCGCGCCACGTCTCGTTCGGCCTCCTCGACCTGCGGCAGCACCGCGTCGGCCAGGGCCAGCAGGCGCAGGCCGGTGGTGCTGAACTGCGGTGGCACGGATTTGCGCTCGAACAGCGGTGCGGCATAGCGGTCTTCGAGCAGCTTGACCTGGTGCGACAGCGCCGACTGCGTGAGGTTGAGCAGTTGCGCCGCGCGCACCAGGCTGCCGCTGTCGCGCAGGGCCGTCAGGGTGCGCAGGTGGCGTAGCTCAAGGATGGAGAGGGTCATGTCCGGCCTGAAGGTGGATCAAATGTGATTCAGGTGTGAATCAATAATTTTCATGTTGAAAGGCAATATCTTTCGTTTGAATAATAGTTGAATCTGGCCGACCATGGCGTTCTTTGTTGATTCGCAAACGGGAGATAGCCTGCATGGTCCATACACACACCCTGGGTTTTCCGCGCATGGGCGCGCACCGGGAACTGAAATTCGCGCTCGAAAAACACTGGCGCGGCGAGATAGACCTGGCCGCGCTGCAAGCCGCCGGCGCCGAGCTGCGCGAGCGCCATTGGGCGGTGCAAAAAGAAGCGGGCCTGGATTTTGTGACGGTGGGCGACTTCGCTTTTTACGACCACGTGGCCAACCACATCCAGATGCTGGGCTGCGAGCCGGCGCGCTTTGGTTTCACGGGGCAGGAGCCCGCGCTCGGCCGCTACTTTGCAATGGCGCGCGGTGTGAATGCCGAAACCGGCCACAGCCACAGCGCGGACTGCGGCTGCGCACCCGGGAAGGCGGAAGGCGGTAGCTTCGCACTCGAAATGACCAAGTGGTTTGACACCAATTACCACTACCTGGTGCCGGAGTTCGGCCCCCACACCGAGTTCAGCCTGGCTTGCGAGCGCCTGTTTGACGAAGTCGCGCAGGCCCAGGAGGGCGGCCATGCCGTCAAGGCGGTGCTGCTGGGGCCGCTGAGTTTCCTCTGGCTGGGCAAGGAAAAGACGCCGGGTTTCGACCGCTTCAGCCTGCTGGGCAAGCTGCTGCCGGTGTACGAAAAAATCCTGGCCCGCCTCAAGGCCCAGGGCGTGGAATGGGTGCAGGTGGACGAGCCCATCCTGGGCCTGGACTTGCCGCCTGCCTGGAGCCAGGCTTTTGAATCCAGCTACTGGCGGCTCGCGCGCAGCGGCCTCAAGCTGCTGCTGGCCACTTATTTTTCGCCCCTGCAGGAAAACCTGCGCATGGCCTGCCAGCTGCCGGTGGCGGGCCTGCATGTGGATGCGGTGCGCGCGCCCGAAGAGCTCGTCGGCGTTGCCGACTGGCTGCCCAGCCACAAGGTGCTGTCGGTGGGCATCGTCGACGGCCGCAACATCTGGCGCACCGATCCCGATGCCGCCTTGGCCAAGCTGCGGCCAGTGGCCGAAAAACACCAGGGCGAGCTCTGGCTGGCGCCTTCGTGTTCGCTGCTGCACGTGCCTTACAGCCTGCAGGCCGAGGACACGCTGGATACCGAACTCAAGTCCTGGCTGGCCTTCGCGGTGGAAAAACTGTTTGAGCTGCGCATGCTCAAAGCCGCGCTCGAAGGCCGCGAAAGTTCGGTGCAGGCCGAACTGGCCGCCGCCCGCCTGGCCGCCCAGGCGCGGCGCAACAGCCCGCGCGTGCACCGCGCCACCGTGGCGGCGCGGCTGGCCCGGGCCGCTGCGGGCGCCGACCAGAGGCCGTCGCCCTTCAGCCGGCGCCAGCAGGTGCAGCGCCAACGTTTTGCATTGCCGCTGTTTCCGACCACCTCGATAGGCTCGTTCCCGCAAACCGCCGAGATACGCGCTGCGCGCGCGGCCTTCAAGCGCGGCGAAATCGGCAAATCGCAGTACGCCGAAAAAATGCAGGCCGAGATCCGCCTCGCCGTGCGCAAGCAGGAGGAGTTGGGCCTGGACGTGCTGGTGCACGGCGAGGCCGAGCGCAACGACATGGTCGAGTATTTCGGCGAGCAGCTCGATGGTTTTGCCTTTACGGCCAAGGGCTGGGTGCAGTCCTACGGCTCGCGCTGCGTGAAGCCGCCGGTGATTTACGGCGACGTGGCGCGTCCCGCGGCCATGACGGTGGCCTGGACGGTGTATGCGCAAAGCCTCACCAAGCGGCCCATGAAGGGCATGCTGACCGGCCCCATCACCATCCTGCAATGGTCTTTTGTGCGCGACGACCAGCCGCGCAGCCTGACCGCCGCGCAAATCGCCTGGGCGATTCGCGACGAGGTGGTGGACCTGGAGGGCGCGGGCATAGGCATCATCCAGATCGACGAGCCGGCGATACGCGAAGGCCTGCCGCTGCGCCGCGCCGGCTGGAAGCCTTACCTGGAATGGGCCACGCGCGCCTTCCGCATCAGCGCCAGCGGCGTGGCCGACGGAACCCAGATCCACACCCATATGTGCTATTCGGAGTTCAACGACATCCTGCCGGAAATCGCGGCCATGGACGCCGACGTGATCACGATTGAAACCAGCCGCTCCGACATGGAACTGCTGCGCGGCTTCGGCGACTTCAAGTATCCGAACGAGATAGGCCCGGGCGTCTACGACATCCATTCGCCGCGCGTGCCCACGGTGGACGAGATGGTGCGGTTGCTGCGCAAGGCGGCTGCGGTGATCCCGGCGGAAAACCTCTGGATCAACCCCGACTGCGGCCTCAAGACCCGCGGCTGGCCCGAGACCGAGGCGGCGCTAGGCAATATGGTGCAGGCGGCGCGCGAAGTCCGCGAAGAACTCGCCGCTGCCTGACGGCGGAGCCGGTGCGGCGCCTCAGGTGGCGCGTTTGAGGAACTGCGGGATCTGCAGGCCGTCGGGCGAATTCATGTTGCGCGACATGGCCGGCGTGCCGGCGGCCTGGACGGGCCGGACCACGGCGCGGGCCGAGCTCTGGGCGGACATCCGCGCGCCGTGCAGCAGCGATTCCTGCGCCGGCATCAGGCTGCCGGGCAGGGAGCTGCCCAGGCGCGGCGCTGCCGCCGCGTTTTGCGCAGGTGCAGGGTTGAGAGGCCTGGCGCCCAGCGTCGCGGCGACCGAAGGCCGGGGCGCGATCACCCGGGCCGGGGCCTTGGCCACTGCCCTGGCCTGCGCGTGTTCGGGGGCGTCGTTGGCCGCCTGCGGCGGGTACAGCGTGGGCCTGAGCCAATTCAGTATGGGCTGCCACTGCGCGAGGTCCGGCGCGGCGGCGCTGGCCGGCAAGTCGAACATCGTCATGCCGCGCTCCAGGCTGCGCACATACAGCTGGGTTTCGCGCAGCGCGCCCAGAAAAGGCATGCCCAGGCCTTCCGACCATTCCTCCAGGACTTTTGCCGCGCTGGTGCGCCCGTCTATGCGCATGCCCACGGTGGCGAGGCGGCAGCGGCCGCTGGCCACGCGCGGCAGGGCCAGCAGGTCGGCATGGCATTGTGCCGCCGACTCGCGGTCGAACATGGAATTGCACACCGGCATGATGATGGCGTCGGCAAACATCACGACGCGCGCGAGTTCGAAACCGTGCATGCCGCCCGGCGTGTCCAGCACCACGTGCGTGATGCCCGTGGGCACGCGCAGCATGTTTTTCTGGTCCACGGCCCAGGGGGCAATGGCGGGGAGGTCGGCGCCGCGGCGCTTGAGCCAGCTGCGCGCCGACTGCTGGCGGTCCACGTCGCCCAGCATGACCGAGCTGCCATTGCGCGCGCACCAGGCGGCGATGTGCGCGGCCAGTGTGCTTTTGCCACTGCCTCCCTTGCGGTTGACGACTGCGATGACCGGCATGAGCGCTCCAAAGACGGACCAGTAGAACAGTTTGATACAGAAATAACAAAAAGTCCAGCGCAAGCCAATCGGCATCGGTCCCCGCAGCTAGTGTTTTTGTAGCGCGTCCGCTGGGCCGTCCTGCGCCTGCCTGAACCATCCCTTGAGCCAGCGGCAAAACACCCGGGCGGTTTCGGGCGCCGAGCTGCGCGGGTTGATATAGGCCGAATAGCTGGCGTCGCCGCGCACCACCACGGGGGATGCCTGCAGCAGGTGGCCGCGGCGCAGCGGTTCGGCCACCAGCAGTTCGGGCACCACCAGGTGGCCCATGCCGCCCGTCGCCGCGGCGATCGCCAGGAAGTAGTGGTCGAAGCTGGCGCTGACATGGATGCCGGCCGCCTGAACGCCCAGCTGGGCCGACCAGGCGGCCAGCACATCGGGCCGCGACTGCGCCGCGAGAAACTGCCACTGGCTGACGGGCTGGTCTGCGAACTCGCGGCAACGCGCCGGGGATGCCACGCACACGATGTTTTCGGCGGCCAGCAGCCAGTGCTCGGCGCCGGCGACGGCCAGGTCGCGCGTGACCAGCACATCATAGCTGTCGCCCGGGCCCGGCGGCGAGAGCGAGGTCACCAGGTCCACCGCCACTGGCGCCGCGGGCTGGAAGCCGGGCAGGGCGGGAATCAGCGTAGTCATCGCAAAAGTGGGCAGCGAGGTGCGAACGATGAGGCGGGCACCGGCCTGGCTTTGCGCCAGCTGGCGGGTGGCCAGTTCTATGGTCGACAAGGCTTCCTGCACCGTGTCGAAGTACAGGCGCCCCGCATCGGTCAGGCGCACCGAAGTGCCGCTGCGCGCGAACAGCGGCTGGCCGAAGTAGCGCTCCAATGTGGCGACATGGCGGCTGACCCCGCCCTGGCTCATGCCCAGCACGCGGCCGGCGCGGCTGAAATTGAGCTGGCGCGCGGCTTCCACAAACACCCGCACCGCGTTGAGCGGCAGTGCCTGGAGGGTCGAGCCATCTGTTTTACTCATCATTGGAAACCGCTTTTCTCATGGTTTTGAGTGCAATACAGAAGAAATTCAAGGATTATGGCGATTGATCAGCTCATTGATTGATCATATTTGCTCATTGTTCACTGCCAAAGGTTTTTTCCTCATGCCTCTTGTTTTGCACAGCTGCCCTGGCGGCACCCTGCTTCTGCCCGATGCCCTTTTGTGCGACCGCCGCGACGGCGGCCATTTGGTCGTCAACCCGCCGCGGCCGGTCTGGGAGCGCAGCGAACTGGCGCCGCTGGAGCTGGCCCACTGGTCCTGCCTGGTGGCCGCCACGGGCCGCGCCATGCTGGACATGCTGCCGACCCTGCATGAAGGCTGCCTCAATTACTGGGAGGCGGGCAACTGGGCGCTCAATGACCAGGCCCCGCCCGCCGGGCCCAAGAACGTGCAGGCGCATCGCCGCGTGCATCTGCATGTACTGGGGCGCAACCGGCGGTCGGCGCATCCCGACTGGCGCTGGGGTGAGTCGCCCAAATTCCCCCGCTGGGAGGACATGGCGGCCTGGGCGTCGGGATTCGAGCCGCTCACCGCAGCGGAATGCGAGGCCGTGGCCGGGCGCGTCAAAACCCTGCTGGACAGCCGATTCCGCCTGCCCGAGACCGGTGCCGGCGCATCGGCATGAGCGCCCAGACGCTGGCGCTGGTGCTCGCGGGGGCGGTGTGCCACGCGCTCTGGAATATCGTGGCCAAGCGCGCGGCCGGCGGCCTGCTCTTTATCTGGCTGTTCGGCTGCGTCAGCATGGTGGCCGCGGCGCCGGTGGCCTTGCTCGCATGGCATCAACACCCCCAGGCTTTCAACAGCTGGATGTGGCTGGCGGCCCTGGCCAGCGCATTGCTGCACCTGGTGTATTCGCTGGTGCTGCAAAAAGGCTACCGCGTGGCCGATTTCGCCGTGGTCTATCCCATGGCCAGGGGCACCGGGCCGCTGCTCGCGGTGCTGGGGGCTGTGGCTTTGCTTGGCGAGCTGCCCAGCGCATTGGGCTGGCTGGGCGTGGCCCTGGTGCTGGCGGGTGTCTTCATGACCTCCGGCGGCGCGGCGGGCATCGCCGGCAGCGGGGATGCGCGGCGGCGGCGCGGGG
>JGI25161J50226_1000065_pt1 | contig 96359 bp, 97 predicted proteins | sample AraplaMF_Cvi_mMF_FD_50226 | JGI IMG/M metagenome (IMG submission 50226)
TGCGGGGCGCTCGACTTGCATGTGTTAAGCCTGCCGCCAGCGTTCGTTCTGAGCCAGGATCAAACTCTCATGTTGAGAATTCAATCTCGACTAAATCACGTCATTCTGAATCGACGAGAACTCACACCCATCATCATCCGCATCTCTGCGATAATAATGAGGTGTATTCTCTTGTTCAAAACGTGACCGTCGAAGTCTATTCAAAGGATCCAAATCTCTTCAGATCCCGCAAGCTCCGCCGCCCACGTTTCTCTTTCTTCCAATCTTCAATTGTCAAATAACAGACCAGTCATCCCAGTCAAAACCGTCCTCGCAAGCCCCAGGTCCAACCCAGAACCCCCAATCAGCATCGCAGCCAATTCCAAGGAAACACTAGAGCGAAGGACTTCATCGCCAGCAGCGCCGCCGCCCTCGTTCAGTGAGTGGGCTTATAATCCCACACCTTTCCTCCAGTCAACAGCCGATTTTGAAAAAAATCAAAAAACGGATAAATGATTGATTCTTATGAGAGATTTGTGAAGGCCATTAAAAGCCGGACAGACCGGGCACCGAAAATCCCCGATATCGCCATCCCCGCGTGCTGCCGCCTCCACGTTACACGCAGAAGGTCGTAAAATATGACGGCAACCGGCTCTTGAACCGTGGTCCGTCGACACCAGATATCGCCGACCTCCACCGGAAACAGACCACTTATAGCACTCAGACACTTCACAAGTGAGATATGCTCGATTTGACTCCCTCGTCATAAATATGCACATCTTCGCCCCCAGCCATACGGCTCGCATAAAGGAACCGGATCTCGATTGGCATGATGACGGACAAAATGATGCTCCGATCGCTCGGCAACGAGCCGCCAATCTTGGCCGATGGCAGGCGAGCGCCGGACCGGCGCGAAGTTTCTTTACGTTGGCTTTCGGGCACGTTCCTCACCGGCATCACTTCCAGCATATTGATGGGCGTAGCGCTGTTTGCCGCCCTTGACGGACGCCAGCAGCTCGCCATCCCTGCCGAAGCCTATGCGACGTCCGACAGCGGCAACCATGACAGCACAGAGGATCAGGTGACCCGCGGCGGCCGCCTGGTGCCCACGGCGATCGCATCCAAGCCTTCCGACCGGAGTATCCTGGAAGTCTCGACCGTGGTGCGTGACGGCGACAAGGAAGTGGTGCGTCGGCAGCCCTTCGCGCATGTAAAGATCGCGCTCGCCACCAACCGTGTCGCCGCCGAGAGCTATCCCGCCTTCGATCCGCTGGCGATCTTCTCCGCCGATGAGAACATCCCGCCGCCGGCCAACCGCACGGGCGCGATCTATGGCTCCGACGTGGAATCAGAGGTCAGCCTGAAGACCGTACCCTTTCCGGCCAAGGATGTGCCCTTTCCGCTTGCCGGCTCGATGTCGCTCGATGAGGTCGAGGCGAATGTTCGCTCCAACGGCTCCGTGCTGATTGATGGCAATACCCAGCTTTCCGCACTGTATTATGTCGATCCGCGCCGCTTTGCGACAGATGACACCGATGTCGACCTGACGGCGGGGCTTGCCGCCCGCGTCGTTGAGGAGAACATGTCGGTATCCGCTCCCGAAGCGGTTACGTCGCAGACCCAGGAATTCGCCGACGACATCATTCCGGTGCGCGAAGATACGCCGATCGAGACGGCGCTCACAAATGCTGGCTACCTCAAAGCGGATGCCGGTGACATTGCGGCCAAGATCGAGCCGCTGTTCGGTTCCTCCGATCTTTCCGCCGGCGACGTGTTGCGCATCGGCATCCTGCAGAAGGGCGAACAAGCAAAGATCATCCGCGCCAGCATCTATCGCGGCACCAAGCATGTGCTGACCGTCGCCGAGAATGATCGTGGCGATTTTGTCGCCGGCAGCGAGCCTCCGATGCTCGACGCCATCGCCACCGCCTTCGACAATGACGCACCTGCAGTCGCCGCCGGCCGTGACCTGCCGAGCGTCTATGACGGCATCTATCGTGCTGCCCTTTCCTATGGCATGACCAGGGAGATGGTGGCGCAGATCGTCAAGCTGCTCGCCAGCAACGTCGATTTCCAGGCGCAGTTGAAACCGACGGATTCACTCGAAGCCTTCTTCTCCGTCGCCGACGAAAACGGCCAGGCGACGGCCGATTCCGAACTGCTCTTCGTCAACGCCAAATTCGGCGACACGGTCACCCGCTTCTATCGTTTCGAAGATCCGGACGATCATTCGATCGATTACTTCGACGAGAACGGCAAGAGCATCCGTCAATTCCTGCTGCGCAATCCCGTCCCGACCGGAATCTTCAAATCCGGTTTCGGCATGCGCCGCCATCCGATCCTCGGGTTTGCGCGCATGCACACCGGCGTCGATTGGGCCGCGCCCCGTGGCACGCCGATCATTGCCGCCGGCAACGGCATCGTCGAAAAGGCCGGCTGGGATTCCGGCGGCTTCGGCAACCAGACATTGATCCGCCATGCCAACGGCTATGTCTCCTCCTACAACCATCAGAGCGCCATTGCCAAGGGCATCGTGCCGGGCGCGAAGGTGGTGCAGGGCCAGGTGATCGGCTTCATCGGCTCGACCGGTCTCGCAACCGGCCCACACCTGCACTATGAACTGATCGTCAACGGCACCAAGGTCGATCCCCTGCGCATCCGCTTGCCCGGCGGCAAGACCCTGGACGGCGATGCACTCGCCAAATTCGAGGACGAGCGCAAGCGTATCGACACGCTCTTGAGCGACGAGAAATCGAAACAGGTCGCAAGCAAGGATTGATTTCCGCCTTTCTCCGGCCATCGCCATGGCAACCGGGAATTTCAAGTGATATCGCGCCCCAGCAGAACAATGAACTCAGCAATCGCACCGTCTGCGGTCTTGTCAGCAGTATCGACGATGATCTGACGTCCATCCCAATTGCCCGGCAGACCGGCGAAGATAACTAGCAGATTCCCCGTCTCAGAACGTTTCCCCAAACTCCATGGCAACATCACAGAAGCGGAATGCCGCGGCAAGGTGATTGCGACACAGGTCCCGAAAACGAAATGGCGGCCCGAAAGCCGCCATCTCATGGGTTCATGTTGCGAAGCAATCGACTATGCCGCCTCGCTGACCGGCTGACGCGCGCGGAACAGCAGCCTGTCGGAGCCGCTGGTGACCTTGACCACCGATCCGTCCGGCACTTGACCCGACAAGATCTGTTCGGCAAGCGGGTCCTGGACATATTTCTGGATCACACGCTTCAACGGCCTCGCGCCGTAAACGGGATCGTAGCCCTTGTTGGCAAGCCAGTTGCGGGCATCGTCGTCAAGCTCGAGGATGATCTTGCGTTCGGACAACAAAGTCAGCAGCCGTTCCAGTTGGATATTGACGATCGCACCCATCTCCTCGCGCTTCAGGCGATGGAACAGGATGATCTCGTCGACGCGGTTCAAGAATTCCGGCCGGAAATGTGCCCGCACCACATCCATCACCTGCTCGCGCACCAGATCGCTGTCATCCCCTTCCTTCAATTGGGTCAGGTATTCGGCGCCGAGGTTCGATGTCATGATGATCATGGTATTGCGGAAGTCGACCGTACGTCCCTGCCCGTCCGTCAAGCGCCCGTCGTCCAGGACCTGGAGCAGGACGTTGAAGACGTCGGGATGCGCCTTCTCGATCTCGTCGAACAAGACGACCTGATAAGGCCGGCGGCGGACGGATTCGGTCAGCGCGCCGCCTTCCTCGTAGCCGACATAGCCGGGAGGGGCACCGATCAGCCGGGCAACGGAATGCTTTTCCATATATTCCGACATGTCCATACGCACCATCGCCGTCTCGTCATCGAAGAGGAAGCGGGCAAGCGCCTTGGTGAGCTCCGTCTTACCGACGCCGGTCGGGCCGAGGAAGATGAACGAGCCGATCGGCCGGTTCGGATCCTGCAGTCCAGCACGCGAGCGACGAACAGCGCGCGATACCGCCTGGACGGCATCGCCCTGTCCGACGACCCATTTCGCCAGTTCGTCTTCCATTCGAAGCAGCTTATCCCGTTCGCCTTCCAGCATCTTGTCCACCGGAATCCCGGTCCAACGGGAGACGACATGGGCAATATTGTCGGCAGTGACGACTTCCTGCACCATGGAATCGCGACCGCCATCCTGCTGTTCCGCGGCCTGAAGCTCCTTTTCCAGGTTCGGGATCACGCCATAGGCAAGTTCGCCGGCGCGCTGGAATTCACCCTTGCGCTGGGCGATCGCCAACTCGTTGCGGGCTTCGTCGAGCTGCTTCTTCAGATCAGCAGCAAGACCGAGTTTCTGCTTCTCAGCCTGCCAGCGTGCGGTCAGCGCATCGGCTTCCTCTTCCAGCGCGGTAAGGTCGGTTTCCAGCCGCTTCAGCCGGTCGGCCGAGGACTGATCGGTTTCCTTCTTCAGCGCCTCGCGCTCGATCTTGAGCTGGATGATGCGGCGATCGAGTTCGTCGAGTTCTTCCGGTTTAGAATCCACCTGCATGCGCAGCCGGGCGGCGGCTTCGTCCATCAAGTCGATGGCCTTGTCCGGCAGGAAGCGATCGGTGATGTAGCGGTTCGACAAGGTCGCGGCTGCCACCAGGGCGGCATCGGCGATGCGGACCTTGTGATGCTGCTCGTATTTTTCCTTCAGGCCACGCAGGATCGAGATCGTGTCCTCGACCGTCGGCTCTTCGACCATGACAGGCTGGAAACGGCGGGCAAGCGCCGGATCCTTCTCGACGTGCTTGCGGTATTCGTCGAGCGTAGTCGCGCCGACGCAATGCAGCTCGCCGCGGGCAAGCGCGGGCTTCAACAGGTTCGAGGCATCCATCGCGCCATCGGCCTTGCCGGCACCCACCAACGTATGCATCTCGTCGATGAAAAGGATGATCTCGCCGTTTTCCGACTGTACTTCGTTGAGCACGGCCTTCAGCCGCTCTTCGAACTCGCCGCGGAATTTCGCGCCCGCAATCAAGGCACCCATGTCGAGCGCCATGAGCTTCTTGTCCTTCAGCGATTCCGGCACGTCGCCATTGACGATGCGCAGCGCCAGACCTTCGACGATCGCCGTCTTGCCGACGCCGGGTTCGCCGATCAGCACCGGATTGTTCTTCGTGCGGCGGGACAGGACCTGGATGGTGCGGCGGATTTCGTCATCGCGGCCGATCACCGGATCGAGCCTGCCCTCGCGGGCCTCGGCGGTAAGGTCGCGGGCATACTTCTTCAAGGAGTCGAAGCCCTGTTCCGCATTGGCGGAATCGGCGGTACGGCCTTTGCGGATATCGTTGATGACTTGATTGAGCCCGACGGGCGTAACGCCGGCCTTCTTCAGCGTGGCTGACGTCGATGCCGACGGCTCGATAGCCAGGGCCTGCAACAGGCGTTCGACAGTGACAAAACTATCACCGGCCTTCTTGGCAGCCTCTTCGGCCGTGGTGAACACCTTGGCGAGCGGCTGTGCGAGATAGACCTGGCCGTCGCCGCCGGAGACCTTTGGCAATTTGGCTAGTGCGGCATCATTGGCAAGACGCGCGGCCTTGGCATCGCCGCCGGCACGTTCGATCAGCGACGCAGCCATGCCCTGGTCGTCGTCCAGAAGCACTTTCAGCACATGCTCGGGAGTGAATTGCTGATGACCCTGCGCCAGCGCATTGGTCTGCGCGGATTGCAAAAAGCCACGCACCCGCTCGGAGTATTTTTCAATATTCATATCGGACCTCCATGAATCGCCCTGCCCTGACTGGCGCAGACCGATGACTGAGATTGAGCCCCCTGAAAAGGCAGACCCCGCCCGCCGCCTATTGAGATTTGCGGCAAGGCAACTGGGGAGAATATGGGACCGATTTTGAAAAGTTTAAAGGGTGACGAGAGGGAAAAACCCAGTGCCAAACTCCATCCTAGTTTGACTGAGGAATCACCGTCCCAACCGCCTACGGCAGATTTGGCGCATCAACCCCTTGCGAAAGGCAAACGACGAATTAGCCACGGATGACCGCGCGTATCCCCTTGCCGGCATTGGGTTCGCCGGTAAAACGGGCAATGACGTGCAGATGAGCGTGAAAGACGTGTTGGCCGCCGGCTGCGCCAACATTCCAGCCAACGGTAAAGCCATCGGGATCGGCTGGCGCCAGATACGCTTTTGCGGTCGCCAGCATTTCCTCCAGGTCCATCCATTCTTCGGACCTGATATCGAAAGGACTTTCCGCATGTCGACGGGGGATAATCATAGCGGCATGCGCCAGCGTCGGATCGATGCTGCCAAGCATGTAGAAGGAACGGTTCCCGCCCAATGGCTGATCGATAAGCAGCGCGTTTTCAAGGCAGAAACGGCAGCCGGCTTTACCGCTCGAAAGCATCAAATATCTCCGCGCAAAGCATCAAGTGGAATATGGAATTCGGCTTTAACCGCGATTGATGACATTGACGAGAAGCCTCTGCCTCCTCAGAGCGAGAAAAAATAAGGCAGCGGGAAAAGCAAAAACCGGAAGGGCGGCATTGAACATGCTGCCTTTCCGGTTTTTGAGCTGATCAAAAGTCAGCACCCTCTCCCGAAGGAGAAGTAAATCGCTTATTCCGAACCAGCTTCCACCAGAGCGGGAGCGTCGGTCGGAGCAGCCTCGCCCTGGCCTTCGCCATCGGCGCTGCGGCGCGGCTGGCGGCGGGGACGGTTGCCGGCGTTGCGGCGGCGGGGCTGACGTTCGGCGGAAGCAACGGCGGGCGTTTCTTCCTCGATCGCCACTTCGGCCGGAATGCCTTCGATCACCGGCTGGGGGCCAGTACCATCGATAGCCTCGGGCTCGGGTGCAGGGACGACGACCGGGGCCTGTGCCTGTGCGCGCACCGGAGGGGGAGGGGGAGCCATCTGCGGCTGATCGTCCATCTCGTTCGCATCCATGTCATCCATGTCGCGATCGGCGTTGTCACGATCGTTGTAGTTATGATGCTCGTCGCGCTGGTAGCGTTCCTGCATCTGCGCCTGAGCACTGGCAATGATCCGATTGTAATGTTCAGCGTGCTGAAGATAGTTTTCCGCCATGACGCGGTCGCCGGAGCTTTGTGCATCACGGGCGAGAGCCGAATATTTCTCGGCAATATGCTGTGCGGTTCCGCGGATTTTCACATCGGGACCGGAGCTGTCGTAAGTCCTGGTCAGCGGGTTCGAGCCCTTGCGGTTGAAATTGTTGTTGTTATTTCCGCCGCCGCCGCCGTTATTGTTGTTACCACGCCCCCGACCGCGCTTGTTCTGCTGTCCTGGCCTCATAGATCCTTCACCTGAATTCTCTTAGTTGGGATGAAATTATGCACGGCACCTGCTGCCATGGCCGGATACTTCCAAGCCAAGGCCTGCGTACCGCAAGCAAACCGCGCCTTAAGCGCCTGTCTGCCGCTCGACTACGTCAGATTAACTGATCACGCATTGGGTTATCTTCAACCTTTGACACTCTTACCAGAGAGCGGATCCCCGAGGCTGTCCAAGACAGGTGAATCGTTTCACCTATTCCCAGCCGCCCAACGCGTGAGCGCAACCTATATCGCTTCCTCAGGAAATCCAAGCCTTTTCTTTGCGATAACAACAAGGTTCCATGAACCTGCAGCAAATTGTCGCGTCAATCATGATGTTTAAACACGAGAGTCCGGTCGTTATGGCCGTAATCCCGAACTGCTTCGATAAGGAAAAATCCTGCTCCTTCAAAAACCGAAGTCACCGTTTTGCGCTGATTGTAACCGATCTCCACCCCGACAATACCGTCTCGGTGTAGAAACCGCGCCGCATCCTTTGCGATTGCTCTGTATGCATCCAGCCCATCAAGGCCACCGTCGAGAGCTGCCGGAGGATCGAAATTCTTTACTTCTGGAGCGAGAGTGGAAATGACACTGGACTCAATATAGGGCGGATTTGAGACAATCACGTGAAATCGACCGTGGATGGCTTCAAACCAACTTCCCTGCACGGTTTCAAACCGTGCCGCCAAGCCATTACGCACTGCATTCGCCTGCGCCGTTTCCAAAGCTTCGCTGGAAATATCGGAACCGACACCCGTCGCTTGCGGGCATTCGTGAAGTAACGCGAGACATATGGCCCCGGTTCCCGTTCCTAGATCCAGTATATGGATATTCCCATGTTCTTCTGCAAGGCGTCGCGCATACGGCAACGCGGTATCGACCAAGATTTCCGTATCGGGCCGCGGTTCCAGCGTTGCCGGCGACAGCTTCAACGGCAGGCCGTAGAACTCCCGCTCACCCAGGATACGGTGCACCGGCTCGTGGTTGAGGCGCCGCGCGATCGCCGCACGCGCTGTTTCCACGCGGTCCAGCGCCACCATATCAGCGCCTCGTGTGACCAGCTCCGTCGATGAAAGATCGAGAAGACCGCCGACGAGAATGCGGGCCTCCGCAGCGGGATCATCGAGGTCAGCCTCGATAAAGCGGGCACGCACCTCCTGGAAAAGTTCCGCGACGGTCGGCCCCTGCCCGCCGGTCATGCCTGTTCGCCAAGCTGGGCGAGCTGGCTCGCCTGATAATCCGCCAAAAGCGCATCGACCACTTCATCGATTTCGCCTTCCATCATCCTGTCGAGCTTGTAGAGCGTAAGGTTGATGCGGTGGTCGGTGACCCTGCCCTGCGGGAAATTGTAGGTGCGGATGCGCTCGGAACGGTCGCCGGAGCCGACCTGGCTCTTGCGATCGGCCGACCGTTCGCTGTCGGCGCGCTGGCGCTCCATGTCGAACAGGCGCGAGCGCAACACCTGCATTGCCTTGGCGCGATTTTGATGCTGCGATTTTTCCGAACTCGTCACTACGATCCCCGAGGGAAGATGGGTTATGCGCACCGCCGAGTCCGTGGTGTTGACGTGCTGGCCTCCGGCGCCGGAGGAGCGCATCGTATCGATGCGGATATCTTCGGGGCGGATTTCGATATCGATTTCCTCGGCTTCCGGCAGGACGGCGACCGTTGCCGCCGAGGTATGGATACGCCCGCCCGCCTCGGTCTCCGGCACGCGCTGCACGCGATGCACCCCGGATTCGAATTTCAGCCGCGAGAACACACCCTTGCCGCTAATCGTCGCGATAATTTCCTTGTAGCCCCCGGCTTCGCCTTCGCTGGCCGACAGGATTTCGACCTTCCAGCCGTTGTTCGCCGCGAAACGCTCATACATGCGGAAGAGATCGCCTGCGAAGAGCGCAGCTTCTGAACCGCCGGTGCCGGCGCGAATTTCCAGGATCGCGCTCTTTTCGTCGGCGGCGTCCTTCGGCAGCAACAGGATCTGCATCTCCTGCTCCAGCGCCTCGATCCGCTCCTTGACCTCCGGCAACTCCATCTCGGCGAGATCGCGCATCTCACGGTCGACCGACTTGTCGATGAGCATGGCTTCCAGATCCGAAGCCTCGGCGATCGCCTTCTCGTAATCACGGATCTTGGCGACGACCGGCTGCAGTTCGGAATATTCGGACGCAAGCTTCACATAGACATCCGCCGACGGCCCGGCCGACATACGCGCTTCGATCTCGCCGAAACGGCGTTCCAACTCGCGCATTTTTTCAATGGGAAGATTCGCCACCCCACACTCCGATTCTTCTTATTCGTTCTGTTCTACAATGGAATATTGTGGCTCTCGGCGAAGCGGACAAGGATGTCGCGCATCGACGTCGTCGGATGCGTGTCGTTCAGCGCCTCTTCCATGACCTCAGACAACGCCTGGAGATCGAGACCCAGCAGCATCGCCTTGACCGGACCGATGGCTGCCGGCGACATCGACACCGAGCGGAAGCCGACGCCGAGCAGCGCCATGGCCGAAATTGTCTTGCCGGCAAGTTCGCCGCAAAGCGTCACCGGCGTCTTGTTGCGCTCGCCGGCGCGCACGATGTCCCGCAAGATGCGAAGGAACGGGCGACCGAGCGGATCGAAACGGTCCGACACGCGAGCATTGCCGCGATCGACCGCCATCGAGAACTGGAAGAGATCGTTGGAGCCGACCGAAACGAAATCGACAGCGGCCATCAGCTCGTCCAGTTGCCACAACAGCGCCGGCACCTCCAACATCGCTCCGAACTGCAGCTTGCGCGGCAGGCTGTGGCCGAAGCGCGACAGATGCTGAACTTCCTTCTGCACGAGTTCGCGCACTGCTTCGATCTCGGAGACCTCCGTGACCATCGGCACCATCATTTTCAATTCGCCGTCTGCCGCTGCCTTCAGCATGGCGCGCAACTGCGTACGCAGCAGGCCGGGCCGATCGAGCGACAGGCGAATGGCGCGCCAACCGAGCGCCGGGTTCTCTTCCTCATGGGCGCGGAAATAGGGCACGACCTTGTCGCCGCCGATGTCGAGTGTCCTGAAGGTGACCACGCGGCCGCCCGCCTGCTTCATGACATTGCGGTAGAAGGCTTCCTGCTCCTCCGCCTTCGGCATGGTCGATGCGATCATGAATTGTAGCTCGGTACGAAACAGGCCGATGCCTTCCGCGCCGGATTCGGCAAGCTGCGGCAGATCGACCAGCAAGCCGGCATTCATCAGCAGCGAAATCCGCTGCCCATCCTTGGTGACCGGTTCGACCGAACGCAGCGCCCGGAACTGTTCCTGCCGGCGGGCGCGGAAGCGCACCTTTTCTTCATAGGAACGCTGGTGATCGGCCATCGGCCGCAGGTGTACATGACCCCCATCGCCGTCGATGATCACGGGATCGCCGTTTTCGGCAAGGGCCACAACTCCCGCCGCCTGGCCGACGACCGGAATGCCCATGGCGCGGGCGACGATGACGACGTGGCTGGTGACTGCACCCTCTTCCAGCACCAGGCCACGAATATTGGCGCGGGGGTAATCGAGCAGCTCGGCAGCGCCCATGGCGCGAGCAAAGATGATCGCATCGTTCGGGAAACCCTCGGCGGTCGTGCGGCCGGAATAGCCGATCAATTGCCTGAGCAGCCGGTTCGCCAGATCCTCGAAATCATGCATGCGCTCGCGCAAATACGGATCGGTCAGGCGCATCATGCGCGCCTTGGTATCGCTCTGCACCTTCTCGACCGCGGCTTCCGCGGTCAGGCCGTTGCGGACAGCCTCTTCGAGCTTGCGCACCCAGCCCTGGTCATGGGCGAACATGCGGTAGGTCTCCAGGACCTCGCGATGCTCGCCTTCCATGGAGACGTCACGGCGCGACAGCATGTCGTCGATGGATATGCGCAGGGAACCAAGTGCATCCGCCAGTCGACGGATCTCTTTTTCGGTATCCTCGTTCAGGAGATTGGTGACGACGATGCGCGGCTCGTGCAGCACGACATAGCCGAGGCCGATGCCTTCATTATAGCTATCGCCGTCGATGGTGACCGAACGGGTGAGATCGAGCTCGAGACCCGGCTTGGTGATCTTCTTCAGCTCGCCGGTGGCGATCATCTCGGCCAATACCATCGCCGTCGTTTCGAGCGCCTCAAGCTCTTCCTCGCGATAGTTGCGGCTCGCCTTGTTCTGGACGACGAGAACGCCGAGCGAGCGGCCCGTGCGCAAGATCGGGACACCGAGGAAGGAGTGGTAGACCTCTTCACCGGTTTCCGGCAGGTAGCGGAAGGCGGGATGCGACTGCGCGTCGGAGAGATTGAGCGGCTGGGCGGAAGCGGCGATCGTGCCGACCAGGCCCTGGCCCATCTTCAGTTGCGACAGGTGGACGGCTTCTTTCTTAAGACCTTCGGTGGCGTAGAGCTCGAGCACGCCATCGGCGCGCAACACGTAGACCGAGCAGACTTCGGCGACCATATTGCTGGCAATCTGGCGGACGATCCGGTCAAGACGCTCTTGCGGCTCCAGCGGCTCCGCCATGAGTTCGCGCAGCCGCTTGAGCAGAACGCGTGGACCGCCGGATAGGTCTCTCATTGCGTCTCTAGCTCCCGAAATCAAGATATTATGCCAGTCTTGCCCACTTCAGGGCCGGCCGAAACTCCCCTCCGTCGCGGTCCGTCGTCAGCAGTCCTGAATCAACTCTTATCCAGACCGTAGCAGGAATGCAAAGTCCTGACTGCCAGTTCTGCATAAGGACCGTCGATAAGGATGGAAATCTTGATTTCCGACGTCGTAATAGCCTTGATGTTGATGCCTTTTTCGGCAAGTGCCCGGAAAGCAGTCGCAGCAACGCCAGCGTGCGAACGCATACCGATGCCGATGACGGAGACTTTGACGAGACCCGATTCGTTTTGGATGACGTCGTAGCCGATCTTTTCCTTGTTCTCGCCGAGAACGCGCAGCGCCTTTTCGACATCGCCCGAAGGAACCGTGAAGGTCATATCGGTCTTGGAACCGTCCTCAGAGATGTTCTGGACGATCATGTCGACGTTGATGTGGCTTTCGGCCAACGGCCCGAAGATCGCGGCGGAGACGCCCGGCCGGTCAGCGAGACGGCGCAGCGAGATCTGGGCTTCATCCTTGGCATAGGCAATGCCGGTGACTACTTCCTGTTCCACGATTTCTTCCTCGTCACAAATCAGCGTTCCGGGCGGGTTCAACAGATCGCCCATGCCCGGAGCATCGGGATCTTCGAAAGAGGAGCGCACGAAAGTGCGGACCTTAAAGACCATGGCCAACTCGACCGAGCGCACCTGCAGCACCTTGGCGCCGAGCGAGGCCATTTCCAGCATTTCTTCGAAGGCGATCTTCTTCAGACGCCGCGCCTTCGGTTCGATACGCGGATCGGTCGTGTAGACGCCGTCTACATCGGTATAGATATCGCAGCGATCAGCTTTCACCGCGGCGGCGATCGCCACCGCCGAGGTATCGGAACCACCGCGGCCGAGCGTCGAGACGCGGTTGTCGGGGCCAAGGCCCTGGAAGCCGGCGACGACGGCGACCTGGCCTTCCTTCATGCGGCGGATCATTTCGCTGCCGTCGATTTCGAGAATGCGTGCCGCGCCGTGGGCGTTGTCGGTCTTGATCTGGATCTGCCAGCCCTGCCAGGAGCGGGCATTGATGCCCATCGCCTGCAGCGCGATCGCCAGGAGCCCGGAGGTTACCTGCTCGCCGGAAGCGACGACGGCGTCATACTCGCGAGCGTCATAGATCGAATGATCGGCGCCGGCGACTTTCGGCATATTCTGTACCCAGCCGACCAGTTCGTTAGTCTTGCCGGACATGGCGGAAACGACGACTGCGACCTCATGGCCCGCGTCGACCTCACGTTTCACATGGCGGGCGACATTCTTGATACGGTCCAGATCCGCGACGGACGTCCCGCCGAATTTCATCACGATGCGTGCCATGTGCCTCTACCAGTACCAGCGCCGGGCGGCCGAAACGCTATGAGCCCGGCATGCAAAAACGCCCTTCCGGTGCGATACCCGGAAAAGCCTGATCTCAATGGGGGCGTCTCTTAGCGAGTTTGGCTGGCGGGTGCAATAGCGCGGGTCAGTTGGCTTTCGCGCCATCCACCCTCAATAATCCACCTTCAGGCTCGACCAGAGCCTGTCGAGAATTACGCCTTCCTTGCCGATATTTTCCTTGTTGATGAAGGTGGCGACGAGAATGCCGCCGTCGGGACGGCCGATCGCGGCGATTTCGTAATCCATGACATCGTTGGCCGTTGCCGTCTCCGCTTTGACGCCCTTCAACACTTTGCCGGCGGCAAGCGTTCGCTGCGTGGTTTCCTTCGTCATCTTTGCGCCGCCGTCGAGGCTTTCCTGAACCATCTGCTGGAGGACGAAATCGGTGATGCTGGAAGGATTGAGGCCCTTGTATTGCTGCACGACGACTCCGGTGCCGATCGGTGTGATCAGGGCATATTGGGTGATGCCGTCGCTCAAATCACTTTTTGCGACGGTGAATTGGCCGTCATGGTCGAAGGAAAATTTGTCGCCGGCAAAGGTGACCGTATCGCTGCGCTGCAGTTCCACCGAAAGCTTGCGTCCGTCCTTGGTGGTCACATCCAGCGTATCGCCAGGATTGATGCCCACTTCAACGCCGTCGATCGTCAGACGAAATCCCTTGCCGTCACCGGCAAACGCAGAGCTCACCGCAAAGCCAGAAATGACAATTACAGCCGGATGAAAGAATGATCGCATGAAGGGCTTCCCGTGACCTGACGCGTCACAATAGCTTTGGATGTAAACGCACATTTGACAATCGTGATAATTGATCGGTCGCAGACCTCCCCGAATGTCAAGCAATTCGCTGTCACCCTCTTTTTGCGGGGCGTCAATCCCCTTGCCATTTTAGAGCAGTTGCTCTATATCGCGTTTTAGAGCGTACGCTCCACAACTAAAACACCGTCGACTTGGGCAGATTCAGCGAGAATTCCAATGGCAAGACCCCGGCAATTCGATGAGAACAGCGTTCTGGAAGCAGCGGGCGAGATATTCTGGTCGAGAGGCTATGAGGCGACCTCGACCCGCGATCTGACCGACCGCATGGGGCTGACGCATGCGAGCCTCTATAATGCTTTTGGTGACAAGCGTGGCCTCTATCTGAAGGCGCTCAAGCACTATCTCGATCGGAACCTACATAGCCGCATCGCGCGGATGGAGGCAACCTATTCGCCGGGCCTCACCATTGTCGGCTATTTCCAGGAGATCGTCGAACGTTCCCTAGCCGATGCCGAACATCGTGGCTGCCTGCTGGTCAACACGGCCCTGGAGGCTCGATCCGAAGATCCGGAGATCCAGCGTGTCGTCGCCGATGAGACGGCCGAGATCGAAGCCTTTTTCCTTCGGTCGGTCACCGCCGCGCAGGCAAGCGGCGAAATCCCAGCAAACCAGCCGCCGGAGGATATCGCCAAATTGCTGCTCTCCGTACAATTCGGTTTGCGCGTTCTTGTCCGCGTCCGCCCCGAGCGTGAATTGCTGAATGGTATCTTGCGGCCAGCAATGGCCATGCTGACCTTGCCGTGGCCGCTGCCCGAAAGCAGGCCTGACGGGTAAATCTCCGCCATAAAACTCCCTTTCCTACAGAAGACACCAAACCGGAGACGGCAAGCCGCTCCGAACAGAGAAGCTTTTTGCCATGTCCGCTCCCTTACGCCATTCGAGCCGCTCTCACTCTGTTGCCGAACCCGCGCCCCTTAACGCCGCTGCCTGGTACGCCACGACAGCCGGCCTCTGCGGCAGCCTCGTCGCCATCGGTCTCGCCCGCTTTGCCTATACGCCGCTGATCCCGCCGCTCATCGACGCACACTGGTTTTCTGCCGGCGATACGGTGACGTTGGGCGCGGCCAATTTTGCCGGATATCTCGCCGGTGCGCTGCTCGGTCGGCCATTGGCTGCTGGTCTTGGCAACCGTCAAGCGCTGCGCCTGCTGATGGTCGCCGCCACCGCCGCCTTCTTCGCCTGTGCCTTCCCTGTCTCCGTCACATGGTTCTTTGTCTGGCGCTTCCTTTCCGGTCTTGCCGGCGGCGCCATCATGGTGTTGGTCGCCACCAGCATCCTGCCACATATCCCCGTCGCCCGCCGCGGCTTCGTCAGCGGAATGATTTTCCTCGGCCTCGGTCTCGGCATCGCCGCCTCGGGAACCCTGGTGCCGGCACTGCTGCGCCTCGGCCTTCGCGAAACCTGGATCGGCTTAGGGGTCCTGTCGCTCATCCTGACCGCCGTCAGTTGGTTTGGCTGGCCGGCAACCAATCCACCGCAGCCGGTGACACACGCTGCGACCCACCACCATCCCGCTGCCAAGAGCGAATGGTCGCTGCGCATCCTCTATGGCCAATATGCCGCCAATGCCCTCGGCCTCGTGCCTGCCATGGTGCTGCTGGTCGATTATGTCGCCCGTGGTCTCGGTCGTGGCGCCGACATCGGTGCAGCCTGCTGGGTGCTCTATGGCGTTGCCGCCATCACCGGTCCGGTTCTGACCGGCTATGCTGCCGACCGCATCGGCTTTGCGTCCGCCTATCGCGGTGCGCTGCTGCTTCAGGCGGTCGCCGGCGCTATTCTGGCCACGTCGGGCAATCCTTGGCTGGTCGCTTTTGCCACGGTACTGCTCGGCATCTTTACTCCGGGCATCGTGCCGTTGGTGCTCGGTCGCATTCAGGAAATCCTGCCGCACAGCCATATCGACCAGCGCGCCGCCTGGAGCCGGGCAACGACGGCTTTCGCTCTGTTCCAGGCGCTCGGCGGCTACGGCTATTCCTATCTCTTCATCCATACCGGTGAAAATTACGGCATCATCTTCCTTTGTGGTGCAGTGGCGCTTGTCCTGGCCTTGCTGGCTGATGTCTTCAACGGCGTAAAGCACAGTCGGAAACACCGGGCATGATGAAAAATTGAATCGCCCAATGCTGCTTCAGGCAAGTGTCAGATGTGGAAAGGCCTGGGCAACCCTGCATTCATCATCCTCATTGGCCTGCATGCTGCAGCTGCCCTCTGCCATCAGTTCCTTTTGAAAGATGGAACGCTGCGCCGGATGCTTGTTCCTGCGCGCTGAGGCATAGTCGGCGCAGGCCGTCGAGACAGCCGGACCCTTGACATCGGCTTCTGATCGTCCGACTTCACATCTACCAGGGTGTCACCCGTGCAATTGTTCAGGCGGGTGACGCGGCGTAGACCAAGGAGCGAGACCATGACGGAAGCAGCGAAAAGCACGATCGACCAGAGCGAAGTGGATCGTTTTTCCGCGATGGCGGCTGAATGGTGGAGCCCGACCGGCAAGTTCAAACCGCTGCACAAGTTCAATCCGGTGCGCCTGGCCTACATCCGCGACCACGCCTGCGAGAATTTCGGGCGAGATCCGAAGAGCGCACGGCCGCTGGAGGGCCTGCGCGTGCTCGATATCGGCTGCGGCGGCGGATTGCTGTCGGAGCCGATGGCGCGCATGGGCGCCTCGGTCGTCGGCGCCGACCCCTCCGAAAAGAACATCGGCATCGCCTCGACGCATGCGAAAGCCTCCGGCGTTCCCGTCGATTATCGCGCCGTCACCGCTGAGCAACTGGCGGAGGCCGGCGAGACTTTCGATATCGTGCTCAATATGGAAGTGGTCGAGCATGTTGCCGATGTCGAATTTTTCCTCTCGACCTGCGCCAAGATGGTGCGCCCCGGCGGTCTGATGTTCGTCGCCACCATCAATCGGACCATGAAAGCGGCGGCGCTGGCCATCTTCGCCGCCGAAAACGTCCTGCGCTGGCTGCCGCGCGGCACGCATCAATATGAGAAGCTTGTCCGCCCGGAAGAGATCGAAAAGCCGCTCGCCGCAAACGGACTCGACATCATTGCCCGCACTGGCGTCTTCTATTCGCCGCTGCAGGATCGATGGAACCTGTCGAAGGACATGGATGTCAACTATATGCTGCTGGCGAAGCGGGCGGAGTGAAATCACCCTGCCACGGGAGGCTAGGGATTTTCCGCTAAGCTTTCAGCGTCAGGACATGCGCCAGCAGATCACTTTGCCTTTCGGCATTCAACGCTGTGATCTCCTTCACTCTGCTGCGATCGATCGTCGCCGGGGCACCGTTGGCAACATAGGGCTGCTTAAACGAAAACGCCGCAGCACTCGGTCCCTCGTCGTGAAGCCGTTCCAGCCGCTCGACACCGTCTTTCCATTCCGGAATGAGATCGGCATCCACCCACCAAAGCACCAGCGGCGGCCATAGCTGCTTCACGTTCCAGTGCCGTGCATGCTTGAGCGCATCGGCATGAACGCCATTGTAGGAAAATGCCATCAGGGATTCGATATCGGTCCAAAGCGATAAGGAAGATGGCGCCGTTGCAAAACCGCTTCCTTCGATGAAGCGCGGGAAAACCTGCTTTCCCCAGCATGCCGGCCCCGGTTCGCCGTCGTAGCCGGAGCGGCCGATGAAGCCATGTGCCCGGGTGGCCGCCTCGAAATTTGCCGCTTCCCGCAGACGAAATCCCTCGACCGCGGGACTATCATAGGACGCGACATGCAGCCCGAAATTATACATGGCGAGATGTTTGCCGCCACGCGGCATCAGTTGATATCGTCCGGCAACACCGGGATGGCGGCGATCTCGATGCCTTCTTCGACCAAGGCCTGCGCCTCGTCCGGCGTCGCCTTGCCGATGATGCCCCGCGCGTCCGCCTCGCCATAGTGGATCTTGCGGGCCTCTTCCGGGAATTTCGTGCCAACGTCCTCGGCGTTAGCCTTGATGGCGTCGACGGCCTCCTTCAGCTTGATCAATGCTTCCTTGCGCGCAGTGTCCATGGCAAGCGTCTGCAATTCCTCCTTCTTGCGCGCGGTGGAAACCGACGGCGCCATCAGGAGTTTGGAGATCGCCCCCGAATTGCAGACGGGGCAGGTCAGGAAACCGCTTGCGACCTGTCGGTCGAAATCGGCGCTTTCCGAAAACCAGCCCTCGAACTCGTGGGCGTTGTCACATCTCAGCGAATAACGGATCAAGCAGCGACGCCTCCAGCCGCCGGCGTCGCGATCTTCTCCAGCGAAAACTCGCGCGCATTTTTAAGGTTGGGGATCTTGTCGTGAGCGGATTTGACTGCGGCGACATCGATCTCGGCGACGACAACCGCTTCGCCGGTACCGCCGGCCGATGCCAGCACCCTGCCCCAGGGGTCGATAATCATCGAATGGCCGAAAGTCTCGCGGCCGTCCTCATGCAATCCAGCCTGAGCAGCGGCAATGACGAACATCCCGTTTTCAATGGCGCGGGCCCGGAGCAGGATTTCCCAATGTGCCTCGCCTGTCTGCCTGGTGAAGGCGGCCGGTACCGTCATCACCTCGGCGCCGGCAACGGCCTGCGCGCGGAATAGCTGCGGAAAGCGGACATCGTAGCAAATGGAGAAACCGAGCTCGGCAAAGGGCAGCGACACGATGCGCGCCTCGGAGCCGGGACGATAGACCGCGCTCTCGCGCCAGCTCTCGCCATTGTCGAGATCGACGTCGAACATGTGGATCTTGTCGTAGCGGCTGAGCAGCTTACCGTCCGGACCAAAGAGGAAGCCGCGATTGGCGATCTTGCCGTCGTCGAGCGCGATCGGTGTCGAGCCGACATGCAGATGGATGCCGAGCTCCTGGGCGAGCTCTGCGGCTGTCTTGACGATGATATCATTGGTCTCGTCTCGCAGGACGGCGCGCAGACCCGGCCGATCCTTTTGCACCGCTCCGGTCATTTCCGGTGTCTGCACATAAACTGCGCCTTGCGCCGCAGCCTCACGAACCAGCCGCACCATATCGGCAGCGTTCTTTACCGGATCGACACCGGAGCACATCTGGATGGCGGCGGCTTTGAAGGTCATCTTTCTCTCCCGTTTGATCCGGTTCAGGCGGCAAGCAGCGGATCGAGCTTGCCGGCCCGGTCAAGCGCATGAATATCATCGCATCCGCCGACATGCTCGCCATTGATGAAGATCTGCGGGAAGGTCGAATGGCCCTTCGCCTTCGAAATCATCTCCTGACGCAGCTCGGGCGAATAGGTAGCATTGTGTTCGACATATTCGACGCCCTTGGAGTCAAGCAGGGATTTCGCCCGGGCGCAATAGCCACAGAATTCACGCGTATAGATGACAACGGATGCCATGATCCACTCCGAAAAAAGACAGGTTTACTGTCATATAGGATCGCCGACAGCCCTTGCAAAGGTCAAAACCGTCACGTCAGCCGCGCCTGCTTTTTTCAACACCCGCGTCGCCGCAGCCACCGTAGCACCCGTCGTATAGACATCATCGATCAGGACGACACGACGGCCAAAAACATCGCCGGCGCGACCCTCGGCAATGGCGAAGGCACCACGCACATTGTCCTGGCGCGCCCTCGCCCCGAGACCGACCTGCTGGCTCGTCCGCTTCGTGCGCAACAGCGTCGCGGCGAGCAGCGGCTTGCCGGAAAGCCGTGCCAGATGACGAGCAAGTTCCGCCGCCTGATTGTATTTGCGCGAGAACAGCCGCGCCCGATGCAATGGCACCGGAATGATGGCATCACAGGCGGCGATCGCGCCGTCGCTGGCGCGCAGCATCCAGCCGGCCATCATCGGCGCCAGATCGGTGTGATCGCGATATTTCAATCCAAGCACCAGATCGCGGACGACGCCGTCGTGAATTGCCGCCGAGCGCAGCCGGTCGAACACGGGTGGATCGGCGATCGCCTCGGCGCTCAGGATCCCCGTTCCGAGATCATGGGAAAACGGACTGCCCAGCACCTCGCAATAGGGCCGCTCGATGAAACGGATGCCGGACCAGCAGGCAGGGCAAAGACTGCGATGTGCGCCCGTGGAAACGCCGCAGCCGGCGCAAGCCGGCGGATAGATGATATCGGCCAGCACCGACCACGGCTTTATCAAGCCGGTCCGCAGCATCGATGCCGTGATTTCGCGTCCCATCATCCCCATATGGTTGACACTAGCTTTTTCCTGGCGCCTTTGCGAAGGGAAAAACAGGCGCACGCAACGCCTCCGCCATAGACATTCATGACTGCAGGAATCCGCCATGGAAATCGTGTTCGACCAATCGCTGCTTGCCGCCCGCAGGCGCCGCGCGCTCGCTCAAGGAGATCAGAAAGCCGCTTTCCTTTTGGAGATCGCCGCCCGCGAGCTGGCCGAACGGCTCTCCGTCATCGAGCGGCATTTCGATGAGGCGGTCGAACTGCATGGCGCGACCGGAATTGCCGCGCGCGAGGCGTTCGCGACCGGCAAGATCGGCCATATCAGACGCATCGAAAGCGAGCCTGGTTTTGCAGCACCGGGCGAAGGGCTAGTCAAAGCCCCATTGGAGGAGCTGCCGCTGGAAGCGGAGTCGATCAATCTCGCGCTGTCGCCGCTCAGCCTTCATGTCACCAATGATACACCCGGCGTTTTCATCCAGGTGCGCCGCGCGCTGAAGGCCGACGGCCTATTTCTGGCCGCGATCCCCGGCTCCGGCACCCTGCAGGAACTGCGCGACGTGCTGCTAGCGACCGAGATCGAACTCACCGGCGGCGCCAGCCCACGCGTCATTCCCTTTGCCGATGTTCGTGATGTCGGCGGCCTGCTGCAGCGTGCGGGGTTCACCTTGCCGGTGATCGATGCCGAGACCTATACGGTGCGCTACGACAACCTTTTTGCGCTGATGCGCGACCTGCGTGCCATGGGCATGACCAATCCGCTGGCCGACCGCAGCCGCAAGCCGCTGACACGCGCCTTCTTCCTGCGCGCCGCCGAACTCTATGCCGAACGTTATTCCGATCCCGACGGTAGAATAAGGGCGACCTTCTCGATCATCTACGCGTCCGGCTGGACGCCGCATGAAAGCCAGCAGAAGCCTTTACGGCCAGGCTCGGCAAAGGCGCGGCTCGCCGATGCGCTGAAGGTCGAGGAGCACAAGCTGAAGCAATAGAGCTGAATTGGGCGAGCCACGCTAGTTCGTGGACGTAGCGGGTCCGTTGATCGTGTCGGAGACATGATTGAACACGCCCGACAGGCTGTCGCCGAAAGCACCGACACCGCTAATGATCGCCACCGAAAGAAGCGCGGCGATCAGGCCATACTCGATGACCGTACTGCCGGTCTTGTCATTGAAAAAACGCCGTACGGAACGCATACGCTTCGAGCTCCTAGAGCAATTCCCGGTAAAGTGCGAATCCGGCGCGTTCATGGCACCCGATAGGCTGTACTCGTATAACGGTCAGCAGCCGCTGTCGGCGCCATAGCCCTGGATAATGCAAACTGAACCCGGCTCCTGCTGCAGCACGCTGCGGCGGATGGTGTAACGCTTGCCGTTTTCCGTCTGCGGGATGGAACCGGTGGTGATGTTGTCGAGATCCGGCGCACTGGCAAGCACGCGTGACCTGGACTTGTCGGAAAGCATTGGCGTCAGGATAAGCGAAAGCGCGACCGCCGCCGTTCCGAACAGCAAGGCGATATTCAACGCGCCCGTCTTGCGCGACGAGGAATATGACTGTTCTTTTTCTTGAACAGCTTTCCAGAAATCGTCGTCCATAATGTCAAGCCTTCTTTAACGCACACACCAACCGCTTGATTGAGATCATTCAATGCCAGAAGGTCATAAACGATCCCTTAATATCCACATGCAAATTAAAGAGACCTAAAGTTCTGGGACAGTGCCCGATTCGGGCTACCAGCCTGATTTCAAATGGCTAATTTTCGTTAACTATACTTGCTGCGTGCCGCCTCTGGACGCACCGAACGGTATGCTAGAAATCCGCTAAACCATTCGCCCTGCTTTTAGGCATCCAATCCGATCGGCTGGGACAGCCTTAAGAAGCAAGATTCTATCTTGCACTGAAAAATTGAATTACTACTCCACCCGTCTTGATAGGACGCATAAAATGGATATCATTACTATAAGTTGTGTGGAGCTAATATAATGGTAGGTTTACTTAAAGCCGCAGGTGGCTTGCTTATTGTCGTTGCGATCCTAGCTGCCGTCGCGATGTTTTTCATTGGAAATACAACCGGCCTTATCGCGGTGCTGCCCGGCGCCATTTCAGCCGCTTTTGGCGGCATCGTGACCATCGCCTTCGGATTAATGCTCGAATATCTGGAAACGATCGGCCGGCATTCAACGAGACAGACCGAGCTATTGACGGAGCTGCTACGCCAAGGCTCAAAGGAGGATTCATCTCATAAGGCTTCGAGTAAAGCTTCCAGGCCAAGTGTCGATCAGCTCGCCAAATCGAACTTCCGCTTTAAGGAAATCTAACAAAGGGCAATTCCGGCAAAGCTAAATGGGGGAAATGCTCGAAATGGCTCTCAGAGAAGGTCCTGCAAAAACGGGATCAGCGGCTCATCGGCGGGCGGCATCGGATAATCGCGTAGCGCCAGCGGCCGCACCCATTTGATAGCCTGGCCCTCGCGGCCATGCGGAATGCCCTCGTAGCGACGGCATACATAAAGGGGCATCAATAGATGGAAGGTTTCGTAGGTATGGCTGGCAAAGGTCAGCGGGGCGAGGCAAGCAATCTTCGTCTGGATGCCGAGCTCTTCCTGAAGCTCGCGCACCAGCGTTTCCTCCGGCGTCTCGCCAGGCTCGACCTTGCCGCCGGGGAACTCCCAGAGGCCGGCAAGCGATTTGCCTTCCGGCCGTTGCGCCAGCAGGATGCGGCCATCGGTGTCGATGAGCGCGCAGGCGGCGACGAGAATGATCTTGCGGCCGGCCTCGCTCATGCTTCCCCCGGAGAGCGCCAGTAGCAGTAACGATAGGCCTCGCGGAAACCGAAACGGGCATAGAGCGCCAGCGCCGGTTCATTGGACACGCCGACCTGAAGCCACGCAGTCCTGGCACTGCGCATACGAGCCCAGCGCAACGCAGAGGTCAGTATCTCAATCGCCAGGCCCTTGCGACGATGCTCCGCCGCGACCGAGACCGACATGATGCCGGCAAGATCGTTGTCCTGCACGCAGAGCGTCGTCGCCACCGGTCCGGCCTCATCGTTCTCAATGACGAAAAGACCCGATGGCGGCTTGATGCCGCTCACTACTTCGGCAAGCGCCGGCTTCAAGATCGGATCGGCCCCGTCCACCAGCAGGCTGGCGTCCACATAACGGCCGACATCATGGCTCGGCAGGTGATCCAGCGCATCCGGCAATTCGAGATCGATGAGATCGGCGGTCATGACGATGTTCTCATCGAACCGCGTCCAGCCCTGGCCCTTTAAAAGATTGATCAGCATCGGCGAGGCCAGCGGCGTCTCGCGCACCACCATCGGCCGGCCATAGGCTTCGAACTTGCGCTGCGCCTTTGTCAGCCGGATTTCCAAATCGCGATGGTCGGAGGGGTCGAGCGGCACGACACAGTTCAGCCGTTTCGACGGATGCCCCGCCGTCAACCGCACTTGCCAGCTGCCGTCATACTGCACGGATGAAGCAGGCCATGCCCGGAAGCCGACCGCTTCGAGTCTGCGCACCAAAGGCAGCTTGTTCATTGTGGACTGCACATGCATCGGCAGGGTATCAGCTCCGGTAGTCGCCATTGATGGCAACATATTCCTTGGTGAGATCGCAGGTCCAGACCGTCGCGCGGCCATTGCCGAGCCCGAGATCGACTTTCACAGGAATATCCTGCCGCTTCATCACGTTGGAGGCTGCTTCCTCGGAATAGGAGGCGTCACGTTCGCCATTGACGGCGACACGGACATCGCCGAACCAGATGGCGAGCTTGTCGCGGTCGGCCATTTCACCGGCCTTGCCGACAGCCATGACGACGCGGCCCCAATTGGCGTCCTCGCCGGCGGCGGCGGTCTTGACCAACGGCGAGTTGGCGATCGAGAGCGCAATGCGCTTGGCGGCCGCGTCATTCTCGGCGCCGGTCACGGTGATCTCCAGCATCTTGGTGGCGCCTTCCCCGTCGCGAACAACCTGGACGGCGAGATCCTTCAGGAGCTCGTTCAGCGCGGTGCGGAAAGCGGCAAGCTTCGGATCGTCGGCACGCTCGATACGAGCCTGGCCGTCAGCGGCGGCGGCACCGGTGGCAAACAGCATCAGCGTATCCGACGTCGAAGTGTCGCTGTCGACCGTCATCGAATTGAAGCTCGGACCGACACCTTCGGACAGCAGCGTCTGCAGGGCAGTGGAGGTGATATCCGCATCAGTGACCACGAAGGAGAGCATGGTGGCCATGTCAGGCGCGATCATGCCGGCACCCTTGGCGATACCGTTGATGGTTACCTTGACGCCGCCGATCTCGGCGCTGCGGGTCGCGACCTTGGGATAGGTATCCGTGGTCATGATCGCCTTGGCGGCCTCGAACCAAAAGTCGCTGGTCGCATCCTTTGCCATGGTGTCGAGAACGCCTGCGAACTTGGTCGCATCCAGCGGCTCGCCGATGACGCCAGTCGAGGCGAGGTAAACTTCGTTTTCGCCGCAGCCGACGGCAGCCGCGGCCGACTTGGCAGTGAGCTCGGTCGCCTGACGGCCCTTCAGGCCGGTGAAGGCATTGGCATTGCCGGAATTGACGACGACAGCCCGGGCGCTGCCATGCGGCAAGTTGGACCGGCAGAAATCGACGGGGGCCGATGGGCACTTCGAGCGGGTGAAGACACCCGCGACGGCGGCCGGCCTGTCGAAAACCATGAGCAGGACGTCGGTCCGGTTCTTGTATTTGATACCGGCGGATGCCGTGGTCATGCGCACGCCGCGCAAAGCCGGCATGGAAACGAAGGATTTGGGAGCGAGCGGAGAGACAGAACCGGACATGAGGCCACCTGATAGTGAAGGGCCCGGAAAAACCGGGCCCTGATGGTTTGACTGCTACTGCTTACTGCTGCGGCTGGGCGTCAGGTGCGACTGCGTCGCCGGCCGGTGCCTGATCCTGCTGCTTCTGCGCATCCTCATAGGCCTTGCTCAGCGCCGGGTCATTGATGACGACCTTCGACTCCTGCTTGGCCTTGTTCAGGAGATCAAGATACTTGTCGCGCATGACGAGCTGACGAACCTGATCCTTCACCTGGTCGAACGGCGGCGGCGGAGCGTCGCGCTTGTCTTCGACCTTGATGACGTGCCAGCCGAAATCGGACTTCACAGGGGTCTTGGTATAGGTGCCGACCGGCAGCGCGAAGGCTGCATCTTCGAATTCCTTGACCATGCGGCCGCGGGCGAAATAGCCGAGATCGCCGCCGTCGGCCTTGTTCGGGTCGGTCGACTTTTCCTTGGCGAGTTCAGCAAAATCCTTGCCGGCGTCGAGTTCCTTGATGACTTCCTTGGCTTCATCCTCGGTCTTTACCAGGATGTGGCGAGCATGGACTTCTTCCTGCTTCGGCAGGGCTGCGACTTCCTTGTCGTAGCGAGCCTTGACCTCATCGTCGGTGATCGCATCTGCAACATGCGCCTTGAAATAGGCGTTGTGCAGCTCGCGGTCGCGCAGGTAGGCCATGTGCGACTGGAAATCCGGCGTCTGGTCGAGCTTTTCGGCAGCCGCATCCTTGGCGAGAAGCTTGACGTCGATCGAAGCCGAAAGTGCTGCCACCTTCTTCTGGTCGTCGGAAAGCTGGCCGAGCTGCGGGTCGAGGTTGGCGATCGCGAGATCGAGCTCGGACTGGTGGATTTCGACATCGCCGACCTTGGCGACTACGGGGTCTTTGGCGTCAGCGGCAAAGACCGGCGCCTGCAAGGTGACGAATGTTGCGAACGCAACCGCAGCAAGTTTGTTGTAGCTCAACATAAAATAACCTTTCGGTGGTCTCGACCGGCTCGACAGCTGTGAATCCGGTAGGAAAAGCCTTCAGCAGGAGAATGTGGCCTTTCTGTATCGGCCAATTCCCGTTGACATCAATCGACCCCCCTCTTATCTGTCACGCAACCTCGCGTCCAGAACAGTTTCCGGGCGTTTTGTGCTAAACTCCCGATTTTTTCGGAGACGGATAAAGCAGAAAACGACAGGATGAAATCTCAGAAAGGACCAGTCATATGGTCAGCCTAGGTGGAATTGCCCGCAAGTTGTTTGGCTCGTCCAACGACCGTCGGATCAAGTCATTCCAGCCGAATGTCGATGCGATCAACGCGCTCGAAGAACAGATGCGCGCTTTGTCTGACGAAGCCTTGGCCGCCAAGACGGTCGAGTTCCGCCAGCAACTCGCCGACGGCAAGACGCTAGACGATCTCCTTGTACCCGCCTTTGCCGTGGTGCGCGAGGCCTCGCGGCGGGTTCTCGGCATGCGACCTTTTGACGTACAGCTCATCGGCGGCATGATCCTGCATTCAAATGCCATCGCCGAGATGAAGACGGGTGAAGGCAAGACGCTGGTCGCGACCCTGCCGGTCTATCTGAACGCCCTTGCCGGCAAGGGCGTGCATGTCGTCACGGTCAACGACTACCTGGCGCAACGCGACAGCGCCAATATGGGCCGGATCTACGGCTTCCTCGGCATGCGCACCGGCGTCATCATCCACGGCCTGTCGGATGATGAACGCCGCGACGCCTATGCCTGCGACATCACCTACGGCACCAACAACGAACTCGGCTTCGACTACCTGCGCGACAATATGAAATATGAGCGCGGCCAGATGGCCCAGCGCGGTCATAATTTTGCGATCGTCGACGAAGTGGACTCGATCCTCATCGACGAAGCGCGCACGCCGCTGATTATTTCCGGGCCGCTCGACGACCGGTCCGATCTCTACACCACGATCGACGCCTTCATTCCGCGCCTGTCGAAAGAAGACTACGAGATCGATGAAAAGCAGCGCTCGGCCAACTTCTCCGAAGACGGCACCGAGAAGCTGGAAAACATGTTGAGCGAGGCCGGCCTGCTGAAGGGTGAATCGCTCTACGACGTCGAAAATGTCGCGATCGTTCACCACATCAACAACGCCCTGAAAGCCCACAAGCTTTTCCAGCGCGACAAGGACTATATCGTCCGCAATGACGAAGTCGTCATCATCGACGAATTCACCGGCCGCATGATGCCGGGCCGCCGCTATTCGGACGGCCAGCACCAGGCGCTGGAAGCCAAGGAACGGGTGCAGATCCAGCCGGAAAACCAGACGCTGGCGCAGATCACCTTCCAGAATTATTTCCGCATGTACGGCAAGCTCGCCGGCATGACCGGTACGGCATCGACGGAAGCGGAAGAATTCGGCAACATTTACGGCCTCGACGTGATTGAAGTGCCGACCAACCTGCCGATCCAGCGTATGGATGAGGACGACGAGGTCTACCGGACCCACGAAGAGAAGTTCAAGGCGATCATCGCCGAGATCCTGGACGCGCATAAACGCGGCCAGCCGGTTCTGGTCGGCACCACCTCGATCGAAAAGTCGGAACTTCTTGCTGGCCTCATGCGCAAGCAGGGTTTCAACGACTTCCAGGTCCTCAACGCCCGCTACCACGAGCAGGAAGCCTACATCGTCGCCCAGGCCGGCGTTCCCGGCGCAGTGACGATCGCCACCAACATGGCTGGCCGCGGCACCGACATTCAGCTTGGCGGCAACCTCGAAATGCGCGTCGAACGCGACCTGCACGAGATGGAGCCGGGCCCCGAGCGCGACGCCGCGATCGCCGCAATCGTCGAGGAGATCAAGGAACTCAAGCAGCGGTCGCTTGCCGCCGGCGGTCTCTACGTCATCGCCAGCGAGCGCCACGAAAGCCGCCGCATCGACAATCAGTTGCGTGGCCGTTCCGGCCGTCAGGGCGACCCTGGCCGCTCCAAATTCTACCTGTCGCTCCAGGACGACCTGATGCGCATCTTCGGCTCCGACCGCATGGACGGCATGCTGCAGAAGCTCGGCCTCAAGGAAGGCGAAGCCATCGTCCATCCTTGGATCAACAAGGCACTGGAACGCGCCCAGAAGAAGGTCGAAGCCCGCAACTTCGACATCCGCAAGAACGTCCTGAAGTATGACGACGTGCTGAACGATCAGCGCAAGGTCATCTTCGAGCAGCGCGTCGAACTGATGGATGCAACGGATCTTTCCGAAACCGTCGGCGACATGCGCCACGAGGTCATAGAAGATCTGGTTTCCAAGCATATCCCAGAGCGAGCCTATGCCGAGCAGTGGGATGCGGACGGCCTGAAAGCTGCCATCGCCAACTTCTTCGACATGGACATGCCCGTGCATGACTGGGTCAAGGAAGAAGGCATCGCCGAAGACGATATCCGCGCCCGCCTGACGGAAGCCGCCGATAAGGCCGCCACGGAAAAGGCCGAGCGTTTCGGCCCTGAGATCATGACCTATGTCGAGCGCTCCATCGTGCTGCAGACGCTGGACAATCTCTGGCGCGAGCACATCGTCAACCTCGACCATCTGCGCTCCGTCATCGGCTTCCGCGGTTATGCTCAGCGCGACCCGCTGCAGGAATACAAGGCCGAAGCCTTCGAACTTTTCCAGTCGCTTTTGAACAACCTGCGCCAGGCCGTCACCGGTCAGTTGTCGCGCGTCGAACTGGTGCAGCAGCCGGCCGAGCCGCAGCCGCTGCCGATGCAGGCGCGCCATATCGACGCCACGACCGGTGAAGACGAATTCGCACCGCTCAGCCTCGTCAACGAAACCGTCGTCGCCCCGGAAAATCGCGATCCGCAGAATCCGGCAACCTGGGGCCGCATCGGCCGCAACGAAACCTGCCCCTGCGGTTCCGGCAAGAAATACAAGCATTGCCATGGGGCGTTCGAGAGCAACGAGGTCGTTTGAGGCTTCGCAATCTTTCGGCAATGATCAAAATGCCGCCCTTGGGCGGCATTTTTTGTGCGCGATTTTGCCGGAGCCTACGGATATGCCGTGGATAGCTATTCAGCGGGTGTGCCAAAGCGTTTCAGCAAGAAATCGATCATGCTGCGCAGTTTCGCGGTGGGCCGACGGTCCAGTGCATATAGCAAGTACATCGGCGAGGCGACCGGCGTCCATTCGGGCAAAACCTGCACAAGGCGACCTCTGGCGAGATCATCGGCAAGCATGACTTCCGGCTGAAGGACGACACCCGCGCCATTTAGCGCCGCGACGCGCAACGCGTCGCCATTGTCAGCGGACAATCGTCCGCTCACATCCGACCGCCATTCGCCATCCGGACCGAACAAGTGCCACTGGTCCCGGTGGCGCCAATAGGAGAGGCCGAGGCAATCATGCGTGGACAAATCCTTCGGGTGTACCGGCGTNCCCCGCCGCTCCAGATAGGCCGCAGACGCGGCCATTATCCTTCGATAGGGCTGTAGAGGGCGCGCTACCAGATCAACCTCGGCGACCTGACCTATCCGAATTGCGAGTTCGCATCCTTCTTGCGACAGGTCTGGCACTCCGTTGTCCAGCATGACGTCCACGCTAACGGCAGGATACATGACGAGATAGTCCGAAAGCGCCGGCATCAGGCGATGACTTCCGAACGTGACGGGGGAAACGATGCGCAGGAGGCCACGAGGCTCAGCCTGCAATTCGCTCGCGCTTGCGTCAGCCAGTTGCACGTCGGCCAACACTTGCTTGCAGCGCTCGTAATATAGGCGACCGATTTCTGTCAGCTGCTGACGCCGGGTGGTTCGGTGCAGCAGGCGAGCTCCCAAGCGCGCCTCTATTGCACGCACTTGCTTGCCCGCCATGGTCGGAGACACCCCGGCAGCGTCGGCTGCCGCACTAAAGCCGCCGTGTTCAACCACCCGCACGAACATGGTCATAGCGGATAATTTGTCCATATTATAAACCCAGAGGTTCTAAATGAATGAACATAGAGCACGTTTATCAAAGGGAAGCTAGCGGCCATAGTTCCTTTGCCTCAGCCATCTCAATTCGAGAAGGCAGTGAAACAGGAGCTTTCCAATGCCAACAATTCATCTCGAAATGCATCCGGGCCGAACGCTCGAGCAAAAGCGTGATTTCGTCCGCAAGGTCACTCAGGTTACCGCTGAGACGCTTGTTTGCCCGACGGATAGTGTGGACGTGTTGATCAGCGAAATTTCTCGCGAACACTGGGCCAAGGGCGGCCAGCTGGTATCGGATAAGGATACGCCTCAGAAAATCGCGCGATGACGCGATGATGGTCCGCAGCTGAATTTGACGGCCATCTCCGTCAACGCGAACCGGCTGCGGCCGCATTGCTATGGGGTTCGAGAGCAACGAGGTCGCTTAAGGTTTTGCCTCTTCCTATCGATCCACAAATGTCGCCTTCGGGCGGCATTTTCATTTGCGCAACTGTCGAACGACAATCAGGAGGACCCGTCGCTTTACCTGAAATCCGGCAAACCCGATCGAAGCAAGGTGGATCCGCTTAGGCGGCGGAATGCGGATCGTCGCTGTATGTATAGATGGGATAGCCGGAACCTATCGCATCCCGCACACGGTCAAACCAGGACAAGAGCGCCGGATAGTCAGCCAGAACGAAGCCGCAATCTTCCGCTCGGTGGCCGTAGGCGTAGACTGCAATGTCTGCGATCGAAAATTCTTTCCCGGCAAGAAACAGCGTATCTGTGAGGCTACGCTCCAGCGCGGCGAGGGTCCGGGCTGCAGCCGCGCGTTTGGCTGCTACCATCGCCTGATTGATTTCAAGGCGTCCTGTCAACGTCCAGAAACGCAGCGTACCGATGACCGGTTCAACATGGTATTGCTCGAAAAACAGCCACTGCATGACCTTGGCGCGTTGATAGCGGTCCGTCGGAAGAAACGGAGCGCCCTCGGCGAGATAGGTAAGAATGGCATTTGATTCCGCAATCGTCCGTCCATCCTCCAATTCAAGAACGGGAATGCTACCCGCCGGGTTAAGATCGAGAAAGGCGTCCGTGCGACTCTCTCCCTCGAAAATCGACACCAAACGGCTGCGGTATGGGATATTCAGCAGTCCGAACAGAACCCTGGCCTTCCAACCATTCTGCGACGGCAAATAATCGTGAAGCGTCAGCATGGCAGTTCTCCCAAATGATCGGTCAACTCTGCGCGCAGCCCAGCCACATACCACCCGATTCCTGCGCGGAGACCATCGAGATGGCGAAACGTCGGGCAGTTGATCGCATTGCCTCTAAACGGTGCATTTGGTCAATACACCCACTTACATCCATGATGTTTTCCCGCACCCGCAGGAACTGATTCTTAACCCGCCTCTGCCAAGACTAACGTAAGGTTACGATCATGTTTTAAGTATTGCGTATCGATCATGGCGGTCTTTCAAACAGCAGAGAGAATGCTGCCGTCCGGGCTGCGGACTGCGCTATCGCCATATCTGCGCAAACTCGCCCCGCTATTCACCGGCAGTGACGAGAAGGCCGTCTCGCAGCGCATGGCGCTGATCGCCTTCGCCATCCGCATCGCTGGCGCCGCCCTCGCTTTCGTCTCGCAGATCGTACTTGCCCGCATGATGGGCCGGTTCGAATATGGTGTCTTCGTTTTCGTCTGGGTGCTGATGATCCTGTTCGGCAATCTCGCCTGCCTCGGCTTCCCGACAGCTATCATCCGTTTCTTGCCGCAATATGATGCAAGCGGCAATCATGACGCCATCCGTGGTGTGACCGCTACCGCCCGCCTCTTCGTTCTGGCCGTTGCCGGCGGGTTGGCGTTGATCGGAATGGCGGCGCTCTATGCCTTCAGCGGCATGGTCGAAAACTATTACATCATGCCGATCTTTCTTGGCCTGATCGCAGTACCGATGATCGCGCTCGGCGACGTGCTGGACGGCACGGCGCGCGCCAATCACTGGCCGGTCATGGCGCTGAGCCCGACCTTCCTCATCCGCCCGACGCTGATCCTGCTGTTCATGCTGGCCGCCATCCTTTTCGGCGCGGCTCATACTGCGGTGACGGCAATGGCGGCCGCACTTGCTGCCGCCTTCGTCACGGTGTTTTGCCAGTATCTCGCGGTCACCTTCCGCCTGCGCCGCCACTATCCCAACGGCCCGAAAACGATCGAGTTCAACGCCTGGTTTGCCGTCGCTTTCCCGGTCTTTCTGGCCGAAGGTGTCGGCTATCTCCTGACGAATTCCGATGTCGTCGTAGTGGGCATTTTCCTTGATCCCGCAGAGGTCGCCGTCTATTTCGCCGCTGCCAAGATCATGGCTCTGGTGCATTTCGTCTATTTCGCCGTCAAGGCCGCAATCGGCCCGCGGTTTGCCGCCATCATCGCCGAAAACGACCGGACCAAACTTGCAGCCTTCGCCACGGAGGCCGCGCGCTGGACCTTTTTCCCGGCCCTTGCCATCGGTCTTGTCGTGTTCGCGGCTGGGCAATTTCTGCTCTCGCTCTTCGGCGCAGCATTTACCGAAGGCGAGGTCGTCATTGCCATCCTGCTTTCCGGGGTTCTCGCCAAGGCTCTGGTTGGTCCAGCCGAGATTCTGCTGATGATGGCAGATCGGCAGATGCTCTGCGTCTATCTCTATGCCGCGGCACTCGTCGCCAATATCGGTCTTAACGTCGTGCTCATTCCACATTTTGGTATCGAAGGCGCGGCCATTGCCACCACCAGCGCCATGGTGATCGAGGCCGTGTTGTTGCATATCGCAGTCCGCAGTGCTCTCGGCATCGTACTCTTCGCCCTTATCCGTCGACCGACGACACCAGCAACGAACGGGGCACTCTGATCATGGCGCGCCCTCCCTTTACCGAAAGCACCGACAGCCAAGTGAACGCCCTGACGCACACGCTCGCAGCGCTGCATTTCGAACCGCCCAAGGCCGACGCCCGCGTCGAGGTTGGCCGGACAGGCCGCGAACTCTGCCTCTATCCCGGTAAGCTCGGCTACGAGCTGCAGGACGAGCTGGACTTTCTCTCCAATCGCGCAATGGAGCCGAACGTCTTCTTCTCCGGGCGTTTCCTGGCGCCCGCCATGCCGCGCCTGGAAGACCGGCAGATCCGCCTCGCGCTGATGCGCGACGACAACGGCGCCCGCAGCCGCATGCGCCTGCTGATGCCGTTTACAGTCGACAAGCCGGGCTTTGCGATTGGTCCCTCGATCATCCGCGTCTGGTCGAATTCCTTCGGCCCGCTCGGCACGCCGCTGGTGGACGCCGAGGAGGCCGGCGAGACGCTCGACAATCTCTTCGAGGCATTGACCCGGCGCGAACTGCAACTGCCGACGACACTGGTGCTGCCGGATATCAGATTGAACGGCCGTTTCGCCCAGATGGCAAAGGCTGTCGCCATCGGGCGCAACCTGCCCCTCACCGTCGCCAATCCCTATCGACGGCCGATGCTCGATAGCAGCGAGGACGCACTCGCCTATCTCAAGCGCACGATCTCGAACTCGCATCTGCGCGAAATGCGCCGCCAATGGCGTCTCTTGGAAAGTCATGGCGACGTCGTCTACACCGTCGCACGCCAGCCTCGCGACATTCACCTGCGCATGGAAGAATTCCTGGCATTGGAGGCGAGCGGCTGGAAGGGCAAGAAGCGCAGCGCTTTGGTCACCGACCGCCACCATGCGGCCTTTGCCCGCGAAGCCGTTTCCAACCTCGCTGCCGTCGATGCCGTGCGCATCCACACCATCGACCTCAACGGCAGGGCAATCGCCTCAATGATCGTGCTGATGATGGGCGGCGAGGCCTATACCTGGAAGACTGCTTATAACGAGGATTACGCCCGCTTTTCGCCGGGCAAGCTGCTGATGGGCGAGCTGACGGAATGGCACCTCGACGACGCCAATATCGTCCGTTCCGATTCCTGCGCCGTGCCGGATCATCCGATCATGAGCCGCTTCTGGCAGGAGCGCGAGGACATGGGCACGCTGGTCATCGGTCTGACGCAGAATGGCGACCGCGACGCCCGACAGGTGGCGACGCAACTGCATATGTACCGTAGCACCCGCAACATGGCGAAGCTGCTGCGTGAGAAGATATTGTCGCTTACGAAGCGCTAGAGCGCATCAGCCGTTTCACCAACAGTCAAGCTGGCAAACGCGATCTCACCATCGGTAATGTAGTGGTTAACCTTTCCCGTCATCAAGCGTGAACCAGACTGGTGCCACGCGACTTCCCCGATTACGCACTTTGCTCTCAGCTCATTGACTATGTAGTCTCGCTCGGCATTCGTATCGGAATCGGTAGCATGTGTAACTTGGAACGTTAGCCAAGTTAGAGAAAGCCCGGTATCTCTCGTGCCCGCCCCAACCCATAGTACACGCTCTTCGGGCGATGGCCTGTCGGTGTTCAACCAGAAGCTCGCTGCGCTCATGTCGTCCTCGGAATGGGCGAGACCAAGGGCCCAGAAACGGATGTGATGGCGCTTGCGGGGGCTATCGTCGATGGGTTCTTGGAATCCTATGTCTTGCCTTCGCCCAAAAAGATAGAAAGTGCTGAAAGGTGCGGTGGGATAGGCAGAGTTCATCAGAAATGCTCGTATCATTCGCAACGTGCTTGCGATCCCCAAACGGTCGGACGTAGACCAGCCCGCCGTTGCAAAGGCATCCCGGAGTTGTTGAAGAGTGCCGACGAGGACGAAATTGACAGGATCGCCGGGCAAACCATCAGCCGCGATCGTGTATCTCGGGATAAGCCCCCGATGAAGAACCTTCAGGGACAATCGGACCACGTTCGGCAGGATGACGTAAGCAGCCAAGCCATATGTAAGGCAGGCCGCAAGAACCCATGGAAGTCTGTGATCCGCAGTATCGAATACGACGAAGACTATCAGCCAAACGCTAAGTACACCCAGACAAAAAACCAGGAACCTCTGGAAAAGGCGCGTCAGCAATCTCACAACACTTTCTCCCGTCTAGCGTCTGATGAACTCGCCGTCGTCCTCGCTCTTCGTCACCGGGAATTTTACACTGAGAATATCCAAAAGGTAGCGCCGCCGCCCTAGTTGCGGGCAATTTTTCGGCGCTATCGAGTAAGCGCTCACCATACGTGCGGAGTCATGTGGCAGTTGCTCCATAATGCCGGACTTTTGCGCGACATGCATTGAGCTGCGCGTTTAAATGCCCATCCAAGGCATGCCCTAGCCTTTCGAATCCCGACCCTCGGCAATCGCACGCTCGCGCAGCAGGCGGCGAATGACCTTGCCGGAGGTCGTCAGCGGCAGCTCGTCGACAAACTCGATCTCGCGCGGATATTCATGCATGGAAAGCCGCGTCTTCACCCAGTCGCGGATTTCGGCGGCCAGTCCATCGTTCGGCTCACGGCCGGGAACGAGGACCACATAGGCCTTGACGATTTCGGTGCGCACCGCATCCGGCTTGCCAACGGCGGCCGCGAGTTGCACGGCCGGATGGCCGCCGAGGCAGTCCTCGATCTCGCTCGGACCGATACGATAGCCGGACGACGTGATGACATCGTCGTCGCGGCCGATGAAGGAAATATAGCCGTCCGCATCCTGCCGCCCGAGATCGCCGGTCAGCAGCCAGTCGCAGGCGAATTTCGCCTCCGTCGCCTTCTCATCTCGCCAATAGCCGAGAAACATCACCGGATCCGGTCGCTGAACGGCGATCTGCCCACTCTCGCCTACCGGCATCTCCCTGCCCTCCCCATCGACGATCGCGACGCGATGACCGGCCACCGGCTTGCCGGTCGCGCCAGCACGGCTGACGCCGAAGGCGGCGCTTGAGGACAGAACGAAATTGCATTCGGTCTGGCCGAAGAACTCGTTGACCGTGACCCCAAGGGCGGAACGCGCCCATTCATAGGTCTCGCGCCCGAGCGCCTCGCCGGCCGAGCCGATCGTGCGCAGTTTGAGATCATAGAGCGCTCTGGGATTGTTGATCGACTTCAACAGCCGCAGCGCCGTCGGCGGGATGAAGGCATTGCGCACTCCCATTTCGGCCATGATGCGGAAGGCCATATGCGCATCGAATTTCTGCGCCGGCGAGGAGACGACGGGCACGCCGAGCATCAGGCTCGGCAGCAGCGCATTCAGCAGCCCGCCAGCCCAGGCCCAATCCGACGGCGTCCAGAGCTTGTCCCCCGCCTGCGGAAAACCTTCATGGGCGAACTGCATGCCCGGAATGTGCCCCGGCAGAACGCGGTGGCCATGCAGCGCGCCCTTCGGTGGCCCGGTCGTGCCAGAGGTGAAAATCATCAGCGCCGGATCGTCCGGTCCGGTATCGACCGCTTCGAAAAGCGGCGGATGAGCTGCGACGAGCTCGGCAAAACCCGCCACGCCCTCGTCGCCGCCATCGATGTTGATCACATGCGCCAGTTCCGGCAGGCGATCGCGGATCGGCCGTAGCCGTGTGAGGCCAAATTGATTGGTAACGATCGCGGAGGTTCCCGAATTCGCCAGCCGATATTCCAGCGCTTCACCGCCGAACAGCAGCGCCAGCGGCAGCGCAATCGCTCCCATCTTGTAAATGGCCACATGCGCGATGACGGTCTCGAAACTTTGCGGCAAAAGCAACGCAACCCGATCGCCAGATCGCACGCCGAGCCCCATCAACGCATTGGCGAAGGCTGCGGAACGACGGCGAAGCTCACCATAGGTCATCCTCAGATGACTGCCGTGCGGATTGAAATGCTCGAGACAGACCCGGTCCGGCTCCCGTTCAGCCCAATCGTCGCAAACCGCGCGTCCGATGTTGAATTTCGCCGGAATCTCCCAGCGAAAATCGCGGTATAGAGCCTCATAGGTGTCGCGCGGGGGCAGTTTCATACCAAATTCCAGGAAAAATGCTGCGGCGCAGCTAACACCGGTGGCGCCAAGGGTTCAAGGAAACAATTGTAGCAGTCGCCGCCCTGCACGCGGAAATCGCCGTCTTTAATTAGCGCCGCTTCAAAGCCTATTGCGAATTATTGAGCTAATCGGCGGAGCTTTGCTCCGCTAGTCTGCCCTCGATGACACATCCACTCTGCCTCCGATCCGGCGGCGGAGCGTTTCCTATCGGACCCGTAGAGCATCCCGCTTTCAGGTGGAACCATCTGCAAGCGGGATGCTCTATATTCAAAAGAGTAGAGCGACCTTTGTGCGTTCAAAGGAAGGCACAACGCTCTAGAACAGGATGGAGACTATCGATGGAATACACAAAGCTTGGAAAAACCGGCCTTGAAGTGTCCCGCATCTGCTTGGGCTGCATGACCTATGGCGACCCGAACAAGGGCACGCACGCCTGGTCGCTGAAGGAAGAAGACAGCCGCCCGCTGCTCAAGCAGGCGATCGAGGCCGGCATCAACTTCCTCGATACGGCGAACACCTATTCCAACGGATCGTCCGAGGAAATCGTTGGCCGCGCCATCAAGGATTTCGCCCGCCGCGAGGACATTGTGCTGGCGACAAAGGTGTTCAACCGCATGCGTCCCGGCCCGAACGGTGCCGGCCTGTCGCGCAAGGCGATCTTCGACGAAATCGACAACAGCCTGCGCCGCCTCGGCACCGACTACGTCGACCTCTATCAGATCCATCGCTGGGACTACACGACGCCGATCGAAGAAACCTTGGAAGCGCTGCATGATATCGTCAAGGCCGGCAAGGCCCGCTATATCGGCGCCTCCTCGATGTATTCATGGCAGTTCGCCAAGGCGATCTACACCTCGCGCCTCAACGGCTGGACCGAATTCGTCAGCATGCAGAACCACCTGAACCTGCTCTACCGCGAAGAAGAGCGCGAAATGCTGCCCTTCTGCGAAGACCAGAAGATCGCCGTCATTCCCTGGAGCCCGCTTGCCCGCGGCCGCCTTACCCGCGACTGGGACGAGGCCACGGCGCGCTCGGAAACCGACGAATTCGGCAAGACGCTTTACACCCAGGCGATCGAAGCCGACCGCAAGGTCGTCGAAGCAGTCGGCACTATCGCCAAGGCCCGCGGCGTGGCCCGCGCCCAGGTCGCTACCGCCTGGATCCTGCAGAAGAGCGCCGTTTCCGCCCCGATCATCGGCGCCTCCAAGTCTGGCCACATCGCCGACGCCGTCGCCTCGCTGTCGATCAAGCTGACACCGGAAGAGATCCAAGCGCTGGAATCACCTTATATCCCGCACGGAGTTGCCGGGTTTAAGTAAGCACTTAGTACTGGTCAGGCGCGCATGCCGTTGCGCAACTGAGCGCCTGACCTTTCTCCTCGGCTCCAAAGACTGTTCGACGCTTCAAGGGTATCAGGATGCTGCGAAGCAAGTAACGCGGTACGCCCTATCGCCACCTGCAAATTCCATGTTGCATTGCAATAAAGGCGCGGCATATAAGGACGCATTCGACTGGACCCGGTGAAATTCCGGGTGGCTATTCCGGCCGCCGATCCGCCGGACCACGCAAAACCTGCATGCCATACGCTCCCTTCCGCTCGACAGAGTGCGTTTTGCCATAGCTTTGCGAGACCTCAATAAATGCAATTTCAATCCATTCGCCGGGACTGGTCGGCCAATCCCATGCGCGAAATGCTCGCCGGAGCCGTCGCAACATTCGCCTTGATCCCGGAAGTCATCGCCTTCTCATTTGTAGCTGGGGTGGATCCGCAGGTCGGATTGTTCGCTTCCTTCGTGATCGGCATCGTGATCGCTTTCACAGGTGGCCGGTCAGCCATGATCTCGGCCGCCGCGGGGTCGGTTGCGTTGGTCGCTGCACCGCTGGTGCACACCCACGGATTGCCTTACCTCTTCGCTGCCGGCCTGCTGGCTGGCATGATCCAGATCCTCTTCGGACTGCTCCGCCTTGGCGTTCTGATGCGTTTCGTTTCGAAGTCCGTCCGCACCGGCTTCGTTAACGCGCTCGCGATCCTAATTTTCTGGGCGCAAATGCCGCATATCATCGGTGGCGACTGGATCGCGTATTCTGTTCTGGCGGCCGGACTGGCGATCATCTACGTCGCCCCTCGGATCACGACATCTATTCCTTCCCCCCTCATATGCATCCTGATTCTCACCACGGCGTCCGTAACGCTGCACCTTCCCGTTCAAACCGTCGCCGATCTCGGACAACTGCCTGATTCGCTCCCGATCTTTAGCTGGCCTGCCGTTCCGCTGACCCTTGAGACGTTGACAATTATCGCTGGTCCCGCTCTCGCCATTGCAATGGTCGGCCTGCTCGAATCCATGATGACCGCCAGCGTCGTAGACGATCTCACCGACACTCCGAGCTCGAAGAACAGGGAATGTACAGGCTTGGGCATCGCTAATGCCGCATCAAGCTTGTTCGGAGGCATTGCCGGCTGCGGGATGATCGGCCAGACTGTCAGCAACGTGAAATACGGTGGCCGGGGCCGCCTCTCCACCCTTTTTGCGGGCGCTTTCCTGCTGGTCCTAATGGTCCTGCTGAAACCATGGGTATCGCAGGTTCCGGTCGCCGCTCTGGTGGCGATCATGGTCATGGTGTCGATCGACACGTTCGACTGGTCGTCATTGCGGACGGTAGTTATTCATCCGAAAATGTCGAGCACGGTCATGGTTGCGACGGTTGTCGTCACAGTGTTCAGCTCCAACCTAGCCCTTGGGGTCACCGTCGGCGTCCTGCTCAGCGGCGTGTTTTTCACACTAAAGGTCGCTCGCCTGCTTCGGATAGACGTCGATTCCGACAAGGCAGCCGGACGTCAAATCTACCGCGTCTCCGGACAGGTGTTCTTCGCTTCCGCAGACGCATTTATCGAGTCGTTCGACATTCAGGATGCCCACGGAATGGCGGTCACGGTCGACGTGTCGCAAGCTCACTTTTGGGACATCACCGCGGTTGCGGCCCTCGACAAGATCGTTCAGCGGTTCAGGGCGCATGGCGTTGCGGTCGATGTGACAGGTCTCAATCAGGCGAGTACGAGGTTGATCGAACGACTCGCCACGACGGGGTGAGGTAGATTCCGCCACTGTGGCGTTGGGTCGCAGAGAATGTCGAAGCCTTTGAATCCGTTAGGAATCGCGCAAAGGATACTTCACGAACCGGTCACAGTTGAGTCTTAACAGATTGAGGCTCCCTATCCCCGAGGACAACGGCCCATGACCACCATCCCCTTCGAAGCGCGACGTTTCCAATCCACCGCTGCCTATTATCTGCGTTATCGCATCCCCTATCCGGACGCGCTTATCGATCGCGTCGCCGAACGAAGCGGGCTGAAGGCCGGGGATCATGTGCTTGACCTCGGCTGCGGCCCCGGCCAGCTCGGTATCGCCTTTGCGCGGCTTCAAGGCGCCGCCGTTACCGCCATGGACCCGGAGCCGGAAATGCTCGCCGCCGCCGAAGCCGGCGCCAAGGACGCCGGCGTCGACATCACCGTCCGCCAAGGTTCGTCCTATGATCTCGGTGCTGATATCGGCAAATTGCATCTCTGCATCATGGGCCGCTCGTTCCACTGGATGGATCGCCCCGCCACTCTCGCCGCTCTCGACGCTTTGATCGAGCCGGGCGGCGCCGTCGTGCTGTTCCATGACAAAAATGTGCTGGCCAGCCCGGATTGGCGCAGCATCGTCGAAAAGCTGGCGGAGACTTTTTCGCCGGAACGGCACGAAGAACGCCTGCTGCGCAAGAGCAAGGCCTGGGCGCCGCATGAGGCCATGCTGCTCGCCTCGCCCTTCCGCAATCTCGAGCGCATCGGCATCGTCAGGGAATATCAGAGGGATATCGAGGATATAGTCGGCCGGGTCTTCTCGATGTCCTCCACCTCGCCGCAGGCGCTCGGCGACAAGCTTGCAGATTTCGAGGCGGCATTGCGCGCCGAGCTGCTGGAAGTCGCTCCCGACGGCAAGTTCACCGAGATCGTCGAATCCGCCGGCCTGCTTGCCTTCCGCGGCTGATCGAGCAGCCCGCCTCGTCTTTCAACGCGAAGCGAGCTCCTGCCGGGTCGCCGCCAGGAGCTCCTCGGAAAGAGCGGGCGTATCCAGGGCGCGGGCGAGAATGACCGCGCCGACCATGGTAGACAGATCGGCAAGGGCCTTGCGCCGCCGCTCCTCCTGAGTTTCCCCGGGCGTGATCTCTTCCAGGATTGCTGCCAGTCCCATCAGGCCGTTGGTGAAAGTGGACTGCATTTCAGGACCATAGCGGCTGACCTCCTGCGTCAGCGCCGCGAAGACGCAACCGGTACCATGCTCAACGACGTTACGGTGCGAGAGATAATGCGCGAGCAGTGCGTCGCGCGGCGCCTCCGGCGCCCCTTCGACCACCTCCTGCCAGCGTTCCTGCGAGCGTGCCACCAGCGCCTTGCTGGCTTCGCAAGCCAACTCATCCTTCGATTCGAAATGGCCGTAGAAGCCGCCATGCGTCAGCCCCGCGGCCTTCATGATGTCGGCCACGCCTATTCCGTCAAAACCCTTTTCGCGAAAAAGCTCGCCCGCGACCGCAAGGATCTTCTCGCGGTTCTCGGCGAATTTTTCCCGGCTCACTCTCATCGATCGATCTCCGAACCTTACTGCGCCATGGATTCCCGTTTTCGGGCTTATGCGCAAGCCGTCAAAACGACCCTTGACAATTTATATGATAGCCATCATCAATAAGCAACAAATATGATAGCCATCATCTAAATCCCTATACAGCCACCTTGCACAATCGTTCAAGCCGGGAGAGGAACGTTGCGATACAGGCATCTTCAACAGTATCGCGCCCCAATCCGGCCGCAGCGCTGAAACTCGAACCCCCATCGGAACAATATCTATGGTCTCCACAGTCCTTGCTTCGACGCTTGCCCGGCGCAACATCCACTATGGATGGGTCGTCGTCGGCGCCACATTCCTGACCATGCTGGTCACCGCCGGCGCCATGGGCGCGCCCGGCGTGCTCATCAAGCCGCTGGAAGACGAGTTCGGCTGGAGCACTTCGTCCATCTCCTCCGCGCTTGCCGTTCGCCTCTTGCTGTTCGGCCTGATGGGACCCTTCGCCGCCGCTTTCATGAATTATTTCGGCGTCCGCAAGGTCATCGTGTTCGCGTTGATCACCATCGGCGTCGGGTTCATCGGCTCGCTGTTCATGACGCAAGTCTGGCAGTTGCTGCTTTGCTGGGGCATCATTGTCGGCTTCGGCACCGGCCTGACCGCCATGGTGCTCGCCGCTACAATATCGACACGCTGGTTCACCAAGCATCGCGGCCTCGTGGTCGGCATGCTCTCGGCAAGCTCAGCCACCGGCCAGCTCGTTTTTCTGCCGCTGATGGCGGAGCTGACGGAACGCTACGGCTGGCGCACCACCGTCATCTTCGTCTGCGGCATGATCGTCGTCGCCGCCTTGGTCGTGCTGCTGCTGATGCGCGATCGGCCGTCTGACGTCAACCTGCCGCTCGTCGGGGAAATCCACATAACCCCGCCGCCACCAGCCACCAAAAATCTGAAGGCCGCCCTGGCCTCGCCGATCGTCATTCTGAAGGAGGCATCCACGAGCTCCACCTTCTGGATCCTCTTCGCCACCTTCTTCATCTGCGGGCTGTCGACCAATGGCCTGATCCAGACGCATTTCGTCACACTCTGCGGCGATTTCGGTATCGTGCCGGTCGCAGCCGCGAGCGTGCTTGCCGTCATGGGCATCTTCGATTTCTTCGGCACGATCGGCTCGGGCTGGCTCTCCGACCGCTTCGACAATCGCTGGCTGCTCTTCTGGTATTACGGCCTGCGCGGCCTGTCGTTGATCTATCTGCCCTTCAGCAACTTCACCTTCTACGGCCTGTCGATCTTTGCCGTCTTCTACGGCCTCGACTGGATCGCCACCGTGCCGCCGACCGTCAAGATTGCCGCCGACCGTTTCGGCCGTGAAAGAGCCGGTCTGGTCTTCGGCTGGGTCTTCGCCGGCCATCAGCTCGGCGCCGCCACCGCCGCCTATGGCGCCGGCCTGTCGCGCACCGAGCTCAATACCTATCTGCCTGCCTTCTTCGTCGCCGGCGCTTTCTGCGTGCTCGCCGCAATCCTGGCGCTGACGATCAACCGGTCCAGTTCGACGGACAGGGCCCCGGCAATGGCGCACTGAAGCCAATCAAAAGCCCATGGCGTCAATTCGCCGCCATGGGCCAAAGCGCAACCCTGCGGAAACACTCGCAATAACTCATCCACCCGACTTGCGCGCGCGGGCGATCACATGTTAGACACCCGCCTCGTCAGGATCCGTTGCCCCATTGGCGGAATTGGTAGACGCGCTCGACTCAAAATCGAGTTTCGAAAGAAGTGCTGGTTCGACTCCGGCATGGGGCACCATCCGGCTTCCCGGCAAAATCAGTAGCCCGCTCCCCGGATAGAATTGCGCCACTATGCGATTTTAACGGACTCGCCCGCAGCTCCACCTCGAAAACTTATATGCTTTCCGCTATCTCGGTGGTTGATATCAGTCGTTTCCCTCCGGGCAACGTTCAAGCCGGCACGAGAGAATATGAGTCGCGGCCTTCTCGTCCTTGTCCTGCAGTTCTTCGTCTGTGTCGCCGTTTTCTCGATCGGCCTGTGGACCTTGCTGCGGCCAAGAAGCTTTCAGCAGTTCTTGAACGTCAATTTCGGTCTTCTTCCGGCAGCCGGAGCCGGAATCGCATTGACGCCGATCTTGATCAGGCTCTCCTCTTTCTTTTTCCTCTGGTACGGCTATCAACTCGGCGAGGCGTTCAGCGCCGAAATCCTTTGGCTCATTCGGCTTGTCGGCCAACTTGTCGGGCAATGACGACCGGGCGAAATCTCAGCGCCGAACACGACACTCTCACGAAAAATTTTGATTTTGTGCCACTTCTGCGAGCCACCGACCATTTACAGCCATAATCCTCCCCCCTAAAGGTGTGCAACGCAGCAAAAGGGGGCAGAATGCTTCGTAGACTTTACGACTGGACTATGTCGCTGGCCGGCCGCAAATCAGCGGAAATTTGGTTGGCCGTTATCGCCTTCGTTGAAAGCTCGATCTTCCTCGTGCCCGCCGACGTCTTGTTCCTGCCGATGTCGCTCGCAAAGCCCGAACGCGCCTGGCGCTACGCGCTGACGGCGACAGTTGCCTCGGTACTCGGCGGCATTGCGGGCTGGGCGCTCGGCTATTACGCCTTCGAGGCAATCGCCAAGCCGATACTGGTATTCTACGGCAAGCTCGACGCCTTCAATCAGATGAGTGCCGGCGTCACCTACGAAACCATCGTCTTGCTGCTGGTCACCTCGGGCCTGGCGCACCTGCCGCCGATCAAGGTGGTGACGATCCTCTCGGGCGTTGCCCATGTAAATCTCGGCCTGTTCATCATCTCGGCCATCGTCGCCCGCGGCGCCCGCTTCTTCGTGCTCGCATGGCTGCTGCGCCGCTATGGCGAGTCGATCCGGCATTTTATCGAGAAGCGCCTCAGCCAGATTGCAACGGCGGTGGCAGGTGTCCTTATTCTTCTCTATATCGCCTTCCATTATGTCCTGGCGCAGTGACCACGGAGCCCGCCGCATGTCCCAGACTCTAACCTCCTCTCGCGCCGGCCTAGGTTATTCCACGCTGCTTGCGATCGGTATGATTATCGTCATCGGTTCGGCGCTCGGCTTCCAGTATATCGGCGGCTATATTCCCTGTGCGCTCTGCCTTGATCAGCGCCAGCCCTATTATTACGGCATTCCGGTCGCAATCGTCGCGGCCCTGACGGCGGTCGCAGGCATGCCCTCTTGGATCACCCGCACGCTGCTGGCCATCGCCGGCATCATGATGGTGGTCGGCGGCGGCATTGGTGTCTACCACGCCGGCGTCGAATGGCATTTCTGGGCCGGTCCGACCACGTGCTCCACCACGGCCAGCAGCATGACGCAGAACGCCGGCGACCTGCTGAACGAACTGAACACCATCAAGGGTCCGTCCTGCACGGATGCTGCACTCCGTGTTCTCGGTATTTCGATGGCCGGGTGGAACGTGGTCGCCAGCGTGATTCTTGCGGCGATCGCATTTGTCGGCGTGAAGAAGGCTGGTTGAGGAATTCCCTTCGCCCCCACGGGGAGAGGGTGAAGCCCTACGGCTGCAGTTCCGTATCCCAGTAGAGATAGTCGAGCCAGCTATCGTGTAGATAGTTCGGCGGGAACAGGCGGCCGTTGTTGTGCAGGTCCTGCACCGTCGGCTGATACGGCTTCTGCGCCGGGAACATGCCCGCCTGCTTCGGCAACTTGCTGCCCTTGCGCAGATTGCATGGCGAGCAGGCTGCGACCACGTTTTCCCAGGTCGTCTCGCCGCCATGGGCGCGCGGGATGACGTGGTCGAAGGTCAGGTCGTCATGAGCGCCGCAATATTGACATTCGAACCGGTCGCGAAGGAAAACGTTGAACCGGGTAAAGGCTGGATTGCGGGAGGGCTGAACGTAAGTCTTGAGGCAGACGACACTCGGCAGCCGCATCGAGAAGCTGGGCGACGATACGGACTGATCGTATTCTGCGATGATATTCACACGGTCAAGGAAAACCGCCTTGATCGCGTCCTGCCAGGACCAGAGCGACAAGGGGTAATAACTCAGCGGCCGATAGTCAGCGTTCAGCACGAGCGCTGGCAAGGACTGCGGTGAGACTGCAATCGTCAAGGAACCCTCCTGATCGATTCGGCATCTGTATCTGTATATTAGGCCGGTTGTTACAGGATTGTGAAGTCCAATAAATTCAGTGCATAGCGGCGAATCTACGAGACCCGCAGATCAATCGATAGGCAGCGCGTCGCGCCGGGTTTTGACGGCGTAATAGGCCCAGAAGAGCCGGGCCGCGACCGAGCGCCAAGGCATCCAAACCGCCGCTTCCCTGGCCAAAGCCTTGGGCAAGGGCCTGACATCAAGCCCAAATGCCATGCCGAAGGCAGCCTGCAAGGCGACGTCGCCAACAGGAAACACATCTGCGTGACCGCCGCAGAACATCAGATAAACCTCCGCTGTCCACGGACCGATTCCCTTGATGGCGGTCAGCTCGGAAAGGGCCTTTTCCGGGCTCTCGGCGCTCAATGAGTGAAGATCGAGGCCGCCGTCGACGACGGCATCGGCAACGCGAGACAGGGTTTCCGCCTTGATTCGCGACAGGCCGAAAGCGCGCCAGGCATCCGGTTCCAGCCCGGCATACGCCTCGGCCGTCACCCGGCCGGTCCTCGCCGTCATCCGCCCCCAGATCGCATCGGCACTTGCCCGGGACACGACCTGCGACACGATGATATGCGCAAGCCCCTCGAAGCCCGGTTCGCGCAGGCGGAGCGGCACGGGGCCGGCCTCGGAGACAATCTGCCGCAGGCGCGGATCGAGCTCGACCAGCGCTGCCAGCCCTTCCTGGATATCGTCTTCACCGCGAATGATGTGCATGGCTTCTCGTAGTCCGGGATTAGAATTCGTGGCAGAAGAAAGCATGAACGCGATTCCCCGTCAAAAGCCGATATTCCGTTTCGCGCCGAGCCCGAATGGGCCGTTGCATCTCGGACATGCGCTGTCGGCGATCCTCAACCACGACATGGCGAAACAAGCCGGCGGCCGTTTCCTCCTGCGTATCGAAGACATAGATCAGGCCCGCTGCACACCCGAATTCGAAGCGGGCATTTTTGCCGATCTCGCCTGGCTAGGCCTCACCTGGGAAGAACCGGTGCGCCGGCAGTCCGACCATTTCCGCGCCTACCAAAGTGCTCTGCAGTCGCTCATCGAGCGCGACCTCGTCTATCCCGCCTTTCTGACGCGGGGCGAGGTGAAGGCGCGAGTCGCAACAGGCGAAACCAGCGACAGGCCTTGGCCGCGCGATCCGGACGGCACGCCGCTCTATCCGCCCGACGACCGCGCACGTAGCAACGAGGAGCGGAAGCGATTGCTGGTCGCAGGCCTCAAACATGCCTGGCGGCTCGACATGGACAAGGCCATCGCCGAAGCCGGAGGGCCTCTCCATTGGCGCGAAACCGGCGATGGCGAGACGGGCGATATCCTTGCCGATCCCGCCGCGTGGGGTGATGTCGTGCTGTCACGCTCCGATGCGCCGTCGAGCTATCATCTGTCCGTGGTCGTTGACGATGCGGCGCAGCGCATCACCCATGTCGTTCGCGGTCTGGACCTCTTTCACGCCACCTCGATCCACCGCCTGCTGCAGACCCTACTCGATCTGCCGCAGCCCCTCTATCACCATCACCGGCTGATTCTCGGCGAAGACGGGAAAAAGCTTTCGAAGAGCCTGGGCGACACCGGCATTGCCGAATGGCGCCGGCAGGGTTGGTCACCTGCGGAGCTTCGCCGCCGCATCGGCCTCTGATTGTTTGTCCGTTTCTTGTTTATCCGCCGCCGGGCCGCTTGCTGCCTTGCCAAAGAGCATGCGCCGCACCTTGAACTTCATCAGCGCCGCGTTGATCTCCGCGCCCAGGATGAAGATCACCGCGAGCATGTAGAGGAAGACGAGCACGATCATTACCGAGGCAAGGCCGGCATAGGTGGCCGTGTAATTGGCGAAGGTCGCGAGGTAATAGGCGAAGATCAACGCGCCGAGCGACCAGAAGAGCAGTGTCAGAAGCACGCCGGGGATGACGTCGAACAGCCGTCGCCGACCGGCTGCCAGCCACAGATGCAGGATCAGCAGTCCGGCAAGCAGCAGGAAGATCGTGCCGTAGATGCGCCAACTGAAGACGACCTCTAGAATATCGGCAAGTCGCGGCAGCCACTTCCGCGTATAATTCAGCACCAACGGCACGGCAACCAGCATGATGCTGAGAAGGGCAAAGATCAAAACCGCCATCAGCACATAACCGAGGCTCGCGAGGCGGTTGAAATACCAGGGTCGCGTTTCCGGCACGCGGTAGGCGCGGTTGAGTGAGATGCGCAGCGCCTCGACGCCGTTGGAAGCGAAATAGGCGGCGGCCAGCACAGAGACGGTCAACAGCCCGCCGCGCGGAATGGTCAGAACCTGCACCACCTGGTCCGCCAGCGGCTTGGCGATCGCTTCCGGCCAGGTATCGAAAATCAAGTGCACCGCCGTCGACGAAAACTGGCTGGCGCCAAGGAAGCTTGCGAGCGCCGTGCCGAAGATCAGAAACGGGAAGACAGCCAGCAGCGTCGAGAGCGCCACATGGCTTGCCATCGCGAAACCGTCGTCCTCGACGAAATGGAACACCGCGTCGTAGACGACCTTATAGAACGTACGAACGAATATCGGCATTCCATCTCCGCTTGAGCCCGGTTCTCGTCCGCCGGTTGTCGATTGTGTCGGGCCCATGAATATGGGAAACGACTCCCAGTTTGTACAGGAATCATTCCATGGCAGATCAACGCACAATCGTCGTAACAGGTTGCTCTTCCGGCATCGGTGCTTTCTGCGCTCGTGCATTGAAGACCGATGGCTGGCGCGTTTTCGCCACCGTGCGCAAGGAGGCGGACCGTACCTCCCTCGAAGCCGATGGGATCGAAACGCTGCTGATGGACTACACCCGGCCGGAAACGATCTCGGCCCTGGTCGCGGCCGTGCGCGAACGAACCGGCGACCGTATCGACGCCCTGTTCAACAACGGCGCCTATGGTCAACCGGGCGCGGTCGAGGATCTCTCCACAGATGTGCTCCGCGAACAATTCGAGACGAATTTCTTCGGCTGGCATGAGCTGACGCGGCAGGTGATCCCGCTGATGCGCAGGCAGGGCCAGGGCCGCATCGTCAATGTATCCTCCATTCTCGGCCTGATCCCCTATCGTTTCCGCGGCGCCTACACGGCTTCGAAATTCGCACTGGAAGGCCTGATGATCACGCTCAGGATGGAACTGCAGGACAGCGGCATCCATGTCAGCCTGATCGAACCCGGCGCGATCGCCACGCGTTTCACCGCCAATGCGCTCGCCAAGATCGAAGAACATATCGATCTCGAGCATTCGGCCCATGCTCTCGAATATCGGCGGCACCTGGCGCGGCTGAATGGCACAGGGCCGGTTAACAGGCACAAATTGGGACCCGAAGCGGTCTATGACGTGTTAAAATCCGCGCTGAACGCCAAAAGTCCGCGCCCGCATTATGTTGTGACCATGCCCGCAAAACAGGGCGTTCTTCTGAAAAGGCTGTTGCCGGCTAACCTTTTCTATCGTCTGATGCGCCGGTTGGATTGAAAGACGAAGGCCCGAAGCAATGTCTACCGTTACTTATATCGCCGCCATCATAGTCATGGGCCTGGTCGTGATCGTCCTCATCCGCGGCCTGTTCAACATGATGAAGGGCGACAACCCGAATCTGTCGAACCGCCTGATGCAGCTTCGCGTGCTGCTGCAGGCAATCGCTGTCGTTCTGATCATGCTGACACTGTGGCTGACCGGCGGCGGCCGCCCGACCTGATTGCAGGATCAAGATGGTCAAGCTCAACAAGATCTACACCAAGACCGGCGATGACGGCACGACCGGCCTCGTCTCCGGCCCGCGTCGGCTCAAGCACGATCTGCGGGTGGAAGCCTATGGCACCATCGACGAAACCAACTCCGCCATCGGCGTCGCGAGGCTGCATGCCACGGGCATGCCCGAACTCGACGCCATGCTGATGCACATCCAGAACGACCTTTTCGACCTCGGCGCCGATCTCTCGACGCCGGAAACGGATGAGCCACTCTCTTACGAACCGCTGCGCATCATCGACAGCCAGGTCGAGCGCATCGAACATGATATCGACAGGCTCAATGCCGATCTCGAACCATTGAAATCCTTCGTTCTGCCCGCCGGCAGTCCCGCCTCGGCACATCTCCATCTCGCCCGTACGATCGCACGACGCGCCGAGCGGCTGATGGTAGCCCTATCACGTAGCGAGGGAGAGCGGGTGAGCCCGGCGGCACTGAAATACGTCAATCGTCTCTCGGATTTTCTGTTTGTCGCCGCGCGCCATGCCAATGATCGGGGGCGCGCCGATGTGCTGTGGGTTCCGGGGAAGAATCGATAGGTGAGTCAAACTATCTCTAGTGGCAGCCGATCATATTGACGTTAACGTAAACGTTATTTACACCCCTAAAGCAATTTGCCTGTCTGCGGCATGGAAGCGTTGTAATTGGGAAAAAAACGCGTATCCATGTCGCCATTCGACAAACGGAGCGGCGCTGAACAGGCCATGTTCTTTGGGCGCAGTGTTGAAGGAAGGATTCCATGAAGATTCTCGTCCCCGTGAAGCGGGTTGTTGATTACAACGTCAAGATACGCGTGAAGCCGGATGGTTCGGGCGTTGAGCTTGCGAATGTGAAGATGTCGATGAACCCGTTCGACGAGATTTCGGTTGAGGAAGCGCTTCGCCTGAAAGAGGCGGGCAAAGCCGAGGAAGTGGTGGTGGTCTCGATCGGCCCTGCCAAGGCGGAAGAGACTTTGCGCACCGCACTCGCCATGGGCGCCGACCGCGCAATCCTCGTCGAGACTGACGACCAGGTCGAACCGCTGGCCGTGGCGAAGATCCTCAAGGGTGTCGCTGATGCCGAACAGCCGGGTCTGATCATCGTCGGCAAACAGGCAATCGACGACGACAGCAATCAGACCGGTCAGATGCTGGCTGCCCTTCTCGGCTCGGCGCAGGCCACCTTCGCCTCGAAAATCGAGATCGGCGACGGCAAGGCAACCGTGACCCGCGAAGTCGACGGCGGCCTGCAGACGATCGAGATCAAGCTTCCGGCTGTTGTCACCACCGACCTTCGCCTCAACGAGCCGCGTTATGCTTCGCTGCCGAACATCATGAAGGCGAAAAAGAAGCCGCTCGACAAGAAGGCTCCGGCCGATTTCGGCGTCTCGACGACACCGCGCCTGAAAGTGCTGAACACGGAAGAGCCAGGCGGCCGCAAGGCGGGCGTCAAGGTCAAGTCGGTCGCCGAGCTTGTCGAAAAGCTCAAGACCGAAGCCGGCGTGCTCTAGGGACAGGAAAGGGAGACAATCATCATGGCCATTCTTCTTCTGGCTGACCACGACAGCAACCACCTTTCCGACCAGACCGCCAAGACGTTGACGGCGGCCACGCAGATCGGCGGCGAGGTGCATGTTCTCGTTGCCGGCGCCGGCGCCAAGGCTGCAGCCGAGCAGGCCGCGAAACTCTCCGGCGTCTCCAAGGTGCTGGTTGCCGAGGATGCGAGCCTTGCCAACAACCTCGCCGAACCGCTTGCCGATCTGATCGTTTCGTTGGCCGGCGGCTACGACACCATCCTCACAGCCGCCACCTCGGTCGGTAAAAACGTCATGCCGCGCGTCGCAGCTTTGCTCGATGTTGCCCAGGTCTCGGAAATCATCGAGGTTGTCTCGCCGGACACCTTCAAGCGCCCGATCTATGCCGGCAACGCCATCCAGACGGTGCAGGCAACCGACGCCAAGAAGGTGGTCACCGTGCGCACCGCCTCCTTCGCCTCGGCTTCAGAAGGCGGCTCGGCTGCCGTCGAGGCGATCCCGGCGGTGGCCAACCCAGGTCTTTCGACCTTCGTCAGGGACGCGCTGTCGGCCTCCGACCGTCCGGAATTGACCTCGGCGAAGATCATCATCTCCGGCGGCCGCGCGCTCGGTTCGGCGGAAAAATTCCGCGAGGTCATCCTGCCGGTGGCCGACAAGCTCGGCGCCGCCGTTGGCGCCTCACGCGCTGCCGTCGATGCCGGTTACGCGCCGAACGACTGGCAGGTGGGACAGACCGGCAAGGTCGTCGCCCCGCAACTCTACATCGCCTGCGGCATCTCCGGCGCCATCCAGCACCTCGCCGGCATGAAGGATAGCAAGGTCATCGTCGCGATCAACAAGGACGAAGAGGCTCCGATCTTCCAAATCGCCGACTACGGCCTCGTCGCCGACCTCTTCGAGGCGCTCCCAGAACTCGAAAAGGCGCTGTGATCGCGCTGTTTGATCTCTTTCGCAGTTGCGAAAGACTGGAAAATTGTCCTTTATGGGGCTATCAATCTTGCCGGGCTAGAAATAGTCCGGCAAATTTATGACGAAAAGCATGGCGCGCCACCAAGAGCGCGCCGCCGGGGAGTTGGCAATGAGTTCGCTGAAGACGATCGGTATTATCGGCGCGGGCCAGATGGGCTGCGGTATTGCCCATGTGTCCGCCGTGGCCGGTTACAAGGTTCACATTTACGATCTATCTCAGGATCGTATCGAGAGCGGCCTCGCCACCATCAATGGCAACCTTGCTCGCCATGTCTCTTCCGGCAAGATGAGCGACGAGGATCGCAAAGCGGCGCTGTCACGCATCACCGGTTCCTCCGATCTCAACGATCTCGCCCAGGTCGATCTTGCCATCGAGGCCGCGACCGAGGACGAAAGCGTCAAGCGCAAGATCTACGCCCAGGTCTGTCCTATCCTGAAGCCCGAGGCGATGCTCGCCACCAACACCTCATCGCTGTCGATCACGCGGCTCGCGTCCGCGACCGACCGGCCGGAGCGCTTCATGGGCATTCACTTCATGAACCCGGTGCCGGTGATGAAGCTGGTCGAACTGGTGCGCGGCATCGCCACCGAGGAGTCGACCTTCTCCGCCGCCAAGGAATACGTCACCTCGCTGGAAAAGACGATCACGGTGGCCGAAGACTTTCCGGCCTTCATCGTCAACCGCATCCTGCTGCCGATGATCAATGAGGCTATCTACACGCTCTATGAAGGCGTCGGAACAGTCGATGCCATCGACACCGCCATGCGGCTCGGCGCCAACCATCCGATGGGACCGCTGCAGCTTGCCGACTTCATCGGCCTCGATACGTGCCTGTCGATCATGCAAGTGCTGCATGACGGCCTGGCAGATTCGAAATACCGCCCCTGCCCGCTGCTGGTGAAATATGTCGAAGCCGGCTGGCTCGGTCGCAAATCCGGCCGCGGCTTCTATGACTATCGCGGCGAGACGCCTGTTCCGACACGGTGATCAGACGCCGGTTTTGGCGTCGACGGCAGCCTTGATCAGCTTTTTCGCGTCGTCGCTGTCCCATGCGGCCGGGCCATTCATGGCCGAGACGAGGCAACCCTTGTCGTCGATCAGCAGCGTCACTGGCAGTCCGAAGGCGAGGCCCTGTTTCTTCAGGGCGTTGAAGACACCCATCGTGCTGTCACGATAGTAGCCGAGCTTGTCGATGCCGTAATCCGTGCGGAAAGCCTTCGGCTTTTCATCGTCGCCGGTGTCGATGTTGACGGCAACGACCTCGAACTTGTCGTTGCCCATGCTTTTCTCCAGCGCGTTCAGCGCCGGCATTTCCTCGCGGCAGGGCACACACCACGTTGCCCAGACATTCAGCAGCACGGTCTTGCCGGAAAAATTGCCGATTGATAGCGACTGGCCGTCCGGCCCCTTGAAGGCAACGTTCTGTAGCGAGATCGGCGTCTGCGGCGCAGCCATTGCCGCGACCTGACCCGTGGTAAAGGGCGTCAGAGCCGCAGCGCGATCCTTCGCCGTCTCGCACTGTCCAGACGATGCCAATTCACCGATGCCATTGCCATACCCCGCCTCCTTCACGTATACCGCTGCCGCACCGGCGACGACCCCGGCGACGGCGGCAAGCAGAACAAGTTTCACGGACGGCAGACCGAACGGCTTCTTTGCTGTCATTTCATTCTCCAGGTAGGCATCTCATGGCTGACGGCACGGACACCAAATCCTCCAACCAGATGTGGGGCGGACGTTTCGCCTCCGGCCCCGCGGCAATCATGGAGGAGATAAATGCATCGATCGGTTTCGACAAGAAGCTGTTTGCACAGGATATCCGCGGCTCCATCGCCCATGCCACCATGCTCGCCCATCAAGGCATCATTTCAACCGAGGATAAAGACAAGATCGTTCACGGGCTGAACACGATCCTGTCAGAGATCGAAGCCGGCAATTTTGAATTTTCCCGTCGCCTCGAAGACATCCACATGAACGTCGAAGCGCGGCTCGCAGCCCTGATCGGCCCTGCCGCCGGCAGGCTGCACACGGCCCGTTCGCGCAACGACCAGGTGGCGCTGGATTTCCGCCTTTGGGTCAAGGAAGAGCTGCAGAAATGCGAGCAGGCGCTGACCGGCTTGATCGCCGCCTTCCTCGACCGCGCCGAAGAGCACGCCGAAACCGTCATGCCCGGCTTCACCCACCTGCAGACGGCACAGCCCGTCACCTTCGGCCATCATTGCATGGCCTATGTCGAAATGTTCGGCCGCGACCGTTCGCGTGTGCGCCACGCCATCGAACACATGGACGAATCGCCGATCGGTGCTGCCGCGCTTGCCGGCACCGGCTTCCCGATCGACCGTCACATGACGGCCAAGGCGCTCGGCTTCCGCGAGCCCACCCGCAATTCGATCGACACCGTCTCCGACCGCGATTTCGCCATCGAGTTTCTCTCTATCGCCGCCATCGCCGGCATGCACCTGTCGCGGCTTGCGGAAGAGATCGTCATCTGGTCGACGCCGCAGTTCGGCTTCGTGCGCCTCTCCGACGCCTTCTCGACTGGCTCCTCGATCATGCCGCAGAAGAAGAACCCGGATGCGGCCGAGCTGGTGCGCGCCAAGACAGGCCGCATCAACGGCTCGCTGGTGGCACTTCTGACCATCATGAAGGGCCTGCCGCTCGCCTATTCCAAGGACATGCAGGAAGACAAGGAACAGGTCTTCGACGCTGCCGAGAGCCTGGAACTGGCGATTGCCGCCATGACCGGCATGGTGCGCGACATGACGATCAATACTGCTCGCATGAAGGCCGCCGCCGGCTCCGGTTATTCGACAGCGACCGACCTTGCCGATTGGTTGGTGCGCGAAGCGGGCCTTCCCTTCCGCGACGCCCATCACGTCACCGGCCGCGCCGTCGCGCTTGCTGAGAGCAAATCCTGCGATCTCGCCGAACTGTCGCTCGATGAGCTGCAGGCGATTCATCCTGCGATCACCGCCAAGATTTTCGACGTTCTGACCGTCGAAGCTTCGGTCGCCAGCCGCAAGAGCTACGGCGGTACGGCGCCTTCGGAAGTGCGCAAGCAGATCGCCTTCTGGCGCGCCCGCAACTGAGCAAATCGCCGAAAACCACAACCTAACAATCAGGGTGCACAAGGCGCGGAAACTTCGCTATGAAGGACTGCTTCCGCGTTTGCCGCCCAAGAGGATTTCGATGCAGATCAACATGCCGCACATCATCCGCCTGACCGTCATGCTTTCGGTCATCGGCCTTGCCGTCGTCGGATGTGGCCGCAAAGGCGATCTTGATCCGCCGAGTGCAGCAGCGACCAAAGGCGGCGACGTCTCGAAGCCGACCAAGCAGCCGGGCACCGAAGACAAGAAGTTCTTCCTCGATCCACTTCTTTAAGGCCTCGACCGTGAACCACTTTCAGTACCGCGACGGCATTCTCTACGCCGAGAATGTTCCCGTTCCCGAGATCGCCAAGGCTGTCGGCACGCCATTTTACGTTTATTCGACAGCAACGCTCGAGCGCCACTACCGCGTCTTCTCCGAAGCCTTCGGCGATGTCGACGCTATGGTCTGCTATGCGATGAAGGCCAATTCCAATCAGGCGGTGCTGAAGACGCTCGGCCGGCTCGGCGCCGGTGTCGATGTCGTTTCCGTCGGCGAACTGCATCGCGCCCTGGCTGCCGGTATTCCGGCAAGCCGTATCATGTTCTCCGGTGTCGGCAAGACAGCGCAGGAAATGGATGCCGCACTCGAAGCCGGCATCTACTGTTTCAACGTCGAATCCGAGCCGGAATTGGAAGTGTTGAACCAGCGCGCCCTCCGCGCCGGCAAGATCGCTCCGGTCTCTTTCCGCATCAATCCCGACGTCGATGCCCGCACGCATGCGAAGATTTCGACCGGCAAGAAGGAAAACAAGTTCGGCATCTCGTGGGAGCGCGCCCGCGCCGTCTATGGCCGTGCCGCCAGTCTGCCGGGCATCAAGGTCACCGGCATCGACATGCATATCGGCAGCCAGATCACGGAGCTGCAGCCCTTCGAAGACGCCTTCAAGTTGCTGCGCGACCTCGTCGAGACGCTACGCGGCGACGGCCATGACATTCATCATGTCGATATCGGTGGCGGCCTCGGCATTCCCTACCGCGACGACAACAATCCGCCGCCGCTGCCGGACGCCTATGCCCATATCGTCAAGAACCAGTTGCGCGGTCTGAATTGCAAGATCGTCACCGAGCCAGGACGCCTGATTGTCGGCAATGCCGGCATCCTCGTGACCGAAGTAATTTATGTGAAAGACGGAGGCCATAAGACCTTCGTCGTTGTCGACGCCGCCATGAACGACCTGATCCGCCCGACGCTTTACGAGGCCTATCACGAAATTCGCGCCGTCGAGATCACCGCTGCCAATGCCCCGCGCATCAAGGCCGACGTCGTCGGCCCGGTCTGCGAGACCGGCGATTACTTGGCTCTCGACCGTGAAATGGCGATGCCGAAGCCCGGCGATCTCCTGGCTATCAGCTCCGGCGGCGCTTACGGTGCGGTACAGGCCGGCACTTATAATAGCCGGCTTCTGGTGCCTGAAGTGCTGGTGAAGGGCAGCGATTTCCACGTCATTCGCCCGCGCAAGACCTATGAAGAGCTGATCGGCCTCGATTCGATTCCGGCTTGGCTCAGCGCATAATTTCGAAAATCGGACTGATTTTCGGATAGACTTTATCGGTCACGCCCAATCGAAGAGCTTGATCACGTTTCGGCGAAATCCGATGAAAAAGTGGCCTTTGCTGCCGCCTGCCCTCGTCTTCGCCACAAAGAATGTTATCCTCTTATGAAAGGCGTCTCGCCGTGCGCCGTGATTGCGGGCGTATGGGACGCCCTATCATTTCCAACGGGCAGATAGCCATCAACGTCAGATCGGGGAGAAAACCGGACCGATGACCAGCCCCAGCAACCCAAAGAAGGGCGCTTTCGCCACCCGTCCGGCGCTGGCGCGACTGGTTGCGATCAAGCGCCTCTTTGCGCGGCTGGTATTGATCTCGGAACAGATCCTGCCCCTCTTGCTGCTGCCGCTTTCGATCCTGGCACTTTTCCTTTCGGCAGCCTGGTTTGGCATTTTCCGCATCGCGCCGGATGCACTGCGCCTTGTCCTGCTTGGCGTTTTCGCTATTGCCTTCGCCGTCTCCATCTTCCCTTTCCGCCGCCTGCGCTGGCCAACGGTCGGGCAAGCCGACCGGATGCTGGAGGAGCGCAACGGCCTCGCCCACCAGCCGGTCACGGTGCAGGAAGACGAGCCGGCTTTCGACACGCCGTTTGCCCGGGCGCTGTGGCGGGAGCACCAAACCCGCATGGCGGCGCGGATCGCGGCCCTGGACGCCGGCCTGCCGCGCCCTGACATCGCCCGTTACGATCGCTTCGCGCTCCGCACCATTCCAGCGCTGCTTCTGGTGACGGCTTTCAGCTTCTCCATGTCCAACAGCGGCGGCTCACTGACCGATGCCTTTACCGCTCCGGCCGTGACATCGAGCAATCCGGACCTGCGTGTCGACGCCTGGGTGACGCCTCCCTATTACACCGGCGAAGCGCCGGTCTACCTGACCGGCAGTGCTGCAAACACGGGCGACAGCGTCAACGTACCGCAATTTTCCGAGCTAACCGTGCGCGTCACCGGCGCCTCGACGGATGAAAAAGTACTGTTCCAGGCCGCCGGCAGCGACACGGGCGCCGAGATTCCCGAACAGGTGGCGGATGCCGGCAAGCAGCCGCCGGCAAACGGCAATGCCGCCACGCCTCCGGCCGTGCAGCTGGTCTCGGATACCGGCGCCGCTCCAGCTGGCGCCGACGCGATGATCGCCCGCACCCATGTGCTGAAGCTCGAAAAGGGCGGCAAACTGACCGTCAACGGCAAGACCTGGTCTTTCAAAGTGGTCGCCGACAAGCCACCGGAAATAGCTTTTGACGGCATTCCGCACGCAAACCCCAACGGCGCGCTCGAAATCGGCTTCAAAGTCAAGGACGACTACGGCATCGAGGAAGCCCACGCCGAAATCGTACCTGTCGATGCCGATCCCAAGGCGACGCCGCTTTACGGTCTGCCGGATTTCAAGCTGGAGATTTCGCGCCGCGACCGCCGCAACGGCAAAGGGCTGGCAAGCCATGACCTGACGCAGGACCCGCTTGCGGGCAAGCAGGTGCGCGTTACCCTCGTCGCGCGCGACGGCGCTGGCCAGACCGGCCGCAGCGCGCCCTATGAGATGACCCTGCCCTCGCGCAATTTCAGCGAGCCACTTGCAGCGGCCGTCGCCGAAGAACGTCAGGTTTTTGCGCTGGACACCCGCAAGATGCCGGAGGCGATCGAACTCAATCAATCGCTGACGATCCGGCCGGATGAAACGATCCCGGATCTCGGCAACTACCTGCTGCTCGAATCGGCGCTGACGCGCATGAAGCTCGCCAGCGGCGATGCCGCGCTGAAGGATACCGCCGACTACCTCTGGCAGATCGCGCTCGCCATGGAAGACGCGCAACTGACCGATGCGGAGAAGGCCCTGCGCGACGCGCAGCAGAAGCTCTCCGACGCCCTGCAGCGCAATGCGCCCGACGCCGAAATCAAGAAGCTGATGGACGAGCTGCGCAAGGCGATGAACGACTATATGAAAGAGCTCGCCGAGCGCATGAAGAACATGCCGGCGCAGCCGAATCAGAAGTCGGCCAATATTCTGCGCCAGCAGGATCTGCAGCGGATGATGGACCAGATCGAGAATCTGGCTCGCTCCGGCAACCGTCAGGCAGCGCAACAGATGCTGTCCGAGCTGCAGCAGATGATGAACAGCCTTCAGGCCGGAAGGCCGCAGCGCGGCCAGAACCAGCAGCAGGGTGAAGCAAACGACAAGATGCGCCAGCAAATGGACAAGCTCGGTCGCATCCTGCGCGACCAGCAGAAGCTGATGGAGCAGACTTTCAAGCTAGACCAGGCCATGCGCGACCGCATGCAGCGCGGCGATCCCAATGAGGACGGTGACGACGCACTGAACCAGCCGATGCCGGATCTGAACGATCCGTCGCAACCCGACATGGGGCAGCAGGATCAAGGCCAACAGAATCAGCAACAAGGTCAGAACCAGCAGGGCCAAAATCAGCAAGGTCAGCAACAGGGTCAGAAGCAGCAGGGTGACAATCAGACGGACAACATGACCGCCGATCAACTGCGCGATGCGCTGAAGCAATTGCGCAAGCAGCAGGATGAACTCGGCAAGCAGCTCGGCGAACTACAAAAAGACCTGGGCTCCATGGGCATGAAGCCGAACCAGAATTACGGCAAGGCCCAACAGGAAATGAAGGGCGCCTCCGGAAATCTCGGCCAGGGCAACGGCGAAGCCGCCGTGCAGGATCAGGGCCAAGCACTGGACGCCTTGCGCAAGGGCACGCGCGATATGATGAACCAGCTTATGGCGCAGATGCAACAGCAGCAGGGGCAAGGCCAGGGCCAGCAGCAGGGGCAAGTAGGCCAGGGTAACCAGAACGGCCGCGATCCGCTGGGACGCCAACGCAACGACGGCAATTTCTTTGATGATACAAACGAGAATAAAGTGCCGAGTATTATCACTGCGCAGCGGGCTCGCGAAATCCTCGATGCCATCCGCGAGCGGCTGAGCAACAATCCGTCCCTGTCCGAGGAACGACGCTATTTGGAGCGTCTGCTCGATATGGGGCAGTAGGTTGCTCTTCCACCTTCGCCCCGGCGGGGAGAAGGTATTCTCAGCATAGACCGGTCAAGCAGCCAGCGCGCGCGCAACCGCCTTGCGGATGTCCGGTAACGCGAATGGCTTGGCGACGACATCAACGATCTTTTCCATGAGGTCGTCGGCGCGTTCGCGCTGCTCGGCGTAGCCGGTCATCAACAGGATCTTCATGCCGGGGCAGGTGGATGCCGCCTGATGTGCGAGTTCGATGCCGTCCATCACAGGCATGCGGATATCGGAGAGCAGCAGGTCAAAGCCGCCCTGCTTCAGCTTTTCCAGACCCTCGGCGCCATCGGCCGCCTCTTCGGTCTCGTGGCCGTCCAAGCGCAGGGCGCGGGCGACAAAGATGCGAAGAGAGTCCTCGTCTTCCGTGATCAGAATTTTTGCCATGGTCTATGCTCCGTGGTCCGTCATGTTCCGCGAACGAAATCACCAGAATTCCGTTTGCGATCGGTAAACGACGGCAGTGCGATCCGGCTCCGTGGTTAATGAGTCGTCATCGCTGGAGCGAATTGGGACAGCCTGGCAGAGCGTCGGATTGTCCCAAAACGGGTTGCCACTTCTGACCCCGATACCTCAAGCGTCCCCGGTTACCACACCGACAAAGGGCAGCTCGCGGAAGGCATAGGCGACATCCATGCCGTAACCGACGACGAAATAGTCGGGGCACTCGAAGCCGACATAATCGGCCTCCAGCTCTTCCTGGCGCTTGACGCTCTTGTCGAGAAGCACCGCGAGTGTGACGTGGCGGGCGCCGCGCTCGTAAAGCAATTCCTTGGCGAATCGCAGCGTGCGGCCGGATTCCAGAATGTCGTCGATCAGCAGTACGTCACGATCCCGTACATCGCTGTCGATGTCCTTGACGATGCGTACGCCCTGGGAGACCGTGCCCGCGCCGTAGCTCGACAAGGTGATGAACTCGACTTCCGGCGCCAGTCCCGTCTCATGCAGCGCGCGTAGCAGATCGGCGGCGAAGATGAACGAGCCCTTGAGAATAGCGATGACGAGGAGATCCTTCGTCGGCCCGCTGGCGATCTCCATCGCCATGGAGCGATTGCGCTCCGCGATCTGCTCGGCGGTGAAAAGCGGCTCGATATTCTTCCCGCGTACGACAGGCATTGATTGGCATGCTCCATGGCTGTTGCGGCACTTGTCCGCTGATCAAGCTTTAGCCCGTAGCACAATCATCAAGGTCGACACACCCCCTAGGGCATGAAGGAAAGGCGAACATCCGGCATTTTTCCACCGGGATGCTGCAATCGCGTCGAAAATCCGCGGCTCTCATGCGGTCCGATGCGGTTCACCGGCGGATTCACCACAACACTCGTCAGCAATTGAGTACCGGAGAAGATATCCGCGCGGACGGGCGGCACGGAGAGCGTGGCCCCGGTCTCGTTCTCGATGATGCCGTTGACAGTGAGCACCCGCATGCCGTTCTCGTCGTGCGGTGTGAGCGTCACGTGCGAGAACTGTAGCGGCTCCGACGTCGCCTGTGCCGGGGTACCGGACAGCCCTGAAAAACCGCCGGCAAGGCCGAAGACCAGGACGGCGAGAGCAACGATGAGTGCCACGAAGCTGCGGCGCGAGGCCTGCTGCAGCCAGCGTTCGGCAACGCGCAGGCCCGTGAGCGCATGAAGGAGAGCGCCTTTGGGAGCCGGCCGCGACTGCTGTCCGGCGCGAGAAAGCCTGTCGCCGGTGTTGCTGGTCGAGGCGCTCTTGGTGCGGCCGGGGATGACCGTCACGAACTCGGCATCGACAACATCCGGCTTCGGACCGAAGCGGCGCGATAGTCCCGAACCCAGTCCGCGTTCGGGCGGCAGCAGGTCATAGATCAATCCCGCCTGTTGTTGGCGGTGGCGAAAAGCGCCCATGACGACCTCCCTTTCCGGTGATCCACATGGTTTCCAGCCCACCTGAATTCTGGGCATTGAAACGAATCCTGCCCAGTCGTAAATTTTAATGGTTAATGCTTCGCAAAGATCGCCATGAATCGGGCGCCTTTCCAGCAAAATTTACCGTCTGTTAACGCCGTTGGTTAACAAGTCACCTGATTGAACACTGCGGAAGAGTGGACTGCCCGTTGATTCATTTTGAGAACGTCGGTTTGCGCTATGGTATGGGCCCGGAGATCCTCCGCGACCTGACCTTCGACATTCCGAAAAAATCGTTCCAGTTCCTGACGGGCCCCTCGGGCGCCGGCAAGACGACGTTGCTTCGGCTGCTCTTCATGTCCCTGCAGCCGACCCGTGGACTGATCCGCATGTTCGACCGCGAGATTTCTTCCATCCCGCGCAGCGAGCTGCCGCTCCTGCGCCGCCGCGTCGGCATCGTCTTCCAGGACTTTCGCCTGCTCGATCATCTAACGACCTATGAGAATGTCGCGCTCCCCTTGCGCGTGCGCGGCAAGGACGAAAACACCTATCGCACCGACGTTCTGGAACTGTTGAAGTGGGTCGGTCTCGGCGAACGCATCAACGTGTTGCCGCCGGTGCTGTCGGGCGGCGAGAAGCAGCGCGCCGCCATTGCCCGCGCGCTGATCGATCGCCCGGAGATCCTGCTAGCCGACGAGCCGACCGGCAATGTCGATCCACCCATGGCGCGACGACTGCTCAACCTGTTCCTTGAACTTAATCGCCTGGGCACGGCTGTCGTGATCGCCACGCACGACCTCACCCTCATGGATCAGATCGAGGCGCGGCGCATGATTTTATCGGGAGGGCATCTCGATATCTATGACTAAGCCCGCCCCCCGCAAGAGAGCCCCGAACGCGAGGGCAACCAACAACACGGAAAGGCCCGTCGCGCCGCCGCCGGAGAAGAGACGGCCGGAAATGCGCGTGCGCCCGACCGGCCCCATCGTGCCCTCCTCCAATATCCAAGGCAATGCGCTGATCGTCGTCATCGCCATCATGGCTTTCCTGGCCTGCCTGACGCTCGGCGCCGTCAGCATGGTGCGTTCGACAGCGGCAAGCTGGGAAAGCCAGATTTCCCGCGAGATCACCATCCAGATCAAGCCGGACGACAATCTCGACATGGACAAGGCGCTTGCCAGCGCCCGCGACATCGCGCTCAGTTTCGTCGGCACCAAAAGCGGCCAGATCGTCGACGAGGCGGCGACGGCTCGCCTGCTCGAACCCTGGCTCGGCGCCGGCCTCGACCTCAAGGAGCTGCCCGTTCCGCGCCTGGTGATCGTCACCATCGACGAAACGCATCCCCCCGATTTCGACGCGATGCGCAACCTCCTCAAGGATCAGATTCCGCAGGCAAGTCTGGATGACCACCGCACCTGGGTCGATCGGCTCGTCTCGATGGCGCATACCACCGTTCTCATCGGCACCGGCGTCCTGCTGCTGGTCTTTACCGCCATGGTGCTGACAGTGGTTTTCGCGACGCGCGGCGCGCTATCTGGCAACCGCCACATCGTCGAAGTGCTGCACTTCGTCGGCGCCGAGAGCACTTTCGTCGCCACGGAATTCCAGAAGCATTTCTTGAAGATCAGCCTGAAGGGCTCGGCCGCCGGCAGTGCGCTCGCTGCCCTGTTCTTCGCCAGCGCCGGCTTTCTGCAAAGCCGCACGATCGCAACGCCGCAGACCGATCAGGCGACGGCTCTGTTCGGCACATTCTCGGTCGGCGCGCTCGGCTATCTCGGCATTCTCGCCACCATGATCATCATCGCCCTGCTCACCACGATCACGGCGCGTTTCACCGTCATGCGCACCATCTACGAGATCGATTTGATCCGCTCCGACCCGGGGAGGACCGAAAGTGTGCAGAACTGACGCTACGGCAACGATTTTTTACGATCTGATGGCCCGTTCCTTGCCGCAATTTGCGGATAATAACGAATCATGAGCATGGACCTGACGACTCGCAAAACCGTGAGTTCGCAGACACTGAGGGAGCGATCCCGCAGCGACAGGCCTGTGCGGCGCAGTCTTTTCCGTCGTTTCCTGCGGTGGGGCGGCTTCGGCTTTATCATCCTCGTCGCCATCGTCTTCGGCGGCTTCCTGCATTTCGCCGATTCGATCACAACGCTGAGGCCGCCACCGGAACCGAAGGCGGATGCCATCATCGTGCTGACCGGCGGCTATCAGCGCATCGACCAGGCCGTGGAACTGCTGCGCACGGGCGCCGGCAACCGGTTGTTGATCTCGGGCGCGCACCCGACCACCACGCCGTCACAAATCCGCAAGCTGACCCAAAGCCCCGTCAGCCTCTTCAATTGCTGCGTCGATATCGGGTATGACGCAATCGACACCATCGGCAACGCCCGTGAGGCGGCGAAATGGATCCACGCCAAGGGCTACAAGAGCATATTGGTGGTGACCAACAACTATCACATGCCACGCAGCCTGGCTGAGCTGAAATATGTCGATCCGGCCACGGATTTCATTCCCTATCCGGTGGTCAATTCCGATCTCAAGACCAAGAACTGGTTCACCGATCCCAATGCGCTGCGCACCATGGTCTCCGAGTATGCCAAGGTTCTTCTCGCCGGCGCCCGCAATCTCACGGGCCTGGGACGCCCGCTCGGCCTGCGCTCTCGCGAGCCGGGCGATGATCCGGGTTGAGATATCAGACGGCACGCGGACCGACTTTTTATTGACAGCGTAATCGTGTAGGCAAAGCTTCGGATGCCGGCGCAATCCGGCGTGTTGGGAAAGCCTTGATGATTACCTTGCGTTCGATCCTGTTCAATACGACCTTTTATGCCAACCTGATCATTCGCATGATCGTGCTCTCACCGATCTATTTCCTGATGCCGCGCAAAGCCGGCTATGCGATCCCCAAGGCCTGGGCGAAATCCAGCGTCTGGCTGATGAAGAAGATCGTCGGCACCACTTTCGAAATCGAGGGCCTGGAGAATATTCCCGCCGGCAGCTACATCTTTGCCCCGAAGCATCAATCCTTCTGGGATACCTTTGCGCTGCTGCCCTATCTCGACGATCCGGTCTATATCCTCAAGCGGGAGCTGATGTGGATCCCACTGTTCGGCTGGTATGCGAAGAAACAGCGCATGATCCCGGTCGACCGCAGCGCTCGCGGCAAGGTCATGTTTGACGTGCTGAAGCGCACGCGGGAAGAGCTTTCCACCGGCCGCCAGTTGATCATCTATCCCGAGGGTACCCGCCGTCCGCCGGGCGCCGAACCGGTCTACAAATACGGCATCGCCCGTATGTATCGCGATCTGAACATTCCCGTCGTTGCAGTAGCCATGCATCCCGGGCTATTCTGGCCGCGCCGCACCTTCCGTAAATATCCCGGCCATTTCAAAGTGCGCATCCTGCCGCCGATCCCGCCGGGCATGGATCCGGATGCCTTCTTCGCGCGATTGATGGAGGAAACGGAAAAGGCAAGCGACGAATTGCTGGTCGAAACCATCGCCAACAATCCGCATCTGCCTGTCCCGCCTACGGCGGCCCAGCGCTTGGCGGAGATCGCGAAGGCGAAGGTGGCGGCCGCGGTTTAAGACGCTTCCCGCATCCGCTCGATCTCGCCCGCCACCTGCTCAAGCCATTGATCGCGAATGCCCATCTCGCGCAAATGCGCCAGCGTGTTGAACACATAGGCATCGTTCGGTCCTGATTGGCCGACGGAGGATTCGACGATATGCGCAGCCTCCATGGCGTCGAGCGCTCCGGCATATTGCTGGTGGCTGCGGTCGACAATATAGGCAACAGCGATCACCCGTCGGCCATCCGCGAGGCGAATCGGCAGCGTCTTTTCCAGATAGACGTTGGTGACCAGCTCTCGCTCGCGCAGATAGGCCAGCACCTCGTCCCGCTCGTCGGCGGATATGCTGAATGCCATGCCGCGGCAGGAGCCGCCGCGATCGAGGCCAAGCACCAAGCCGGGGCTTGCCTCCGTGCCGCGGTGAACCCAGGAATGGACGCAAAGTGAGCGGCGATAGCCGAAAATCAGCGCCTCTGCTTTTTCGACATAGCTAAACCCCGGATTCCACATAAGCGATCCGTAGCCAAACACCCAAAATTCGTCCATATCCAACGCCAAATCATTGTGAACACATCGGTTCAACCATTGGAGAACAACATGGCAGCGTCAAGCCAGAGCTTGGGGTCCGGCAGAGGCAAACGCATGTGGCTCATCGGGCTGGGCCTGATCGTGATCCTCGCCGGGCTTTACACCGGCGGTTGGTTTTATGCGACAACGACGGTGAAGGCGACCGTGCTGAAGGCGCTCGGCCAGCAGAACGCCGCCGGTATCTCGGGCGAATGCACAGACATGGCCTTCAGCGGCTTTCCCTTCTCCATTGGCCTCTCCTGCGCCAAGGTGACGGTCGACGACCATGTGAAGGGCGTTTCCGCCTCTTTTGACAATCTCAATGCCTCAGCGCCTGTCTATCAGCCGAACCATATCGGATGGAACCTGAAGTCGCCGGCGGAATTTCGCACCGCCCAGGGCCTGACGGTGTCGGCCGAATGGACCGACCTACAATCGAACCTCGTCGCCAAGGGCCGCGGCATCGCGCAGAGTGAGACCGTCATCAATGGGCTGAAGGCCAGCATCCTCTCCTCCTTCACCGGCCAGAGCGCCGATGTGACCGCCGCTCGCACCGAGATGCGCGCGCGCCAGAACGGCGACGATCTGGAGCTTGCGATCGGCATCGAAAATGCCAATGCAGTAATCAAGGATTTTCCGCAGACGCTGCCGACGGCATCGACAAGTGCCGATATCACCTTGACCGGCAAGGCCGGCTTGCTCGGCGGGAGTGACGGACACGGCCTTTATGGCGCGGCCGGCGTTCTCCGTCAGGTGGTGATCGATATCGGCGACGGCCGGGTCATGACCCTTTCCGGCCCCTTCAATTTCGACGATCAGGGCTTTTTGTCCGGCCAGTTCAAACTGGAGATCAATCAGATCGGGCCATGGGGCGACAGCCTGAAAGCAACGATCCCCGCGGCAAAAAACATGATCGAAACGGCCGCAAAGCTCCTGAAGTCGCTCGCGGCCGGCGGCGATAAAGTCTCCGTCGATCTCACCGCCGATCGTGGACGCCTATCCCTGAGCGGCTTCATCCCCCTCGGGAAAATTCCACCGATCTGAGCCACCGGAACCACACGGTTTTAGGCGATCGTCTTGAGGAAAAATACTTCGGGCGTCGGCTGAATGCTCAGGAAGTCGATTTTGCCGGCCTCGCAAAAACCGTTTCGCTTATGCCAGGCTTGGGGTTCGATCTCACCGAGCTCGCTCGATGTCATAAGCAGACGGGCCCCCTCACCGATCATGGCGTTTTCCCATTCGTGAAACAACGCGGTACCAGCACTAGAGCGCCGGTGCTCCGGCAGCACACGAATCATCTCCATGTAGGGTATCTTGCCCCAGAAACGGCTGAACCGAAGAAAACCGATCAGCTCGACGTTTAGTTCAGCAACCAGATACTCGCCGGACTCAATGGACTGCTTGATCCATTGCCGGCCTACGCAGTCGTCATGGCTGATAAGCCAGGGGAAGTCCTCGGAGCGTCCATGCCTGATGATCATGACCGCTCCTCTTTCTGCTTGAATACCTACTTCTTCACATCCAGTGCGTGGCGGCCAAAGTCCGGAGCGTCGACATCCTGGCCCGCGTCGACGATCGAGCGGCGGATGGCGCGGGTGCGGGTGAAGAGTTCGAAGATCTTGTCACCCTCACCCCAGCGGATGGCCCGCTGCAAATAGGCAAGGTCTTCCGAGAAACGCGCCAGCATTTCCAGAATGGCATCGCGATTGTGCAGGCAGACGTCGCGCCACATGGTTGGGTCCGAAGCTGCGAGACGGGTGAAGTCGCGGAAGCCGGAGGCGGAATATTTGATCACTTCCGATTCCGTCACCGTCTCCAGATCATCCGCCGTGCCGACAATGTTGTAGGCGATGAGATGCGGCAGATGCGAGACGATCGCCAGCACCTTGTCGTGATGGGCGGCATCCATTTCGTCGACGTGCGAGCCGAGGCTTTCCCAGAAATGGCGAAGCCTCTTGATTGCTTGTTCATCCGTGCCGGGGATCGGCGTGAAGATGCACCAGCGGCCCTCGAACAGCCCGGCAAAACCGGCGTCAGGCCCGGACTTTTCTGTGCCTGCGATGGGATGGCCGGGAATGAAATGCACGTTGCCTGGCATATGCGGCTGCATCTGCGCGATCACGGAAGCCTTGGTGGAGCCGACATCGGTGACGATGGCGCCGGGCTTCAGATGTGCGGAGATTTCCGCGGCGACACTTCCCGACGCACCAACCGGCACGGAGACAACGACGAGGTCGGCATCCCTGACAGCATCGGCTGACGATGGCGTATAGCGGTCGCCGAGCTTGAGTTCCTCGGCGCGCTTCAGCGTTTCTGTGCTGCGCGTCGAGATAACGACTTCCTTGGCAAGGCCGAGCCGCTTGATGTCATGGGCGATGGAAGAGCCGATCAGGCCGATGCCGATCAGCGCGATGCGGTCGAACTGAACACTGCTCATGCCTTGCGTCCCATAAATTCGGTCAGTGCGTCGATGACACCCAGATTGGCTTCTTCCGTACCGATGCTCATGCGCAGCGAATTCGGGAAGCCGTAAGCACGCACTGCGCGCAGGATATAGCCGCGGCTGGTCAGGAAATCGTCGGCATCGGCGGCGCGCTTGCCCTCGGTATCGGGGAAGTGGACGAGCACGAAGTTGGTGACCGAGGGCGTCACCTCGAGGCCGATCGATTCGAGAGCCTTCGTCACCTTCTCGATCCACAGCGTATTGTGTGCAACCGCATGTGCAATGAAGGCCTGGTCGCGCATCGCGGCGGCACCAGCGGCAATGGCGGCGCCATTCATGTTGAACGGCATGCGGACACGGCTCAGCGCATCGACGATGTCGACCGGCCCGTACATCCAGCCGACACGCAGCGCTGCCAGACCGTAGATCTTGGAGAACGTGCGGGTCATGACGACATTGGGGTTGGCGGATACGAGTTCGAGGCCCGCCTCATAGTCGTTGCGGCGAACATATTCGGCATAGGCTGCGTCGAGCACGAGGATAACATGCTTCGGCAAGCCCGCCTGCAGACGGCGGATTTCGCTGACCGGCACATAGGTGCCTGTCGGATTGGCCGGATTGGCGATGAAGACGATCTTGGTCTTATCGGTAACGGCGGCGAGGATCGCGTCGACATCGACGGTGCAATCCTTCTCCTTCACCGTGATCGGCGTCGCGCCGGCGCCCATGATCTGGATCTTGTAGATCAGGAAGCCATGCTCGGTGACGATGCCTTCATCGCCGGCGCCGAGATAGACGTGGCAGAGCAGAGCGAGCAGCTCATCGGAGCCGTTGCCGCAGAGGATATTGGCGGTATTCAGGCCGTGGACGTCGGCGATCGCCTGGCGCAGCTCCTTGGCCTGCCCGTCCGGATAGCGTTCCAAGTGCTCGCCAGCGGCGCGGAAGGCCTCCATGGCCTTGGGGCTCGCGCCGAACGGCGTCTCGTTCGAGGAGAGCTTGAACACCCGCGCCACACCCGGCGCATGTTCCTTGCCCGGCACATAGGCGGCGATATCGAGAATGCCGGGGCGCGGGACAGGCTTGCTCATTTCCATGCTCATGGGATCGACCTTGGGAAGGGCCGGAAAATTCCGGCTTTAGACACCCCGTGGCATTAATGCGGATTGATGAATTTGTCGAGAGTTTGCCGGCCGGCTAGAGCATCCCGCTTTCAGGTGGGATCACCTGCAAGCGGATAAGAAGCTGTAGATTCAAAAATACTAGAGAGACCTTTGTGCGTTCGAATGAACGCACGGCGCTCTAGCCAGATCATACACCGTCACGCGTCGTCGGAATGCCACGCGGCGCCAGCACCGGCACGAAGACGCGGCGCGAGGCGCGGACGGCAACCGGCAGGCCCTGATAAAGCCGTTTCTGCGCCTCGACGATGATGACGCCGGAGAAAGCCGGCCAGAGGGTACGCCCGACCCGCTCGAAAGCACGTCTGAGACGCAAGACCGCGCGCAGCTTCGAAGGAGGAAAGAACAGCGCCTCGGCGGTCGCACCCGGCGTGAAATTGGTCTCGCGCAGCAGCGAGGTGAGCTGCCCGCGCGAATAGGGGCGGCCGGAACCGAAGGGCGTGTGCTCCATGCGCGCCCACACACCTCTGCGGTTCGGCACGACGATGACAAGCCGACCGCCAGGCGCCAGTACCCGCCAAAGCTCTTTCAGCGTCTCGCGCGGGCTCTCGGCGAATTCCAGCGAATGCACCATCAGCACCCGATCGATGGAGCTGTCCGGCAGCGGCAATTCCTCATCGAAGATCAGCGCTGTCGACGATACCGAATCCATCGGCCAATTCACGGCCCCCTGCCCCGCTGGCATGAAGGCGAAGGTGCGCTCGGTGTCGGCGCGAAAACGATCGAGATAGGGAACGGCATAGCCGAGGCCGACGAGACGCTCTTCCGGCAGCCGCGACCAGATCGAGGAAAGCGCCATGGCGATAGACTGCTCCGCCAAGCGACCGAGCTCGGAATGATAGAATTGGCGGAGATCGACGATATCGGCGTGCATCGCCATAAATGTTATCAGCCGCCCGTTGGACTTCAAGGCCGAACCGCCTACATTCCGATTCAACCGCATCGATGAGGACTATTTCGACCATGAAACCCTTGGAATTAGAGGTATTTATCTGCCGCTCTGACAATTTTGGCGTGCTCGTCCATGACTCCGAGAGCGGATATACGGCGTCGATCGACGCCCCCGAGGCCGGGCCGATTCTGGCGGCCGCCAAGCGTCGCGGCTGGACGATCACCCACATCCTCACCACCCATCATCACACCGACCATGTCGAGGCCAATCTGACGCTGAAGGAGCAATACGGCTGCGAGATCATCGGTCCGATCAACGAGGCCGTCGCCATTCCCGGCCTGGACCGCGCCTTCGGTGACGGCGACAGCTTCGAGTTCGGCAGTCACACCGTCAACGTCATCGAGACACCAGGCCATACGGCCGGCCATATCTGTTACCACTTCGTCGACGACAAGCTGCTTTTTGCCGCCGACACGCTCTTTGCGCTTGGCTGCGGCCGACTGTTCGAACGGCCGGCGGCTGACATGTGGGCGTCGCTGCAGAAGCTTGCCGTGTTGCCGGACGAGACGGCCATCTATTTCGGCCATGAATATACGCTCTCCAACGCCCGCTTCGCGCTGACGATCGATCCCGACAATGAAAGGCTGAAAGCCCGCGCTGCGGATATCGAGGCGCTAAGGGCCGAAGGCAAATTCACGATCCCGACGACGCTAGCGCTTGAGAAGGAAACCAATCCCTTCCTGCGCGCCGCCGACCCGTCGATCCGCAGGCATCTGCTGATGGAAAGCCGCAGCAATGAAGAGGTCTTCGCCGAAATCCGCAAACGCAAGGACAGTTTCTGATGCAACCGAAAGAGATCATCAAAATGCTTTCCATGCAGCCACATCCGGAAGGCGGCTGGTATGTGCAGACATTTCGCGACGAGCAAGGCGGCGCACGCGGCCACTCGACCGCGATCTATTACCTACTTGAGGGGGGCGAGCGCTCGCTTTGGCATCGGGTGCGCGATGCGGCCGAGGTCTGGCATTATTATGCCGGCGCGCCGCTTGCACTGCATCGCTCCGCCGACGGCGAGGTGACCGAGACGATCGTCCTTGGCATCGATCTCGCAAAAGGCGAGCGTCCGCAGGCGATCATCCCCGCCGATTGGTGGCAAGCCGCCGAAAGCCTGGGTGATTTCACCTTCGTCGGCTGCACGGTCGCACCAGGCTTCGAATATTCAAGCTACGAGTTGGCGGCTCCGGACTGGAAGCCTGAGTCGGCCTGAAGTTTTTACGATTCATTGATATCGCGTACGACCCAAGGTGGCTGCTTTGCATGCAGCTGCCTTGAAAAAGTGTCACACTGCGTCAGCTTTACACGGGGGGAGAGAGAATTGATTCATTCGGAGGAGATTTTTTCGTGCGTATGTTGTTTCCCTTGTTTGTTCTGGCGGGCTGCGTCATGAGCCTTCCCGCCGCCGCATTTGAAACCCCCGCCGCGCCGCCGGCGGAGCGACCATTGAAGGAATTCGTCACCGCGGTCGAAAAGGACGGGTCGATCACCTTCCGTCTCTATGCACCCTCGGCCAAAGCCGTTTCCGTCGTTCTCGGTTCGCACGATCCGATGGCGATGCAGCGCAGCGACGATGGCGTATGGAGCGCCAAATCGGAGCCGCTGAAGCCCAATCTCTACGAGTATTATTTCAACATCGACGGCTTTCGCAGCATCGATACCGGCACCAATGCACCCAAGCCGCAGAGGCAGGTGAACACCAGCCTCATTCTGGTGCCCGGCAGCATCCTGGACATCCGCAATGTTCCGCACGGCGACCTGCGACTGGTGACGCTGCATTCCAAGGCGCTCAATTCGGAGCGTCAGATGTATGTCTATACGCCGCCAGGCTATAGCGATGCGTCAAAGCCTCTGCCGGTCCTCTATCTCTATCACGGTTTTGGCGATACGGCCGGCTCCTGGGTGGAGCAGGGTCGAGCACCGCAAATCCTCGACAATCTTCTCGCCGAGAAAAAGATCGAGCCGATGATCGTCGTCATTCCGGACACTGAAACCGATGTTTCGGAAGCGATTGCGGAGAATTTCCCTGCCTCGGATCGCCGCAAGATGTTCTACCCCACAAACGCCGACGCAGCGGATCGGGAGCTTATCGAAGACCTCATTCCCTACATGCAGAAGCACTACCGAGTACGCAACAATGCCGACGGACGCGCGGTCGTAGGCCTGTCACAGGGCGGATACCAGGCACTCGTCTCCGGCCTCTCGCATCTCGGCACCTTTGGCTGGGTGGCGACTTTCAGCGGTGTCAGCACGACCACTGTACCGAACAAGGCGGTCGACGCCGCGCTGAACAATCCTGACAAGATCAACAAGGCATTGCGCGGCTTTACTGTCACGGTGGGAACGAAGGATCAGGTCGTCGGCAAGGATGTGGCCGGCCTCAAGGCAACACTGGACGACAAGAAGATCGTCCACGACTACCAAGACTATCCGGACCTCCAGCACGAGATGGATGTCTGGCGGCCGTCGCTGGTCACGTTTCTGGAGAAGGTCTTCAAGAAATAGCAAGCTGGCGGCGGCTTGGGTGCCTCAGCCGCCAAAAGCCTTTTCCGCCGCTGCCGCCTGCGCCGCTCCACCGCTGTTGCGGCGCAGGATCATCCGGTGCGCCGCCAACACGGCGCCGCCGGTCACCAGAAGGCAGGCAATCGCAATACCCCAACTCGGCGCGGCAAAGCCGAAGAGGGTCAGGATCAGCGTCGAGAGCAGCGGAGCGGCATAGCTGGCCGCGCCGAGAATCTGGATATCGCCGTTCTTGACGCCATAATCCCAGGCATAGAAGGCAGCCCCCACCGGAAAAAGACCAAGCCCGAGGACGGCGATCCATTGCGAAGCCGTTTCCGGCCAGATCGTATCCTCCAGCCCGAGATGGCAGACCAAGGAAAGAGCTGACGTCACCAGGCAAAAGATGGTGACGACGTCGGTCGACACTGCCTCGAACCGGCGCGTGATCAGCGAATAGCCGGACCACGTGAAGGCGCAGAGGAATGCCGCGCCATAGCCGATGGCATAGGCTCCCTCGAAGTGAAACCCGTTGCGCCCGACGATCAGCACGGTGCCGGCAAGCCCCATCAGCGCGCCGACGATATGGTACCAGCGCAGCCGCTCGCCCGGCAGAAGCGCTGAACCGACGACGATCAACAACGGCCAGAGATAGGCGATCAACCCCGCCTCGACCGCCGGCGCATGGCGAAGCGCAGTGAAATAGAGGAAATGATAACCGAACAGCCCGCCGACGCCCGTAATCCAGACCTTGGCCGGCTGGCGCAGCAGCTGCAGGCGCTCCGGCCACAGCGCGAAAACAACGATGCCGGGGACGCTGCCGATGGCGAAACAGATGGCGAGCAGTTGGAACGGTGGTATCTTGCCGGACGCCACCGTCAACAGCGCCAGAAACGACCACATCACGATGGCCGCAAACCCCATCAATGTCGCACGAAACTTCAACTCCGCCCCCAGTCTGTCGCCGCGGGCCGCTTCTGGATCGAACGCCCGTTTAGCTGCCGTACTTCACGGCGGTGATCGTCACCGTCCCATACTGCGTCGGGATACGGACGTAGACAGGCGCATATACATTCATGGCATCGGCCTTGGCAAACCAGATCTCCATGCCGTCGCTCTTGGCGAGATAAAGGTAATCCTTGCGCGTTCCCTTGTAGCCGCTCTTCGGCATGAAACGGACGCCACAAGCGATCGTCTTGCCCTTGAAACCATTCGTCGAAAACGGATGTGATCCCTTCGGCGACAGTTTCAGATCCATGCGCATTTCGCCGTCGAAGACAGGCAAGGTCTGATTGCAGAGATTGAGATTCGCGGTAGCGGGAAAGATCATGCCGGAAATCGGGTCGAGCACCGAGTGTAGATCTCCGTCGCTGATCGGTATCCAGCTCTGCGGGCGCTTCGGCTCCGGCGTGATCGTATTCGACGTCACATTTCCATTGGTATAGGCGACATCATAGGTGCGTTCTTTTCTGCCGCTCTTGTAATAGAGCGTGTAGTGCGTCGCCTGCAGCTTGTTGTCGCCGACAATGCCGGTCACGTCGGTTTTCGCATCGATCGACGTCACAAGATCCGCGAGACCGGCCGACGAGATATCGCCCCGGATGGTAAACTGCTTGTCCCTGACCTCGGTCTTGAAATCCGCCCTCGCGATCGGAAAGCCGGCAAGGGACACGCGGTATTGCGTTTCATGCCGCAGCTCCTCGGCGGATACCGCGAGGGGCATCGAGGCCATCAGGGCCGAAATGAAAAGCCAACTTCGAAAATGAACCATGACCAGAGCCTTCAACAAGAGCAGACAGCATATATAGGCGCTTTATGCGCTTGCTGCGACACTCAGAAAACAGCAGCTTTTTGACGGAATTGCGGGAAAGCTCAAGGTTTGGCTTGACGTAGCCGGCCGCTCTGACTATAGAACCGCAACTTTCCAATTATGGCCTGTTGGATTGCGCGCCGGGTGTTGCCCGGAATGACTATCTGATGGCCAAGAAAAACAAAAGTAGGTGTTTCATGTCCCGCATGTGCGAATTGACCGGCAAGGCCGTCCTCGTGGGCAACAATGTCAGCCACGCCAACAACAAGACCAAGCGTCGGTTCCTGCCGAACCTCTGCCAGGTCACGCTGATCTCTGACGTTCTTGGCCAGCGTTATCGTCTGCGCGTTTCCGCTGCAGCACTCCGCTCGGTCGAGCATCGCGGCGGCCTCGACGCTTTCCTTATCAAGGCAAGCGAAAACGAACTCAGCATGCGCGCTCGCCTGCTGCGTCGTCAGATCGTCAAGAAGACCGCTGAAGCTGCCGTAGCTGCCGCTGCATAAGCAGTTCTAGCGCTTCGCGATATCATACGGGCTTAAAGGCTTGCACGGATCATTTCCGGACAAGCCTTTTTCCATGTCCGGCTTCCTCCAACTGGTGGCATCACCCAGGATAAAAAAATGCTGAAGGCACGCTTTACCCTTATCTACGTTCTGCTGATGACGCTGGTCGTCGTCGCCTCCAATATCCTCGTGCAGTATCCGTTGCAGGCCGAGCTCGCCGGCATCAATCTTGCGGATATCCTGACCTGGGGCGCCTTCACCTATCCCGTCGCCTTCCTGATCACCGACCTGACCAATCGCCAGTTCGGTCCGAAGGCCGCGCGCAGGGTGGTGTTCGCCGGCTTCGTCGTCGGCGTTACGCTGTCCTTCTTCACCGCTCAGCCGCGTATCGCGATCGCCTCCGGCTCGGCCTATCTCGCCGGTCAGGTTCTCGACATCTCCGTGTTCAACCGCTTGCGTCGCATGGCCTGGTGGCGCGCGCCGCTGTTCGGTTCGCTGATCGGCTCGATGTTGGACACGGTGATGTTCTTCTCCTTCGCCTTCGCGCCCTTCTTCGTCTTCTTCGGCCCGAACGATCCCTTCGCGATCGACTGGGCGCCGATCCTCGGTGTCTTCCAGACGTCGGCTCCGCGCTGGATTTCCTGGGCGATCGGCGATTTCTCGGTGAAGATGACGGTCGGCCTGGTCATGCTGCTGCCCTACGGCGCACTGATGAACGTGCTGAAGCCGATGCAGCCTGTCCGAGCTGCGTAAACGGCCACCGACGCAATTCCCTGAAAGCCCGCGTGTCGCGGGCTTTTTCATTTCTGGCTGACAAGATTCTCGTCCCTCAGCCGGAATTCCAGCATCAGGCTTCGCTGCAGGATCGAATGGTTGTCGTCGGAGACCATGATCAGATGGATCGTGCCATCGGCGGCGCGGAAAGCGTCCAGCCCTTCCATATTGTCAATCTGCAGATTGGAACCTGCCTGGAAGATGACGTTGCCGTCGACGACCGCGCCCGGCTTGATGTCGCCGCCGGCAATGCGACGGATACGCACGCCGATTCCATGCGCCAGATCGAAGCGCCGCTCCAGCAGAAGCAGATCGCCATCGGGTAGAAAAACGCCGTCGCTGGCGTCGAAATCATCATCATGGCGCACGGTGAAGCGGCCCTTCAGCGGTCCGTGCAGGATCGCCGCCAGCATGTTCCCTTGATCGTCCAGGCTGCGCTCAGCGACGATCACCGCCGCCCCTGCGAGGGGGCTCGATTGCGGCGCGATCATAAGGGCTTCCAGGCTGCGGTTGGCGCGCAACTGCCTCCTCGGGATCAGGATCGGAATGCTACCATCGGGCGGCGATGTCTCGAAACCGGGATCGGGATAGGCATCGACGCGGTGATTCTGCTCATAGCTGACAAGCACGTGGTTGCCCCGGAGCGCCAGCCCCTCAGCATCCATTGCGCCCTTGCCAGCATCCGTCTCGCCGAAACGATCGATCATTGGCATGATGCGGGCATCGGTGATGCCCTTAAGCCTGCCGCCCTCATCGCGCTCGATAGCCCCGGTCAGCCAGTGGCCGGTATCCAGGACCGAGATGAAGTGACGCTCATCCGGACGGAAGCGGATGGCGGAAAGGGCGCCGAGAAGAGCATTGCTGGAACTGAGTTCGAGACCGCCGAGGAACTCGAGCGCACCGAACCGTGTCTGCTCGGAACCGGGCTTGAACGCCGAAATCGCCGTCCCATGGATTTCCGCCGGTCCGCCCTCCGACGTATTCATGGAGCCACAGCCGGCGAGCAGCATCACAAGCATGGTCGCGCGGCAAAGGCGTTTCATGGGCTCTCGCGGGGGGCCTTCAGGGTCGAGACGGCATATCGATGAAGCACCGGCCGAGCGGCCGATGCAGGTAGGAACTATAGGCTAATCAACTTGCGCGACGCATACGCGAGCGCGGCAGGCTTGCCTGATCCTCGAACAGCGATGCGAGCTGCTCGGTCATGGCACCCGCCAGCTCGTCGGCATCGACGATCGTCACGGCGCGACGATAGTAGCGCGTGACGTCATGGCCGATACCGATCGCCAACAGCTCCACCGGCGAGCGTGTCTCGATCTGCTCGATCACGGCGCGCAGGTGCCGCTCCAGATAGTTGCCCGGATTGACCGACAGCGTCGAATCATCGACCGGCGCGCCGTCCGAGATCATCATCAGGATGCGCCGCTGCTCGCGGCGACCCAGTAGGCGGTTGTGTGCCCAGATCAATGCCTCGCCGTCGATATTTTCCTTGAGCAGGCCTTCGCGCATCATCAGGCCGAGATTAGTTCGCGCCCGCCGATAGGGCTCGTCGGCGGATTTGTAGATGATATGGCGGAGATCGTTGAGCCGGCCCGGCGTCTGCGGCTTGCCGCCGGCAAGCCATTTCTCACGTGCCTGTCCGCCCTTCCAGGCCTTGGTAGTGAAACCGAGGATCTCGACCTTGACTCCGCAGCGTTCCAGCGTGCGCGCCAGAATATCGGCACAGGTGGCGGCAACGGTGATCGGCCGGCCGCGCATGGAACCGGAATTGTCGATCAGCAGCGTCACGACCGTATCGCGGAACTGCGTGTCGCGCTCCATCTTGAAGGATAGCGCCTGCATCGGATCGATGATCAGGCGCGGCAGCCGTGCCGGATCGAGATAACCTTCCTCCAGATCGAAATCCCAGGCACGGTTCTGCTGCGCCATCAGCCGGCGCTGCAGACGGTTGGCAAGCCGCCCCACGGCACCTTGAAGGTGCGCCAGCTGCTTGTCGAGGAAGGCACGCAGGCGTTCGAGTTCCACCGCATCGCAGAGTTCCTGCGCTGTCGTCGTTTCGTCGAATTCCTCGGTGAAGACGTGATAATCGACCTTTTCGTTGAAGTCGGCGAAGGGCGTGTTCGGTCGGCGGGTCTCGCCCGGCGTCTCCGAATCCTCTTCACCCTCTTCGCTCATGTCGTCGTCGGAGATTTCGGCGCCGTCCATCTCGCCGTCGTCCATCTGCTCGTCGGAGGCTTCGCTGTCCTCGGCGGGCGCGGCGTCTGAACCGGCGTCGTCCTCGACTTCGTCTTGATCCTGCTCCTGACCGCTCGGCTGGTCCTCTTCGCTGGACTCCTCATTGGAATCCGGCTCCATCTCCTCGTCGCCGTATTCCTCGGCCATTTCCATGGCCGACAGCATATGGCGGACGACGCGGGCGAAGCTTTGCTGGTCGTTGATGGTGGAAAGCAGATTGTCGAGTTCGCCGCCGGTCTTGTCCTCGATGAAGGAACGCCAGAGGTCGAGCACCTTGCCAGCGCTGGCCGGCGGCTGCTGGCCGGTCAGCTTCTCGCGCACGATCATCGCCATGGCCTCGCCGATCGGCGCGTCCTCCTGCCGCTCGATGCCGGAGAAATTCGCCTTGGCGTATTTTTCGGCATTCATCGAGTTGAGGTTGGCGGCCATACCGCTCATGCGCAGCGCACCGATCGATTCCACGCGCGCCTGTTCGACAGCGTCGAAAATCGCACGCGCATCGGCGCCCTGCGGCGCCATGGTGGCGTGCACGCGGGCGTCGTGGCAGGCGAGCCTGAGCGCCATCGAATCGCCGAGGCCGCGGGTCACGGCCAGCTCATGCGCCGTCGGCCGCTTCGAAAGCTCCGGCAGGCGAATGCGCTCGCCCGTCATCCCGGGGCGTTCGTTGGCGAAAGCCACCTCGACCTCGGCATCGCCGGCGATCGAACGCACGCAGCCGGTAATCGCCCGACGCAACGGCTCCATGTCCACCGGGGCGCCCGGCTTCGCTCTGGAATTGTCTCCGCGACCTGACATGACCTGATGGCTTCTCTCTTAGGCTTCGAGCACGATGTTGGCGGCGCTTTCCTTCAGCTCGACGCCGAAGGCGCGCTGATATTGCTCGGCGACCAGCGGCCGCTCCAGCTCATCGCACTTGTTGAGGAAGGTCACGCGGAAGGCAAAGGCGACATCGCCGAAGATTTCCGCATTTTCCGCCCAGGTGATGACCGTACGCGGGCTCATGACGGTGGAAAGATCGCCGTTCATGAAGGCCGCGCGGGTCAGATCGGCGACACGCACCATCTTGGACACGGTGTCGCGGCCTTTCTCCGTACGGAAAGACTTCACCTTCGCGAGCACGATGTCGACTTCGTTGTTGTGCGGCAGATAGTTCAGCGTGGTGACGATCGACCAGCGGTCCATCTGCGCCTGGTTGATCTGCTGCGTGCCATGGTAGAGGCCGGTCGTATCGCCAAGACCGATCGTGTTGGCAGTCGCGAACAGACGGAAGGCCGGGTGTGGACGGATGACGCGGCTCTGGTCGAGCAGCGTCAGGCGGCCCGAAGATTCCAGCACGCGCTGGATAACGAACATCACGTCCGGGCGACCGGCATCGTATTCGTCGAAGACGAGCGCGACATTGTGCTGGTAGGCCCAGGGCAGGATGCCATCCTTGAATTCGGTGATCTGCAGACCGTCCTTAACGACGATCGCATCCTTGCCGACGAGGTCGATACGGCTGACATGGCTGTCGAGGTTGATACGCACGCAGGGCCAGTTGAGGCGGGCTGCGACCTGCTCGATATGCGAGGACTTGCCGGTGCCGTGATAGCCGGAGATCATCACACGGCGATTGTGGGCAAAGCCGGCGAGAATGGCGAGCGTCGTCTCTCGGTCGAACAGATAGTCTGTGTCGAGGTCGGGCACATAGGCATCGCCCTTGCTGTACGCCGGAACGCGAATATCGGAATCGATGCCAAAGACTTCGCGGACCGAAACGGTGGTGTCGGGAAGCTCGGAAATATCAAGGTCAATCTTGCTCATCATGTCTCCAAGGCGGGTGACTGTCACCCAGCCATATCAATCTCAGCCATTTGTGTCCGTGACGCCGCAGCTTGTTGCCCGCATCCGTCCGGTCGGAACAGCGGCGATACTTCTCCGGGACTGAAGCGAAACCTCGGTGCGATGAAATGACCGCTTGCGAGCATTCTTGAACAGAGTCCCGGACAAGAAACGCCGCGTCCGGAAAGTTGGCCGAGGTGCAGCCAGCCAAATGCGCACCTTGCCGCAGTCGCCTGCGGCCCCAGCCGATTTGGACCATACCTGATTGAAGACGGAGAGCAAGGACAGGAATTAACAAAAACCGTTCTGCTTCAACAATTGATAGGCCTGAATGACGGCGCGAAACCGTTCTTCCGAGCCGCGATCGCCGCCATTGGCATCAGGATGGTGCTTTTTTACCAATTCCTTGTAGCGGCTCTTGATCTCGGGGCCAGTGGCATTGGCGCCCAGCCCCATCGTGTCGAAGGCTTTCGCCTCGAGCGTCTTCAGCTTGCGCTCCTGCGGGAAACGCGGTCCGCGACCCTGGCCCTGCCCTTCCTTGACGAAACCGAAGGGATCGCGCACCCGGGCATAAGAACCGGAGCGGACGTCGGAATGCAGCGGGCTGTTGCGCGCCGCCTTGTTGACGCCGACCGTCCAGGTCGGGCGATGGCCGGTGATGGCCTCCTTCTGGTAACGCGCGATCTCACCGTCCGAGAGGCCGGAGAAATAATTGTAGCCCTTGTTGTATTCCTTGACGTGCTCGAAGCAGAACAAAAAGAACTGCCCTTCCGCATTGCGCCCGACCGGAGCGCGATGCGTACCCTTTTTGTCGCAGCCGTCCCATTGGCACGTCGGCGGGGCCTGTTCGGCCTCCGGCTCGCGTTTGCGGCGGGTTCGAATACGATCGAAATATTTTGAATCGAGTCTCATGGCACCCTAATTATGGGGCCTCAGCTACCCCACAACAAGAATTGACAAATAGGAATGTTGCAGGCTTTGTGGGAACCTTTTTCGCGAACAAGGTGATGGCGGGAATATGGAAACGACACTTCAATCCCGCATTGAAAAAAAGCTCAATGACGCCTTCGCGCCCGAGCGTCTCGCCGTGATCAATGAAAGTCATTTGCACGCCGGCCACCAGCCCGACATGACCGGAACGGGCGAGACTCATATAAGAGTTCGCATCGTCTCCGCCAAGTTCATCGGCATGACGCGCCTTGCCCGCCACAGGGCTATAACCGAGCTTTTGAAGCCGGAACTGGATGCCGGGTTGCACGCCCTGGCCGTCGAGCCGGCAGCCCCGGGCGAAGCGGTGCGGTGGTAACCAGCTATTCCGGCTTGCCTTCTTCCGTCTCCGCCGGCCTGATCCTGATTTTGGTGATGCGGTTCTTTTCCCGCTTCATGACGATGAAGCGCTTGCCGTAGAAGGTGAAGGCTTGGCGCTCTTCCGGAATGGTCATTGATTCGTGAATCACGAGGCCCGCGATCGTCGTCGCCTCCTCGTCCGGCAGATCCCAGTCGAGGGCGCGATTCAAGTCGCGAATCGGCACGACGCCGTCGACAACGATCGAACCATCGGCCTCCTGCCGCACGCCCTGGATATCGAGATCGTGCTCGTCGGCAATATCGCCGACGATTTCCTCCAGAATGTCTTCCAGCGTGACGATGCCCTGCACTTCGCCATATTCGTCGACCACGACGGCGAAATGCTGCTTGCGGCGCAGGAAGGCATTGAGCTGATCTTCTAGATTGGTGCTGTCGGGCACGAACCAGGGCTTCTGCGCAATCTTGACGATATCCAGGTTTTCCGGCTCGACATTCCGCTCAGCCAGCGCCCTCAAGAGGTCTTTGGCGTGCACGACGCCGATGATGTTATCGATCGTACCGCGCCAAAGCGGCATGCGCGTATAGGGGCTGTCGAGAATGGCACGGACGACGACTTCTGGCGGGTCGTCGGCATTGATGGCGCGCATCGCCGTGCGGTGAACCATGATGTCGGAAAGCTCGAGCTCGCCGAGATCGAGCACGCCGCCCAGACGGTCGCGGTCGGCCTTGACCACCGAACCCTCACGATGCAGCAGATCCACGGCGCCGCGCAGCTCGTCATACGCCGACAGCATCGACACTTCCTTGGAGAGATTGATGCCGAAGACACCAAGAATCTGCCGGACAATGGCGTTGACGAAGCTCGATATCGGCCCGACGACGGCAACGAAGAGACGCACAGTGCCGGCAACGCTGAGAGCAAAACGATCCGGCGTCGAGATCGCCCAGCTTTTCGGCAGGACTTCCGCGAAGATGACGAGGATGACGGTCATGGCCGCCGTCGCCAGCGCGACGCCGGAACTGCCGAACAGGCCGAGAAACAGGCTGGTCGCGATCGAGGACGACAGGATGTTGGCGAGGTTGTTGCCGATCAGCAGCGCGCCGATCAGCCGGTCACGGCGCTCGATAAGCTGCCGCACGATCCCCGCCTGCTTGTCGCCATTCGCCTCCAGCGTATGGATGCGGCTGCGCGAGGCCGCCGTCAGCGCTGTTTCCGAACCGGAGAAAAATGCCGAGAGCAGCACAAGCGCGATGATCGAGATGATCTCGGGCCAATATTCCCACAGAACAGCCAGCGTGCCTTGAACCGTCATTACGGATGTTTTTCCCTTAGGAAACTGAGAACTTCGGAGGCTGGAACGTCATCGGCGACGAAGGATTCGCCGATGCCGCGGGTAAGGATGAAAGTGAGCTTGCCGCTCTTGACCTTCTTGTCCTGCGCGATCGCGTCCATCAGCACCTCGGCCGGCGGCAGCTCGCCTGGAATATCGCCCATCCGCGTCGGCAGGCCGACCGCCTTCAGATGTGTCTCGACTCGCTTAGCATCATCCGGGCTCGCCAGATTGAGGCGCGAGGAAAACTCATGCGCCAGCACCATGCCGATCGAAACACCCTCGCCATGCACCAGCCGCCGGCTGTCATACGCGGTGGCCGCCTCTAACGCATGACCAAAGGTATGGCCGAGATTAAGTAGCGCCCGCGGGCCGTTTTCACGTTCGTCGGCAACGACGACATCGGATTTCGCCTGGCAGCTCGCAGCAATCGCCTCGATGCGCGCAGCACCGCCGGAGAACACCTCCTTCCAATTGGCCTCCAGCCACGCGAAGAAGTCCGGCTTGTCGATCAGGCCGTATTTGGCGACCTCGGCATAGCCGGCGCGGAATTCGCGTTCGCTTAGCGTATTCAGCACGTCGGTATCGGCCAGCACGAGATCGGGCTGATGGAAGACGCCGATCAGGTTCTTGCCGTGATGGGTATTGATGCCGGTCTTGCCGCCGACGGACGAATCCACCTGCGACAGCAGCGAGGTCGGCACCTGCACGAAACGGACACCACGGCGCACGATACCGGCAGCAAAGCCGGCAAGATCGCCGATCACCCCGCCACCGAGCGCGATGACGGCATCGTTGCGCTCGACGCGGGCGGTGAGCACGGCATCGCAGACAGCCATCAAATGCTCGAAGCTCTTGGTTTTCTCGCCGGGCGGCAGTACCAGCTTGGATGACTGAATACCGGCCTCTTGAAGGCTTGCGACCAGCGCATCGAGATAGAGCGGCGCTACGTTTTCGTCCGTAATGATAGCAGCTCTGCGACCTTTCAGCCTTGCTGAGATTTCTTTGCCGGCGCGCGCAATCAGGCCGGGGCCGATCAGAATGTCATAGGCGCGCTCGCCGAGGGGCACGCGGACAAGGCGCTCTGTCGACGCCGGTGTGATCGCATTCATGGTATCTTGCTCTCTTCTTTCCCCTCAGCGATGGCGGCAAGGACTTCTTTGACCATGACATCCTTACCCACATCGCGGGACAAAACCGTGAGATCGGCTTCCGCATAGATCGGATAGCGCGCATTCATCAGCTTTTCGAGGGTCTGTTTCGGATTCTCGGTTTTGAGCAGCGGCCGCGTATCGCGCTTGTTGACACGCTCCCAGAGTACATCGAGATCGGCCTTCAGCCAGACCGACAGGCCGCTGCGTTTGACGTGCCGGCGCGTGCGGTCGTTGATAAAAGCGCCGCCGCCGGTGGAAACGACGCGCGGGCCGCCCTTGAGCAGCCGCTTGATCACCCGCGTTTCCAGCGCCCGGAACTCCTCTTCACCGTAAGCGTCGAACAGCTCGGTGATCGTCATGCGCGACACGCGCTCGATCTCGATATCAGTATCGACGAAGGGAATACCGAGCTGATTCGCGACCAACCGGCCGATCGAGGACTTTCCTGCCCCCATCAACCCGACGAGGACAAGATTGCGCGTACCTAACGCAGCGCGCGCTCTGTCTCTAAGGCTTTCTGCAAGGGTCAGTACTTGTTCGCTCATCAGCCCATTCACAATTTGTTTGGAAACGGTATCGTCAAATGCACCTGTAGCGTCAAGACGCCGCAACATAAACATGTCTGCAATATCCTTCGGCTAACGCTTGGCGGATATGATTACAGTATATCGCCGGACCAATGGTTGGGACGAGGAGAGTTTCTGAATGCCGACCCTGTTTCGCTTCCTTGTCATCTGTGCGGTGATCGCCGGATCGGTATATGGAGCAATGTGGGCACTGGTGCTCTTCGTCGATCCGCAGCCGCGCGATGTAACGATCCGCATCCCATCGGAACGCGTCAACCCGCCGTCTACCGGCTCGGTGAAGCCGTGAGCACGAGGATCGTCGTGAAGGATCTGAGCCGCGTCCATATGGAAGCCTTCCTTGAAATGATGAGCGCCGAACGCGGCGCGGCGGTCAACACGTTGCAGTCCTATGAGCGCGACCTCGACGATCTCCATTCCTTTTTGTCCGAGCGCAGTGTCCGCCTGACGGAGGCGGGATCGAACGATCTCGGCGCCTATCTCGCCGGCCTCTCGCGCCAGGGCTTCAAGCCGTCGTCGCAGGCACGCCGGCTTTCGGCCATGCGCCAGTTCTACAAATTCCTCTATGCCGAGGGTCTGCGCACGGATGATCCCACCGGTATTCTCGACGCGCCGAAGAAGGGCCGCGCTTTGCCGAAGACCATGGGGGTGGACGAGGTGACGCGTCTTCTCGCCCAGGCAGAACAGGAAGCGGCCGTGGAAGGCCCCGATCAATTGCAGCACCTACGCATGCTGGTGCTGCTGGAACTGCTCTATGCCACCGGCATGCGCGTCAGCGAACTCGTTTCGCTGCCGGCCAAGGTGCTGGATCAGGAAGGACGTTTCCTGATGATCCGCGGCAAAGGCAACAAGGAGCGGCTGGTGCCGCTGTCGCAGTCGGCCATCGCTGCGCTTAAAACATATGGTCGCCGACAGGCTCTGGAAGCGGTAAACGCCAAGCAGCCTATCCCTGAAAGCCCGTGGCTCTTTCCAGCGGCCTCCAAGCAGGGCTATCTGCCGCGGCAGGTCTTTGCACGCGACCTGAAGGATCTTGCCATTCGTGCCGGGCTGACACCCTCGCTGATCTCGCCGCATGTCATGCGCCACGCCTTCGCAAGCCACTTGCTCGCCAATGGCGCGGACTTGCGCGTGGTGCAGGAACTTCTCGGCCATTCCGACATTTCGACCACACAAATCTACACTCATGTGCTGGAAGAACGGCTTCACCAACTGGTGCAAACGCATCACCCCCTTGCCAAACAGGCTAAAAAACAGGAATAGGACCGGCACACAGGCTATACGTGCCGTCTCTCGTCACGGGCAAAAGGATCGGAAACGCACCTCATGCACAACTATCTCGACTTCGAAAAACCCATCTCGGATCTCGAAGGCAAGATTCACGAGTTGAAGAAACTGGCAAGCGAAGACGAGAGCATCGACACGTCCGACGAAGTCGGCCGGCTCGAAATCCGCGTCCGCGAGGCGATGGCCGATATCTATTCCAAGCTCAACGCCTGGCAGAAGACGCAGGTTGCCCGCCATCCGCAACGCCCGCATTTCGTCGACTACGCCGGAGCGTTGTTTACGGAATTCACGCCGCTGGCGGGCGACCGCAAGTTTTCCGAGGATGCCGCCATCCAGGCAGGCTTCGCCCGTTTCCGCGGCCAGCCGATCGCCATCATCGGCCAGGAAAAGGGTAACGACACCAAGACGCGCCTGAAGCACAATTTTGGCAGCGCCCGCCCCGAAGGCTACCGCAAGGCGATCCGTATGCTGGAAATGGCCGACCGCTTCGGATTGCCTGTAATCACTTTGGTCGACACGGCGGGCGCCTATCCTGGCGTCGGCGCCGAAGAACGCGGCCAGGCGGAAGCGATTGCCCGCTCCACGGAAATGTGCCTGGGCGTCAAGGTGCCGATCATCTCCGTCGTCATCGGCGAAGGCGGGTCGGGCGGCGCGATTGCGATCGCCACTGGCAACCGCGTCTATATGCTCGAACATTCGATCTACAGCGTGATTTCACCCGAAGGTGCCGCCTCGATCCTCTGGCGCGATTCCACCCGCGCTAAGGAAGCCGCCACCAACATGAAGATCACTGCCGACGACCTGAAGGGACTCGGCATCATCGACGGCATTATCCCCGAACCACTCGGCGGCGCGCATCGCGATCCGCAGACGGTGATCGCGGCAACCGGCGACGTGATTTCCAACGCGCTCGGCGAACTCTCCAGCCGTTCGGGCGAACAGTTGCGCAGCGACCGCCGTCAGAAATTCCTCAATATGGGTCGCAATCTCTAACTTAAGTTTGAGAAACGTGATCTCCCAAAACGGGAATGAGGCCAAATCTTGGCCACATTCTTGTTATCGAAACATTTATGGCAAAGAAAAGCTTGCGGGTGCGCCGCAGGCGCGTCATAGGCTGGTAAGGAATTCTCAAGTATAACCCGTCTATGAATCTGTTTCATGTTTCGATTGGGGGCGGCGAAACAGATCGTGCGGCCGCTCTTCGCATCTATGGGCTAAGTCAGAATGCGCATCCGTCACCTCGCCTATATATCCCTGATGGCGCTGGCTCTCGCTGGCTGCAACGACACGTTGGAATCCGCGTCGATCGATCTGTCGACGGTGAAAAACAAGGTCGAGCAGCCGCTTCCCAGCCATATCCTCGCCGACATGGCGAAGAAGGGTATGGACCGCAATTCGCCGATCATGATCCGCATCTTCAAGGAAGAAGGCGTGATGGAGATCGTCAAGGCGAACCAGAACAATCGCTTCGAGGTGATCGCCAGCTACAATATTTGCGCCTGGTCGGGCCGTCTCGGTCCGAAGGTGAAGGAAGGCGACCGGCAAGCGCCGGAAGGCTTCTACATGCTGACGCCGGCCAACCTCAATCCGAACTCCAAATATTATCTCGCCATCAACACCGGTTTTCCGAACCGCTATGACGCGGCCAATGGCCGCAGCGGCGCCAATCTGATGATCCACGGCGCCTGCTCGTCGTCGGGCTGCTATTCGATGACCGACCAGCAAGTGCTGGAAATCTATGCCTTCGCGCGTGACGCTTTCAAGGGCGGCCAGAAGGCGATCCAGCTTGAGGCCTTCCCCTTCCGCATGACGGCAGAAAACATGGTCAAGCATCGCCTCAGCCCGAATATCGAATTCTGGAAGATGCTGAAGGACGGCTACGACAATTTCGAAGTGACGAAGCGTCCGCCGGAAGTCGAGGTTTGCGAAAAGAAATACGTCTTCAACCAGCAGGCCAGCGGCCCCTTCAACGCCAGCAGCAAATGCCCTGTCATGACCACGCCGGCGGCCTTGCAGACCGCGCTGCTGACCTATGACAAGCAATACGACGCCGACTATGCCACCGCGATGAAGAAATACAGCGACATGGCCTGGTACGACCCGACCGAAGCCGAACGCAAGGCCATTGTCGCCAAGCAGCGCAAGGGCCATGACATCGCCTATGCTCCGACCGGCACCGCGCTTGCCGCCGGCAAGATGATGAAGGTGGCCGATCTGGAGACAATGATGGCGAACCAGTCGGGGCAGCAGCTTGCCCGCGGCGCTACCGTCGCCAATCCGTCGACGGCGAGCATCCGCATGGCGACGGCCGCGCCGGGGCTCGCCGGACAACGGGGGGCTCAACCCGCCGACGTCGCCGTGGCAGCCAACATTCCGGCGAATGTGCCGGTCCCAACGGCAAACCCCATGGTCAATCCGCTCGCCTACGCACCTTCGCCCGTCGAAACCGCACAGACAGAGCCGGCAAAAAAACCGCCCTTCTGGAAGTTCTGGGCAAAGAGTGAATAGCCTGGACGATAAGGTTTACGATCTGCGCGGGCTGAAATGCCCGCTGCCTGTCCTGAAAACGGAAAAGCGCCTGCGCAGCATGCCGTCAGGGGCGATACTCACGGTCGAAACCAGCGATCCGCTGGCGATCATCGATGTTCCGCATTTCTGCAATGAAAATGGCCACACCCTGCTGTCGAGCGATAAGACCGACGGCGGCCACCGCTTTGCGATCCGCAAAGCATAGCTTTCTTCAGAGACGCATGCCGGGGATAGCCAGCGGATTGTCCTGAAGGGCCGCGCGATCCGGCGTGTCGATGCGCGGCTTGCTGAGGAACGCATCGAACAGGCCCTTCACGAAATCCTCGGTCAGATCCTTGGTGATGATCACCATGCGCGTACGCCGGTCGTCGGGATTAGGCCAGGCGGGCAGGCGGACGGGCGGATGGAAAATATTCTGCACGCCATGCAGCACGACCGGACGCTCCGGCCTGTCGGACGTGGCGACGATCGCCTTCATCCGCAGGAGCTTCTCGCCATGCGCGGAGCGCAGGAGGTCGATGAACATTTCCAGGGCGATCGGATCGATCGGCTGGTTCTCGATAATCGAGAAGGAGCGGATCGATTGGTCGTGACGGTTCACGTCATGGGCGTGCTGATGGCGGTGGCCATGATGATGATGGCCGTGGCGGTGGTGGCCATGCCCGTCATTGTGATGGTGGTGATCGTGCCCATGGTCGTGATGATGATCGTCATCCGCATCCAGCTCGTCCCGCAGCCAGCGGCCGACATCGGCAATCTTCGACGCCGGATCGTAGAGGCCGTTGACGAGAATGGCGGCACGGCCGGCCTCGTCGCTGTCGGCATTCATCATCTGCGCCCGCGGATTGAGCGCCCTCAGCCGGCTCTCCAAGGTATCGACAGAGGCCGCACCTTCCAAGCCGGTCTTGGAGACGATCAGCCGGTCGGCGACCGCCACCTGCTTGCGTGCCTCTTCGTGATTGTCCAGCGTCTGCAACCCGTTGACCGCATCGACGACGGTGATCACGCCATCGAGGTCGAAATTGGTGGCGATAATCGGATTACCCATGATCGACTGCATCACCGGCGCCGGATCGGCAAGGCCGGTGGTCTCGATGACGATGCGCTTCAGCGGCCGGATGCGGCCGGTCTGCATGGCATCCATCAGGTTCGCCAGCGTATCCACCAGCTCACCGCGCACGGTGCAGCAGAGGCAGCCATCGGAGAGCTCGATGATGGAATCGCCGGAGCTCTCGACCAGCAGGTGGTCGATGCCGACATCGCCGAACTCGTTGATGATGACAGCCGCATCCCGCATCTCTGCATCCTTGAGGATGCGGTTTAGCAAGGTCGATTTGCCGGCTCCGAGAAAACCGGTCAGGATCGAAACTGGCACCCTCTGCTGCAGAATGCTCATGGTTCAGGTCCGATCAGAAAGTAGGACGCGGCGACGGGACGGGAACGCCGACGATATCGGTCGTGGCGACAATTTTACTGCCCTTCGCGGTCTTGTCGCCCTTCGCGGTCTTATCTTCCTTATCGCCTTTGCTGGCAGTTGCAACGTCCTGGCCGCCGATCAGGCCCGCATAGACGAAATTCGGATCGTGATCCATTTCATGGATATAGGGCGATTGAACCTTCGTGCGGCCCGTCGGGTCGCGCGTCTCGCTGCGAGCCTGCGCGCCCTTGGCGCTGCAGATGTCGGCGGTGATGTCGGCGACCTGATCCTGGCCCGGCCCATAGGGCTGCAGGCTTGCCAGAGTGTCTCGCCCAGAGAACTGGTTCTCGAAGCCCTTTTCCAGGAAATTGGCGGAATCATCGGCGCGTGCCGCAAGGCTGTCCGTGCCGAGAACAACGGAGACCAGCGTACGGCCGTTGCGGGTGGCCGAGGCGATCTGATTGAAGCCGGAAGCGCAGATGAAGCCGGTCTTCATGCCGTCGGCGCCATCGAAGCGGCCGATGAGCATGTTGATGTTCGGCACCTGCTTGACGCCGTTGGTAAAGCCCTCCAGCGAGAAATAGCCGGCATATTGCGGGAACTCGCGGCGCAGCGCGACGCTGACGATCGCGAGGTCTCGCGCCGTCGTGTACTGACCCTTGCCCGGCAAGCCGTTGGGGTTGATGTAATGCGTGTCGCGCATGCCGAGGCGTGCTGCTTCGGCATTCATGCGCACGACGAAGCCCTGCTCGGAACCGCCGACCGTCTCGGCGATCGCCATGGCGAGGTCATTGGCGGATTTGACCAGCATCATCTTCAAGGCATTGTCGAGCGTCATCTTCTGGCCCGGCTTGAAATACATCTTCGCCGGCGGCTGCGAGGAGGAAAGCTTGGACATGACGACCGGCGTATCGAGCGTGATCTGGCCGGATTGGATGGCGCGGAAGGTGACATAGACCGTCATCAGCTTCGTCAGCGACGCCGGATACCACTTGCGGAAGGCTTCTTCATGATCGAGCACGCGCCCGGTGCTGACATCGACGAGGATATGCGGATTGGCTTCGGCCACATGCGCGGTCGACAGGAAAAGCATGGATGCGGCTGCGGCCATGGGAACAAGCCGCATGGCGGCATACAAACGATTCTGCTTCGTCGGCACGGTCTATCCTTCAGAAGTCCGGAATTTTCTCGAAAGCTCCGCCTATTTAACCTATATGGCTAGGAGAAGGCAAAGGCGATTGACGAGTTTATTACCAACGGATCACAGCCTTGTGATCACCCGCACTGCATCGAAAAGTGCGATGTGATGTCCAGGGTTGTGTGCCAGACTAAATTGCTAAACCCGAATCCGATATTGAGCAGCAGGAAAAATCAGCATGCCGATTTTGAACAGAGCCGCCGAACTCCAGGACGAAGTGACGGAATGGCGCCGCTATATCCACACAAGGCCTGAGCTGATGTATGCGGTGGAAAATACCGCCGCCTTCGTCGCCGAGAAGCTCAGGGCGTTCGGTGTCGACGAGGTCGTCACGGGCATCGGCCGCACCGGCGTCGTCGGCCTGATCCGTGGCAAGGGTGAAGGCCGCACTGTCGGCCTGCGCGCCGACATGGACGCCCTGCCGCTCACCGAAATCACCGGCAAGCCCTGGGCTTCCACCACGCCGGGCAAGATGCATGCCTGCGGCCATGACGGCCACACCGCCATGCTGCTGGGGGCTGCGAAATATCTCGCCGAGACCCGCAACTTCAACGGCAACATCGCCGTGATCTTCCAGCCGGCCGAAGAGGGTGGCGCCGGGGGCGATGCCATGGTCAAGGACGGCATGATGGAACGCTTCCGGATCGCCGAAGTCTACGGCATGCACAATCTGCCCGGCCTGCCGGTCGGCCAGTTCGCCATCCGCAAGGGCGCGATCATGGCGGCAACCGACGAGTTCACCGTTACGATCAAGGGGCGCGGCGGCCACGCCGCCATGCCGCACAAGACGATCGACCCGATCGCCATCGGTGCGCAAATCGTCACCAACCTGCAGCTGATCGCCTCGCGCAGCGCCAATCCGCTGAAATCGGTGGTCGTCTCGGTCACCAAGTTCAACGCCGGCAACGCATACAATGTCATTGCCAACGACGCCAGTTTCGCCGGCACCGTGCGCACGCTCGACCCGGAGATCCGCGACCTCGCCGAGCGGCGCTTCAGGCAGATCGTCAGCGGCATTGCCGCAAGCCACGACGCCGAAGCGGATATTCAATTTCACCGCAACTATCCGGTGACCGTCAACCATGCCGACGAGACGGAGCATGCCCTCGCCGCCGCGCGCGACATCGCCGGCACGACCAACGTCATCCCCGACGTCGATCCCATGATGGGCGGAGAGGATTTCTCCTACATGCTGAACGCCCGCCCCGGCGCCTTCATCTTCGTCGGCAACGGCGACACCGCCGGCCTGCACAACCCGGCTTACGACTTCAACGACGAAGCGATCGCCCACGGCATCTCCTACTGGGTCCGGCTCGCCGAGCAGCGCCTGGACGCCTGAGGCACCGCCACATTTCCGTGCGCCTAGTCATGGCGCACGGCACGGCGAAAGCAGATTCTCCTAGAGACGGGAAAAGGGCTTGGCTTCAGGCCCTTGCTTTTGTATGGATCAATTTAAGTGGTCCCGTAGCTCAGCAGGATAGAGCATCAGATTCCTAATCTGAGGGTCACGCGTTCGAATCGCGTCGGGATCACCAATACCACTTATCTTCTTCCTGAAACGATCACAGCAGCCTTTGCATCGATGCCCCGATCAAAGTTACAGACGAGTGTTGACCATGAAGACGGCAATCGTATTCGACTGCGAGTTTCTCTGCCTCGAAGGCTCGCAGCGTAGGTTCTGGTGCGCGGCTCACGATCCCGATCCGGTTATCGCGCAAATCGGCGCCGTAAAGCTTGGGCTGGAGGGCGATTATCCTCTCCTGGATACATTCAAAGCCTACGTTCAACCGATCGACCGATTTGGCGACCGATATGCACTTGATCCGTTCTTCACCAAACTGACCGGCATCACCGAAGAAAACATTGAGGCCGAGGGGGTTGCGTTGCAGGACGCTCTCGCGGGCGTTGATCGCTTCTCGGACGGGGCGCGGTTCTGGTCGTGGGGCAAGGACGAACTGAACATGGTCGCGATCAGTTGCTATGTCGCGGGCATTGCGCCATCCATCCCCGCCTACCGGTTCGACAATGCGGTCAAGCTGCTGATAGCGGCAGGGATGCCGATAGAGGATTTGGCGAGGACACCCAGCAACAAGCTTGCGGACTATTATGGTGTCGAGCACCCTCCCTTGCAGGGGCATGACGCATTGGATGACGCCCTCTCCGTGTCATATACGCTGCAATATTTGCTGAGGACCGGGAAGTTGCAGCCGGATGTCTTCGACCGAACCTGACCCTCATTCCGATACGAATCTCCACTTGGCTGGCGATGGGTCACAAATGGCAGAGCACCAAGCTCCAATTGCATCGACGACCACCGTGGTCCTGGCTGAGCCAAGCTTGCTCAACTTGGCTGGCTTCGAAGAGGCGCTGGCAAGGGGATGGTCACCTGACCCCAGGCGCCAGCAGGACAAGGCCTATGTCGACGCCGAACTCGAGGGGCTCAGAAAAGGCAAGGTAGGTTTTCTGACGCGATTCAATGTCGTTGCCACGTCGGTGTCCAATAGCGAGCCTCAACGTCTGGTCCTCCGGCTATTCTGGATCTGGGACGGAGAATTTTGCGGTTACATCACACTTCGTCATCTGCCGGGAACAGTCCAGTTGCCACTTCATGTACCGGGTCATGTGGGCTACTCGATCGTCCCGTGGAAACAGCGCAAGGGATATGCCACGCAAGCGCTTCGGCTCTTGCTGCCAATTGCTGCGAAAGCGGGCTTTGAGAGGATAAACGTCATTTGCAACGAAGATAATCTTGCGTCGAGACGGGTTATCGAGGCAGCAGGTGGCGTGCTCCACAGCACGGGTGCCGATCCATCGGATTCCCCGGATGTGATCAAACTGTCCTTTTGGTTGGCGACGGCGAGCGACGCATAAATCTGTCTTCCATGCTCACCGTTTCCTCGTGCCCTTCACCCCACCAAAATCCTGTTCCTCACCAGTCTCACCCCCGGAATCGCCTCGGCCACGGCGGTCGCCCGGTCAATTTCCTGAGGCGTCGCCACCGTTCCATCCAGTCGGATTTCCTGGCCTGCGGCGGTCACCGTAACGTCGGAGGCGTCCAGACCGCCGGCGACGGCGAGCGCGTTTGCGACTGTCGATTCCAGCGCCGAACGCTTGGCATTTTCGCTTTCTATCTTTGGTTCGATGCCATGAAACGTTGCCGCTTTGAAAACCATCGCCCCCATCTCCCCGCACTTCTGCTGGACGGGGAAACGCGGTATCTGCGTAATGGTTCATAAGACGCCTGTAAATTACTGTTAAAATCAGTAATTTCAGGAGTGGTAGAACGAAGGTAGCGGCTCGCCGCCATGGCTGCGGACTTGCCGCCTCTCGCGATCCCCTGTAGAGCCTTTGGCGACGACAGCAAGATGCGGATACTTGGATGACAACCGGGAGCAAGGCGCCGCGCCGCCTGACGATATTGGGTTCCACCGGCTCGATCGGCCAAAACACGCTCGACGTCGTTGCCCAATTGGGCGGGCGTGAAGCGTTCGATATCGCCGCAATCACCGGGCACGACAATATCGATCTCCTGGCAAGCCAGGCAAAGGCATGTGGCGCCGCGCTTGCCGTCACCGCCAATGAAGATCGTTATCAGGCGCTCAAGGAAGCGCTTGCCGGCACCGGCATTGCCGCGGCCGCTGGTAGAAACGCCCTGATCGAGGCCGCCTCCATCCCTTCCGACTGGGTGATGGCGGCAATCGTCGGTACGGCGGGATTGGCGCCGACGCTGGCGGCTGCGCGCCGCGGCGCCGATATTGCGCTTGCCAACAAGGAATGTCTGGTTTCCGCCGGCGATCTCTTCGTCCATGCCGTCAGCGAAGGCGGCGGGCGGCTGATTCCAGTCGACAGCGAACACAGCGCGATTTTCCAGGCGCTGGAAGACGACCAGCAGCATGCAGTGGAGCGCATCATCCTGACGGCCTCGGGAGGCCCCTTCCGCACATGGACGCGTGAGCAGATGGCCAATGTCACGGCTGCGACCGCACGCGCGCATCCGAACTGGTCCATGGGCCTGAAGATCTCCATCGGCAGCGCTTCGATGTTCAACAAGGCGCTGGAGATGATCGAGGCCAAACATCTCTTCAACGTCCGTCCGGATCAGATCGAGGTTATCGTCCATCCGCAATCCGTGGTCCATTCGATGGTCGGCTATACGGACGGTTCGGTGCTGGCGCAGCTCGGCTGTCCTGACATGCGCACCGCCATCGGCTATGCGCTGACCTATCCGTCCCGGTCGAAGCTCAGTGTCGACCGGCTGGATTTTGCAAAACTGGCGCGGCTGGATTTCGAGGCGCCGGACGAGGTTCGTTTTCCCGCACTACGTCTTGCGCGCACCGCGCTGGAACGCGGCGGGCTGCAGGGCGGCATCATGAATGCCGCCGAAGAAATCGCCTTTCAAGCCTTCGTGGACGGACGTATCGGCTTCCTCGAAATGGCCGATATTGCCGAAGCGGTCATGGACCAGATGATCGGCAGCGGCAGCGCCGATACGATGGATGCGGTCTTTGCCGCCGATCAAGAAGCCCGCAATCGGGCGGCCGTGCTCGTGAAGCAAAAAGAAAAAGCTGCGTAACCCGCCCGCGAAAAGGTGCAAAAGTCAGAGGTAGGTGACTGCGCTCACTGGCACATCTGCGAATGTGTTTGTAACCGAGAGTCTTTCAACATATTCGGTGGACATCACCAACGTCGCGCTCTGGATAAGGCATTCTATGGCACTTCATCTTGAAACTCCGCTACTCGAATCCAGTCCCCTAAGCCTGGCGTCGGGCCGATCTGTCTGGTTGAAGATGGATGCGCTTCAGCCGCCCGGCTCATTCAAAATCCGGGGCATAGGAGCAGTCTGCGAGCATCACGCCAAAAGCGGAAAGCGGCGTTTCATATCGTCCTCAGGAGGCAATGCGGGCATTGCAGTGGCTTACGCCGGACGCCGTCTTTCGATCCAGGTATCAGTCTTCGTCCCCGAGACAACAACGGAACGGGCAAAATCGCTGATCCGCCAGGAGGGCGCCGAGGTCTTCGTCCATGGAGCGTCCTGGCAAGAGGCAAACGAGCACGCTCTTGAGGCGGTCGATGCGGAAACCGCATTCATACACCCGTTTGATGATCCGCTTCTGTGGACAGGGCATGCGACGATCATCGATGAGGTTGTCAGAGCGGCCATCCCGTTCGACGCGGTCGTTCTTTCGGTTGGCGGCGGAGGGCTTCTAGCCGGCGTTGCGGAAGGGCTGGCGCGCAATGGACTACAGGGTATTCCGATCATTGCAGCCGAAACCGAAGGTGCGGCATCCTTGGCAGCCTCCGTGAAGGCTGGCAAGCTCACCGAATTGCCCGCCATTACCAGCATTGCAACTTCGCTTGGCGCCCGAAAGGTCTGCCAGCGCGCCTTCGAGATCACACAGACCCGGCCGGTCGATTGTGTCGTCGTCGATGATCGAGTTGCCGTTGATGCATGCATGCGCTTCCTCGACGATCATCGAGTGGTCGTGGAGCCGGCTTGCGGCGCAGCATTGGCGGTCGCATATACACATGCCGATCGATTGGCACGTTATGAGCGAAACCTGATCGTCGTTTGCGGCGGGGCGACGGCTCCGGTCGCTCAGTTGCAAGCCTGGCAAGCATCCTGATCAGAGAGTCGTCACCGTAAGCGGCGGCTTTACGCCACCGCGCGGGCCAGTGCGCAGCGCGACCAGAGTGCATGCAGCGCGCCGACGAGATGCTCGATATCGGCATCGGAATGCAGCGGCGTCGGCGTGATGCGCAGACGTTCGGTCTTCTTCGGCACGGTCGGATAGTT
>JGI25161J50226_1000131_pt1 | contig 53277 bp, 43 predicted proteins | sample AraplaMF_Cvi_mMF_FD_50226 | JGI IMG/M metagenome (IMG submission 50226)
GCGAAGCGTAGGGACCCAGACTGCGGGTCGCCTTTCTTTTGGGTACTTTTCTTTGGCGAAGCAAAGAAAAGTGCCTCGCCCGCCGGGGCGAGACCCGGCCAGCAAGCCCATGCAAAGGGCAAAAGCGCGCAAGGCCGGAGCAAGACCCGGCCCTACCCCCGAAGCTCAACCCAAAACACACTCCCCCGCCCAGCCCGGGAAGCCAGCCCCACCGGATGCCCCAGCGCCGCGCTGAGCCGGGACACGATGGCCAGCCCCAGGCCGAAGCCCTCTTCGGTGCCCTGCAGCGGGATCCGGTAGAACTCCTGGAAGATCGCCTGCTGGTGCTCCCTGGCGATGCCTACGCCGGTGTCCCAGATCTCGATGCGGGGCACGCCGCCCCTGCGGCGCACAGCCATCAGCACGCCGCCGCGATGCGTGTTGCGCAGCGCGTTGGACAGCAGGTTGCCGACCAGGCGCTGCAGCAGCACCGGGTCGGACCTGACCTTGCCGGGCGCCGCGCGCATCCTGAGCCGCAGGCCGCGCTCGCGCGCGAAGGGGGCGTACTGCGCCTCCAGGTCCTGCAGCAGCCCGGCCAGTTCCACGTCCTGCAGGTTGACCCTGAGCGGGTCGGTTTCCAGGCCGGCCAGGTCGAACAGCGAATTGAACAAATCGTTGACGGCCTTGGTGGAGCGCACGATCTTGGGCGTGATCTGTTCGACGAACTCGGGCTCGGCGGCCAGCCAGCCGGCGTACAGGTCCAGGGCATGCACCGGCTGGCGCAGGTCGTGGGCGGCGCTGGCGATGAAGCGGTTCTTGATCTCCACCGCCTCCAGGGCCGCCCGGCTCTGCTCGGTCAGGGACCTGATCAGCATGGAGTTGTCGTACTGCAGCTCGAGGTTGATGCGCTGCACTTCGTGAAAGCGCTGGCCCGAGATGCGGATCACCGCCCAATAAATGAGCACCAGCGCCAGCATGCCGTAGGTATTGAAGCTGGCGGGCAGCCCGCGCTCCACGACCAGTTCGTAGAGCAGCGCGGCCACGACCGAAACCCCCAGGCCGTTCACATAATTCTTGAAGCAGGGCAGCCAGGACGAAAACGTGCCGACCGCAAAGCCGGCCATGCCCACCAGCACGACCATGCAGAGGAACTGGTCGTACACCGGCGCGCGCAGGAAGTAGACGAACATGGAGGCCCCCCAGACCAGGGCGCTGGCCGACCAGGTCCAGCCGTATTTGGCCATGAAGGCCCGCAGAGGCGGGCCGCTGACGCCCGCCAGGCTGCGCTGGTAGATGCTGATGACGCCGTAGCGCACCACGGTCACGGCCGCCGCGGCCGCCGCCCACAGGCCCAGGGACAGCATGTCGACGCGGTGGTAAAGAATGGCCACCATGACCACGATCAGCACCAGCGCGGAATGCAATGCCGGGCGGGCATAACGCATGAAGGTGTGGATCAGCCGCATCTCCACCCACTCCTCGCGCGAGAGGTCGGCGACGCTCTGGGCCGGCCGTGTCGTTGGGGGGGTGTCCATGGGCCGAGTTTAGGGCCAGTCAGCGGCTCATGGCGGCCCGCAAGCGCCCCCGGCCGCATGCGCCGCGCCGATGTTGCGCAGGGTTGACGAAATCGGTGCCCCAGTGAGCCCAATTGCGTACACTGGACGCTTCCCCGGAGGGCGACACCCGTGCCTGGACGCCGGACACCCGCGGCGGCATCCATGCACAGGCACCAAAAAATGCAGGACCCGCAGATGCAACGCAACGCGCACGCCGAGCTCGCCCCCGCGAGCCCGGCGAAAGGCACGGCAGGCCCGGGCGGCATGCTTGCCATGCCGGCCCTGGACGACCCGGCCAATCCCTTCCGGCTGGCGCTGCTGGCCGTGCTGCTGGCCTTTGTCTACGCCATCCTGTCCACGCCGGCCGCCTACACCTCGCGCCCCGACACGCTGGCCGCCATCATCTGGCCCGCACCGGCGGTGGCCGCGGCCCTGCTATGGAACCTGCCCTACCGGCGCTGGCCGGTGTTCCTGCTCGCGGTCTTCCTGTCCATGATGCTGGTCGGCGATGCCGACCCGCTGTCCGTGGGCGCCGACGCGGCCTTCGCGCTGCTCAATGTGTTCGAGGTGGCGCTGTTTGCCTTCCTGGGGCGGCGCCTGGTTTGCGAAAAAGGCGACCTCGACAGCACCCGCAAGCTCGCGCGTTTCATGTTCCTGCTGCCGTTGCTGGCCACCAGCGTGGTGGCGGCCCTGGGCGCCACCATAGGCGCGGTGACCAAACACACCGAATGGCTGGAGGAATGGCGCGTCCTGCTGGTCGGCAACGGCCTGGCCGTGCTGGTGCTGCTGCCGGCCCTGCTGGCCTGGTGCTCGCGCCAGGCCGGCGCCGACGCTTCGCCCGGCGACAAGCCGGTGGCCGTGGCGGCGGCCGTGCTCGCCGCCGCCTTGATGGCCGCCGCGGCCCTGCTGCCGGGCTTTCCGCAGGAAGTGCTGCGCGCCCTGCTGTCGCTGGTGCTGGTCTGGGCGGCCATCGCCGGCGGCCTGCGCGCGGCCTCGCTGGGCGTGCTGGCGGCGGCCAGCGTGGGCATAGGCCTGGCCGTGGCGGGCTACGGGCCCTATAGCGCGGCCCACGGCGGCGAGGAGGGCACCTGGGAGCTGCAGGTGGACCTGGCGGGCATGGCGGTGCTGTCTTTCTTTGTCGGCATCGCGGTCAACGAGCGGCAAAAACTCAACCTGCGCCTGGAGCGCGCCCGGCGCTTTGAAACCATGGGCTTTCTGACCGGCGGCATCGCGCACGATTTCAACAACATCCTGGGCGCTGTCGGCGGTTATGCCGAGCTCGCGGTGGAGCGCGAACAAGCCGGCCTGCCGGTGCGCGCCCCGCTGGGCGAGGTGGCGGCGGCCGTGGCGCGCGGCAAGGACCTGACGGAGCAGATCCTGCTGGCCGGGCGGCGCGGGGCGCGCACGCGCCAGGCCAGCGACCTGCGCGACCTGGTCTCGGAAGCGGTGGCGCTGGCCACCCCCTTGCTGCCGCCCGGTGTGCGGCTGGCGGTGCGCGTGCCGGTGGCGCCCGTGCCGGTGCGGGTGCACCGCGGCCAGATGGCCCGCGCCATCCTGAACCTGCTGCGCAACGCCTCGCAGGCCGCGGCGGGCCGGGTCGAGCTGCGCCTGACAAGCTCGGCCGGCGAGTTGCCGGCCGGCTATGCGCGCGAGGCGGACACCGGCGTCGGCGACACGCTGGAGCGGGATTGCGCCTGGCTGGACGTGCTGGACGACGGCAGCGGCGTCGCGCCGACCCATGTGCACCAGCTCTTCGACCCGTTTTTTTCCTCACGCTCCTCGCAGGGCGGCAAGGGCCATGGCAAAGGCCACGGCACCGGGCTGGGCCTGGCCATCGTCGCGGGCGTCGCCGCCGACCACGCCGGCGGCGTGGCGGTCTGGACCGGCCGCGGCGAGCGCACGCGTTTTTGCCTGATGCTGCCGCTGCTGGCCGGGCAGGAAGCCTTACAGCTGCCCCTGGTCGCCCCGCCACCGCCGCTGGGCCAGGGCGAGACGGTGCTGGTCGTCGCGCAGGATGCCCAGGCGCGCGAGCGCACCGAAGACGCGCTGGCCGCGCTGGGCTTTGAGCCGGCGGGCTACGACCCGGCCGCCCTCGCCGGCGGGCCGCAGGGCCTGCAAGGCCTGAATGAACATGCCGAGCTGCTGGTGTGGCTGGACCCGGACGCCGCGGGCGACAGCCTGCTGGCCGCGCTGCGCCAGTCCACCGGCCTGCCGCTGCTGCGCTGCAGCAGCGCGCAGGACTCGGGCGGCGAAGCCCTCATCACGCAGGAAGCCGGCGTGGTTACCATAAGCGGGTCCTTTGACGCCGCGGCCCTGCGCCAGGCCGTCAAAATGGCGACCGGACGCTCCGATGCCACGCCTGCCCGGCGTGACGGCGATGTTGACGAAGAAGAAGACGAAGAAGACAAAGAAGGCAAGCTCCAGCCATGACGCAGCCCAAACAAGCCCTGGCCATCCTGGTCGTCGACGACGACGACGCCCTGCGCAAGCTCCTGATCGATTACCTGACGGGCCACGGCCTTTCGGTGACCGGCGTGGGCACGGCGACGGAAGCGGTACAGGCCGTCGCCAGGCAGGACTACAGCCTGGTGCTGCTGGACCTGAACCTGCCCGACGGCGACGGCATAGACCTGGCGCGCAAATGGCGCGCCGAGGCCAACATCGCCATCATCTGCCTGACCGGCAGGCTTGAAGAAGCCGACCGCGTCATGGGCCTGGAGCTGGGCGCCGACGACTACATCACCAAGCCGTTTTCGCTGCGCGAGGTGCTGGCCCGCATACGCGCGGTGACACGCCGCGCCGGCGGCGCAGCCGCGGCGGGCGAGCCGGCCGGCGAGCGCCCCAGCCACAGCGGCGTGCAGGTGCCCGTCACGCGCGGCAAGCACCCGCGCGCCTACCGCTTCGCGGCCTGGGGCCTGAACCTCAACACGCGGCGCCTGACCTCGCCCGAGGGCAAGCCGGTGTCGCTGACCAATGCCGAGTTCAACCTGCTGGCGGTCTTCCTCGGCACACCCGGGCGCATCATCTCGCGCGAGCAACTGCTCGAGCGTACGCGCGCCTTCGACGACATCTACGACCGCGCCATCGACGTGCAGATACTGCGGCTGCGCCGCAAGCTCGAGGCCGACGCGAAAAACCCCAAGCTGCTGTGCACCGAGCGCGGCGTGGGCTACTTCCTCAATGCCGAGGTCGAAGCGCTGTGGGAATGAGCCTCCCCGCCCCCTGCCCTTGTTTTTCCACGGCCTCTTTTGTGACCTCTTGTGAATTTTTATGAGCACTGACCTGATCACCGAACTCGGCACACAGCCCATCGCCGGGGCCCAGCCCGCCGGCAACGAGGTGCGCGAAGAACCCGCCTTCGAGCTGCTGGAGGCCGAGGTCGCCAAGCTGGCCAGCCCGGTGCACAGCGTGACCATGGACTGGAACAAGGTCAACCAGTGGTCGGTCGAGCTGTTATCCACCAAGGGCAAGGACATGCTGGTGGCCTGCTACCTGGCCGGCGGCCTGCTGGAGACGCGCGGCCTCTACGGCCTGGCCGACGGCCTCAAGGTGCTGGCTGACATGCTGCAAAGCTACTGGGACACGCTGTACCCGGGGCTCAAGCGCATGCGCGGCCGGCGCAACGCGCTGCAGTGGCTGATAGACCGCGTGCAGCAGCGCGCCACCGAAACCGACTGGGGCGCGCTGCCGCCGCAGGAGGCCGAACTTGTGGCGCGCCTGACGGCCAGCCTGCAGGCCATGGATGCGCTGCTGGCCGACAAGGACAGCGAGGCGCCCTCCATGCGCGCGCTGCTGACCCTGGTCGGCAGCCTGACCGTGATCGAGGAAAAACCTCCCGAAGAACCGGCCCCCGTGGAAGCCGCCGCCGCGCCCTCGCCTTCGCCCGCGGCGGCCGCCGGCCCGCCGCCGGCCACGCTGCTGCTGGACTCGGCCGACAACGTCGAGCGCGCGCTCGAGGAAGCCTGCTCGCGCCTGGGCAGCCTGGCCGAATGGTTTCTCGCCAATGACAGCAGCAACCCCCTGTCTTACCGCCTGAACCGCACGGCGGCCTGGTCCACGCTGGAGGCCCTGCCGCCGGCCGACGGCGGCCAGACCCGCATCGCGCCGCCGATTTCGCAGGTCAGCGACGCGCTGGCCCGGCTGAAAGACAGCCAGTCGGACGCCGAACTCATCGCCTTTGCCGAAGCCCAGCTGGCGGCCTTCCCCTTCTGGCTGGACCTCAACGGCGTCTGCGCCGCGGCGCTGGGGCGCATGGGCAGCGGCTATGCGGCCGCGCGCCAGGAGGTCTGCAACGAGACGGCGCGCCTGCTCGCGCGGCTGCCGGGCCTGGAGAAACTATCGTTTTCCAGCGGCATGCCTTTTGCCGCCGGCGACACCCTGGACTGGCTGGCCACGCTGCTGCCCGGCGTGGCGGCCGGCGGCGGGCCCGCGGCCGGCGGCCGCGCAAGCGACGCGGTCACAGCCGCCATCGGCAATGCGCGCGCACTGGCGGCCAACGACGACCTCGCGAGCGCCGCAGCCTGCCTGCAGGAGCAGCTCGCGCTGCAGCCCACGGCGCGCGACCAGCTGCTGCTGCAGATCCGTTTGTGCGAGCTGCTGCTGCAGCACCGCCCGGGCGCGGCCCTCAAGGCCTTTGCACAAGCCGTGGTGGAAGCCATAGACCGCCACCAGCTGGGCGCCTGGGACCCGGCCATGGCACTGGACGGCCTGCAGGTCGCCTACGGCGTGATGACGCGCAACGAGGAAGACCGTGATGCGGCCGATGCGCTGCTGGCGCGGATTGTGGCGCTGGATGCGGCTACGGCGGTGAAGCTGGTGACCTGAGCGGAAGGCGCTCGCACAACGCCCTGCTTGCCGCGCCGGAACCGCTTCGCCGGATTTTGCAAGCGCTGCCTGTCGATCTTCACGCAGCGACACATGGAAAACCCCTCACGGTAAGTCACGCCCGGACTTACCGGTTTTAACGATCCGGCGTCGATAAATCCGACAAAGATTGGCCGCGCACGGACAATCCGCCCCGCCTCTCCTCGCGGGCTCGCATACCGTTCACCCCTGCCCCAAAAAAGCTCAGCCAGTCCATGGCAAGCAGCAAGCGGCGGCACATCAAAACACCTCCCCATCCAGCGATCGCCACGAGCTTTGCTCAGCAGGCAAAGCGACGGGAGGTTTCTGTAGCGAAGGGGAGCGATGAGGACACACACAAACGGAAAGCCAGCCGCCAGTTCCCGGCGTGCCTGGCTGGCGCAGGCCGGCTGTTTTGGCATCGGCGCGCTGCAGCTTCGCGCAAGCTGGGCGACGGTGCCGAACAAAAAGAGACCCGCGGCAAAAGCCGCGGCCCAAACCCACTACCTGGTCTCGGCCATCCTGCGCGAAGGCGTGCGGGACTTCACCTTCAGGCTGGTCCACTCGGTGCAATCGGCCACCAGCGTGGACGAAGCCATTGGCTTCTTCACGCGCCTGGTACAGGAGACATACCCGGGCTATGCCGTCGCACAAACCACGGTGACCGACATCATCCTGCCGCCGGGCATCTGCACCGCCGGCAAGCCGGGCAGCCCCAGAAAGCCCGGCCTCACTCTCTACATCGTCTCCGTTGCAATGAGCAACAGCGGTGCCAGGGACCTGGACACCCTGCTGGTCAACGGCTGGCTGCCGGGAAAGAGCGCTGACGAAGCACTGGCTCGCGTCCTGAGTGATGTGAAGGCCAGATACCCAGGCTTCACACCCGCCAGCACCTTGTCCACCGAACTGGATTTAGCCCTGGCCGGCTGCCCGGTACCCGGCCCGGCACATAGTCCGGCGCGCTACCACGGGGAGCGGGTTTGATGAACAAGCGCATGACCCTGATCCGCACGACGGCCGCCGTGGCGCTGCTTGTAATGGCACTGCCGACACGAACAGATGACCAGATCGGCCAGCCGGCCATCAACAAACCCACGGCCGCGCCTACAAGCACCGTGCCACCAGGCTACCGACTCGAAAAAACCGTGCAGTGCTACGAAGCGCACCACCCCTCGGCGATGGGAAGGCCAAGCCTTGTCAAGCGGCATGAGCTGCGCATCAGCATGCTGGTCCCGCAGGACGACTGCCTGGCGCTGGATGCGGATGGGTGGTTGCGGGTGGTGCCTGGGCAGTGCACTCGCGCATCAGCGCCAAGTTTTTGCGAGGAGAAACCATGAGCAAGCAACCCGGAACGGCGAGCTGGCACTGCACCACCGCCGTCAGCACCACCAGCCCCTTGCGGCTTCTGCCCAAGCTCTCTCTGTTTGTGGTCCTGCTCGCGCTTCCGTGGCTCGCCACCACGGCAAACGCTGCCGATTCCTATGTGCCCGTGAAGTGGACGAAGTTCGTCACCATCGAAAGTCCGAGCGAACCGGTAGCCGATATGGAAGCCAGGAGATACGCATGAGAGATTACTGGCTCACCAGAGAGCTCCTGAGCATCGCGGGCTGGGGCTACCTGCTGCTCGCAGTCATCGCCATCGGGCTTGCTGTATGGCTGCCCAAGCAGCGAAAGGACAAGCTGATCGCCGGGCTCATCGCGCTCGGGCTGTTCAGCATCTTGCCGATACAGGTAGCAAAACAATTCATGCAGGAAAAGCAGGCACAAGTAGAGGCGTCAGCGCGGCTGCGTCAGGCACAGGCCTTGTTTGAGGAACGCTGCGAGACGGCGGGGGAGAAGATTTACAAGACGGTGGAAAACGTGGAAGGGGTGTTACTGATGAACACCCGTCAATCAGATCGGCCCGGTATTCAAGATAACCCGCTCTGGCCAGACGCAGCATTGCCTCACGAAGCTACGGGTGATGAATACATCCGCATGTTTTTGTATTGGGAGCATGACTCCGGTGGTGGAGCACGCGGCTTTCTCAACCCAGACCCTGTTAAAGCGATATCCAGAGGCTATCAGTTCGTGGATGTAAAGCAAGCCGACGGGACTGTATTGCGCTATCGCCTCAAGGAGCCGGGGAATCGCGACAAAACCGACTTGGTGACTGAATTTGTTAAAGGTAAAGCGTCTCGCTATGCAGTTGACTTCGTGAATCAAGTCAATCCAGAAGACAGAGCACATTGGATCGCGGGAACGACTATCACTTTGACCGATACACAAGCGAGCGAGGTTATCGCAACGCGCGAGTCCTATTCGTTTGAGGTGGGTCTAGGCAGCAAAGCCGGAGCACGGCAGCCATGGGCATTTGCTATCACTTGCCCTTCTTTCAGTGGCTGGGACGGCGCGCGAACTCGTTTTTTTGTAGACCAAGTATTAAAACCAAAACAGGGAGAGTAAAAGATGACGTCTGAAGTTACAAACTATCTGAAGTACGCAAATGTGCAAATGGCTGCAGAGGCCCTATATGGCCTACAGACAGCTACGCCGGGCCAGACATTTTCCGGGCCGATTGGTACAGCAGCACTGACAACCGGAAACACTCGTTCGAGCAAATTCACAGCCATACAAGCCGACGAATTCAGCAAAGACTGGGCAGTAGTCGAGCACAAGAGCAATACACCCACGGGCTTTTCGGGAACGTTGTTCCGCGCACTGCGCACCGACGAAGCCAGGGGCATCAAAGTAGGCGAACTCGTCATGAGCTTCCGCTCCACAGAATTCGCCGACGACGCAGCGCGAGACAACGAAGCCACCAACAAACTGGAGATCAAGGACCACGGCTGGGCCTTTGGCCAGATAGCCGATATGGAAGCCAGGAGATACATATGAGAGATTACTGGCTCACCAGAGAACTCCTGAGCATCGCAGGCTGGGGCTACCTGCTGCTCGCAGCCATCGCTATCGGGCTTGCTGTGTGGCTTCCCAAACAGCGAAAAGACAAGCTGATCGCCGGCCTCATCGCGCTCGGACTGTTCAGCATCTTGCCGATACAGGCGACAAAACAATTCACGCAGGAAAAGCAGGCACAGGTGGATGCGTCAGCACGGCTACGTCAGGCGCAGGCCTTGTTTGAGAAACGCTGCGAGACGGCGGGGGAGAAGATTTACAAGACGGTGGAAAACGTAGAGGGCGTGCTGCTGATGAGGGTTAGACCCGACAAAGTCAACTTCTCCGATCAGTACGCGATGGATGACCCCTATGGTCGTGACGTCGGAGGGAATGGTTATATCGGCTCGTTTTTGCGCCCCAGTGCGGGTGCTGCGTTAAATCCGCGCGTGGCTGAGGGACGTCGCTTAGGGTTCTCTTATGTTGAAGCCGTGGATATCCGCGACAACAAGTTATATCGCTACATCGGTGTCATTAAAGCGGTTAACGGCCGCGATCCGAATTTTGAACTTGAAGTCGTAGAAGTGGCCCATCCAAGCGCACGCTATGGGGTTACCTATGAGGATATTTCGACTCATGAGGATCGAGACAGTTGGATTGCTGGCGGTCTGCTCAAAGTTCTGGATCTTCAGACTAAGGCAGTCGTCGCAGAGCGAAGAGGATACATATTTGATCAAAGGCTGGGCGACACCACCGGAGGGCGGGGCCCATGGGAGGCCGCAGTCGCCTGCCAAGGTGCTGAGCGCAACTATGGACATAACGCTCGGTTTGTATTGAAGACTTTGAACCCAACCGAGGTGAAATGATTATGACAAACAATATCGCAAATTATCTCAAATTTGCTAGCGTGCAGATGGCCGCAGAAGCAGACTACAAAGGAGTCACAGACTTCAGCAACCGGGACGCTATTAAGGCTGCACTAATACGCGGTAACAACCGCTCCAGCAGATTCACAGACATCACAGCCAAGGATTTCTCCGACAACTGGACTGTTGTAGACCAAAAGCCAAATACCAGCACAGGCTTCAGCGGCACCCTCTTCAAATATACAGGCCCTACCGATGCAGCAAAAGGGCTCATTAACGGCGAACTCGTGATGAGCTTCCGCTCCACAGAATTCGCCGACGACGCAGCGCGAGACAACGAAGCCACCAACAAACTGGAGATCAAGGACCACGGCTGGGCCTTTGGCCAGATAGCCGATATGCAAGATTGGTACGCCAGCCTCAAATCCTCCGGCAAGATCGCCGGCGGCCAGCAAATCGCCGTCACCGGCTACAGCTTGGGCGGCCATTTGGCCACGGCCTTTGACCTGTTGCACAAGAACGACCTCACGTCCTCAGGCGCGCCCCTGGTCAGCGCCACCTACACCTTCAACGGCGCCGGCGTCGGCGCCGTCAATGCCGGCAAGAACCTGGGCCAGGTCATCGCCGACTTCCAGAGCCACCGTGCCTACGACAGCAACGAAGGGCTGTTCACCGATGCCCAGGTCAAGGTCTTGTACAACACGCTTCGTCAGACCTTCCGTAAAGGGGCCCTGGTCACCCTCGACCAGGTCGACAGTTTCCTGCCCCAGGTGCAGACCATGGTGACCAGTAAACTCGGCACCGCCAAAAGCGAGGCCGTGCTGTTATTCCAGGCACTCGACAGCATCCAGAAGATCGTCAACGAGGCCCAGCGAGTGGTTGGCCTGCAAAGCGGCGGCACAGGTGCCGGTGCCACCGTCGTCAACACCAGCAACATTGAGGCCTGTGCACTGGACTACCAACTCGCCGTGCTGGTGGCCGCACGCGACACCACGCCCATGTACGCCAGCGTGCCCGCCGGCGGCTGGGCCGCCTACGCCGGCAGGCATCTCGCCCCCGGCGGGACACTGCCCCACTTCTACGACCTGTATGGCGCCAATGACCCTTCGGCCGTGGCCAATTCGCAGTTGCATTACGGAACCGCCGTGGGTATTGCCATTGAAGACCAGCCCCTGTTTCGGGGAACCGTGGCGCTTGATGCATTGGTCGAAAGCGCACGCAACGCTGAGGCCAAGCTGCTGGTTAATAACTTCACCCAAAACGACTTTGGCGATACCCACAGCCTGGTGCTCCTGGTCGACTCGCTGTCGGTGCAAAATGCGCTTGCGCAGCTTGACCCCGCTTTGAGCCAGGGCACGGTCAATACGATCTGGAAAATTGCCAGCAGCCAAAAAGCCGAAAGCAGCTTGCTCGGAGGCCAGGGCCGGGCCGAAGGCGACGTTCTGGAGAACATCGTCAACAGCCTGGGCGCCGCGCTGGGCCTGAACACCCAGGCCGGCTGGACCCCGCTCAAGGGCGACACCACAGGCGGCACCTGGGCGCGCACCGAAGGCGGTGCCAACGGAAGCACAGGGCGAACAGCCCTGCACAGCGACCTGAACCTGATCGCCAGGTCGGCCCTGGCCCTGGTCGGCAAAGCCCAGGTCCGCGCCAGCGGCGCCGATCTTGGTGCCATGGCGCGCAGTGATTTTGGTGCCCTCATCGCCCTGAAAGACCTGTCGCCTTTGTACATCACCGACAAAGATGCCTCCATCGAAGCGCCGCTGGCCGCCCTGTGGCAAGGCACCCGCGCCGCAGACTACACCGCCTGGCAGGCCGACCAAATCGCGACCCCAGGTACCCTGACTTTCACCGACCCGTGGATCACCGACCGTTCCAGCATGCTCAACGCCCTGCTTCAGCGCAACAGCGGCAATATCGCTGACGGCCTGCTATTGCAGGGCCAGAGCAACACCGACTATGTGGACATGGCCATCGGCAAGAACCTGTTCGTGCGCCGCGGCGTACCGGGCAGCGGCACGGTGGTGAACAAGGTCATCTTTGACGGCGCTGGTGCCGGCAGCCTGGGCGGCGGCACCGGCGCCGACCACCTCTACGGCGGCGCGGGCAATGACACCCTGGAGGGCAAAGGCGGCAACGACTATGAAGAAGGCGGCGTCGGCTTCGACACTTACCGCTTCAGTGCTGCCGGCTGGGGCCATGACGTGGTGGTCGATGCGGACGGCGCCGGCTGCATCCAGCTGGGCGCCGTCATCCTGGCCAGTTGCCGCCCCTGGCCCGGCTCCAGCAGTGTCTGGCTCGACAGCTCGAAGACCTATCTACTGACCCTTGTGCAGGGCGCCGGCGGCACGAACGATCTCGTCATCGCCCGCAAGGACAGCCCCGGCGCTGCCACCCTCTCGGTGCGCAACTGGAGCGAAACCCGCAGCCTGGGGATCACCCTGGATATGGCGCCTGTTCCCGATAGACCCGCCGTTACGCGGGTGGGTTGGCCGACGGACAGTGCCCATGACTTTCGCCCCTTGGGCAGTTCGGGGAATGACAGCCTCACCACCACCGGTTACGGCAAGAGCTTTGACGGCGGAGCGGGCGACGATGCCATGACCATCTTCGGCAATGCCAATCTCCTGGTAGGCGGCGCCGGCGGCGACGAATTGATGACCATCGATGGCAGTTACAACACGCTGGATGGAGGCGACGGCGACGACCTTCTGACGGATGACGGCAGCGGCAGCACCCTGACGGGCGGGGCCGGCAACGACACCCTCATAAGCCGTCACGCACGCAGCACCATCGTCTACAACCCCGGCGACGGCCAGGATCGGGTCATTGCCGGCGCCGACGCCACGCTGGATTTTCGCGATATCAACAGCGCCAATGTGCGCCTCGGGCGCGGCGCGGGTAAAGAGGCAGGCCCAGGCACGGGACTGGCAGCCGGCCTGGACCTGGTGCTGACGATGGGCGGGAGCGACCAGGTCACGGTGCAGGACTATTTCCGGTGGATGCTTCCGGAAGAGGTATTCCCGCCCCGTCCCGTGCTGAAGTTCGCAGACGGCGTATTGACCCCGCAGGCGGTGGTCGACCGCCTGAACCAGGGCGGTAGCGGCGACGACACCTTGTGGGGGATAGAAGACCCCTCGGGCCTGGACGACTTGTCCACTCACCTGCTGGGTGAGGGCGGGAACGACACGCTCACTGCCGCCGGCGCACATGACGTACTGGAAGGCGGCGCCGGCAACGACGTGCTCTTCGCCGGTTCCGGCGCCGACACATTTGTCTTCAACCGGGGTGACGGCCAGGACGTCCTCTACGAGTCCGAGTTCAAGATGGGCGGCAATCACGATGTACTGCAGTTGGGCGCCGGCATCAGCGTCGCCGGCACGCAGCTGGTGCGCACCACGATAGACGCCAGCAGCCAGCCGGCCCTGTCTGATACCGGCCCGGTGCAGGTCATTGGCGAGGGTGACCTGGCGCTGGTTTTTGGCGGTGGCGACCAGATCATTTTGAAGAAGTACTTTTACAGTTTATCGCGCCTGCAGACCATCGCCTTCGCCGACGGCACGCGCTGGAACTATGAGACGGTGGCCGGCCTGGCGGTTCATTCCGGCAGCGAAGGCAGCGACGCATTGCTGGGCCTGGACGATGCGGGCAGCTGGATCTTTGGCGCGGGCGGCGACGACATCCTCTCGGGCAACGACTATGGCGACACGCTCGACGGCGGCGCCGGCACGGATTTGCTCAGCGGCGGTGCCGGCAATGACCGCTACCTCTTTAAGCTGGGCGGCGGGCACGACACCATCACCGATCTCAGCGGCAACGACCGCATCGTGTTCGGTGCCGGCATCAGTGCCGGCCAGGTCAGTGCCAGCCAGGTCGGCATCGACGAATACCTCGACAGCCTGACCAACGGCCAGGACGGCGACGGCCTGGTCTTTGGCCAGGTCACTCTCACGGTGGCGCCCGGCGACACCATCAGTTTCTCTCCCGCCGACAGCGGCTACGGCATCGAACAGTTCGAGTTTGCCGATGGCAGCGTGCTGGGCGCAGGCTGGATCACCGCCCTGTTCAACGCCGCACCCGACGGCCGCGACAAAACCCTGACCCTCAACGAAGACAGCGCCATCACGCTGCAGGCGGCGGATTTCGGGTTCAGCGGCGCGCATACCGGCGACACCTTGAGCGCGGTGCGCATCGACAGCCTGCCAGGGGCCGGCAGCCTCAGGCTCAACGGGGTCGCCGTGACGGCAGCGCAGGTGGTCAGCGCCGCCGACCTCGCCGCCGGCCGGCTAGTGTTCAGCCCGGCCGCCAACGCCAATGGCAGCCAGTACGCCAGCCTGGCCTTCTCTGTCAAAGACCAGAACGGAGTCTTTGATACGACGCCCAATACGCTGGGTTTTAACGTCACGCCGGTCAATGATGCGCCCGCACTGACAGGCGCCAAAGCCGTTCTGGCGAACGGCGCGGAAGACACGGCCTACAGCATTACTCGGGCCAGCCTGCTCGCCGGTTTCAGCGACCTGGAGAGCGGCAGCCTTTCGGTCCTGAATTTGGGCGCCAGCAACGGCACCTTGTCGGCCTTGAATGCAGGCAGCTGGACGTTCACGCCGAACGCCAACTACAACGGCGTGGTCAAGCTGAGCTATGGCGTGAGTGACGGCGCCGCCACCACCCCGGCCACACAAAGCTTCACCATCACGCCGGTCAACGATTCGCCTGTCGGGACCGTGACGGTCAGCGGCAATCCCATCCAGAACCAGGTCTTGCGCGCGGCCCACACGCTGACCGATGTCGATGGGCTGGGCACAGTGAACTACCAATGGCTGGCCGGCGGAGCGGCGATTGCCGGGGCCACCGGCGCCACGCTCACACTGGCCCAGGCCCAGGTCGGCAAGACCATCAGCGTCAGGGCCAGTTACACAGATGCCAAGGGCACGACAGAAAGCGTGGCCAGCGCCGCCACGGCGATGGTGGCCAACGTCAATGACGCCCCTACCGGCATGGTGACCGTCAGCGGCACGGCCAGGCAGAACCAGGTCTTGAGCGCGGCCCATACGCTGGCCGATGCCGATGGGCTGGGCTCGGTGAACTACCAATGGCTGGCCGGCGGAGCGGCGATTGCCGGGGCCACCGGCGCCACGCTCACACTGGGCCAGGCCCAGGTCGGCAAGGCCATCAGCGTCAGAGCCAGCTACACCGATGGCTTGGGCGCGGCCGAAAGCGTGCTCAGCGCAGCCAGTGCGCCTGTCGTCAACGTCAATGACGCGCCCACTGGTGTGGTGGCGATTACCGGTACGGCCAGGCAGAACCAGGTCTTGAGCGCGGCCCACACGCTGGCCGATGTCGATGGGCTGGGCACAGTGAACTACCAATGGCTGGCCGGCGGCGTGGCGATTGCCGGGGCCACCGGCGCCACGCTTACGCTGGGCCAGGCCCAGGTCGGCAAGGCCATCAGTGTCGGGGCTTCCTACACCGACGGCTTTGGCAAGGCCGAAAGCGTGGCGAGCGCGGCCACCGCGGTAGTGGCCAACGTCAATGACGCACCCACGGGCTCACTCAGCCTGCTGCGCAGCGGCGTGGCTGTGACGGCGGCCACCACCGTGCAGCAAGGCCATGTGCTTTCCGTCGCCAGCACGCTGGCCGATCCCGACGGCCTGGGAAGCCTGAAGTACCAGTGGCAAAGCTCACTGAACGGGGCCGGCTGGCGTGACGTCGCGGGTGCCACGGCGGCCAGCTTCACGCTGACGCCGGCACTGGCCGGCCAGAGCGTGCGGGTGGGCGTCAGTTACACCGATGGCGGCGGCACCCTCGAAAGCGCGGCCAGTGCGGCGACCGCCGCGGTCAACCGCATGGCGGGCAGCGCGGGCGCAGATGCACTGGCCGGTACCGTGGGGGTTGACCGCCTCGAAGGCCTGGCCGGTAATGACGCTTATACGGTGAATGATGCAGGTGACGTGGTGGTGGAGAACACCAACGAAGGCACCGACAGCGTCGCCAGTTCGGTGAGCTACAGCCTGGCGGCCAATGTGGAGAACCTCACGCTGGCGGGCACGGCGGCGATCAATGGCACGGGCAATGCCCTGAACAACGCCCTCACCGGCAACAGCGCCGCGAATGTGCTGGATGGCGGCGCGGGCGCCGACACGATGGCGGGCGGCGCGGGCAACGACGTTTACGTGCTCGATAACGCAGCCGACGTGGTGATTGAAGCAGCCAACGCCGGCACGGACACAGTGCAGGCCAGCGTCAGCTACACGCTGGCCGCCAATGTCGAAAACCTCACGCTGACGGGCAGCGCCGTCCTTAACGGCACGGGCAACGCCCTGGCCAATGTGTTGAGCGGCAATGCGGGCAAGAACATCCTGGCAGGTGGTGCGGGTGGCGACAGCTACCTGGCGTATCGCGGCATGGGGCAGGACCGCATCGTGGAGAACGACCCAACGCCAGGCATCACCGATGTGTTGTCCTTCGGCGCCGGCGTCAGCAGCAAGCAGCTGTGGTTCCGCCACACAGGCAACGACCTCGACATCAGCATCATCGGCACGGCCGACAAGGCCACGGTGCAGAACTGGTATTCAGGCAGCGCCTGTCACGTCGAGCAGATCAAAGCCGGCGATGGCAAGGTGCTGCTGGACACCCAGGTCGAAGCCCTGGTGCAGGCCATGGCCGGCCTTGCACCGCCGGCCATGGGACAGATCGATCTCTCGGCGGCTTATGCGGCTCAGTTGGCACCTGTGCTGGCCGCCAACTGGCATTGAAGAAGAGTCGCCGCCGGGCAAACCCAGGCCGGCGCTCGCCGGCCCCGCCTAGCGGGCAGGGGTAGCCGGCGGCGTCGTTGCCGCCGGCGCGGCCTGCAGCTGCGCCGCGGCCAGTTCCTTGAACATGGCCTGCGTGTCCTGCGGCTTGTGCGGCGTCATGCGCGTGTCCCAGCACACACCGATCTGCTTGGGCAGCGAGACTTCGATGGCCGGCACGGCGGTGGCGTTGGAGAGCTTGGCCTGGATGCCGCGCTCCTCGCGCGCGAACTGGGCGTCCTGCAGGCGCTGCTTCTCGGCCGTCTTGTCTTTTTCCTGGCGCTCGAGTTGCTCGAGTTGCTGCGCCGCCTTGAGGATCGCGTCCTGGCCCTCGAAGTTGTAGCGCAGGCCGACCTGGCGCACGCCCAGCGCGTCCAGCCGTGCGCGCGCCGCCGGGAACTCGTCGACGTTGAACTGGCGCGCGCCGTCGCGGAAGTCCTGCAGGAAACGCACAACGCCGCTGCCGCCGGGGTATTTCTTGGTGAGCACCACGTCCTCGATCTTGATCTGCAGCGTGACGTCGCCGCACTGGCGGTCGCCCAGCGGGAAGCTGTCGCTGACCGGGAAGTTGTAGTTGTTGAGCACGCGCGCGCCGGAAGCGCACTGGATGGCCAGCACGGTCACAAAGGGCTTGGCCTTGGCGCCGGGGTTGACGCTGGTGGGCTGGGCGGTGATGGTGAGCTGCTGGGCCTGGGCCTTGATGGCCTCGACCTTCTGCTTGATGTCAGCCAGCGCGCGGTCTATCTGGGCCATGGCCTGCTGGGCCTGCAGCTGTTCCTTCTGCACCGCGAGCTTGTCGGTCTGGTCCTGCAGTTCGGCGCGCTGCTGCGTCACGAGCTGCTCCACGCGCTTGCCCGCCGCATCGTTGAGCATGGGCAGGAACTGGCGCGTGAAGGGCACGCTGTAGCCCAGGGTCTGCACGATGGCGAAGCGATTCGCGTCGCGCTGCAAAAAGGGCTTGGCCGGGCCGTCGGCGAAGGCCCAGACAGTGCCCTTGGCGCCGTAGAGCTGGTCCACCATGGCCGCCATGTTGGGTGCGGTCTGCAGCGGCCAGTCCACCTTGGAGGCCCATTCGCTCTGCAGGCTGCAGGAGGCCTGCTCCTCGGTGTAGGCCAGCACGAAGCGCAGCGGCCCACCCATGAGCTGCCAGACGATTTCATCGCTGGGGCTGTTGTAGCCCACCTGCCTGCGCAACTGGACCAGGCTGTCGGCCGTGGACTGCAGGGCCGAGGCCTTGACGGCCGGGTCGGTGGAAAAGCCGTGGAACTCCACCGCCGCCTGGTAGGCCTTGGCCGGCCCCACCACCACATCGGTGGCCACGGCATTGAGGTCCTTGAAGAACTTCTGCAGCGTGGCGGCTGCGTCCAGGTTGTTCTTGATGGTGTCCTGGCCCAGCTTGGGCGCGCCGCCCAGGACTTCCTTCATGGCCTTGCCGCCCACGTTGTTGATGGCGCCCACCACGTTGAGGGCCTCGCCCGCGGTGCCGGAGCGCGCAGCCTGCCGGCGCAGATCGGCCAGCTCGCGCGACAGCCGCAGCCAGCTTGGCAGCTGGGCGGCGGGCTGGTCGCCGAACTCTTCATTGAGCCTGTCCATCACGCGGAAGTAGGGGCTGCGCGCGCTGGTGATCAGGCCCATGGCGGCGCGCCATTCGGCCTCGCCCGACAGCGTGCGTTCTGTGCCTGAAAAACCGGTGGCGAATTTCTGCCAGGCCTGGATGCGGTTTTCCTTGTACCAGGCTTCGAAGGCGCCGCGCTGCGCGAGGAACTTGGGGCCGTCGTCTATGCTTTTTTCCATCTCCGCGAGGAAGCTGTCGATTTCCTTCTTGCCCGGGTTGGTGAAGGCCGCGGACACCACCGGCAGCGCCTGCCCGGCCGCGGGCGCGCGGGCCTGGCTGGTGCCGACCCAGAAATCCTGCACCGTGACGGGCTTGTGCAGCGGGTTGGTGTCGGGCAGGTCGGCCAGCCAGCTGAGGTTGGGGTCGTGGAAAGCCAGGCGGTTGAGCAGCTGCTGCTCATAACGCAGGCGCACCGGCACATAGGGGTCGGTGGGCGCCGACCAGGCGATGTTGGAGATATAGAGGTCGTTCAGGCGCGTGTAGAGCTCTGGGGTGTAGCGCGAGATGTGCTGGCGCTGCGGCATGGCCAGCAGCGTCTGGCGGTCGGCGCCGCGCTCGTGCGCCTGCAGCAGGTTGATGTAGCGCACCAGGTTGCGCATCATGCGCGCGAACTCGTGGTTGGGGTCGTCCTTGAGGATGCGCTCCGAGTCTTCCTGGTAGTTGGCGTCGGTGGTCGGCAGGATGTAGCGGCGGAAATTGCCGGTGTAGCTGCTTTTGAGGCGCTCCTCGAGGTCGTCCATGTTGGTGGTTTCCACCATCCACTGGCTTTTCCAGCTGTCGTTGCGGCGCTCGACCAGGGAGATGGTGTCGCTCAGGCGCTCCAGCGTGGTCGCGTCCTCGTCCAGGTTGCCGGTAAAACGTATGCTCAGGCGGTCTTTTTCCTGCAGCAGCGACAGCGTCTGCATGTTGTCCAGGAAACCGATGGTGATGAAGATCGCCGCCGCGACGCTGAGCAGCACCCAGGCCAGCATGCCGAGGTTCTGCGTGGCGGTGCGCCAGGGGTTGCGCAGCGAGGCCGGCAGCGAAATGCTGCGGTCCTGCGGCAGCACCCGCCCGAAAAAATCATGCAGGAACAGCCCGGCGTTGGCGCTGGGATGCGGCGGCACCGGCGGCAGCACCTGGCCCAGCAGGCTGGAGACGGCGCCGCCTTGCTGCAGGCCGCTGCTGAAGAACAGGCCGCGCAGGAAAGGCGTTTCAAGGTAGGCGCTGTCGCCGAAGCAGGCGCGCAGAAACACTTCCAGGCCGGGCTTGAGCTGGGCCAGCTCATTGGGAAACATCAGCAGCTCGGGCGCGACCGGGGTGCCGCGCGCCACCAGCACGGTGCGCAGCACCTGCAGCCGTTCATGGATGTTGCCGAAGGCCTTGTCGAGGAAGGGGTTCTCGCCGGGCTCGCCGGCGTCCGGCTCGGCCAGGTAGCCCATGGCCTGCTCCAGCGATTTTTCGCTGAGCTGGCGGGCCCACTCTTCCATGCCGTAAATGCGGTCGCACTGCGTGACCATCACGTAGACCGGGAAACGCTTGCCGAACAGGCGTATCAGCTGCTCGATGCGCTCGCGCACCACGCGGCCTTCTTCCAGCAGCGCATCCTTGTCGGGGTGGGACAGGCGCTCGGTGCTGATGGCCAGCACCAGGCCGTTGAGCCCTTCCTTGCCGCGGTACTTGGCCAGCAGGTCCAGGCCCAGCTCCCATTCGCTGCGGTCCTGCTCGAGGTCGGCCGCCTCGACGTAGCGCCCGGCGCAGTCGATGACCACGGCGCGGTCGAAATACCACCAGTCGTAGTTCGAGGTCTGCTCGATGCGCGCACTCTGGCTGACCTTCTGGATCGACGAGGACAGGCGCGTGCGCGTCAGCGCCGTGGTCTTGCCGGTGCCGGAGCGGCCCACCACCATGTACCAGGGCAGCACGTAAAGCGGGTTGCCGAAGCGCTTGAGGCTGGAGGCGCGCAGCGTGGCGGCGGCCGTCTTCCATTTGCGGATCAGCACCGCACGCGGCGACGCCTGCTTGGCCACCTTGTCCTGGCCGGCCGACGACAGCTGCGCCATGCGGCTGCGCGAGCGGTAGACCTGCACCAGGCGGATGATGAAGCGCACCAGCAGGTACAGCCCCAGCACCCCGAGGAACACCGCCACGGCCGCCCACAGCGGCCATTCCATGTAAAGGGCCAGGCCCCAGCTCAGCAGCGCCAGCACCGTGAGGGCCAGCAGCCAGAGGACGATGCTACCCAGCGCCTTCATTTGATCTGCGCCATGATGGAGCTGGCCGTCTGCCAGATGATCAGGTGGTAGATGCCGTAGAGCACGGCCAGCACGGCCAGCGGCGCCAGCAGCACGCTGAGCGTGAGCGATGAGACGCGCCAGCGCCAGCGGCCCTCGCCCGGCTGCCGGCCGCCCTTGCGCCCCACGCTGGCATAGGCCTGCGGAAACAGCACCTTGCCCGAATCGCCGTAGAGGCCCTCGCCTTGCACCAGCTGCGCCAGGCTGGCCTGCTTGATGTCTTCCAGGCTCTTGGGATTGCGGTCATGGCCGTAGCGCCCGGCAAAGCCCAGGGCCAGGCAAAAGAAATACACCTCGCGCACCGCCAGCTGCTGCGGGCCCAGGGCCTCCAGGCGGGTGAAAAATTCAACCCCGGCGCTGGACACGTTGAAATAGCGTTTTTGCAGCAGCAGGCGCTTCCATTCCTCGGCGCCCGGCCAGGCGGTGGCCAGCAGGAGCTCGTCGGCCCAGGCGGCCACGGCGAACATGCCGCTCATCGTGTCGGACTCGGCGATGCCGGCTTCCTGGGCCTTGCGGCGGGCGTCGGAAAGCAGGCTGTCGAGCTGGTCCTTGACCGATGCCGCGCTTGCCGAGGGCTGGCCCTGGAAGTGGCGCACATAGGCCATGAAGGGAATGAAACAGTCAACAAGGCGCACGCGTTATCTCCGCAACACAACAATTTCGGCCTTGAGGTCGGCCGGCGCATCCATCCAGTACAGTGCGACGGAGCCCTCGCGCTCCACCATCTCCCACTGCTGGCTCATCTGCTCGATGCGGAAGTAGTAGGAGTATGAGCGGCGCGGCAGGCCCTGCGGCGCGGCCGCCATGTGGATCAGCTCCAGCCCCGGCAGCGCGTGCGCGATCAGGCCCGGCATCTCGTCGGTGGCGGCCAGGCGCGCGTCGCGCTGCACCGCGTCCACCACCCATTCCATGTCTTTCTCGGTGCGTATCACCAGGTAGAAGCGGTTGCGCTGGCCGAAGAAGTTGCGCGGCAGCTGGCCCACGTGGTAGTCACCCTGGGGTTGCAGGATGGCCAGGAACTCCGGCCCCACGGTGATTTCATTGAGCAGGTGGCTGACCATGGTGCGCACGCGGTCGAAACACTTGCCGAGGTCGGCGTGGTCGTAGGGCGGCAGGCCCGGCGTGCCGTCCTCGGCCTCGCCCAGCATGTTGAAGCGCTCGGAAAACGAGCTCAGTTCGCCGATCAGCTGGCGCATGGCGCCGTAGGCCAGCCAGGGATGGACCTGGCGCGTCTCGGTCAGGTGGAACAGGTAGGGGCTGGCCCGGTTCAGCGAGCGCAGGGCCAGCAGGAACACCATGTAGCTCGCGTCGAACTCGGCCTTTTGCATCTCGCGCGGGCTTTTGTATTCCTGCAGCTGGCGGGCGCGCCCGGTCAGCTCGTCGCGTATGTCCTTGACCAGGCGCAGCAGCACGTTGGAGCCGGCAATCGCGTAGCAGGGCGGGATGAAGCTTTCGGACAGCTTGATCGCGTCGCCGTCGCGCACCAGGCGCGCGATCGGGATCAGGCTGTAGTCCTGCAGCTTGTCGATCTCGCCCTCGAAAAACACCTTGACCACATGCAGCAGCGTGCGCACCTGGGCCGCCGGGCCGTCGGAATACAGGTCGGCGACCTCGGGCGGGTTGGCCAGCGTGGCGTAGCGCGTGGCGGCGGCGCCGGCGGCCGTCAGGTCGGCCGCGATGGTCACATTGTTTTCGGTGGCGCTGAGTTTTTTCAGGCCCAGGTAGACCGTGAAGGGCTTGTCGCCCTCCACCCAGTCCACGTCGAAAGGCCTGGCCTTGATGACGGCATTGCCCGGGTACTCTATATAAGTGCGGTCCTGGAACAGCAGGCGCGCGGCCTGCACTTCCACCGTGCGGTTGCCGGCCGCCGCGGCGACCAGCTCGAGTTCGCCCACGCCCCAGAAATGCGGCAGGCCGGACTCCTGCATGGGTTTGTGCTGGAACTGGTTGTGCAGGTCAGCCATCTGGAAATGCTGGGACTGCAGGAACATGCCCTGGTGCCAGTAAATGCCTTGTTTTTCTTCCATGTGCTGCCTGCTGTCCTTATTTGTCCAGTTTCTTCACCGCGCTGTTGGCGTTCACCGCATCCTTGAGCGTGTCCGGCGTCAGCTTGATCTCCCGGCCCCCGCCGTCCAGCGGAACCGCTTCGCCGGCTTTTTTCCCCAGCTCCCGGTTCAGGCGCTCGGCATTGAGCAGCTCGTCCGGGCCGAAGTTCAGGCGCAGCGCCAGGGTCGCCGGCGCTGCCTTGTAGGTGGTGCTGACCATTCCCTCGCTCTCGACCGTCAGCGGCACCTCGAACAGGCGCGCGCTGCGGGCCGCATCCATCTGGTAATAACCGGCCGCGATGCCCACGAACTTGGCCTTCTGCGCCCGGTCCAGCTGCAGGATGCTGTGCTGGCCCGGCGTCACGACGTAGCGCGCGAAATGCACAAACCCCTCGCCGCCCTTGCCGGTTTCCAGCGATTTTCCCACCAGCGCCGTGTCCGCGATCAATTTATAGAAGGCTGCGGAGTCTTCCATCTGGTAAACACCGAGTACCAGCGTATGCGCTTCGCCACTGTATTCATTGAGCCGGTTGTCGGCCTCGATCTCCACCAGGATGGCGTTGCGCGCGAAATTCCAGGCGATTTCGGCCACGGCTTCCTTGCGCGTGTTGCCGCCCATCATGGAGTTGGCCGTGGCGCAGCCGCCCAGTGCCGCCAGCGCGGCCGCCGCCAGGCAGGCGCCGGCCACCCGCCATGCCCATCCCCCATGAAACCTTTGTTCAACCAAGTTTTGCCTGCTCGTAATTAAAGGTAATTTTGGTGAATTCATTCGGGAATGAAGATAATAAGCCATGCAAATTGGAGCGGCAATTTACCCGGGGCTTATCTGCATCGCGCTGGCGCTGCCGGCATTGCCCGCCCTGGGCCAGGACACCGCACCCGCTCCCGTGGCCGATCTCGAGCCGCCGCCCCCGCCCGTGGTGGCGCCCGTGCTGTACGCCTACGCCACGCTGGCGAGCACCCGCAGCGTCGAGCAAAGCTGCTGGCAGGTGCTGATTCCCGAACGCGAATACCTGGTGCGCCAGAACAACGCCAAGCCCTGGCTGCTGCGCAACGCCGTGCCCTTGGTAGGCGCGGCCATGGGCGGCTTCACGGGCGGTTTCCTGCTCAAGCGCCATGCCACGGCCGCCGTCTACAAGCGCTGGGCCGTGCCGGTCATCGTCGGCAGCGCCGGCGCCGGCTTTGTGCTGGGCCCGGGCGGCGTGACCGGCGCCGTCGTGGGCGGCGCCATCGGCGACAAGCTCGGCAAGCACAAACCGGCCCCCATCGCCGTCGGCATGATAGGCGGCGCGCTGGCCGGCAAGGCGCTGTGGGACATGGTGTTTCCGCCCGCCGTGCCGCCCGAGCCCGGCAACGGGCCCGACGACGACATTCCGGTGGAGGTCTTTCTGCGCGACCAGCAGTGCGGCACGCGGCTGCAGACCGCGCACAGCCAGTCGGTCTACCGCGTCGGCTACCGCTTCAAGGACGAGGAGCGCGTCGCCGAACTGCCCTACGACCCGGGCGAAGCCCTGCTGGTCGGCGCGGGCGGCGAGATCACAGGCCCCGCGCGCAAACGGCTCGACTAAACGCGGCTTTAAGCCCGAAGCACACTGGGTCACACCAGCCTCAGGAGGGTGGCTTCCGCATCCGTTTCCTCGGCATAGGGCATAAAAAGAATCGAGTCGGGGCAACCCTTGACCTTGACGAAGTAGGACGTGCTGCCATCGACCTGGTTGCGCACCGCCCATGCGGCGTATTCATTCCCGGCGACTTCCAGCTTCATGCCCTCTTGCGCAAACTCCAGCGTGGTCTTGTCGGGCAGCCCGCCCTTGGGGCCCACCGCCTGGAAGTTGATTTCCGCGCCCTCGCCCGTCACGCCAAACACCACGCCATCCCAGGCGCCGGCCACCGGGCCGATCTCGAACCACTGGCCCAGGCGCTCGTTGCCCAGCACGTCGAGCCGGAATTCGGCCGGCGCCGCCTTGGGCGGCACATTGGCCTTGGCCACGATCTTGGCGGGCCAGCTTGCGCTTGACTCGAGCAGCACTTCGGCCTGCGCCATCAGCGGCGGCAGCGCGGCCTGCTCCGGCGGGGGCGAATTCCAGAGCGTGAGCATGGGAAAGCCGCCGCGCGCGCTGCGCAGCGCCGAGGCCATCAGCGACAGGCCGTAGCGCACCGAGGGCTTTTTAACCTCGTCCGCGTCGACCAGCACCAGCCAGGCGTCGGCCTTGGCCTCGAGCAAGGCCTCCAGCGCGACGCGCCAGGCCATCTTGTCGGGCTGGTCGACCCAGAAATGCCCCTTGCACTGCAGGCCGTAACGTTTGAGCACCGCGGTCACGGCGGCCACGCGGGGCTGGTCTTCCTTGAGGGCGGTGATCCAGACGGTTTTCATTGCTTTTTCCTTTGCGTGGGGACGCTCAGCCCATGATCATGACAATCGCCTGGCTGGGCGCCAGCACCGAGCCGACCGTATTGCCCGCATTCTGTTTGGTGGGGTCGCCCAGCTTGACGGCCGGGTTGCCCTCGAGCTTGACCTTCATGCTGCCCATGATGAACTCGGTCTCCCCCATCATCTTTCCCGACACCACACCGCCGGCCACGCCCCCTTGGTCGCCGTTGCTCATCGGGATCTTTGAGGCCTTGGTCAGCGCCGGCATGCCGCCTATCAAGACCTTCATGGTGCAGGGATTGCCCATCATGGGCATGGCGATGTTCGGGTAGGGAATGGGAACCGGCGGCGCGGGCGGCGCGGGCGTCTTGCAGACGTCGGGCATGGCCATGCACTGGCCGCTTTGTTTGGTGACTGCGAACATGTTTGTTGTCCTTTTCTGCCGGCTCAGCCGAGGTCGATTTTTTCGGCGTCTATCTTGACCTGGCCTTCGGCGACCACGCTGGCGTGGCGCGACTTCAGGTGAAAACGTTCGGCCACCTGCAGGCGCATGCGGCCGGCGCGGGTTTCGTCCAGGTTTTCCGTCCAGCGGAAACTGTTGGTGGCTTTTTGCAGCAGGCGGCCGACGGTGGAATTGATGCTTTGCGCCACCGTGGTCACGCTGCCCAGCATGCCCCGGAAGTCGTTGATGCTGGTGCGCAGGCTGGCGAACTGCATGTCGGCCTGTGCGGCCTTCATGTCGACACGAGGCGCCTTGACGCTCACGGAGCGCTCGCCGTCCATGGCAATTTCTTTCGCAGCGAAGGAGAGTTTGCCTTCATCGCCGGAAATCGTCGCACCACCGGGCAAGGCCAGGACGCCGTGCGAAGGATGCGCGCGGGACAAAACGGCCAGGATGTAGGACACGCTGGTCAGACCCACCGTCACACCGTTGCAGACCAGCACCGTGTCACCGCATTCGGGCGCGATCAGGCAGCTGTCGGCACGCAAGGCCCGGCCGGCGGACGGCGCGCCGTCCGGCATGCCGGCCTCGCCGAGGAAAAACCATTTGTCGGCCTGGCCGGTGACAGTGGCCGATACAAGGCCCATGCCCTGGCCCGGGCTGGCGGATGTGGAAACGGGTGTGGTATTTAACATGGCTTGCTCGCTTTCAATCATTCAATCAAGGGTTCCGGCCGGCGCACTCAGGCCGCTTGCCAGCGCTCTGCCCGCGCCAGCGCTTCATCGGTTTCACGGACGCCACCGCGCTGCGCGCCGTCCCACCGGGTGCCGCTGCCGCGGATGGCATGAAGGTTTGCGCCGCTGAGGTCCGCGCGGCTGAAGTCGGTGCCCGGCAGGTCCGCATGGGACAGGTCGCAATACACCAGGCTGGCATGGGAAAACCCGGCATCCGCCGCCTTGATACGCTGCATCACGCACATATGCCAGCGGGACCCCTCGCAGCGCGCCCCGCTCAGGTCGGCATCGCTCGCATCGGCCATTTCAAACACCGCGCCCGTCAGGTTGGCCTGGACCAGCTTGGCCTCCAGCAGCGCGGTGTAGTGACCCCGCACACCGGCCATCTGCGCCTGCTGCAGCTGCGCGCCCATCAAACTGGTGCGGTCCAGCACCGTGCCCGAAAAATCGGCGGAGCGCAGGTCTGCATTGTTGAAGATGGTCATCGTGAGGTCGCAACCCGAAAAGCGCTGGCCGGACAGCTTGCAGCCTTTCAGGTAGGCCTGCACCAGCTGCGTGCGGGCAAAGTGCACCGTCGTCAGGTCGGTGTCCATGACCGTCCAGCGCGTCAGGTCGGCGCCCGCAAAGTCCACCTTGTCCAGCACACATGCATGGAACGATGCCTTGAAAAGTGTCGCGCCGGAAAAGTGGGTGGCGGCAAAAACGGTGCCGTCAAAAGAAGCGTTGCTGAAATCAGCGCCCGCGGCCTGCGCGTCCGTGAAATCGGCCTTCGACCAGCTGGACTCCGCCGCCTTGGCCGCGTCCAGCACGACCTTTTGCAGGGTGACGCCCATGAACTGGCTGCCGCAAAGATTCGCCTGCGCAAGCCTGGCACCGGAAAAATCGCAGCCCTGGAAGGCGCTGCCCGACAAGTTGGCGCCCGAAAGATTGGCCGCCTGCAGGCGCACGTTTTCAAAGTGGCAATTTGAGAGATCCTGCCCCGACAGGTCCGCCCCCGACAAATCCGCATTCGCCAGGTGCCGCTCGGTGGCCAGCAAGGCCAGGGTTTGCGTCACATCCATCGCGGTTCACCTGTTCCCGGCATGCGGTCCGCCATTTTTAAACCGGTATTGTTGAAAAGAGAGAACATCATGGCCCTTACACCACCGGCTTTCTGATGAGCAGCAAGGTCTGTTCGATGTTGGAGCCCTCCAGGCTGGCGATGGTGGGCGAGGTGCCGTAAAAATCGACACCGTACAAATTGGCCTTGCGCAGCAGCGTGGCCTCCGTCTTCGTGTGGCGCATCGAGCCCTTGAACAGGTTGACGCCGGTGAAGTCGGCGCGGCTGAGGTCGGCCTTGTCGAACTTGGCCCCCTTGGCGGAGGCCCGACCGAAAAGCGCGCCCGCCGCCTGGGCCCGGCTGAAGTCCGCGTCATCCAGCGTGGCGCCTTCGAGGTTGGCCTTTGCCAGCAGCACGCCTTCCCACGCGGCCCGCCCAAGGTGCGAGCGGCCCAGCTGAGCCCCGGCAAACTGGCTGGTCGCGTCCGCGCGCGAGGCTTTCAGATTGGCGTTGGTGAAATCGGCCTGCGTCGCATCGGCGCCATAAAACTCGGCGTTGTCACAGGCGGTGTTGGCAAAATTGGCCTTGCCCAGCCTGGCACCGGTAAAGGCAGCGGCCGTCAGCCGCGCATCGGCCATGCTGGCACCAGCCAGGTCGCAATCGGCAAAACTGGCCTGGTGCGCGTTGCAGCGGGCGGCTTGCACGCCGGCCATTTTTGAGCCGTCGAATATCGCGCCGGCGATGTTGGCATTGCCCAGTTGCGCTTGCGAAAAATCCGCCGTGCTGAAGTCGCCTTGGCTGGCATCCACGCCGTCCATGCGGGTTTTGGCAAACAGGGCGGAACCCGCGCTCACGCCGGCGAGCACCGCGCCGCTCAGGTCAGCACCGGAAAAATCACCACCGGCCAGCAGCGCCCCCTTGAAAGCGGCGCCGGCCAGCCTGCTGTCCTTGAAGCTGGTTTTCTCAAGCAGTGCCGCGGAAAAGTCGGCCCCGGCCAGGTCAAGGCCCGACAGATCAAGGCCGGACAGGTCTTGCGACGCAAAGCCCTGTTTCAGCGCATGGCGTGCGACCACTTCGTCACGCGTGAGCTTGTGCGCCGCCGGCGGCGCCTCTGGCTCAGCTTCGGGCAACTCAAGCTCCGGCGCGTCCAGCTTGGGTTTTGCCAAGGCCGCAGCGGGCATGACGGCGGCCAGTCCCGCCATGACGGCTTTGATGTCGGGCGCGGGCTGGCCGACCATGTCCGCCATCTCCGGCGATTTGGCCATGAAGGCATCAATATCGGCCTGCGTCAGGCCGGTCTTTTGCAGGGTCGCCTGGGTGTTGGCCTGCAAATCGAGAAACGCTTTTTCCATCTCGCCGAGAGGATTGGCGGACTCGACTTCCGGCTTGGGCATAAAAGGCGCCAGGTCCTTGTCGCTGATATTGTGCTTTTGCATCAGCTCCCGGGTATGCGCCTGCAGGTCGGCCGCCATTTTTTCCACGGCCTCCAGGGACTGGACCGGCGGCTCCGGCGCTTCCTTGAGGTAGGGTGCCAGGTCGGCCGGGGTGATGCCGTGTTTGAGCATCGTCTCCTGCGTGTTTTTATTGAGCTCCGCCGCCAGCCTGTGCACTTCCTGCAGCTCAGGGCTCCCGGCCAGAAAATCCGCAGACGCCGCCGCAATGGCTTCAGGCCTTGCAGCGACGGCGGCCACGGGCACTGCGACCGCGGCGGCAGGCATGGTCGCTGAAGGCGTGTCCGCCGGGGCATCGGCGGCCGCGGCCGGGGCTTCTTGAACCGTTTGCGGAACCCGGCGCAAAAATTCTTCGTGGTAATGGGAAAAACCCAATGGCGCGTCGGCCATGGATTCCCACTCGGCCATGACATGCAGGATGTCTTCAGCGTCTTCATCCACCGTGTTCGTCGCCGCCCTGTACAGCACAATGCCGCAGCCCAGGCCGGGGAACAGCCAGACTGTTTCGGCGCGCGCTTCAATCTCGGAAAATTCTTCGCCGCCGGCCACACGCCGGTTGATGAAGCAGCGCGCACGCAACTTCGGCAGGCTTGAGGCAATGGAAGGCTGCGCCGGATGCATATTGCCAAGCTGGATCGGCTCATCGCCCCGAAAAAACCCGCCCAGGCGCTGGTCGGCCGGCGCCGTCTGGAAATAAGCGAGGCTGGTGGTGTCCGGCAGGTGAGGCCAGGTATTTTTAAGCCAGGGCTGGTCAAAATTGCCCAGGTGCCGGGCCCGCTCGGGGGCGTCGGGCCCATGGGCCCAGAATCCGGCCGGGGGAGTTGTATCGCCGGCCATCACAAGCGGCTTGTCGGCGCTCTCTATATTTGGCAGGGGCAGCACGCTGGTGCCATCGGCGGCCTTGATTTTTTGCGCACCTTTGCCCAGCGGGTTTGCGGTAAAACCCGCACCGCCAAATGCGGTTGCGGGCGTGATGGGCATGCTCGAAAAAGGCTGGGGCGCGGACGCCAGGCCCAGGGCGTTGAAATGCCGGTCCCCGCGCGCAAACAAGGACTTTTTGAGCTGGCCTATTTGCGCCGTCACGGCGACTTCGGTCGCTTGCGTATTCAAGGGCGCATGGGCCGAACCGAACACCAGAAACTCGCCGGCGGGTTTGGGAAAGCCTTCATCCAGGATGACGTCGCCGCCCATGGCTTTGGCGGCCCTTTTCCAAAGCTCGGGGTCCGGCAACAGGCCGGACAGCTGGTTTTTGTCAAAGTCAAAGCAGGCCATCAAGCCCACCGATAGCTTGCTTTGGCCGGCAAAGCGGAAACTGCGGTACAGCAGCGAAAGGGTGTCGGGCTTGAAGACTTTCATGGTCAGCCCAACTGGATCATGGCCCCATTGATGGTTGCCCCGTTCGGACCCAGCTTCAGGGTTGAGCCGGGGGCAATGATCTTCGCGCCTGCAGGATCCACCACCAGCTTGGTCCCCATGCAACGGACCATCACCTCATCCTGCCCCGCATAAAAGCCCTTGACCGGCGCCGCGATCAGGGAAGCATTGCCGGCCAAGGTCATGCTGAGGCTGGCCGTTCCTGTCTTTGCCCGGATACCGCCATCGTTCAAATTCAGGTCGGCCACCGGGTGTTTCAGCACCACCGTTCCGGCCGGATTGGCTGTGGCCAGGTTGGCGGTGAGCTGGGTGAGCTTGAGCGCGCTGTTCAGGGCCGGCACCGTGTTGGCGATGAGCTTGATCTCGTTTTTCTTGACCTCGACCTCGGACAGGGAGGGGCCAATGGCGGAGCTCGCCGCGAGCTTGACCGTGTCCTTCTCGACTTTGACCCGCCCCTTGTCGAGCAGCGGCAAGTTGTCAACGGTCATGTCGATGCCCTTGTCGTCAATGCTGACGTTGCTGGCGTAGGTCGCCTCCGGCGTGCCCAGGGTTGCGAACGTTCTGGCAGCAGCCGTCATGACGCCGTGGACGAGCCCTGCCGACAGGACACCGCCGGCAACACCTATACCGCGCGCCATATTGATGCTTTCGCCGCTGGCTTGCTTGAAAAAGTCCACCTTCCCTTTTTCATCCGTGATGTCGGAGATGTATTTTCCGGCGACACCGGCGGCAACGGCATTCAAGGCCATGCTGGCCATGACTGCGGTTTGAACCGATGTCTTGGCGGCCTCTACCGCCGCCTTGACGGCCATGCGCTGGCCGCCGGAAATGGTGACACTTTCCGCCCCCTGAAGCTTGCCGACGGTCTTCAGGGAATAGCTCGTGCTGTCGTCAAGCGAGACGCTCTTGCCTTTTTTCCAGGACACGTCATAGCCGACCGCAAAACCGAGGCTGGAGCCGATCGACATCTTGTTGGACATCGCTGCCGTCAGCGAGTTGTCGATGGCCAGCGTGACGCCGTTTTTGATACCGGCAAAAAGACTGTTGCTGGTGCCCACCGTCACGCTTTCCGAGCTGCCGCCGGTGCTCGTCCACAGGCTACCGCCGCCTTTGGGGTCTATGGAGCCCAAGCCGATGCTGGTGTTGTGAAACGGCGAGTGCAGCCACATGACTTCCTTGCCCTTCTGGTCACCCATGTGAATCAGGTTGCCGCCCGCCGTCGTGATCTTGTTCTGGTAAGGATTGGCCTGGTTGACGATGCTGGGGTTTTCCGAGTTGGGCACGGCGCCGAGAATCACCGGTTCGTCCGGGTTGCCGTCGATAAAGGACAGCAGCACCTCCGCATCCTTGTGCAGCGGAAAATTCATGCCGTGGTCGCTGCCCGAGTAAGGCGAGGCCATGCGCACGCGCGCCGACCCCTTGCCCGCGGCCTTGTCGCTGCTGTCGAAAGGCAGCTGCACCTTGTACTGGCCGTATTCATCGAGCTCGGCATAGGCGCTGGGCCCGCCGGCATCGATGGTCGCGTTCATGGTGCCCGAGACACGCGGGCGCGGCGTGCTGCGCTCGGGCCTGAACTGCGTCCCCGCGGGAATGGCGCGAAAGCTGTTGCGGTATATCGTCTCGCCGCCCTGGCCTTCGCTGTAGCTGGTCCGGATGCCGGCGAGCAATGCCGCGGCCTGTGAACCTTCGTGATGGATCTCGGTGACCAGGTAGCGGCCATTGAAGTCGTCGCGGTAGTGGCGCGCCATCTCCATCAGGTAGCCGCTGCGCAAGCCCACCGCCGTGGCCTCGCCGGTAAACACCTTGCCGCCGCACAGAATTTCCTCGGCCCGCAATTTGGCGTAGCGCCGGCCTTCTTCTTCGTTGCGGAAGTTTTCACCGTAAAGGTTGACCTCGCCGACGCCGTTGTCGAAGACGGGCTCGGTGACCTTGAGTTCGACGCTGGCCTTGCGGTGGTTGTAGTCGCGCAGCACCACCTGCCGGGGCAGCGGCCTCTGGCGGCAAACGAAATCCTGCACGGAGTCGGGTGCGACGCCGGTGTCCTGCTCGCTGACCGGGCGGTACAGCACCTTGACGGCCTGCGCCGGATGCATGCTGCGGTTGTCGGCGATCACCAGTTTTTCTTTCCTGCCGTCCTGGTCAAAAAAGAAATACATGCCTTCCTTTTCCATCCAGCGCGAAAGGAAATCGAGATGGGTTTCCTGGTACTGGCAGACAAAACTTCGCGCGCGGTAGCTGCCGGACAGCTTGAGCTCATAGTCGGCGCTGGTGAGGCGGCCGTCTTTCAGGACTTTTTCGATGATCTGGGGAATGCTCTGGTCGTTGAGGTATACCTCGGACATCTGGTACAGCGACAAGTGCCACAACCTGGGCACCAGCACGGCACGGTAAAACACATAACCGTCGGTTTGCTGAAGCTGGTCGAACTCGGCAAGCACCCCGTAGTAAGGGGTGGACGACGCGCCGTCAGGCGCGAATATCCGCAGCTTTCCGGGGTTCTGCAGAACCTTGTCGAAATCGATGCCGGCATCGTCGGAGACCAGTATGAGTTCAAAGCGAAACGGTTTTGAAATGGATTCAAAACCCGTCATTTTGATGACGGCAAACTTGTCGGCGCCATAGGCGTCGGAGGCAAACTCAAACCGTTTGTTGGCCGCGTTGAGATTTTTATCGAGTGAAGTCATTTGGAGGGTCCTGTCATTCTTTTAGGCGCGCGAAGCCGAAAACGTCCTATGCCGCCGATGCGTCCGTAAACCGGACGGCAAATTCGCCTTCGGCGCCTATGTCCAGGTTCACGTCGCCGGCTTGCGTGCCGGTGCTCATGCGGGAAAGGATTTCCTGGGACATCAGGGGCATGATGGTGCTGCGCAGGATGAAGTCGACGTTGCGCGCGCCCGTTTCGACTTCGGTGCAGCGCGCGGCGATCTGCGCGACCACCGCGTCGCTGTAGGTAAAGCGCATCTTGTTGTTGTGCGCCAGGCGCTTGACGATCTTGTCCAGCTTGAGCCGCACGATGCCGGCCAGCGCGTCCTGCGCCAGCGTGAAGTAAGGAATCACCGTCATGCGCGCCAGCAGTGCCGGCTTGAAGTGCGCCGACAGGATGGGCCGTATGGCCGAGAGCAAGGTCGCGGCGTCGGGCCTGTCCTCGCCGGCCGTCATTTCGGTGATGACGTCGGTGGCCAGGTTGGAGGTCAGGAAGATCACCGTGTTGGAAAAATCGATGTCCTTGCCTTCACCGTCGGAGAGCATGCCCTTGTCGAAGACCTGGTAGAACAGGTTGAGCACGTCGAGGTGGGCTTTTTCAACCTCGTCGAGCAGCACCACCGAATACGGGCGCTGGCGCACCGCCTCGGTCAGCACGCCGCCCTCGCCGTAGCCCACGTAACCGGGGGGCGAGCCTATCAGGCGGCTGACGTTGTGTTTCTCCTGGAACTCGCTCATGTTGACGATGACGGTGGATTTTTCGTCGCCGAACAGGATGTCGGCCACCGACAGCGCGGTCTCTGTCTTGCCGACGCCCGAGGGGCCGGCCAGCAGGAACACGCCCAACGGCTGCTGCGGGTCGCGCAGGCCGGACTTGGCGGTCTTGAGCACTTCGGCGATCTGGTGCATGGCGTGGTCCTGGCCGCGTATGCGGCCGCACAGCACGGACTCCATGCGCATCACGCTTTCGGCCTGGTCGCGCAGCATCTTGCCGACCGGGATGCCGGTCCAGTCCGACACCACCTTGGCGACCACGTCCGGGTCCACGTCGACGCGCACCAGCGGGTTGGCGCCCTGCGCCGCTTCAAAGGCCTTGCCGGCCTCGGCAACTTTCTGTGACAGCGCCTCGAGTTCGGCCGGCGTGGCGTTCGCGGCCTTGGCGGCCAGGCTAGCGGCGCGCGCGGCCAGCAGCGCGTCGGCCGCGCCTTTCTGTTTGTCCCATTCAGCCTTCAGCACTTCGGCCTCGGCGGCCAGCGTGGCGACCAGGCCGGCGATGGCGTCCAGGCGCTCGCTGTCGACCGGCTGGTGGTTGTCGCGGTCGCGCTCCAGGCCGCGCTGCTCGCGCGCCAGGGCCTGCATCTGGCGCTCCTTGTCCTCGAGCACGTCGGGCTTGGCGCTTTGCAGCACCTTGACGCGCGCGCAGGCGGTGTCCAGCAGGTCCACGGCCTTGTCGGGCAGCTGGCGGCCGGTGATGTAGCGGCTGGAGAGCTCGGCGGCGGCGACGATGGCGTCGTCGCGCATCACGACGCGGTGCACGTCCTCGTATTTTTCTTTCAGGCCGCGCAGGATGATGACGGCCGTGGCCAGGTCGGGCTCGTCGAGCTTGACCGGCTGGAAGCGGCGGGCCAGCGCCGGGTCTTTCTCGAAATACTTTTTGTACTCGGCCCAGGTGGTGGCGGCGATGGTGCGCAGCTCGCCGCGCGCCAGGGCCGGCTTGAGCAGGTTGGCCGCGTCGGAGGTGCCGGCCTGGCCGCCCGCGCCTATCAGGGTGTGGGCTTCGTCGATGAACAGGATGATGGGCTTGGCCGAGCCCTTGACCTCGGTGATCACGCCCTTGAGGCGGTTCTCGAACTCGCCCTTGACGCTGGCGCCGGCCTGCAGCAGGCCCATGTCCAGGCCCAGGATGGTGACGTCCTTGAGTGAATCGGGCACGTCGCCGTCGACGATGCGCAGCGCCAGGCCCTCGACTACCGCGGTCTTGCCGACGCCGGGGTCGCCCACGCAGATCGGGTTGTTCTTGCGGCGCCGCGCCAGGATGTCCACCATCTGGCGGATTTCCTTGTCGCGCCCGAACACCGGGTCTATCTTGCCGTTGCGCGCCTTGTCGGTGAAGTTTTCGCAAAAGCGCGCGATGGCGCTGCCTTCGCCGCCGGCTGCCGCCTGGCCGCCGGGCGTGCCGCCTTCGGCGGCGCCCGGGGTTTCCTCAATCGAGGCGCCGCAGCTCGCGCCGAAACCGCTCAGCAGGCTTTCGCGGTTGAGCGCGCGCAGCGGCTCGGCGTAGTCGCCGGTGGCGTAGTAGCTGGCGCGCGCCAGGAAGGCCAGCAGCACGGCGCCGGAGCGTATGCGGGCCTCGCCGAGGTTGACCGAGGCGATCAGCCAGGCGTCCTGCATGAGCTCGAGCAGCAGCGGCGAGAAAGCCGGCTTGCCGGCGTTGCCGGTGCGCATGTCTTCCAGGGCGCGGTCTATGCCGCGCTTGACCAGCGCCGCGTCCACGCCGTTCTGGCGCAACATCAGCGCGACGTCGGCCTGCACGTTGTCAAACAGCTTGGCCAGCAGGTGTTCGACGGTGATCTCATAGTGGCTGCGCGAGACGCACAGGCCCACGCCGTCTTCCAGCGCCTGCTTGGTGAAGGCATTCAGGCGTCCGACCAGGGGTTTTAGTTCGACCAGCAGCATGATGTTTGTCTTTCTTGCGGTGTATGAAGAAGGGATGCCGAAAATTAAAGGGTGAACTGCACGCGGGTGGGCTGGCGCACGCGCTCGGGCGTGAGCCAGGTGTCCAGCCCCAGGCGGGTCCAGTTGGTGGCGGCCGATTCCGGCGCGGCGTCGGCGGCATCGAGCGTGCGGGCGGCGCGGGCGTCCTCGTGCCGCAGCTCGAGCACGATGCGCACCTCCAGCGGGTCTATCAGGTAAAAGCGCACCAGGAACTCCAGCCGCTCATGGCCGGGCGTGCCGGGCAGCAACTGGTGGAAGGAATCCTCGGGCAGGTCGCTCAGCGTGATGGTGATGCTGCCGCTGTAGTCGTCGATCTGGCTGCCCAGGTAAGTCGTCTCGCCGAGCTCATGGGCTTGCTGGCCCAGGCGCAGGCGCTGGTCGGCCGGGATGGGCACGTGCTGCAGCGTGCAGCACTCGACCCAGACCTTGGCCGGCCTGAAAGCGTCGGCCAGCAGGGTGTGCAGGCCCGAAGCCGAGCGCGGGTGCATGTTGAAGAGGCCGGCGTAGCGCAGCAGCCCGTCGGCGGCGGGCAGGCCCGCGCGCAGGTCGCCGTCGCGCAGGCCGATGAAGGCATACAGCTGGTCCAGCACGCCGGCATCGCCGTCTTCCACCACGCGGTCCTGCAGCCGGTGCTTGCGCCAGGCGTCGAACAGCAGCGGGTACATCGCATGGTGGATGACGTCCAGGAAGTCGCGCGTGGCGTGGCGGCCTTCGCGCTCTTCCTCGAACAGGTCCTCGGTGTAATAGGTGGGCAGCGGCGAGGCCACGCCGTAGAGACCGAAGAAGTTGGCCGTGATGCGGTAGCCGCCGGCGCCCCGCGGCTCTATGCGCTCGATGTCGTTTTCGGGAAAGCCCAGGCTCAGCCGCGGCCGTATGCGCAGGCTGTCGGTGGACATGCCGCGCGCCTTGCCGAACAGGCGCAGCAGGCGTATGGCCTGGAAGTAGGAGAACCTCTCGCCATGGGCGAGGAGTTGCTCCTCTACAGCAGCGGCTGCTGACCCAATCTTGGCGGCCATTTGAAGACTGCTCCTGTGAAAGCGTCTTCAAGCTCGACGCGGGTGTAGGAATTGATGCCGGCGTAGTCCCCGATGAAACGGTCTAGGACGCAGCCGAACAGGTACATGTCGCCGATGCCGGCGAAAAAATCGAGCCGGCACTTGATGCGGATCTGCTGGCCGCGCAGCAGGCTGCCGCGCCCGACCAGCCGCGTCTCGGGCGTGGCGGTGACTTCCTGGATGCCGTCGATGCGCCGGCGGTTGGCGGTCTCCGGGCCCTGCTCCTGACGTTCGGAGAACACATAGAGGTTCAGCAGCTCACGCAGGTTCTCGGCGCTGGCGATGGACAGGAAGTTCAGCGAGACGTGCGAAATCAGGCGCCAGAGCAAGGCCTCGCCCGAGGGCGGGTTCAGCGGCGCCGTCATGGGCCGGATGTTGCGAAAGCTCATGCGGTCGGGCGAGTTGCTGGTGGGCCGGCTCAGGTCGCCGAGCTTGAGGCTTTCCGGCAGCTGGCGGTTGGTGCAGGTGATGCGCACCGACAGGGTCTCGGGCAGGGGCAGGTCGCCGGGCGGATAGGCCACCGACAGGAAGACCTCGCTGCCCCGCCCCACCGTGGCCTGGCGCAGCGTGGTGCGGTAGCTCAGGGTGTTGCTGCCGTCGTGGCGCAGCATGCCGAAGGGCACGTAGGCGCGCTCGCGCGAAGCCCCCTGCTGGTAGCCGACGACCTGGTCCACCGAATAGATCTGGTAGTGCTGGCGGTTCGCGGCCTCGGGCATGAGGCGGTATTCGCTGGCGCGGTGCTCGTGGTTGACCGGGTCGGCCGCGTGCTCGAACAGGTTGACCACCGGCACGATGTTGAGCATGAAGCTGTCGCCGCGTATCTCCGGCATCCAGTCGGGGATCTGGTCCAGCAGCACGGAGACCTCGAACTGGGAGCCGCTGCCGCCGGCCAGCGCCTTGTCCAGGCCGGCGATGTCCACAAAAAGAAATTTCTCGGGCAGGACAAAAAACTCCTGCAGGCAGCGGTAGCCCTGGAAGGCATGGCTGGGATAAGGCAGCAATTCGCCGTCGAAGCCGGCCTGGCGCAGGGCCTTGGGGCCGAGTTCGACCACCGTGCCGTCGCCGCGCGTCAGGCTCACCGCCTTGACGTGGTTGGCCAGCAGCAGCAACAGCTTGGAGGCCTCGGTGTAGCCGCCGCCCAGGAAGAGGCGCAGCGAGGGCGTGGTCCACTGCGCCGCGTCCAGCCCGCCCTGCAGCGCGAACTTCAGGACCAGCCGCGACGCCTGGCCGGCGCCGCTGGCCAGGCGCGCGCTTTCGAGCGCGACCGGATGGACCTGCAGCTCGGTGCAGGTGCGAAAGCGGCAGGGCGTGCCGTCCACCGGCACGGAATCGATCTTGGTGCCCGCGGCGACGCTCACGCTTTCGGCCAGCATGCCCTTGGGCTCGAAGCTCACCAGGGTGCTGGCGGGAATGGGGCGCAGGTAGTGGGGGAACAGCAGGTTGGCCAGCTCCTGCACGAACTCGGGGAATTCGTCGTCCAGCTTCTGGCGCGTCAGGCCCGTGAGGAAAGCGACGCCTTCGAGCAGGCGTTCCACGTCGGGGTCGGCCGAGGAGCCGGCCAGCATGGGCGCCAGCGCGGGGTTGGCCTGCGAGAACTCGACGGCCAGTCCCTTGAGCTTGTTCAATTCATCTTCGTAATACCGATTGAACATGGGGTTCTTTCACTCGCTCGGGGGACTGTTAAAGGGCCGTTGAAATCAGTTGATGTTGACCTTGCCGTTTGCGCCAACCGTGGTGGAGAGCTGAAGCGGAATCTCGCGGTCATCCACTTCAAGCCGGCCTTCCAGCGCGAACCGGATGGACAGCACGTCGGTAGACTCCCGGCTCATCACCACGCGGGGCGACTTGATGCGGGGTTCGTACTTCAGCACCATGCGGCGGATCTCTTCTTCAATATCGCCGGTGGAACCCGCGGTGAGCCCGCCGGCGATATTGGTGAAGTCGGGCACGCCGAAGAGGGGATCGAGCTGCACGCTGCCTTGCCGGGTATTGAGCAGGCGAAGAAGGTGGTTGGTGACCGACCGGACAAGAATATCGACCTGCGTCTGGTTGGTGCGTTGTCCACCGTCTTCCCAGGCCGCTATTCTTTCCAGCAGTCGCCGCTCCTTCACCGTTGTGGTCTCTCTACTCAGCCGGGTCGGCGTGCCGCTTGCCCGTCATTACTTCGGAGCGAGCCAGGAATCCTCTGCTTCGATGCCGTCCGGCTCGAAGGTCCAGGTGATCTTCTCGTAGGTGAACGAGATGTCTTCCATGTGGCCCATCTGCTTGTTGTCGGGGTTCAGGCAGTTGGGCGTCCAGGACCTGGCGTTGGTCAGGATGGCCGAGGACAGCTTGACCGTGTAGTACTTTTCTTCCGTGCCCTTGGGGGAGATGCGGTAGAACTCCAGGCTCACGCTCTTGAGCTGCTCGCCCGAGGTCAGGGCCTGGAACAGCTTGGGCGTCGCCTTGTCGATTTCCTTGGTGACCGTCATGGGGCAGTGCACGCGCTTGCCGGTGGGCAGGCCGGTCTGCGGGCTCTTGGGGATCTCGATGACGTGGTCCACGGCTTGCACGAGGATCTTGCCTTCGTGGCCCTTGACCTTGACGGAGCCTTCGATCTTCCCTTGTTTTTCGCCTTCGAGGATGAGGTAGCATGGCATTGGCATGATGATTTCCTTTAAGTTGGTACTGTCGTAAAACTGTTTCAGATTCGCTCAAGGCCCCCGCAACAATCAGCAGGGCTTGAACCTCTTTACCACCCCGCCCCTTGGCTACCCGGGTGATCTGCACATCTCTTAAACATCTGCTCTGTGCATGACCTGTATTCTGGAAGGGCCCTGTTTCGGGTCCATGTCAGAAGCCAGGCGGCAAAGTTACAACCGAAATACAGGCGTTTCCCCCGCGGGAAACCGCCCGCCGGCCGTCACTTTTTCTCGAGCTTCCCAACGAGAGACAGGCTGAAGGACGCGCCCATGTACTTGAAGTGCGGGCGGACCTTGAGGTCGACGCGGTACCAGCCTGGATCGCCTTCGACGTCAGCCACGGTGATCTCCGCCTGGCGCAGGGGCCTGCGGCTGCGCACGCCCTCGCCCGGGTTGTCCATGTCGGCCACGTACTGGCGTATCCACATGTTCAACTCGCTTTCGAGGTCGGCACGCTCTTTCCAGGTGCCGATGTTCTCGCGCTGGATCACCTTGATGTAGTGGGCCAGGCGGCTCACCACGAACATATAAGGCAGCTGGGTGCTGAGCTTGTAGTTGAGCTCGGCTTCCTTGCCTTCCTTGCTGTTGCCGAAGAACTTGGGCTTTTGCGCCGAGTTGGCCGAGAAGAAGGCCGCGTTGTCGCTGTTCTTGCGCATGGTGAGCGCGATGAAGCCCTGCTCCGCAAGCTCGAACTCGCGGCGCTCGGAGATCAGCACCTCGGCGGGGATCTTGTTCTGCAGCTCGCCCATGGATTCGTAGGTGTAGACCGGCAGGTCTTCCACCGCGCCGCCGCCCTGCGGGCCTATGACGTTGGCGCACCAGCGGTAGTCGGCGAAGCTGCCGGTCAGGCGCGAGGCGAAGGCGAAGGCGGCGTTGCCCCAGAGGAAGCTGTTGTTGCCGCCGGAGACGTCTTCCTTGTAGTTGAACTTCTTGGTCGGCACCGTGTCGGCGCTGTAGGGAACGCGCAGCAGGAAGTGCGGCAGCGTCAGGCCCACGTAGCGCGCGTCCTCGGTCTCGCGGAAGGCGTTCCACTTGACGAACTGCGGGCCCTCGAAGACCGAGGCCAGGTCCTTGAGGTTGGGCAGCTGTTCATAGGACTCGACGCCGAAGAACTCGGGCGCGGTGGCGGCGATGAAGGGCGCGTGGCCCATGGCCGCGACGCTGGCCATGTACTGCAGCAGCTTGATGTCCTGCCCGCCCGGGCCGAACTCGTAGTTGCCGATCATGGCGCCGAAGGGCTGGCCGCCGAACTGGCCGTATTCGGCCGTGTAGAGGTTTTTGTAGAGGCCGGACTTGGTGATGTCGGCCGCGTCCTGGAAGTCGTCGAGCAGCTTGCTCTTGCTCACGCTGAGCATCTGGATCTTGACGTTCTCGCGGAAGTTGGTGCGGTCGACCAGGAATTTCAGCGAGCGCCAGGCCGATTCCAGCTTCTGGTAATCGGGATGGTGCAGGATGGAGTCGACCTGCGCGCAGAGCTTTTTGTCCAGGTCGGCGATCATGTCGTCGACCGTGGCCTGCGTGACGCGCTCGACCGAGCGCTGGGGCTCCAGCAGCTGCGAGACAAAGGCCTGGATGCCGTGGCGGGTGATGGAATAGGCGTCGTCGCCCTGCTTGATGCGCGCGGAGTTGACCAGCTGGTCGAGCAGCGAGCCGCCCGCGTCTTCGGCCGCGCCTGGCGCCGCTTCTGTTTGCTTGTTGGTTTCAGCCATGATGGTTCCTTCGGTGCGGTTCTTTTATTGGTCTTTGACGCCGAGTTCGGACATCAGCCGCGCGCGCACGCCTTCGTCCTGCACCAGTTCCTGGACCTTCTTGCGGAAATCCGGAATGTTGCCCAGCGGCCCCTTGAGCGCCTTCAGCGCGTCGCGCAACTCGATCATCTGCTTGAGCTCGGGCACCTTGTCGACGATGGCGTCGGGCGAGAAGTCGTTGATCGAGCTGAAGTCGATGTTCATGGCCAGCACCGCGTCCTTGTCGGCCTTGGGATCGAGCTTGTTGGGCACAGACATGCTCAGCGAAAGTTTTTGCGCCTTCAGGACTTCGTTGAAGTTGTCCTTGTCGATGTTGATCGGCTTCATTTCCTCCAGCGGCGTCTCGTCTTCACGCAGGGTGTAGTCGCCCATGACCAGCAGCTTGAGCGGCAGCTCAACCTCGGCCTTGGCGTCCCCCGTGGCGGGACGATAAACAATATTGACACGCTCTTTTGGTGCTACTGACCCATCGGTTGCCATGGTGGTTTCCTTCGATTCGGTGAGAGTTGAGGGGAGGCCACACGTTTCACACGTGTAACAAGTCGAAAACGATAGTACTCGATATCCTTTGATTTAAACAGCCATGTTTCAGCCGTAATACGGGGGGAAAGCAAGGGGGCGGGGGCCGCGAAAGCCTGCGGCAAAATGAGCCGGGCCGAGCCATATACCTGTAGCACGTTTGTGCGACAAAAATCATCGGCACCACGGCATAGCGATGCGAGGCGCCACAGTGTCCCGCCTTGCCCGCCAGCGAGGCATAGGAACAACCCTAGGCCGCGGCGCTGCAAGCGCCGCGATGGAAATATTTGCCGGCGCGCGGCGCGGCAAAACCGCAACACCGCGCGCTGCGGCGCGCCGCGGCGCAACCCCTCAGTTGAAGGTGACGCCGGCCCAGCGCACCCGGCCCAGCACCGCGAAGTCGCGGTCGGCCGACTCGTGGCCCTGGATGTCGAAAGGTTCGTAAGCCGGGTTGTAGCTGCTGACCCGCAGGACTTTCCCGGGCAGGCGCTGCAGCCTTTTCATCAGCAGCGCGCCGTCCAGGCGTATCAGGTGCACCCCCTCGGTCAGCGCATCGCGGTCGCGCAGGTCCGCCAGCACCGCATCCCTGGCATGCAGCCACGGCTCCATGGACGCGCCCACCACGCCGAACATCGCCAGGTCGTCGTGCGCGATGCCCAGGTCGTAGCGTATGAACTGCGCATCGAAAGGCCGCATGGCCAGCACCGAGTCGGCGTCGGTGAAGGCGGCCCCTTCCGCCTGTTCGCGCAGGTCGAACAGCGGGACGTAGATCAGTTCATCGAGTTGCACCGCGCGTACACCGCGGGGCACAGCCGCGGACCGGCCCGCGTCCTGCGCTTGGCCGCCCAGCAGCTGTGTCGGCGTGGTGTTGTATTCGCGGGCCAGCACTTCCAGCTCGAAGGCATCGGGCAGGCTGTCGCCGCGCTCGACGTTCCAGATGGTGTTGCGGTGGACACCGACCGCGGCCGCCACGTCGTTGATCTCGCGGGCGCCGCGCGCGGCCCGGCAGCGCTGGCCGAACTGCTGCATAAAAACGCTGCGCGCCTCGGTCCTCACGGTTTTGACCTCCTCCTTGCTGGCGGCCGCCGCGGCGTGGTAGCGATACCAGGCCACGGGCTCATCCGCCTTGACCGGCGACACCGAGGCTGGGGGATAGGGCTGGTTGGCGCCCTGCTGGGCAGGTGCTTTTTCTGGAGGCGCCTGACCGGAAGGCGCTGCGTCTTTTGTGCTCATGAACACTATTTTGTGTCAATGAACACAGACATGCAAACCTGAATTCCCCTGGTTTACCCGATTTGCATAAAAATATGAGCAATACTCATAACTATGGGCCTGGCCGCGCTTGACTTCAGGGCTCGCAAGCTCAAAATAGTGGGCATGAGCATAAATAAAACAACAATATCACAGGAAGATATGCACCCCGCCGACGTCATTGCTGCCTTGCGCAAGCGCGGCACCAGCCTTCGCAAGATCGCCCACGAAAACGGCTACAGCCACATCCAGCGCGTGCTCACCAGCCCCTGGCTGGCGGCCGAGCAAATGGTGGCCAAAGCCCTGGACACCACGCCCCAGGCCTTGTGGCCTTCCCGCTACCGCGACCCCGCGGCAAGGGCCCTGGCCTTCCGGCTGACCCGCAAGATGGCGGTGACCATGCCCGGTTCCCGCGACAGAACGGCGTCGCCGGGCGCGCCGGCCGGCGCCCGGTCCGGCCGCAACCGCAAGCCCTGACAGAGAAGGAGGCCCCATGCTGCTTTCCGGCAAGGACATCAAGCTGCGCATCTACCTGCGCACCCGTGAGGACGAGCTGGTCCTGGTTGAACTGGAGCGGGAAGACCTCGAAAAAGCCGCCATCGGCAAAACCCCTTTCACCGAAGAGCAGCTTCATCCCATCCGGCTGCTGAATTTCGAGCTGGCCTGAGGGCGCACCGCCGCTCCCGGGCCTTAAAGCGCGCCGGGATGCGAGTCGTACTCGCCGTGGTCGATGTACTTGATCTGCATGCCGGCCCGGGCCAGCTCGGCGATGCGCGAAGCGACACGCCTGTAGAACTCGCCCGCATCCGCCAGGGGGCCTATGGTTTGATTGAAGGTCATGTCCTGACCCGCTTCCTTGAGGATGTATTCCCCCGATGGCTGAAGCTTCACCTTGAGCAGTGCGAGCATCTTGTTGTCCTCCTTGAATGGCCATGGCGTCCGCCCCCACTGCAGCGGGGAGGCACCAGATTGCTCAGTGCCCACTTTAGACCTCAAGGCGGGGTCGGCGCTGTAGGAAAATACCTTCTTTGGCCGAACCGGCGCGATCATCACGGGAAAAGCTGGTACTTAGGACTTATTTAGCACCATCAGCCGGCAGTCGTGCCCCGGCTCTTTGTGAATGCTTATTGCAAGGCCCCGTGGCCGGTAGCCCCCCGGTCCAGCGGGTCCACCACCACCTCGTAGATTTCGTTGATGCGCCAGACCGGGCTTTCATAGGCGGCCTGGCCCTGCACCTTGACCAGAAAGGAGCTGCCGCGCTCCCGGGCCTCCAGTGTCAGCTCGCAGGAAAAATCGATGCGCCCGGCGTCCGTCGAGATCGCGCTGACCAGTTCGTGGTCCGCGAGCGAGAGCCGGTGCTCGCTGCCCCGCGGCAGCAACTGCTCCACCTCGTAAGTCCGCATCACGATGGCCGCGATGCGGCCTATCAGCTCAGCCACAACGGAATCGGGATTGGAAACCATCGGGGGATGCATTTTGGGCATTCTCCTACAAGGCCCCAGAAAATGAGAAGCTATATTCATCTGGCGGCTTGTCATGAGCCGCTCCCTCCCTCGCTGGCCTTGCCAGCTTCCACGCCCGGTTTGTCCCGGGCTTTTTTTTGGCTGCGCGGGCGGTGAGCGCGCACCGGCCGGCGCTGGATGGCCGCGACGGCCTGCAACAATAGGCGATGACCAAAAAGACATTCCCCGCCTTGACCTGGCTGGTCGCGGCAGCCATTTTGTTTCCCTTGTTTATCCAGCTCTCCCGAGGCATTTACCGCGACCTGGACCCTATCTACGATTCGCGCGGAATCCTCGGGTCGCTGCCCCTGCCGATTTCCATCGCGGCCTGCGTGGTGGGCATCTTCGCGCATGTGCGCAGCCTTGGCGTGGCAAGGCCGGCGATGGTTTTTATCGCCTCTTTTATGGGCGCCATGGCGATGTCGTTCGCCTTCGCGGAAGGCGCGCGGGACGGCCAGTCGGCAAAGCTGCTGTACGCCGCGCAAACCCTGCTGCCCACCATGGGTTTCATGCTCGGGCTGTTTCTGGGCGCCGACCGCCAAACGATTGCCAGGGCTTTTTTCTGGGTGCTGCTGGTGCTGCTGCCCTGGCAACTGCTTGCCGGGTGGCTCCAGGGCGGCTTGATGCTGACGAATTATTTGTACGTCTTCAGCATTTACCAGCACATCCAGTTTGTGCCCATTGTTCTGGCCGTGGCATTCGGCTTTGTCATGGTGCACCAGTGGGAGCGCCAAAAAAACCTCATGCGCGTCCTGGCGGCCGTCACCGGAATTTACGTGCTCGCCAGCGGCNCTTTTCTGGCCATCGGCTTTTACGCGGGATTCCTGCTGCTGTTTTTCGGCGCGGCGGTACTGAAGCGCTCGCACGGCCATGCGAGAGGCCTTCTGGCCATCGCCGCCGGCATCGCGGCGGCAGTGCTGCTGGGCAGCCTGTACTACGGCCATATCAAGGGCGACACGGACAGGTTCGGCAACGCCAACGCCTATGTGCAAAAGTTCCGGGACGTGGCCGAGGGGAAACTGCCGGGCAACATGGCCCAGCGCCTCGACGACTGGAAACTCTATGGCGGTTGGATCACGGAAAGCCCGCGCAGCCTGCTGTTCGGCCACACCAAGCCCCCCTCGCGTGACGTCATCACCAGCGCGCACAACTGGTACCTGGACCTCGTCTACAACTTTGGCCTGGTCGGGCTGCTGCCCTTGGCGGCACTGACAGGCCTGACCACGCGCAAGGCCTGGGAGCAGCGAAGGTCCCTGCCCCCTGAAATCTGGTGGCTGCTGGGCATGACGGCCTTCATGGTGCTGGTCGACAGCAATTTCAAAGTGACGCTCAGGCAACCCTATCCCGGCCTATTCGCCTATTTCCTGTGGGGCTTGCTGTTTGCGTATTTGCAGGGCGCCGGCGATGCCCGGCCCGAAGCGGGAAATCCCCCCGGCCCGAGCGCCACGGGAGCCTAAAGCCGGGCTTTTCCGGGTAGCCCGATTGCGCGGCGAGGCGGGCACGACAGCACGCCAATCCCCGAATGCTAGGATTGAACGGTGCGCTGCGTGGGGCCCCAGGAGGGCCCACGCAAACCCACCCGCCGTGGCAAACCGGCCGCCCTCGCCGCCTGTTTGCGCCACCGGCCCCATGAAGTGCTGGAGCCATCCATTGAATTTTTTTTCGGCCATTTTCAGTCGCAAAGAACCGCCTGCGCCCCCACCGGCCAGGCAGCACCGGCTTGTCAAGGCTTATCAGATCACCTATGACAGCGCCACGAGCCGGCAGCGGGACGCGGGCTTTGAGCCCCTGGACAACGCCAACAGCAGCGAGCCGGACTGGTACGAGTACTGGCCGATCCGCGGCTACCTGAACACCGCCTCACTGGATGAATCCGCGGTGTATGGATTTGTCTCCCCGCTGTTTGGCGAAAAAACCGGGCTGTCGGCAAAACATGTGGAGGCTTTCATCCAGTCGTCGCAGGAGGCCGACGTTTATGCCTTTTCCCCCTTCCCTTCCCACGGGGCGTCATTCCTGAACGTCTTCGAGCATTCGGACTTCTTCCTGCCCGGGTTTACTTCGCATGCCGACGCGTTTTTCAGGCAGTTCGATCCAGGCATTGACCTGCACCACCTGGTCAACCACGCCGGCAATACGATTTTCAGCAACTACTTCTTTGCCAAACCCAGGTTCTGGCGCCAATGGCTGGCCGTCTGCGACCGGCTCTATGAAGAAACCCAAAACGCCCCGCAACACTATTTCAACCTGGTGTGCGACTACGCCAAGGAAGACGGCGGCGTGAAGGCAGTCCCCGTCAAGGTCTTTGTCGCGGAGTGCGTCGCCTCCTACTTGCTGGCGACACGGCCCGGCGAGTTTTCCTGCGTCAGCTATCCCTTGCAATACATGCCCATGTCCAGGGACCACAGCCACCTGCGCCCTGAAACCCTGGCAATGGACAAGCTCAAACGCGAATGGCAGGAGACCGGAAAGCAGGAAATTCTTGCGCAATACAGGATGGCGCAAAAGCAGATGATCGCCAAGGCATGGCCGGAGCAGGCCCAGCTCAACGCCGGCGGCGAACCGGACGCCCATCAACAGGCAACAAAAAACCCTAAGTGAATCAATCACTTAGGGTTTTGCTTTTTTTGGCGGAGAGGGTGGGATTCGAACCCACGGTACCTTGCGGTACGCCTGATTTCGAGTCAGGTACATTCGGCCACTCTGCCACCTCTCCAAGAGTGAACCCGTGATTCTAGCAGGCCTGGAAGTGACCCCCACGGTCGCTCACTTCGTGTAGCTCCCTGCCCCCCGAGGGGGCCGCTGCGCCTGCGGCCTGGCAAAGCCAGTTCCGCGGCCCCGGCTGGGCTGGAACTCCTCGGTTAACTACTTTCCTGCGGGGGTGAGCAGCTTGATGCCGCCCATATAGGGCTGCAGGGCTGCCGGCACGGCGACCGAGCCGTCGGCGAGCTGGTAGTTCTCCAGCACGGCCACCAGGGTGCGGCCCACGGCCAGGCCTGAGCCGTTGAGGGTGTGGACGAACTCGTTCTTGCCTTGCGCGTTCTTGAAGCGGGCCTGCAGGCGGCGCGCCTGGAAGGCTTCGCAGTTGGAGACCGAGCTGATCTCGCGGTAGGTGTTCTGCGCGGGCAGCCAGACTTCCAGGTCGTAGGTTTTGGTGGCGCCGAAACCCATGTCGCCGGTGCACAGCAGCATGACGCGGTAAGGCAGGCCCAGCTTTTGCAAAATGGCTTCGGCGTGGCCGGTCATGGCCTCCAGCGCCTCGTAGCTTTTGTCGGGGTGGGTGACCTGCACCATCTCGACCTTGTCGAACTGGTGCTGGCGGATCATGCCGCGCGTGTCGCGGCCGTAGCTGCCGGCCTCCGACCGGAAGCACGGCGTGTGCGCGGTGAACTGCAGCGGCAGGTCCGCCTCGGCGACGATTTCATCGCGCACGAAGTTGGTCAGCGAGACCTCGGAGGTCGGGATCAAATACAGCGAGACGCTTTCGGCCTCGGCTGCGCCCTCCTGCCCGCCCTTCTTGACGGCGAACAGGTCTTCTTCAAACTTGGGCAGCTGGCCGGTGCCGCGCAGCGAATCGCCGTTGACGATGTAGGGCGTGTAGCACTCGGTGTAGCCGTGCTCCTGGGTCTGCACGTCGAGCATGAACTGCGCGAGCGCGCGGTGCAGGCGCGCCAGCGGGCCCTTCATGACGGTAAAACGCGCGCCCGTGAGCTTGCTGCCGAGCTCAAAATCCAGGCCCAGGGGCTGGCCCACGTCGACGTGGTCCTTGACCTCAAAGGCGAACGCGGCCGGTTCGCCGCCCGGGCCTTCGATGGGGCTCCATTTGCGCACCTCGACATTGCCGGCCTCGCCCGCGCCCTGGGGCACGCTTTCGTGCGGCAGGTTGGGCACGGCCAGGAGCAGGGACTGCATGTCGGCCTGGATCTGCTCCAGCCGGGTGGCCGACGATTCAAGTTCAGCCTTGGAAGCGCTCACCTGCGCCATCACGGCGCTGGCGTCTTCGCCCTTGGACTTGAGCTGGCCGATCTGCTTGGACAGGGTGTTGCGCTGGTTCTGCAGCTCTTCGGTGCGGATCTGCAAGGCCTTGCGTTCGGCCTCCAGGGCCTGGAAGGCCTCCACATTGAGGAAGGTTTGCGGGGTCTTGCGGGTTTCCAGCCGGGCGATGGCTGACGGCAGGTCTTTGCGGAGCAGGTTGATGTCTAGCATGGGGCCATTGTATTTTGTGCGGCCCGGCCCCGCCCTCCCTGCCTGTTTCTTCAGTTCAGGCTGGCCGGGTCCAGGTTGGCGCCGCAGATGATGAGGCAGACTTTTTCGTCGGCGCGCGGGCGGTAGCGGCCGCTTTGCAGCGCGGCCAGCGGCAGTGCCGCGGCGGGCTCGACGGCCAGCTTGAGCTCTTTCCAGAGCCAGAGCTGCGCCGCGCGTATGGATTCGTCCGTCAGCAGCAGCGCGTCGCGCACATGGGCCTGGGTGACTTCCCAGGCCAGGCTGCCGATTCGCCGGGCACCCAGCGAATCGGCGGCGATGCCGCCGACGGCGACGTCCACCGGCTCGCCGGCCTCGCGGGCCTTGTAGAGCGTGGGCGCGAGTTCGGGCTCCAGCGCGACCACGCGGCTGCGCTGCCCGAACCAGCCGGCGACGCCGCCTATCAGGCCGCCGCCGCCCACGCTGACCAGCACCGAGTCGGGCACACCGCCCTGCTGCTCGATTTCCGCGGCCATGGTGCCGGCACCGGCCAGCACTTCGGGCTGGTCGTAGGCATGGGTGAGCAGCGCGCCGCTTTCCTGCTGGCGCGCCAGGCAGGCCTTGAGCGCGTCGGCGTAAGCCGCGCCCGTCACCACCACCTCGGCACCCAGCGCGGCCAGCTTGGCGCGCTTGGCGGGGGGCGAGACCTCGGGCACAAACACCTCGCAGCGCACCCCCAACTCACGGGCCGCGGCCGCGGTGGCGATGCCGGCATTGCCGCCCGAGGCCACGATCACGCCGCTGGCCGGGATGGGATTGGACAGCAGGCGGTTGAGCATGCCGCGCGCCTTGAAGCTGCCGCCGGTCTGCAGGTGCTCGAGCTTGAGCCAGACCTCGCCGCAGTCCACGCCCAGCGCCTTGCCGGGCAGTTGCCACAGCGGGGTCTGGCGGATGAAGTGGCCGTAGCCGGCCTTGAACGCGCGCAGGCAGCGCTCGATGTCATCGCGATCGGTCATGGGTGGGAGAAATCAGGTGAGTTGGTGGAGCTGGCTGTCATTGACTTCCAGCATGTGGCCTTGCGCGTCCAGCTTCAGGCCCTTGGGCAGCGGGAACTTGATGGTTTCCTCAATGCCCTCCATCTTGCGCACCGACACCGCGCCCAGCGCCTTGATGCGGTCTATCACCTGCTTGACGAGGATCTCGGGCGCCGAGGCGCCGGCCGTCAGGCCCACCCGGCCCTTGCCCTCGAACCAGGATTCCTGGAGCTCGCTGGCGTCGTCGACCATATAAGCCTCGGTGCCCAGCTTGGCGGCCAGTTCACGCAGGCGGTTGCTGTTGGAGCTGGTCGGGCTGCCGACCACGATGAGGATGTCGACCTGCGGGCTCAGCACCTTGACGGCGTCCTGCCGGTTCTGCGTGGCGTAGCAGATGTCCTGCTGCTTGGGCTCGCGCACCTGCGGAAAGCGCTGTTTCACGGCGGCGCTGATCTCGGCCGCGTCGTCCACGCTCAGCGTGGTCTGCGTGACCACGGCCAGGCGCTCGGTCTGCGCCGGGGTGATGCGCCAGACGTCGGCCGCGTCCTCCACCAGGTGGATGCCGCTGTCAAGTTGGCCCATGGTGCCTTCGACCTCGGGATGGCCCTTGTGGCCGATCATGATGAACTCGTAGCCTTCCTTGTGCAGCTTGGCGACTTCCACATGCACCTTGGTCACCAGCGGGCAGGTGGCGTCGAAAATCTGGAAACCGCGGCGCTCGGCCTCTTTCTGGATGGCCTGGCTCACGCCGTGGGCGCTGAACACCAGCGTGGCGCCCGGCGGCACGTCGTCCAGCTCTTCAATGAAGATCGCGCCTTTTTCCTTCAAGTCGTTGACGACGTAGGTGTTGTGCACGATCTCGTGGCGCACATAAATCGGCGCGCCGAATTTCGTCAGCGCGCGCTCGACGATTTCAATGGCGCGGTCGACGCCGGCGCAAAAGCCGCGCGGCTCGGCCAGCAGGATTTCTTGCGGGAGTTTTTTCGATTCAGTCATAGGACGCCAATCACTTGCACTTCAAACACCACGGGCTGGCCGGCCAGCGGGTGGTTGAAGTCGAACTGCACGGCGTCGCCGCCCTCTTTGACCTGCTGCACCGAGCCGGCGTACTGGCCCATGCCGTCGGGCGTGGGGAACTGCACCACGTCGCCGACCTTGTACTGCTCGTCCGGGTCGCCCAGTTCATTGAGCAGCTTGCGCGCCACCCATTGCACGAGCTCGGGGTTGCGCTCGCCGAAGGCCTCGCCGGCCGGCAGTTCGAAGGTGGTGCGCGTGCCTTCGGGCAGGCCCAGCAGGCGCTGCTCTATGGCCGGCGAGAGCTCGCCCGTGCCCAGGCTCAGCGTGGCGGGTTTGCCCTCAAAGGTGTTGATGATGTCGGCGCCCGGCTTGCCGTCCACCGGAGGCCCGGCCATGCGGTAGTGCAGGGTCAGGAAAGAGCCCTGCTGGATCAGGGGGGCGGCGGCGAGTTCCACGGTGGACATAAGGCGGGGGCTTTCGGGGCCGGCCGGAACGGCGGGCCAGTGTTTGTAAACTGCCTCTATTGTAGAAAGGACGGCCCGGCCGGGCCAAACCCGGTTTTTTGGCCTTTTTTGCGCGGTGGCCTCCCTCGCCGCTCCCTGCCAGCCCACAACAAGAGATCGATCCATGATCCTGAAAGACCTGCCCCAAGACAGCCGCCCCCGCGAAAAACTGCTGGCCCGCGGCCCCGGCGCGCTCAGCAACGCCGAACTGCTGGCCCTGCTGCTGCGCACCGGCATCCCCGGCAAAAACGTGCTGCAGATGGGCCAGGAACTGCTGGATACCTTCGGCGGCGTGGCCGGCCTGCTACACGCCACGGCCGCGGACCTGCAGCGCATCAAGGGACTGGGCGGCCCCGCCAAGCGCTCGCAGCTGGTCGCCGTGCTGGAGCTGGCCCGCCGTGCGCTGGCCGAAAACCTCAGCCAGAAAACCCTGTTCGACACCCCCCAGGCCGTGCGCGACTACCTGCAGCTGCAGCTGGGCAGCCGGCCCCACGAGGTTTTCGCCATGCTGTTCCTGGACAGCCAGAACCGGCTGATCGTGCTCGAGGAGCTGTTTCGCGGCACGCTAACCCAGACCTCGGTCTACCCGCGCGAGGTTGTCATACGCGCCCTGGCCCTGAACGCCGCCAGCGTGGTGCTGGCCCACAACCACCCCAGCGGCTGGGCCCAGCCCTCGCGCGCCGACGAGGCGCTCACGCACAACCTCAAGGCGGCGCTGGCGCTGGTGGATGTGCGTGTGCTTGACCACTTCGTGGTGACCAGCACCCAGGCGGTGTCCATGGCCGAGCTGGGAATGTTGTAAGGTGAGTCCATGAAATCCCCCGCCCTCAAAAGCCTGCAAGACCTCAAGGCCGTCAAGCAGGCGATCGAAACCCGGGCCAGGCTCGAGAAAGAAGCCGCCGCCGCAAAGGCCGCCGCCGCGGCCAAAGCCAAGGCCGAAAAAGAACTGTTTTCGCGCGCCGTCGGCGCCGTCAAGGCCCTGCCCGCCAAACACCTGCCCGGCCACAAGGCCGCGCTGCCGGTGCCACAGGCCGCGCCCATCCCGGTGCAGCAGCAGCGCGACGAACTCGCGGTGATGCGCGAGGCGATCTCCGACGAGTTCGACGTGGAAACCCTGCTGGACACCGACGAGGCGCTGAGCTTCAGGCGGCCCGGCATGGGGCCCGACGTGGTGCGCAAGCTGCGCCGCGGCGGCTGGAGCATACAGGGCCAGCTCGACCTGCACGGCCTGCGCCGCGAGGACGCGCGCGAGGCGCTGGCGGGTTTCATCAAGGACGCCCACAAGATGGGCTGGCGCTGCGTGCGCGTGGTGCACGGCAAAGGTTTGGGCTCACCGGGCAAGACACCGGTGCTCAAGGGCAAAGTGCAAAGCTGGCTGATCCAGAAGCAGGAAGTGCTGGCCTTTGTACAGGCCAGGCCCGCCGAGGGCGGCGCCGGGGCGCTGGTGGTCTTGCTCGCGCAAAGCTGAGGCCGCAAGCGCCTTCGGTTTATTCGCCCCGGTTGCGCATCCAGTCCGCCGTCTGAAAAAACGACGCATTGAGCCGCGTGCGCAGTCCTTCATCGACCCCGGTCTCGCGCATGGCCTGGTCCATACAGGCCAGCCACTGGTCCCGCTCGGCAATCCCGATGGAGCCGCCGCCGGTCTGCTGCGGCATGTGGCGCATACGCAGGCGCGGATGGCCAAAACGGTCGGTGTAGTACTGCGGCCCACCCAGCCAGCCACACAAAAACCAGAACAGCCGCTGGCGCGCGTTGTCCAGCGTGCTGCCATGCGCAGCGCGCAGGGCTTTGTAGCCCGGCTCCAGGTCCATCAAGTCATAAAAGCGCTCAACCAGCGCCTTGACGCGCTCCTCGCCACCTATCCAGGCGAAGGGGGTTTCAAAGGGAGGATTTCCGGGAGGACGTTCTTCTATCTGCATGGGTTGATTATCGAAGCAGCGGCGGCCTGATTCAGGCCTAGGGCTAATTGGCCGCATTCTGTCTTCGGCTGTTTGGCTTTTCGGTATTCCTGCCCCCACCCCTTGTGGATGCGCCGAGGAGCGCAGGGCCAGACGGATCAGGGCAAAAACTTGTTTGAGCGAAGCGAGTTGTTTTTGACCCCGTCTGGACCGAGCACCG
>JGI25161J50226_1000305_pt1 | contig 27361 bp, 24 predicted proteins | sample AraplaMF_Cvi_mMF_FD_50226 | JGI IMG/M metagenome (IMG submission 50226)
GATTCAATTTATAAGTGTTTGCTAATGTTGAGTCAATGCCGCCCGCCTCAAGATCCCGGACAAAGGTGTTCGTTGCAACCCACGCACAGCTCACAGGCCCCGTATTTTCCTGCATCACGAGGGACCGCGCGTTTCGCAGCGCAAGCAGAGCGTCCCGTTTTTTTTGCCACACCATCTCCTTCTGCAATTGCTTGAGCCCCTCCTCCTGCCATCCTGCATCCCGTAAAATCGCTTCGAACCGGCGCTCTCGAAAGTTCATGTTTCGCGCAGTTGTTGTGAGCAAGTCGCGATCGGCTGCCGTTATGAAATCCCGGCGTGTCAGGCTGGCGAACGTCCGCTGGAGATCGACCAAGGCGTCTGTCAAAGGAAGAAAGCCAAGCTCCGGCGGCCCCGAAAGAACGGCGACCGCATCATCGGGAGCAAGCCGCCAGCGCCGATACCACCTGTAGATCAGGCCGACACCGATCATGCCGAACTCACTGAGTTCCGCCGCCCTGAGCGCGCCCATGCTTGCCGCGCCGATCACGACGATCCCCTGTGCCATTGCCCAGAGGATTTCCTTGTGTCGGACAGCCGGCCTGTCCTCGAATTGCCCGTCGATCAGGACCATCGCCCGCGGGCGGAATGCGTGGGCGGCAAGCAGAATGTCGCCTTGCGCGGCGGGCTGCAGGTAGGTGGCGTCGAGAACCGGCTCCGCCTCGGTCAACCGAAGCGTCGGACCAAGAAACACCAGGATCGGACCTTTCTCGCTCGCATCGACCATGTGAACACTCACCGCAGGATGGAAAAGGGAATGGCTCCGGGAAGGATGGTTCTCACGCACTGAACGCCTGTTTCGACGTCCGTTCCCACCGGCACGGCCAATATGGGCCCCATGCCGGCGGATAGGACCCTGTCGATCAGCGCGCCGAGATCCGAAACGGCGCGTGCTTCGATTGCCTGACGCGGCAACCCGGACGTACCCATAAGAATAAGCTGGCGGGCCTTGGCGACGACCGAGTCGGTGCTACGTCTGTAATGCTCCCGGGTTTGATCGTCGCGCGCCCCCGATATCGCCCCGGCCCGCGCTGACAGCGCTTCGAGCATCGCGCTCTCCGCTGCCGCGGCGATGCTCGGTCCTGCCGCGTAACCCTCGGTCGGAAGAGCAAGGATCGGTTCGCCGGGGCCTGTCTCGATCGTCTGGCACCAGACCACTGGGACATCTGCCGGCGAAGGAGCTAGCCAAAGGCCGAAGGAAATATGGTGCTCGCCCACAACGGACAGTATGTGATCAACTCCGTCACCCAGCCCGAACGGGGAAATGCGCATTCGATCGAAGAAGCCGTGGGTGGCGAAGGCGCGCGCGAGGGCGTCGCGCTCGATACATTCGAACAATCCATGCGCAAATGCACCGAAGACGGTCATATGACAGGCGAGACCCGTGGTCGTGCGCATGAACAGGCCATCATGAGCGGGCGGCGGGTCCGTGTAGCAGGTGTGAACAAGTTCCAGGGGGACCGATTGTGGGAAACCAGCCGTGATGTCGACGCCGGTGATCCAGGGTATCGCCCGTACCCGCCAGTTCCCCTGGCGATCAGGTGCCAGAAGGTTTTCAAACAGGCCGTCGGCGATCTTGAGTTCATCCGCCGTGGTGCAAAATACCCGTCCCGAGGGAATGGCTTCGGCGTAAAACCGCTCAAGCGATTCCATGATCGCCCCCACCGCCGCTCCCGCCATGGAAAGGCCGCGCCCGAGCGACGTGACTTCAGAAAGAGCGGCGGGTCGAACGGCTTGAGCCACCGGCAGGCCGATCCGGTCAAGTCCGGTCAGATCACCAAGCCGGGTTATGCCCGCACGACGACAGAGCCGTAAAATCGCGCGCAAGCATTGCTCGGCTTCTAGGTCCGCGGGAGGAGAGAGCGAGTTGCTTAAGCCGGCAAGTATGGCGTCGCGAAAACGCGCAAGCATCCCCTCAAGGTTTGACGGATCGTCGGTTTTCTGCCTCGTTCGTTCAATGTTGACCGGCAACGCCAAGCTCCTGCATTGAATGTCTCGCCCGTCGCAGAAGTGCCTTTGCTCCTTGACGTTCGGCGATATCTACGGCTGAGCGCAGGTCGAGGATGATGGGATCCTTGGTGGTGTTGCCCCGCGCCTGAAGAACGGCGCGGCGACGGTAGAGCTCCGCGAGCCAATAGGCATGACCGGTTTCCTTCGCCTTTTCGATCGCGTCATTCGTGACCTCGAGCGCTGACTCATAGTTGCCAGCTTGCCCGAGCAGCGTGGCGTGCATGTAGAGATAAATCGGGAGATCTGCGACGACACCGAGGCTTCTCAAGAGCGACAGCCCTTCGCGAAACATCGCATGTCCGCTCGTGAGGCTTTCCCCATGCGCTAAAGCCCATCCAGCAAACAGCAGCGACAGGCCGGACAGCGACTGCATTTCATGCGATCTCGCGAAGTCTGCCATTCTCTTGGAAATTTCGGTGAGACGCCCATAGTCGTCCCGATAGAACGCAGACACCGCTTCCGTATCAAGCGAATGCGCCTTGCTGGGCGCGTGTGATATCCGGTCGACGAACGCGACCATCTTCGAAAGAGCCGAATCCGATGCTTTCGATTGTCCTGTCAGCCACAGCGAAAGGGCCAGTTGCCCTAGACCGCACACCTTGGCGTCATGGCCGCCAAATAACGTTCGGTTGGTTTTCGCCGATTGCTCGTCATAAAGCGCCAGTCCGGCCTTAATCGCATCCTGGGCCTCTCGATGGTGGCCAAGGTTAAAAGCAATGGCCCAGATGCAATGGTTAACCTGGAGCTTGATCTCCGGATCTTCCGTCCCAGCCTGCATGGCCCGCACTTGCAGAGCGCGTTCGCGCATAACGCGAAAGTCTGTTCCCGTGAGCCACCACCCCCAATAGATCGGAAACCATCTGGATTGCTCTTCCATCGGTTGCCGGCGGGCGATGGCTACGCCATCCTCATATAACTTGCGAGCCGGAGGTGAGTTCAGTCCGACAAGACCGGTCAAAACTGGGCCGAGCGAAATCAGCGCGGATAGCTGCAGTGTTTCGATCGCATGTCCCGCGCCGAACCGGTCGCAAATCTCCACGGCGTGCTCCAGGTAGTTGCGCGCCTCTACCATCGCCGATCGGCTCGAGCTTTCCTTCCCTGCCGCAGTGTACAATTCGATTGCGTTTTCGATGAAGCCCGCTCGTTCCGCATGTTCGGCGAGCGTTCCGGTGTCCATCCAAGCGGCCATTTGGCGGTTTTGACTGACAGCAATGAACAGCCGCCGATGCAATGCCTGCCGCTGCCTGCGCAAGAGCCCATTGTAGATCGTTTCCTGAATCAAAACGTGCCGGAAGCCGTAGGCGATATGCCCTCGCGTCCTGATCCGCATCAGGAACCCTGAATCACTCAGGGTATCGGCGGCCTTGACCAAAGACTTTTTGCCCAGCCCTGGCAGCAGTTCGCGAAGCAACGATAGCGTGAACCGGCTGCCCGCAACTGCTCCCGCTCGCGCCACGTCTCTGGCCGTGCCCAGGTGGTTGAGGCGTGCGTCCAGTATTTCCTCGAATGCCGACACATGGCTGGGTTTGACGTTTTCCGACAGGCTCATAGTGTCTGCAGCAACGTTCTCCGAGACCCATTGGCAGATCTGCTCGATGAAGAGTGGGACGCCGCCGGATATCCTCTCGATAACGTCATAGAGCTCAGGAAGCATGCCCTGCCTCTGCTCCGGCCATCTTGCCTCTATCGCCCGTCGTGTTTCGTCACGATCAAGCGGGAGCAGCGTCAGCCGCGTGGGGTTGGCCGCGTCCAGCCAATCCGACGCAAACCCGAGACGTGAGGTCGCGACGAGGAAAATCGGAAGTTGGTGTGCAACCCGAGCGGCCTCCGCCAGCAAATCCCGGGAGGTTGGATCGATCCAGTGGATGTCTTCGACAGCCAGGACGATCGGGCCGTTCGCGCACAATGCCGCGAGTGCGCGAAACACGGCGCGATGAGCCTTTTCCCGGATGGCTTTTGGGTCGTTGTCGGCGAGCCGTTGATTTCGTCCCAGCGCACCCAGCAAATACGCGAATGTTTCAATCGTTTCTGCGTCGCGAATGCCGTTTCGTTCAAAGGGGTGTGCTACAGCGGAGGCGGACAGGCCCAGTTGATCGTCTTGTCCCGACGTTGCGCCCATAAGACTGTTCAACAGGGGATGCAGCGTCGAGCGATGCCCGCCTGGCAGGCACTGAAAGAAGTACAGCCCTGATCGCCGGTCGCGCGTCATCTTGCGGACTTCCCGCAGAAGCCGCGATTTTCCGATGCCTGCATCTCCTTCGAGCAGGAGGATTTCGCCACCTTGCGCGGTGACCTTTTCCCAACAGGCGGCGATCGTGTTCAACTCGCTTTCGCGGCCAATGAAGGGGCCGCCAAGGCTCCCGAAAGCGTAGAACCTGTCGACATCAATCTTGTGACCGAGTGCGCGCCATACCTTCTCGGGCACAGTGAAGCCCTTGAGCGTCCTGGCGCCTTCGAACACGAAAGCATGCGACCTACCGGCCAGGTCGCGCGTGTCCTCCGAAACGAAAACGCTGTCTGGGTCGGCAATCTCTTCCAGACGGGTGGCTATGGCCAGTGCAGCACCCGTAACCGGTTCCCCCTTCTCCTCCTGCGTCTCTTGAATGAGCGCAACGGATGTCGCGATCCCGACTCGAACGTGCAAGTCGTCGCGCCCGGCTTCTCGGGCAACGCCCGCGCAGCCCTCGACGATCGCGAGACCCGCGCGAATGGCGAGCGAAGCCGCATCCTTCGCACCCAACTCGATCGGAAAGAGCGCCACGCCGCCATCTCCAGCCTCAAGCTGCATGACGCCGGAATGAGAGATTATCGCGTGTTTCGCTGCATTCTGAAACGCAACGATCAGTTCCTGATAGTCTTCTATGTCGAGCAGGTGGAGAAGTCTCGTCGACCCGACGAGATCATAGCAGATGGCGGTGACGATCCGCCGCTCACCTCCATATTCGGAGAGGCGTCCCTTGCGTCCCGAAGGTTTCGTCGGTTGTCGTGGGTTGTTGACCCGACTTTCGAGCATCCGCCACCCCCACCGCTCGCATGTATGATGGATTAGGAATATATAGCATAAGCGAGCGGCGTTCGCGTAGGAGCAGCAATTCTATCGGGCCGCCGCATGCCCCCAAAGCTGTATTCGTCGAGCGCCTTGCCTGGCTTAACGCTTGAGGTTCCAGCCATCGCTGACCTTTGGTTTGCGGAAGGATGCAGTATAGCCCGTGTGCATCCGCTGGTGATCGGCCCATTCAATAAGTGAAACTTCCGCCTAAACCGGCGAAGCCCGTTTCAGTCCAGCATTGAGGACAGTCACATAGGACGAGCAATCGCTCAAAGACGACACCGCCGGCACTCTCAGAAGCCAGCTTCTTTCTGATGGCGCACGGCGAGGATTGTCAAAATGCCCCCATCAATACGGTAGCGCGTGATGTATCCGCTATCTCCAAAATCAATGAGCCACTCTCGATACTGGTCAGGCAGATCATCAATGAGGCGCCGCATTTTAGGATGTGCGCCAAGGGCTTGCACACCCTTCAGAATGGCTTCACCTGCTCGCTTGGCTGCCACTGGGCTTTTGGCCTGCAAGAATTTGCGAAGGCGTTCAAGATCACGAACAGCTGCTGGCGAGAAGACTATTTGTGGCATTCAGGTGCGGCGCTCTCGTCGTCCGTTCCCCACGTGGATAGCCATTTTTCGACCTCGTCCTCAGTGGCATGTAGGCCGGTCGCTTGATACTCCTCCCACGCTCTGAGCGTGGCGTGTCGCAATGCCTCTCGCTTCTCTTCTCGCTCCACGTATTGTGCAATCGCTTCACGCATGATCCAGTGAGAAGACCGGCGGCGGATTTCGGCCAAGTGTTGAACGCGGCCCTTGAGCTCATCATCGAGCTTGAGCGAGGTCGGGGATGCCATGGCAACCCTCCTTAGTTAAAGGTAATACCAGGCGCTAAATATAAGCGCTGTCGTTTCACTTGTCTATGATCCAGCTGAGACTTGCACGCCCCGCGACTAACAATTCCCTTGCTCTTGACCAGGTTTGAACCGCGTACTTATGCGATCGTTGAAGCACACTTCCTGTACAGCGAGGATAGTGCGCACAGGGCATCGTAGACGTGCCTAAGCCGCAATCGGCGTTTCATGCAGATGCCGCCACCGGAGCGAGCCATCCGCTGAAGCTTCCAAAACGACGGTCGAGCGTCTTGCTGTTTCAACCCCGCCCGCATCCGCGTGCGTCTCGCGATAAGTGACGCAGGCTCCGCCCGACCATTCCTGACTGATCTGCATCTCGTCGACCGTGATCCGCAGCTCCGGGCGCTTCCCGTGCAGACGTGCGAACAATTCACCCACGCCCTCTTTTCCGAGAGCCGTCCCTTGCACGGAAATCATGCGAAACTCAGGCGAGAAGCGTTCGAGCAGTTGCACCAGATCGTTGGGGTGGGCTGTCCCGGTGAACCAGCGCTCGATCTCAATGTGGAGATCGACAATTTCACGGAAGAATTTTTCAATGTCGGTCATGTTCGGCTCCTTGTCGGACAGCTTGAAAGAATGGGTTACGCGCGCTGACTGGCTCGCGGCAGCCGCAGAACGAAGGGCAGCGGCAACAAGATCAGAACGGCAGCGATCACAAAGCAGTAGCGGTAGGGCAGGACGTCGGCCACGCCGCCGCTGGTCGCCAGGAAAAGCCCCAGCAGGCCTCCCAGCACACTCGCACCGAGCGAGAAACTGAGCTGACGGTTGATGTTCCACAGCGCACTTGCCTCAGCCATCCGTTCCGTCCGAACCGACGTAAAGGCTGCCGTCTGGGCGGTGGACGTGCAAAGGCTTGCCCCGAAGCCCATTGCAGCAAAGGACGCGATGATGAACTTTCCGGCGAATGGCGTGGCCAGCAGCAGCACGCCGGCGCAGGTGACCGTCATGCCGACGAGAAAGAGCGGGCGCGGGCCGCGGGACGCGAACAGCCGCCGCGTCGACATGATGGCGACGAAGGATGCTGCTGCCCATGGAAGCATGAGCATGCCGGTCTGTGTGGCCGTCAGACCAAGGCGGTCCTGCAAGTACAGGGAGGCGACCAGGTTTACGCCCGTGAAAACGCCCGGCACACACAGGTAGATGATGCTGCCAGTCCTGAGCATCGGATCGGAAAGCAGATGCAGATCAAGCAGCGGATTGCGCGAGCGCAACGCATGGCGGACATAGGCAGCGCCCGCGACGATCGCCAAGGCAAGGACAATTGCGGCATGAACGCCGTTTCCCGTCTGACTAATGAGCGTCAGACCAAGGGGAAGGCAAAACAGGGTGATGGCGCTCAGCAGGAAGCCGGGAATGTCGAGCGCCGGCTTCGCTTCCGCCAATCGATCGACGGGAGCCCAGGCAAGGGCCAACGCAGCTATCGCCGCTGCCAGTGGCGCAACGCCGATAAATACCCAGCGCCAGGACACATGATCGGCCGCGAGCCCGCCGATGGCGGGTGAAAGTGCCGGCACCAACAGCGCGACCGTCATGACCACGGCCGTCAGATGGGCGCGGTCTTCCGGAAGATAGGCGCGATAGGCCATGCTCTGGCCGACCGGCACGAGCAGTCCTCCGCCGAGACCTTGAACGAGGCGCCAGGCAAGAAGCGTCTCAATCCCAGTGGCGCTGCCTCCGCCGATACCGCCCACCGCAACAATGAGCAGGGAGGCAATGAACACGCGGCGTTCGCCGATCCGGCGCGCAAGCCAACTCCCCAGCGGAATGGCGACAGTCAGGCCAAGCATGTAGATCGTGCCGACCCAGGCGAGCTGCACGACCGATGCGCTCAACTCGCGTTGCAACGCCGGCAGGGCGGCGTTGAAGATGAACATATTCGCGAGATCGACGGCGAATCCGAGAAGGTAGAGGGTGGCAATTCGGGAGCGGGCGGACAACGGGAAAACCTTCGATGGGAATGACGTCCGCAGGGATATTCCCTTTCATGCCGTCGAATAAGTCGATACAATTAGACATCACCTGTCGTATATTTTTACCAATTGGAGTGCTGCATGGCGGTGAGTCTGGATCGCCTGACTGTTTTCCGAGCCGTCGTGGAAACAGGATCGTTCACAGCGGCTGCCAAGCAACTCAATCAGGCCAGAGCCGCCATCAGTTTCAACCTCAAGCAGCTCGAAAGCGAATTGGGCGTCACACTCCTTCATCGCACCACGCGCAGCCTTGGTCTGACCGATGCCGGCGAACGGTTTTATGCGCGCTGCCTGCGCATTCTCACGGAAGCCGATGAGGCGATTGCCGAAGCGCGCATGGAGCAAACGGTGCTGAGCGGCAGCTTGCGGCTGACATCGACCGTTGAATATGGCGTCGCGGTGATTGCTCCGGCCCTTCAGGAATTCGCCGCGCTGCATCCAGACCTCGACATCCAGTTCGAGGCCTATCCGACGAATGTCGACCTCGTGCGCGATCGCTTCGACGTCGCCATCCGGCTGGGGCGCAACGAGCAATTCCAGACCTCGCCATATGCCGGTGTGCATTTGGGGACGTATCAGATCAGGCTGGTCGCGTCGCCGGACATCATCGCCGGCGTCGAAGAAACTGCTATTGGTACGCCGGAGATGCTGAGCGCGTTGCCGTACATCAGCAATGCCACCGTCGACCGTGTGAAAAGCTGGAAAATGTACGACGAAGACGGCCGCGAATGCACATTCGCGGTGCCTCGTCAGTCCCGGCTGCTTGCCAACAACGCGTCGGTCGTCAAGGCGCTGGCGGTTGCCGGCGCAGGCGTAGCACTTCTGCCTGACTGGTTCGTGGCGCCAGAACTCGCCGAGGGCAAGTTGGCCGACGCCCTGCCGTCCTATCGCTTCCCCGATCACCAGATTTACGCGATGCACCTGCCCATGCAGATGGTCCCGCAGAAAATCCACGCCTGGCTCCGTTTCCTCAGGGATTATGTCCGTCGTTGAACTTCCTGGCACGGCACGGCGGACTTCTGCTCGGAAGGTGTCAGCGCGCCTGATTTCCGACCTCCCCATCACGTAGTGGCTCACAATTTTCGTTGCTGGTTGGTCTGAAAACCGCTTTCGTCGAACGGAGAAACGTTTTTCAGCGTTGAACGCTTACCGTCAACCCAGCCGAGATAGAGCGCTTAGGTTGCAGCCACGCCTCTGCGCCGGCCGCGCAGTGGCGGCGAGCGCAATGGCGTTCCTCTCCTGTCACCTCGGCTGGATGCGCCGCCAATAACGCTCGAAGTTATTAATGTCTTGTGTGATGAATTGCCGTTATATTATTGTTTTACAGCAATATTTTGATTGCTTTGTTTGATCCAAGCCATGTAACCCATGACGATGCGCACGAATGGTTCGCAGCGATTGGCCAGCTCGCCGAGGCGACCTGCCCAATGACCGAAAATGGCTTCATCCGGATTGTGGGCAACCCCAAATATCCCAATTCTCCCGGTTCTCCGTACCTCGTAATGGAGATGATGGGAAAACTGCGGTCGCTCCCCGGCCACAATTTTTGGCCTGCCGACGTGAGCCCGTTGGGTCCGGTGATATTGATCCCACAAAAATTCTGACTGCTGGATAGGTCACTTCGTCCGACAGGCGCGCTTACCTGCCATGTTGAACTGCATCCTGTAATTGCCTGACGAGTTCTGCGGTCCGTGGATCGTTCGGCTGGAGACGAGCGAGTGCCTCCGCAAACTCGAGCGTCTCGGCATGGCGGCCAAGTTTGAGGCCAAGCTGAATGGCAGTGCCGAGCAGATTGGCGTCTGTTGCACCACCTGCGACAGCCGGATCGAACAACGCGAAAGCGGCATCCGTCCGGCCAACCGCATCGAGCGCGATCGCCGCCGTCGTCCTGTATCGGGAATTCATTGGATCCAGGCGCATTGCCGCTTCCAACTCGCGAATTGCATCCGGCATTGCCTTTTGACGAACGAGCGACAAACCATGCCCGTAGCGGAGCTCGGGCCGATCCGGGTTGGCGGCGACCGCCTCGGCGTAGGCCTGTTCGGATTTCTCATTGTCACCGCTGGCACGATAGAGCTCGGCGAGATTGATGCGCGCACCCGAAAGCGTCGGATCGAGAATAATCGCCTGGCGGAACGCCTTTTCCGCGTCGTCCGTGCGCCCCTGTTCGAACAGGAAGGTCCCATGGTTGTTCTGTACCTCGGCGACGTCCGCGTTGGCCTCGACATAGGCGCGCAAATCGTCGACGGCCGCATCGAAGACCCGGCGTTGGTCGCCGAGAAGGTCCAGTGACGGGGTGCTGCCAAGAGCCCTGGCTGCGGCCACCCGGACTGCTCGGGCTTCGTCGCCAATAAGAACGCCGATCGCGGCCAATCGAAGTTCAGGCGGCAAGCTGGCAGCCGCTTCTGCTGCCCCCAGTCGGACGAGCGGATCGGAGTCTTTCGCTGCAATTTCGACGTCTGCGGCCGTGGCTACTCCGTCGAGCCTCGTCATTTCGGCAATCGCACTGCCCCTGACGATGCCTGGTTGTTCGCGGTCGGCCAAAAACCTGCGCAGATCATCGATCGCTGCACGATCGTCCTGCGCCGCTGCCGCGAAGGCGTGCGCTATCGTCGGGCGATTGCGCCAGTGCTTGCCGTACCATTTGTCCATGGTCTCCGCTGACCATGCGTTTGTCCTGCCTTCATGACACGAGGTGCAGGCATTCGGGACGCCGTAGGCTTCGGAAAGGTCTGGGCGCGGAATCACGAAGGAGTGGTCGCGTCGCGGATCCGCCTTCATGTAGGTGCGCTGGGGCATGTGGCAGTTGGCGCATTGCGCGCCGGGCGACCCCGTCGGGTGATGGGTATGTGCCGTCGTGTCGAACACTCCGCTGGGATCGTATTTTTCAAAACGCTCCGGTGCCGTTTCAGTGTGGCATTGCGTGCATAGGGCGTTGCCGACGGCCTTGACCGTACCTTCATGTGGCTTGTGGCAATCAAAGCAGGTGACGCCCGCTCTCGCCATCTTGCTCTGCTGGAAGGAGCCGTACTCGAACACCTCGTCGAGAATCTGTCCGTCCGGAAAATAGAGGTCCCGGCGGAGCAGTGCCGGCGAAAAATGGTCGAGGAAGGCGTTTCCGGGTCGATAGCCATCGACAAGCTTGGTCCGCCGCGCGTGACAGGCAAAACAAGTGCCTGCATCGACCTTCGACAGGCCCAGACCGGGAGCCGCCGTCGGGGCATCTTTGGATTTGGCCTTGGCCCACTCGACATGCTTCGCACCGCCGCCGTGACAGGACTGGCAGCCGATGCTGGTCGCGACGTAGGACGACTTGTATTCGTTCGTCTCCGGCCGAAAATTGACCTGAGGGTTGGTGGAATGGCAGTCGATGCAGGTGCGGTTCCAGCGATAGAAAGGCCCTGTCCAATGATAGGTGGATGCCGGCCGTGCCGGTTTGCTTTCGCCGAGCCAGAACCACGCCTGCTTGTCTGTGTCCCAGGCGACGTCGAAAGCCTGCAATCGCCCGTGACCGAGATCGATCAGATATTGCTGCAAGGGTTCGTAGGCAAAAGTGTATTTAACCTCGAAGTCCGCTTGCCGGCCGTCCGGTCCTTCCGTGCGGACGAAGAAGCGACCGTCGCGGCGGAAGAACTCTGCCGCAATGCCATCGCGCTCGAACCGGGTGTTGTTGAAATCGGCACGCACGGTTTTGTCGTCGGCAAGAGCCATCGCCTTGGCGTGATGCGACGTGGCGAATGCGGCCGCCTCATCGGCGTGGCAGGACGAACATGTCGTCTCGGCCACGAACCCGTCATGAATCGCGATCAGCGGATCGGCGGCAGGCGGAACCGTCTCGGCCGCAACGGTCTGTGCGGCGAACGCAAGCAAGGCGCCAAACAATAGGGCTGCCCGAATAAATGCCGCTGAGAGAACAAACCCCGTCAATCGAACGCTCCGTATCGTTCTGGAACAAAGGTCTCGCTGCACCCGGCAGCGTGACCAAAGCATCGGGCAGAAAAGCAACTGAGAGAACCCAATCAGCCGAGCTTTCCATTTTTTGTTCGTGGCGGCTGTGTTCGTGCTGACTACAACAACCTGCCAGGTTAGTAGCAAGGCGGATACGGATAGTAGCCGCATTGCGGCGGGTAGTAATACGGATTGGCTGCTGCAGCGCCGACGGCGGCACCAGCCACCACCCCCGCGGCAACCGGAGCGCCGCGATACCAAGCCCCGTGATAGACGGGTGCGTGCCAATAGGCTCCTCCGACATGGGCGAAACTGGCGTCCCCGACACGCGCATAGCTTCCATGAAACCCGCCGGCACCAAAGTCCCCACCGCGGAAGCCACCTCCGCCAAAACCACCGCCGCCAAAACCACCGGCGAAATGATCAATGAAAACCGCAGCGGGTCCGGCCGCACCACTCAGACTTCCTTCCAGAACGGCAACGTCGAAGGTCAGAGTAGTACCTTCCAGTTTTGGAGATTTCAGAGTGACCACGACGTCACTGACGTCCGAGCCGCCACCTCCCAGCACCGACACCGTTGCGTTTGGAGGGTCGATGGCGAAGTTGTCCTTGCCTTCATCCCACTGCATGATGAACTGTTCGGTGGTTACATGTCCGGCGGCCCGCACCGGTCGATCGGCAAAGACGATCGAATTTGCCGACACGCCAGTCAGAACCAACTTTTCGCCGTCGATCTTGGCGCCATCCGAATTGATGACCGCAAGTGACGGCACCGGACCGGTGGGCGCGACCGTTCCGATCGCCTTGCCCAGCGGCACATGCTGCTTCTTCGTGGAATCCTGGGCGAGTGCAGCGGTTGCCGCCAGTGCCAGGCCTCCGACAACGGCTATCAAGCCGGCGACATGATTGATTTTCATCGTGGATGTCCTTCGAGTTTGGGATAAGCGGCAGGTCCGCCTGTCCTGATGGCCTCACGAACGTGGATGGACATTGACTGCACAAGAGGGTCGCACACGATGCACGCAACGCAGACTACTTCTTCGGAAAGATCTCTTTCCAATCTGCCTTCATGTCGACCACGGTCCATTTGTTTATCGCCGCTGCATCGAGCGCCTCGTCGAGGCGGCCGAATTCCGTGTCGCGATCGTAGGCGTATTCACGTTCGGCATCGGTGTGATGAATGAGCATGGCGAAACGGACGCTCCCACCCGTCATTGTCGTCCATTGCAGCATTTCCAGGTCGCCGTCGGAATTGCCGAAGGCGGCGATCGGGCGGCGGCCGATATGCTCGTTGATGCCGACCGGCTTGCCGCTCTTGTCATCGATGAAGTTGACCTGCGGCAGGCGAAACAGGGTCGGCATCCCGTCACGCATGTCGAACTGGGTTTTGATCGACGAGCCTACGACCTGCTCGGGCGGGACGCCATAGACCTGTTCCGACCACGGCCGCATGAACTCGATGCCGCCGCCGGATACGATGAAGGTCTTGAAGCCGTTGGCGCGCAGATAGGCTAGCAGTTCAAGCATCGGCTGGTAGACGAGCTCGGTGTAGGGACGCTTGAAGTGCGGATCGCGTGCGGTGGCAAGCCAATCGGAAACGACCTTCTGGAACTCGTCGCTGGTCATTCCGCTATGGGTTGTCATGATGAGCTCGATGAGGCCCTTTTCGCCGGATGCGGCAAGGGTCTTCATGTCGCCTTCGAGCACTGCCTTGAACGGCTGCGTGTCCTTCCATTCCGGATGGGACGGAGCCTCGGCCTTCACACGGTCGAGCGCGAAGGCGAGTTGGGTATACATCGGATGCTCGACCCACAGCGTGCCGTCATTGTCGAAGACGGCGATGCGCTCAGGCTCCGGGACGAAGTCGGGCGTGTTCTCTGTCGTCACCTTCTCGACAAAGGCGACGATGGCCGCCTTCGGGGCGGTGTCGTTCCATGACGGCAGCGGATCGGTCTGGGCCTGGGAAGGATCGCCGGAGCAGGCGACAGCGATCGGAACCAAGATTGCCGCGAGCGTTACGAACAGTCGACGACGGCCGCGCTCGAAATGATGGAACACTCCCATGTCGTGTCTCCTGTTGTTGGCGAGCAGTTGCCGCGGTAACGGCAAGCGCCTTGGGGGTCGTTCCGCTACTTTCCCATGAAAAATACAGAGCGATCCGCAGCGCGTCCGGTTGGCAGGCGGCCGTCNTGGGCCGCCCCGCCATGTCGTACGCCCATTGGCGCGTCAGTCGTGACCGGTCTTCATTTCCCGGACCTGCTGCATGACCTGCTCCAGATTGTAGCTTGCCGGGTCCTGCATCGGCGGGAAGTCGACGTAGGTCTGGAGGTGCTTCAGCCACAACTGCTGCCCGATGGGTAGCATGTTCCAATCGTAGACGTAGGCAGTGGACGGTGATGCGATGGCTCCGCCCGTACCGAAGAGCGTCTTCAACTGTTGTCCTACCGAAGTCTCGAAAGGATCGCGCTTGATGTTGACGACCTGCGTCCAGGCGTAGGGGACCACGCCCGTGATAAAGCCAGCCGGGTCGTCCGACACCATCGCGAAGTACATCTTCCAGTTCTTGTATCGCACTGCCGACGGCTCCTTACCGGAGTAGTACAAGAAGTGGTCGCGCGCGGATTTTTCCGACTTGCCTTCCAGGTAGTCGCGCTGGTTGACCCCGTCGAGCGTGGTCTTGGCGATGCCAGGATACTCGCCCTTCTCGATCCGCGCCTTCAGCTCGTTGCCCTTGGGGCCGCCGGCAATGTCGACCAAGGTGGGCAGCCAGTCGAGAGCGGCGAACATCTCGTTCTTCACCGTTCTGGGCTCGATATGCCCGGGCCAGCGTACAACCAGCGGCGCGCGCATGCCGCCTTCCCAGGTGGACAGCTTGCCGCCCTTGAAGGGGGTGGTGCCGCCGTCGGGGAAGGTGATCGTCTCGGCGCCGTTATCGGTGGTGAAGACGATGATGGTATTGTCGAGCTCACCCATCTCCTCAAGCTTTTTCAGCACGTAGCCGATGTTGTCGTCCATCTGCTTCATGCCGGCTTCGTTGACGCCCCAGTCCTTGCCGCCAGGCTCGCCGACCATGGCCAGGTACTTGTCCGGGAGCACGGTCGTGATGTGCATACGGGCCGGGTTGTACCAGACAAAGAACGGCTTCTTCGTCTTCTCGGGATCGTTGCGGTCGAGGAAGTCGATAACCTTGGCCGAGATCTCCTCGTCCACGGTCTTCGATCGCTCCAGCGTCAGCGGGCCCTGATCCTTGCAGCTTTGGTTCGCCGCAGTCCCGTCGGACGATGTGCACGCGAGCATCGGACGCGGTGGCGTCAAGCAAGTTGTCGTCTTGGGATCAACGGCCGCGGGATCCTCTGCAAGTCCTGGGATCGGCGTGTTCTTGCAAGGCGGCGCGAGTGTCTGCTCGGTCGGTGTCCTGTTGATATCAGGGAAGCTTACTCCCTGCATGGCGTCGAGGTGATACAGATACCCCCAGAACTCCTGGAAGCCGTGCGCGGTCGGCAGGGATTCAGTGTGATCTCCGAGATGGTTCTTGCCAAACTCGCCGGTGTTGTAGCCGAGATCGAATAGGAACTTGGCGAGCGAAGGCGTGCCGGTCCGCAAGTAGGACGGGCTTCCGGGAATTTCCGGTAGGACCATGCCGACGCGCACCGGCTGCATGCCGGTGAGGAAGGCAGTGCGTCCGGCCGTGCAGCTCTGCTCGGCGTAGTACGTCATGAACTTCGCACCCTCATTGCCGATGCGGTCAATGTTGGGCGTTTCTCCCACCGCAATGCCTTGATGATAGATGCTCGGCTGCATCCAGCCGATGTCGTCGCCCATGATGAACAGGATGTTCGGCTTTCTCGTCTCCTGAGCTTGCGCCGGGGCGATCGCGCCCCAGAGAAACGCCACAGTCGTCAACGCACCGAGACTGTAACTAAGGCTTTTGCGGATCATTTTCAGCTCCTCCGGTGAATACACATCTCCCGTTCGGAAGATATCCGTTGCGGTGGCCTTCGCGCTGGAGCGCCGCGCGTTCAAGGGGGAGCGCACAAAGGACACTCTGGACGCATGGACGACAATCCATCGAAATTCGGCGACCGCATGTAAAACCTTGCATTGACGGATGCGCCGGAAGCACGCCGGAGCATTCGCGTCTGCTGTCCGTTGAAATTGGAATTATGCCCAGTTCACGTAATCGCTACCTATGCGAACGCCACCCATCGCATCGGAGCCTAGTCAGGATTGCGCCTCAGCGATATTGTCCTTTGGGGCAGCGCATGAACGGCTGCGTGTCCGTCCATTCGGGATGGGAAGCTGCCTCGGCCTTCACGCGGTCGAGTGCGAAGGCGAGTTGGGTGTACATCGGATGCTCGACCCACAGCGTGGCGTCATTGTCGAAAACGGCGATGCGCTCCGGTTCGGGAGCGAAGTCGGGCGAGTTTTCCTTGGTCACCTTCTCGACGAAGGCGACGATGGCCGCCTTCGGGACGGTGTCATTCCACGACGGCAGCGGAGCGGTCTGGGCCTGCGCCGAGGCAACAACAAACAACGTTGCCAGGCCAAGCACGACTCCGCCGGCCAGTCTGAGGAAGTTACGTCCCAAAGTCATAACGACCCCTCCATCGGTTAGGTGTCCAGATTCCCGCATCGTCCCTTGAGACATGCGGAGGACTGTGCCTTGAAACCAGACGGGCGGCCCTGGAAAACCGCCCGTCGTGTTGAGCGGGCCTTCTAGTTACCTGGCTTGTTCTTAATTGCGGCGTCGATCTGCTTCTTGACAGCATCAAGATTGAACGAAGCCGGGTCTTGCATCGGCGGATAGTCAATCGCCGTGAGCGCCAGTTTTGCGACCTCCTGCTGGACGCTGACGAACCGCCAGAACTCGCGTGCGAAGAAGTCATTCATATAGCCTCCGCCGAGGTCATTGAGGCTTTGGCCGCCGATCGATGGTGTCCGCTCGAATGGGTCCTGGCGGATATTCACCATAGTGGGCATGTCCGTTGTGACCTTCCCACCGGGCCAGCCCTGCGGCTGTTGGAAGAACTGGAACTTGAAGTTGTCGATGCGAACCGCCCCCAGAGAAGGGCCGCCGAAGTAGAAAAATTCATGCCGTGCGGATGGGGATTTGCCCACCAGCAGGTCCAACTGATTGTAGCCATCAAGGTGATTCTTGTAGGTCCTGTCGCCCAGCTTCACACCCTTGAGCAACTGCTCAGTGATCTCGGTGTTGCCAGCTGCCGCCGCCAGCGTGGGGAACCAATCCAGAGCGGAGAAGATGCCGTTCTCGACAGTGCCCGGCCTGACTTTACCCGGCCAGCGGATGATTGCCGGTGCCCGAAAGCCGCCTTCCATCACCGTACCCTTGGTGCCCTTGAACGGGGTCATGCCACCGTCGGGCCAGGTAAACACCTCCGCCCCATTGTCAGTTGTAAAGATGACGATGGTGTTGTCGGTCTCGCCCGCATCCTCCACACACTTCATGATGGCGCCGACGCTGTCATCCAGTTGCGCCATGCCGGCTTCTTCGAGGCCGTAATTGCTGTCGCTGTTCATGAGCGCCTGGTATTTTGGCGACAGAAACGTCCAGACGTGCATGCGCGTCGTGTTGTGCCAGACAAAGAACGGTTTGCCGTCAGTCTTGGCCTTGTCCATGAAGTCGCACGAGGCCTTGACCAGCACTTCGTCGAACGTCCCCATGTCGTACTTTGCCTTGGGCGTGATGTCATGCATGTTCGGCACGTTGGTCATGTCGGCGAATGGCGCCAGAGGTCCCTCGTCGACGATCCGCTGCTTGCCGATCTTGCCCCAACGCGGCTGCTCGGTCGTGTCGTCCGTGTCCGTTGCAAAGCTGTGGACCAAATTGCGCGGCCCCACTTTGTCCCGGTACGATTGGTCATTCGGGAACGAATACCAGTAGGGGTCTGACATCGCATCGAGGTGATACAGGTACCCGAAGAACTCATCGAAGCCATGCAGCGTTGGCAGGAACTTGTTCAAATCGCCGAGATGGTTCTTACCGAATTGACCGGTGGCGTAGCCCTCGGTCTTGAGGGCGGCGGCAATGGTTGCGGCCTTGTCCGGCATGCCGACGTCTGCCCCCGCTTGTCCGACCGTCGTCAAGCCGGTGCGCAACGGGATTTCACCTGTGATGAAGCTTGCTCGGCCCGCAGTGCAGCTCGCTTCCGCGTAGTAGTCGGTAAATAGCATGCCCTCGGAGGCAAGCTTGTCGAGGTTCGGCGTCTTCCCGGACATGATGCCCCGGTGATAGGCGCCAATGTTGAACCAGCCAACATCATCGCCCATGATGACGACAATGTTGGGTTTTTGCTGATCTTGCGCGGCTGCCGGCATGATTGCTGCTGACGCAACAAAAGTGGAAGCCAGCAGACCAAACCAGATGTTTTTCATCTTGCTCATGGTCTCGATTCCCTCCCTGGCTGCCCGAAATGGGCCGGCAGCCTGCGCCCCATATGGCAACGCCTCATGCCGCATCTTCCAGTTATCGCAGGCGGGTCGATTGTTATCGTCGACACAGCGGAGCAGTTTCCTCGAAGGGACTTCTCAGCGTGCGTGTCCGACACTTCTCCTCAACGCACCAAGACCATAATTTATGGTTGTGCGACTCATTGCCGGTCCCCCCGACGAACGTGTGATGACGCACTCTGCCAGCCGAAGATAGCTGACGGTGGCCTGACCACATGCATACCTTGCATTGATGGATGCACCGAAGCACGCCGCGCGTCTGTTGTCGTCGAAACTGGAACTACGCCGAGTTCACGCAATTGCTACTTACGCGAAAGCTATTCATCGCATCGCAGCCTAGTCAGGAACGCGCCTCGGCGGTATTGTCCTTTGGGGCAGCGCGCACGAGTTGGCGCGGTATGGATCGGTCAGCAATCGCATTGGGTGTGGAAGCCGTACGCAGGGCAGGAAGGTTTCGGCGCGGGGGCCGGACTAATTTTTGAAATAGTTGAACGCCGACGGGCAATCGCCCCGGCCGCATCGTCACCTCCGAACGCATTGACGGAGAATGGCGCAAAGGACGTTCAATATGGCTCGTGCATCGACGAAACCATCGAGCCCGTTCACCCGGATCGCATCCGCATTTCGTTGCCTTCTGTTGCTCTTGATCGTTGTGATGGCCGAGCCCTTGTCGGCGGAGATCGTGGACCAGGTGCCACGCATCCTCATCCTCTATCCCTATGACGAGAAAATCCCGGCAACGACCATTGCTGGCGAGACCCTGAGACATCGACTGCAGCAGGCGACAATGGGCAAGGTCGATCTGTTCTCGGAATTTCTCGATCTTTCCAGATTCCCCGAGAAGGTTCACATCGACCGGATGGCGCGATATCTCAGTGAGAAATACGCCGACCGACGTCCGGATGTAGTGATTGCGCTTGGTGAGGAGGCAACGGGCTTCATCGTCAAGTACCGGCATGCGATCGCCCCGGATGCGAAGATCGTGTTCTGCGGCTTCAGCAGCGCGGACGCCGTGAAGTTGAGTCTGCCGAGCGACGTCGTCGGGGCTTTCAGCGAGTATGACATCGCAAAAACCCTTCTCATGGCGCGCGGTCTCCAGCCGGAAGCCCGCGATCTCGTCATCATCGGCGGGTCCTCGGATTTCGACCGCTCCTGGCTTGCGACGGCGCGCTCGGATCTCCCCGGCCCCGCAAGCGGTCTTAAAACGACCTACGTCGAGGATTTGACCATCGATGAATTCGCAGACCGCGCCTCGCGTGTGCCGGAAGGGAGCATCATTCTGGTTCTGACCGTCTTTACCGATCGCAGCGGCAGGAACTTCATTCCGCGCAACGCGCTCGAACGGATTGCCGCCAAGGCGAGCGCTCCCGTCTACGGTCCCTATTCCACGTATATCGGCCATGGCGCCGTCGGCGGTAATACCGTCACCTTCGAGTCGGTCGGAACGGCGGTCGCCGAACTCGCCCTCGACGCGATCGCGGGAAAACCGATCGCCAGCGTCAACGTGCCGAAAACCTTTGTCGCCGATGCGAGAGAGTTGACGCGCTGGGGCTTGCCGGAGAGCGGGCTTCCTGCCGGAACCGTCCTGAGCTTCAAGGAGAAGAGCCTCTGGGAGGAATACTGGGCGGCGATCATCGGCATCGTTGCAGCGCTTGCGCTTCAGGGGGCGATCATCACGGTGCTTCTGGTCGAGCGGCAGCGCCGGCTGGCCGCGGAGCAGGAAGCGCGGCTTCGTCTGCTCGAACTCGTGCATCTCAACCAGTCGGCAACGGCGGGAGCCCTGTCGGCATCGATCGCCCATGAACTGAACCAGCCGCTCGGAGCGATCCGCAGCAATGTCGATGCCCTCGAAATCCTGCTTCGGAAAGAGCAGCCGGATCTCGACCTCATCCGGCAGATTCTCATCGACATCCGCGAGGACGACCAGCGCGCCAGCGATATCATTGTTCGACTGCGGGGACTGCTGAAGAAGCGAAGCGAGATCGACTGGCAGGAATTCGACCTGAATGAGGTGGTCAACAGCGCGATCCATATCCTCCACGCCGAGGCGGGACAAAAAAGCATCGTCGTCAGCTCCAGCGACCCGACCCGGGCGCTGCCGGTGCGGGCCGACAAGGTACATCTCCAGCAAGTCATTCTCAACCTCGCCACCAATGCGATGGACGCCATGGTCGATGCGGCGACGACCGAGCGGAAGCTGGTCTTTCGGACGGCGCTGATCGAGAATTCCGAGGTCGAGCTGTCGATCTCCGATACCGGCCGCGGCATCCCGAGCGACCAGCTCGACCATGTTTTCCATGCGTTCTACACGACCAAGCCGACAGGCACCGGGCTGGGTCTCTCGATCGCCCGCGCGATTATCGAAACCTATGGCGGCAAGATATGGGCGGACAATCGTGCCGAAGGCGGCGCCGTGTTTCGTTTCGTCCTGCCGCTTGCTCAGCACGGATGACCCAATTGGAACCCATCATTCATATCGTCGACGACGACAACTCCTATCGCACCGCGCTGGCACGGTTGATGGAGGCATCCGGCTATCGCGTCGTCACCTACGGCTCGGGCGAAGAGCTTTTGGCCAACCTGTCGGGCTCCGACCCCGGATGCATCCTCCTCGACCTGCAGATGCCAGGTCTGAGCGGGCTCGAGTTGCAGGACCGGCTCACCGAGAAAGCACCACTGCTGCCGATCGTGTTTCTGACGGGGCGAGGCGACATCAAGGCGAGCGTCCGGGCGATGAAGGCCGGCGCCGAAGATTTCCTGGAGAAACCGGCCTCGAGGGAGGCGTTGCTGGGGGCCGTCGAGCGGGCGCTGCTTCGCTCAGAGATACGGCGCGCCGAACACGATCGCGTCCATACACTCCAGGCGCGTCTGGACGCCCTGACGCCACGCGAGTTCGACGTTTTCGGCCTGATCGTCCGCGGCAAGCTCAATAAGCAGATCGCTTACGAACTCGGCACCTCCGAACGAACCGTCAAGGCGCACCGGCACAACGTCATGGAAAAGCTTGGCGTGCATTCGCTGGCCGAGGCCGTGTCGATCGCAGAGAGACTGGGACTTCTCGACCTGACAGCAAAACCGTCTGATGATGCGCACGGTGCTGTTCGCCGCGCTTCCCCATAGGACAATATCCAGCCTTCGACGTTGGTCATACGATCGTCATGATCGGGGCTGGACATGCCTTTCCGCATGGGCCTCAGAAAGGCATCCCTTGGAAAGCCAACCACGCAAAGTGGCCGTCGTGGAAGACGATCCGAGCATGCGCAAGAGCGTCGCGCGGCTGTTGAACGCGCATGGTTTCGCGACGGAAGGATATGCCTCGGCCGAGGCCTTTCTGAACCGCGCCACGTCGAGCGAGATCGGCTGCATCGTGCTCGATGTCCATCTCGGCGGCATATCCGGCATCGAACTCTGGCACCGGCTGAAGGACGGCGGCTCGAAGATAAAGGTCATCTTCATCACCGCCGTCGACGATCAGGCGCTCGAACAGGAGGCGGTCAAAGCGGGCTGCGTCGCCTATCTGCACAAGCCGTTCCCGGCCGAATCCCTGATCGACGCCATCGAAAGGGCGATGACGGTTTCGCCCGACGATTGAATGACGAGCCAGCGGAAGCCGCTCCGAAGCAGCACTCGCGGACGGCGGTTTCTAAAGGGGAGACGAAACATGAAGTGGCTCGGACCGTGGCGGGGAATGTGCTTTGTATTGGCGATCGGCTCCTGTCTCGTTGCCAATGCGTTGCCTGTCGGAACAGCATCTGCGCAGCAATCGACGCCAAACATCCTCTTCGTTCTCGCCGACAACATCGGCTACGGCGACATCGGCGTCTACGGCGGCGGGGAGCTGCGCGGGTCGCCGACGCCGCGCATCGACCAGCTCGCCGCAGAGGGCCTGCGGCTGACGCAGTTCCTGGTCGAGCCATCCTGCACGCCGTCGCGCGCCGCTTTGATGACAGGTCGCTATTCCATCCGCTCCGGGCTATCGCTGGTCGCGGTCGCAGGCACGCCTTTCTCGCTGCCGGACAAGGAAATCACCATGGCGGAAATGCTGCACGACGCCGGCTACGCCACGGCGATCTTCGGCAAGTGGCATCTTGGCGCCCAGGTCTATAGCCAGCCGCAGAACCAGGGCTTCGACGAGTTTTACGGAATCCCTCCTGGTGACACCTGGGACGCGTTCGGGATGATCCGCCAGGGCCACCAGACCAAGTCCATCGACGTCCCGCTCGACAAGGGGCCGCACATCGTCGAGGCCAAACGGGGAGAGCCGGTGAAGCTGGTGAAACCCTATACCGAGGAAGTGCGTCGCGGGATCGACTGGGAACTGGTGGACCGCGGCGTCGATTTCATGAGGCGCCAAAAGGCGGCAGGCAAGCCGTTCTTCTTGTATCTGCCGATTTCCCGGACGCACTTTCCGAACCTCCCCTCGAAGCGCTTCGAAGGAGCTTCCCGCATCGGCCAGTTCGGCGACTCCCTGATGGAGGGCGACGCGATCGTCGGCACGATGCTCGACGCATTGAAGGATCTTGGCATTGAGGAAGACACCATCGTGGTCTTCGCCTCCGACAATGGACCAGACGGCCCCGGTGCGAGCCGGTTCGGCACCGACATGCCGGATATGGGAACGACAGGACCCTATCGTGGCGCGCTGGGCGACGTCAGCGAGGGCGCGATCCGCACCGCCGCGGTGATCCGCTGGCCGCAACGGATCAAGCCGCGATCCTCCTATGCGATGTTCTCGATCATGGATTTCTTCCCGACATTCGCGAAGCTTGCGGGCGGCAAGGTGCCGGACGACCGGCCGTTCGATGGGATCGACCAGAGCGACCTGCTGCTCGGCGACAATGACAGCGGATATCGCCAGCATTTGCTGACCTTCGTCGGCTCCGACCTGGTCGCCGTCCGCTGGAAACAGTTCCGGGCCTATTTTGCCGACGTAGCACCTAGCCGCAGCGGCGCAGGCGGTGCAATCTTGATGGGCGGTGTCGGATCAAGCGCTGCGCCGATGAATGGCTACCCAAAGGTGTTCAATATCGCGGCCGACCCGCAGGAGGAGCACAATATCGGCGAGATGTATAACTGGGTCCTCGGGCCGTTGTTGAAGACGGTAGAGGAATACAAGGCGAGCCTCGCGCGGTCACCCAATCCGCCCGCCGCAAACATGACGAGGTTCTGAACGTCAATACGTTGTGAAGGCGGGCCTTTTGGTTTGAACGCGATCATATTGCCACCGACGGCGTCACGCCGATGTAGGTCGAGGGCCGACTAAGGACCATAGGTCGGTTCAGCCGCTCACCGCTACCAATGGATCGGATTGGAAAAGAGGCCGCCGCCACCTGAGAAATGATAGCACCGCGCCAGGGACGATAAGTATGCCGACGGACGCCAGATCGAAAGAATCGCGTGATGAAGGGAGACGCAAGGACTCCCGGCTCGAAAAATTGCTCTTCCGCCTGGAGGCCCAGCGCATCTGCCTCGAATGGGCCTTCAGAGAGATAGCCGGCCGTCCGGGCATTGTGTTCGAGATGGGTCTGGGTCACGGTCGCACCTACGACCACTTGCGCATCCATCTCCCGGAGCGCGAGATCTATGTGCTGGATCGCGAGACCGACTGTTTCGCCGACTGCACGCCGCCACAGAACTATTTGCTGCTCGGCGACATCGAGGAGACGCTTGCTGCCGCAGCCACCCGCTTTGGCGGACAGGTCATCCTGGCACATGCGGACATGGGTTCATATGTCGAAGCGAATAATATTGCGACAAGCGCCAAACTGAGCCGATGCCTCCCGGCGGTCCTTTCGCCGCATGCCATCGTCCTGTCCGATTTGCCGCTCGAACTTGCGGGGACCCGTTCGCTACCGCATCCACCGGGCGCGCCCCAAGACACGTATTTTCTCTACGTCAATGGGCCCCGGTGATCCGCTGGCCGCAACGGATCAAGCCGCGATCCTCCTACGCGATGTTCTCGATCATCGACTTCTTCCCGACATTCGCAAAGCTGGCGGGCGGCAACGTGCCGGGACGACCGGCCGTTCGACGGGATCGACCTGAGCGACCTGCTGCTCGGCGACAATGACAGCGGACATCGCGAGCATTTGCTGACATTCGTCGGTTCCGATCTGGTCGCCGTCCGCTGAAAACAGTTCCGGGCCTTTTTCGCCGACGTGGCGCCCGGCCGCAGCGGCCCTGGCGGCGCAACGCTGCTGGGCGGCGTGGGAAGCAGCGCCGCACCGATGAAAGGCTATCCTAAGGTGTTCAACATCGAACCGGATCCGCATGAGGAGCACAATATCGCTGAGATGTACAACTGGGTCCTCGGGCCGGTGTTGGAGACGGTGGAGGCCCTGGATGATCCTAAGACGCACCGACCTTAGCCGGTCAGTGAAACTTGCAGAGTATCGGCCGTCGATCCTACCAGCGGCCGGCAAGTTCAGACGACTTCCCCTAAGGACAATATCGCTCAGTGGAGTTTCGCGTAATCTCAGTTGGGACGAGTTGCTTGAGCAGCCGCGCTTGGTTGCCACCCCGTCACAAGCGCAAAACCTAGGAAGGAGCATGACAATGAACCGCATTGCGACTTTTTCTATGATTGCCAGCCTCTCCGCCCTTAGCTTCGTTGGAATCGTGCACGGTCAAGGTGCCGCAATGGACTGGCCTAAAGAGATTGAGCAAACTGTGCGTAGCTACAGCGGCGACAAGATCAATGTCGTCGATGTAAGCACACTTGCGGAGCAGAACCAAACGCGCATGTGGGTCGAGCATGCCACGCCGGAACAACGTGCGGCGCTTCTCGAGGCGGTCAAAGCGAACAAGTCCTTGGCTGAAAAGCTGAAGGCGCAGAACGTCGAGATGGACAACATTGGCGGCGCTGAACAGGCGACTGACGGCGGGCTGACGATCTACGTTCGCTAACCCTCCCCGGGGTCAGTAAAGCGGGGTGCGGAACACCGATGGTACTCGCGCCGCATCCCGCTCCATCCGCGAGCATACCGCGGCAGGCGTTCGGTACTCGTTATCTTTATAGGACGCCCCACGCGCGAGACCTCCCCCTCCCGTCATTTCCCGCAAGCCAAGCTCGCCGACGATCCGGCGGGCCGCTTCGGCCCAACGTCGAACGCCTTGGTGGACCATACCGGCCGAGACCAGCGGCATGGCCATGACCAACTCACTCAGTTCCGGCAGTTCCGACGAGGTGCGTCGGGCGGACAGCTTCCGCTCCATCATCTGCCGCACCAACGCCAGCCGGTCACTTCGAAGCGCTTCGTGCTCGCGTCACTGAACGGCCCGCCAACGAATCTCCGTTCATCGCGCCAACCAGCCGCCATCAGCCGGGATGACGGCACCATGCAGGTAGCGTGAAGCCGGCGTCAGCAGGTAAACGGCAGCCTCGCCGATATCCTCGGGGGTGCCCCAGCGGCGAGCAGGAATGCGATCGATGATCGCAGCGCTGCGATCGACGTCCGTGCGAAGCGCCTCTGTGTTGTTGGCGGCGGTTGGATGTCGTGGCAATTATCCCTCTAGCGGGTCCGACTATTTCCGTTGCCCCGTCGGGCGGCAATCACGCGCACTTCCATAGCAGCGGCCGGGGTGCGAAGCCGAGTTTTTCCTTCGCTCGCGTGTTCGCGGCGCCGGTCAGACGGGTGTGGTAGTAGACCGCTTCCTCGCCGGCCGACTTCAGCGCGTCCTCCACACTGACCCGCCCCGGCTCCGATGCATCAACCCATCGAGCGAAAGCCGGGAGCCATTTGGCGACGGGCATCGGGTCGTCGTCGACGATATTGTAGACCCCCGGTTCGGCCGTAAGCGCGGCGACGGTCGCAGCGATCGCGTCATCGATATGGACGAACGACCAAACGGCATTTCCTTCGCCGATAATCACCGCCTCGCCATTGCGAACCTGATCGGCAATCGCTCCGTCCGGCCGGTACCAGGTACCGGGCCCATAGAAGAAGCCGTAGCGCAGGACGACGCCATCGAGCGACGGCGAGGCGTGCACACGGTCCTCATAGGCGCCGATGGTGCGCGTGCTCTCGCCGATCTCCCCGGGCGCGTCGTAGCTGAGCCTCGCGGTCTCGTCGGCGAGTTGTCCTGCCGGGGCATCGAGGTAGAAGCCACGAGACTGCATGATGTAGCGGCGAACGCCCAGCTTCTCCGCCGCAGCGAGCAGGTTGGCGCCGCCCTCGCGATGAAGGCGCGTATCGTCCGGCATGGCCTTGATGATGTCGGCGGGGTTGGCCGGAAGCCAGGTAAGTTGATCGATCACGACGTCCGGCGCTGCTGCCGCGATTGCCTCATGGACCGCCTCGGGGTCGAAGGCATCGGCGGTCGACGCCTCGGCCCCGAGTTCGCGGAGACGATCCACGCCTGGGCCGGGGCGCGTCATGCCGGTCACCTGATGGCCAAGGGTCAAGAGCGCCCGCACCAGCGGCGAGCCGACGGCGCCTGTGGCGCCCGCGATGAATATCTTCATAGCCAACTCCTCAATTTGAGCGTTTCGGGCGTGCGCCCGCCTTTACTTTTCAAGTGCTGCCTGTGGCGTGTTACGGAAGCTGATCGCCATGCGGTTGTAGGCGTTCATCAGGCCGATCGCGATCGTGAGGTCGGTGAGTTCACGCTCGTTGAACTCGGCGTACGCAGCCTCGTAGGCTTCGTCCGGCACACCCGTCTCGGCGACGCGTGTGACGGTTTCGGCCCAGGCAAGGGCCGCCCGCTCACGCGCGTCGAAGAGGTTGCCTGCTTCCCTCCACGCCTGGACCAATGCGATCTTTTCGATCTGTTGGCCCTTTTTCAGGAGGTCGCGGGTGTGCATGTCGAGACAATAGGCGCAATTGTTGATCTGTGAGATGCGAAGATAAACCAGATCCACCAGCACTGGCGCCAGGCCACTTTGCAGGACGTAGCCGTAGACACCGCCAAGGGCCTTGGCGCCGGCCGGTGCAATCTGGTTGTAGTCGAGACGCTTGCTCATTGTTCTGCTCC
>JGI25161J50226_1000388_pt1 | contig 22193 bp, 21 predicted proteins | sample AraplaMF_Cvi_mMF_FD_50226 | JGI IMG/M metagenome (IMG submission 50226)
TGCACCTTAACCGTGGATTCGGTGATGCCGATGTCGCCGGCAATCTGTTTGTTGAGGCGACCGCGTGCGACCTGAATCATGATCTCGCGTTCCCTGGGGCTTAGCGACGCGAAACACGCCCTGAGAGCGACTAGAGCCTCTTCATTTTCCCGCCGAGCACGATCGCGAGAGAGACCGAGCTGAATGGCGTCGAGGAGTTCCTGGTCTCGGAACGGCTTGGTCAGAAACTCAATGGCACCGCCCTTCATCGCCTGCACCGTCATGGGAATATCGCCGTGGCCTGTGATGAAGATGATCGGGATCTCCTGATTCGTCATGGCGAGTTCACGTTGAAGATCAAGGCCGCTTCGTCCCGGCAATCTGACGTCGAGCACCAGGCAAGTGGGACAATCCGGCGGGCCGGACTCGAGAAACTCCGGGATGGACGCAAACAACCGTACATCCAGGTCGAGCGATCGCAACAGACGCCCGATCGAGGCTCGCAGGGCTGGGTCATCGTCGATGACCAAGACGGTAGCGTTCGCGTCCGACATCGTTCTGCTCACGATCAAAAGGCAGGCAAACGAGCCTGTCCAGAGTTGCAGAGTTCCTATGACTCCTCTTAAACTAGTTTAGTCCCAACGGATGCACGTGAACAGTCTCATTCCCTGGCAGGGATGCACGCGGGCCTAAACAAAAGCTTATGCGCTCACCATCCGCTTGGCGCTATCCTGCCGCGCAGACTGAGGAACTCGCGTCCAGGCATAAGCCAAAGTTTACAAATACACGTATTGCTCCAGCATCACTCTGGGCGCAGGCTAAGACATTCGCATGCGGGTGCGCTGGTGTTGTCGGCGCGCCCGCATCGCAATTCGCGCGCACTTCCGGAGCACATATGGCGACGGCGTCGTTGGTCTCGGTCGTCGAGGACGATCAATTCTTTCGCGAATCCATGAGGAGGCTCATGAGATCGCTTGGTTACGATGTCGCGGCCTTCCCATCAGCAGCCGATTTCCTTGCATCGCCTCGGCTCGCCGAAACCGCCTGCCTGATCGCTGACGTCCACATGCCAGCGATGACCGGGCTCGAGCTCTATGAACATCTCATTGAGATGGGCTATGCAATTCCGACGATCCTCGTTACTGCCTATCCCGACGACGTTGACCGGGCCCGCGCCATGAACGATGGGATCGTTTGTTACCTTCGTAAGCCGTTTGATGAGCAGCAGCTGATACGGTGTCTTCGTGCGGCTCTCCAGTCAACTGAGGTGCCGGAAGAGGATTCTTGAGTTCCGTTTCGGCGCCGGGCAAGGTGAATTGGAAGATAGCGCCGTGAGGCACATTCGCATCTGCCCACAGCCGGCCCCCATGCGCATCGATAATCGACCGGCAGATCGATAGCCCCATCCCCACTCCGCTGGACTTCGTGCTGTAGAAAGACTCGAAGACGCGATCGAGCCGGTCCGGATCAATGCCCGGCCCGGTATCGCGCACGGACACGAGAACGCCACCGGTCTGGGTTTGCTCGGTGCTAATCAGCAGCTCCCGTGGCCCGGCCTCGATCGTGCTCATGGCCTCGACCGCGTTCAGGATCAGGTTCAGCACGACTTGTTGCAGTTGAACGCGATCCCCCTCGACCGGAAACAGCCCGTCCGCAAGGCGACTCTGGACCGAGACTCCATTCTTGGTGACCGCGCTTCGCGCCAATAGAACCACCTCGTTGATCGCCTCATTGAGATCAAAACCGACCTTTCGCGGCGGTGCTTTCTTGACCTGGTCACGGATGCGGTCGATGATGTCTCCGGCTCGATCGGCATCGTCGACGATACTGGCAAGCGCGTCTCGGATTTCGACCAGATCCGGTGGATTTCTGTCTAGAAAGTGCGTGGCCGCACGGGCGTTATTGCGCGCCGCGGCAATCGGTTGCGTGATCTCGTGGGCGAGCGTGGCGGCCAGTTCCCCCATCACGCTCACGCGGTTCATGTGGGCGAAATCCGATTGCATCTGTTCCAATCGCGCCAGCGCTCGTACGCGATCCTCTATGTCCGTCAGTAGAATGTACCAGCGCGCGATGCGCCCGGAGTCATCGCGAATTGGGACACCGCGGTTGTCAAACCACCGATATTCGCCGTCGAAGCGTCGCAGGCGTAGTTCGTGGTTGAAGGGAAGCCCGGAAGCTATCGCTCTCTTAAAAAAGTCAACAACATGGGGAAGGTCGTCAGGATGCACCGCATCATTAACACCCCAGTCCTTTGCCCATTCCAGGGATCGGCCAAAATACTCTAAGAGCTGGCGATTGGCTGTTTCGAGTTCACCGTTCGGGGCCAAGACCGAAACGAGACCGGCTATTCCGTCAATTGCTGCACGTGCACTTCGTTCGCTTTCACGCAGTGCTTCCTCGGCGCGCTTGCGTTCGATGAACTGACCGATCTGGCTGCCAATGGTAGCCAGCACGTTGAGTAGCTCCTGATCGGGCTGTCTGATCTCACGGCTGAAAAACTCGATCACGCCCAGGGCTTCCCCCCCTAGCAGGATGGGAAAGGCCAAGGCCGCGTGTAGTTCTTCCCGGTCGGCGACGGATGCGCGCGGAAAGTTTTCATCAGGAACAACATCAGGAACGTATACGGGCTCAAGGCTGGACCACACCCGGCCCGGTAGTCCCAAGCCCGGAACGAAAATGGACTCCCGGCTGACCCTTTCAAATTCGGGGACTTCTATCGGCGTTTTATGCCAAAGCTCGACAAAGCGCAGCGCCCCGGCCTTCCGGTCCACGCGCCAGAGTGCGCCAACGTCCCATCCCAAACACTCGCCCATAGCCCGCAGTATCCTCAGAGTGGCCTCTTCGATCGTAACCGCCTCCGCCAAGATCTGGGCGACCATGTGCTGCACACGGAGGCGTTCCTCCACGCGCTTACGTTCGGTGACGTCGATCTGCGTGGCAACCACCTCGACCAGTTCCCCATTTGTGGAGAACACGGGTTGGCGGATCGATTCGAGGTATTTGACCGTTCCATCGGGTAGTACGATTCTGAATTCACTCGAAAAGCTGTCCATTCCGTTCTGCGCACGCTCAACATCCGCGCGCACCCGGTCCCGGTCATCCGGGTAAATCCGTTGCCACACCGCTTCACGGCTCGGGAGGCCGTCGCGCGGATCAAACCCAAAAATTCGATAGGTTTCCTCCGACCAATAGAGAATTGTCGTCGCGTTGTATGCCGATGCGCCGGTGTGGCTCAGCCTCTGTGCTTCAGCCAGATGGGCTTCGCTGCGGCGTAGCCGGTCTTCGGCCTTCTTGGCTTCATCGATGTCGACGGACAGGCCGTACCACTGGATGATGCGCCCCTGTTCGTCGCGCAGCGGCTCACCGCGAGTATGGTGCCAACGATATTCACCGTCCGCTCGACGCAGGCGGCTTACCGCCTGGTGCGAAGTTCCGCTCTCAATTGCCTGATAGAAAGCCTTGGCGGTTGCTGGAAAGTCATCGGGGTGCAGGAAGGCCTCCCAACCGCCATGCTTGAACTCCTCAAGTCGCATGCCGCTGTAATCCAAAAGGCGCTTATTGAGTTGGGTCGGTTCGCCGGTGGGGTCCAATGACCAGAGCAGGCCTGGTACCGTTTCGAAGATTTGCCGGAGCTTGCATTCACTGTCCCGCAGTGCTTGCTCAGCGCACTTGAGCTCTTCAATATCCAGATTCACCCCGACCCACTGCAGTAAGGTCCCATCGCTTGCGCGGAGCGGTTCGGCGCGACTGAGGAACCAGCGATAGGCTCCTTCAGCGTTAGGAACTCGCTGAGTAAACTCCGCCGCCTTCCCCGTACGCAGACAGTCGGACCAGGCTTTGCGTGATTCTTCGCGCTCGTCGGGATGCAGCAACGGTATATGGGCGTCCCACGGTGCGCCAATATCGATGCCGAAGCGCAAGGGATGATCTTTCGGAAGACCAAGGTAATCCGCGGTTCGTTTATTCACAAAGGTGAGCCCGCCGGACGGAGCCGTGTACCAAGCATAGGCCGGAATCGCATTTAGAGTGGCCTGAAGCTGTGCCGCGGATCTGGGCTGTTCCTCGGCCTTTTTGGTTTCATCGATGTCAACTGCTAGGCCATACCACTGAATGATGCGTCCCTGCCGGTCGCGCTGAGGCTCACAACGAACATGGTGCCAAAGAAACTCGCCGTCCGCCCGGCGCAGACGGAGCACCCCCTGGTGCAAAGCTCCAGTCTGAATTGCGTGGTGGAAAGCACTCGCAGTTTCCGGAAAGTCGTCCGGGTGAACTCTCTCCATCCATCCACCGCCAGCGATTTCGACGAGTGTTGCTCCAAGATATTCAAGCCCGCGCTTGTTGACGTATTCAATATCGCCCTCCGGCCCAGCCCGCCACACAAGCGCCGGAAGGGTCTCCACCAGCAAGCGAAGCTCTTGATCGCCGCTGAAAAGCGCCTCCATAGCACCGTCACCCTGCTTTGACATAGGTCGCTCCACCGCCGGCCAACAAATCGGGGCAATCATTTTACCCCTTGCGCCAGAGACGGACCATGTCCTTTCGGCCTCTTTCGGACGATTGGCGAAGCTTTGCGCAAGGCCCATCCTCGGAGACAATATCAAAACTAAAATCGGCCTCCGCGCCCGACCTTTCTGGCGATGCTGGCCTGAATCTTCCAAATTCGCTGCGTAAGCTATTGAAATATAAGGGATGGTATTTTTCTGTTGTCTTTGATTGTTCCAATTTGCAGGTTTGATTCTTCCAAATGATAGCCGCAGGCGTTCAGAGCACAAAAAAAACCTGACGAAGTCGGGCCAGCGCGGCGCTCATTGGAGATGTCCCGAAACGCTATCCCAGAGCAGCTTCAGAGCGGTGACGACGAGCAATCCGTAGCAGATGCGGTAGATTTGGCGCTGGTCCAGGACGCCGTGAAGCCGCCAACCTAGCGACACCCCGCTGGGAATGGCGAGTAGACAGATCGCCATCAGGATCCAGAGGTCCGCGTTCGGCTTGACCAGCACAAGCCAAGGAACCGCCTTGATCGCGTTGCCGACGGTGAAGAACATGCTCGTTGTCCCAGCATAGATGTCCTTACTGAGGCCGAGTGGCAGGAGATACATCGCAAGCGGCGGTCCGCCCGAATGCGCAACCATCGTCGTGATCCCGGAGGTGAGACCGGCGGCAATTGCTTTCGGTGTGGAGCGCGGACGGATGGCCACGGCCGCGCCCCTCAGAAGCCATAGGCCGACAAAGACCAGGGTGATCCCTGCCATCAGGATTGCGATTACGCGGTGATCGAGGAAGCGAAATAGCAGGTAGCCGAACCCGACCCCGAAGACGAGCCCCGGGAGGAGTAACACCAGGTCCGGCCGCGACCATGTCGAGCGATTAAAGTAACGCAGCGAGTATAAATCCATCGCGACGAACAAGGGAGCGAGCAAGCCGCCTGCGGTGACGGGATCCATGACAATCGATAGCAGAGGAATCCCGATGATGGCGAAGCCACCGCCAAACGCTCCCTTCATGAAGCAGATCAGGAAAACGCCTGCAAAGGCGACAAGGATCGTGGTGGCGGTCAGTTCCATGTGACTTGCCTTCAAAATTGGCGCGCGAAAGCAACCTTCGGCTTGCCTGCCGATATCTCACCGCAGCGTGTGGAAAGGTCGCTCGCAGTTGTTCGCTTAGCAGCCGGGCGCTTGCGAAGGGCGGGCATTTCGCCGCCTGGGAGCAGCCGGTTGTAGTGAACGAGAGTTGGATAAGCCTTGCCGGTCCAGCTTTCCGGAACCGTGTAGATCTCGTCGGAACAGGCGCTGACGCCCATCGGCAGTTCGACGCCCTTCAGCTGCGTCCCGTGTCAGTCCTTCGTGCGTTCCGTCGAACACGCGCGTGATCAGATCACGGCTGCGGTCCTCGTGGTCGAGCATCCAGGCCGCGAGCCCGATCGGGGAATCCGCCAATGTGATCCATGACCACATGGAGGCCGTGTGGCTTCACCTCTGCTGTCGTTTAGGTAAGATCTATTTTCAACTATGAGCCGGACGCCGCCTCGAACGGATGGCACGCTCATCTCCTTGGGGACGGGCATGAGGCCATAGGCCGCCATTTCGATCTCGGAACGCTCGAGACCGATGTCCCGAAGGGCGTCAGCGTCGAGCTCCCGAAGTCGGGCGATAGCAGCCCGGCGAAGGAGATAGGTCGCGATCTTTCTCCACGGAGCGGTGACGATCCAAAGGGGAGGCCGGGCCTTTGCAGCTCCGGCTCGATCGTTGATCGAAACACATGCAGACATCTCTCATCTCCAATGCTCTTCTTGCCAGCACGACGACACAGGCTGGCTAGCGGTCTGGGTGGGTGGGCTGTCGATCTCGGGCAGTCGCCGTCCCGGTACAATGCATTTGATGCGAAGAGAATGTTCCTATATATGTCTCGGTTCAATCGAAATATTGTACTCGGAGCAATAAATGTCGAAATCCGAATATCTGAAGCTGGCTGACGTCGTCGCCGAAGAGATAGCCAACGGAAAGCTCCGGCCGGGCGACCGTCTGCCGCCTCAGCGCAGCTTCGCCTATGAGCGCAACATCGCGGTTTCGACCGCCAGCCGCGTCTACGCCGAGCTGTTGCGCCGCGGCCTTGTCGTCGGCGAAGTAGGGCGCGGAACCTTCATCTCCGGAGAGGCGCGGCGTGGGACCGCAGCTCCAGGCGAGCCTCGCGGCGTCCGGATCGATCTCGAGTTCAATTATCCCATACTTCCCGAGCAGACGCCCCTTATCGCAAGAAGCCTGAGAGGGCTGGAGCAACCGGTCGTGTTGGACGCGGCGTTGCGACAGGCGACCAGCATCGGGACGCATTCGATCAGAAGCGTTTCAGCCGCCCATCTATCGAAAGACGCGTGGTCGCCCGATCCGGAGCAACTGGTCTTCACCGGGAACGGACGCCAGAGCATCGCGGCCGCGCTTGCAGCCGTCGTTCCAACTGGCGGTCGCTGCGGCGTGGAAGCGCTGACTTATCCCTTCATAAAGGGCATCGCGGCCCGACTTGGAATTTCGCTGGTGCCGCTGGCGATGGACGGACAAGGGGTGCGCCCGGACGGCGTACAAAAGGCCCATCGCGAGGCCCATCTGTTCGCCGTCTACATCCAGCCGGCCGTACAGAATCCACTCGGCGTGACGATGACGTCGTCGCGCCGGACCGACCTCGTCCGCGCCGTTGAAGAACTCGGCATCCCGATCATCGAGGACAACGTCTACGCCTTTCTCGACGACCAGCCGCCGCTTGCAGCGCTGGCGCCCGACACCTGCATCGTCGTCGACAGTCTATCCAAGATGGTGGCACCTGGACTGACCCTCGGCTTCATCGTGCCACCGCGTCGTTTGCGGGAGAGCGTCATGGCCTCGGTGCGTTCCGGGGGCTGGACGGCGTCAGGATATGCCTTTGCTGCCGCGGAACGGTTGATGGGGGACGGTACTGCAGCGCAGCTTGCGAGGTTAAAGCGCCTCGATGCCCGGGCGCGCCAGGCGCTGGCCGCCGAATGTCTGTCGGGCTTCGAGATACAGTCTCACGAAGGATGCTATCACCTGTGGCTGACGCTTCCATCGCATTGGCGTTCCCAGAGCTTCGTGGCGGCTGCAGCAAGGCGCGACATTGCGCTGACGCCTTCGACGACATTCGCCGTCACCCCTGGCCACGCCCCGAACGCCGTCAGGCTCGCGCTGGCGGCGCCGACGACCGATCAACTCGAGGCTGGACTTCGCACACTCGCTTCGATGCTGAACTCTCGGGAAGACGACTTCGATTTCACGGAATGAGTGGCAATTGTTCTACCCGTAGTATCTGGTGCAGCAGTCCTTCAGGCACGCGCGGACGTCGGTAGGGCTACCGATGAGTGTCGTTCCCGAAGTTGCCGTGAAACGCTACCGCAGGCTAGCCATCCTGCCAATTGGTCTCTGTTGCAATCGGTAGACAGTGCATCCGAAAGATGAAGAGGGTCGATACCGTGTCCGCATTGCATTCTTACGAGAAACCTTGATGGCAAGGTCGATGAAGCCGACTGCGACCTCGACCGAGGCGTTGAAGTCCATCCACCACATCAGCCAGATGCCCCCGACCAGCGCAAACGGTAGAGACAGCATGACGATCATCGTCTCCGTCAGCGCCTTGAAGTTCAGGTAGAGCTGCACGAAATCAGCGCCAGCGTCAGGGGGACGACGACAGCCAGCCGTGCTTCGGCTCGTTCGAGATATTCGAACTGGCCGCTCCAGGCGACAGCGGCGGCTCGATGCGCGAACCATGCTGGAGATCAGCTTTTAACCCTGATCCTCTACAAGATGTCCAGGCGTCGGCTGCTTTCGCTCTGGCTGGAGCGTGACATGGCCGATGCCAAAATGCTCGCGCAGTTCTTCCGCCGCATGTGCCAGGGTCTCGTCGGCGGGTGAGCCGTCCGGCGTTACCAGATGACAGGTCAAAGCGGTCTCGGTCGTGCTCAGCGACCAGACGTGAAGGTCATGGATCGACACGACACCGGGCAGGCCCAGGAGCAGTTCCTTGACCTTGTCCATGTCGATGCCCTCCGGCACGGCGTTGAGCGTCATGGTGATCGAGCCCGTTAGAAGGCTCCATGTCCCTCCCACGATGACGAGGTTGATGGTGAGGCTCATCAGGGGGTCGATCCAGTGCCACCCGGTGAGCAGTATAATTAGGCCGCCAACAACGACGCCAAGAGAGACCAGGGCGTCTGCCGCCATATGAAGGAAAGCGCCCCGCACGTTCAGATCGCCCTTGCCTCCGGAGGAAAATAGCCACGCGCAAAAGCCATTGAGCGCAATACCGCACGCAGCGACAATCATTACCGTCTTGCCTGCGACCATCTGAGGTTCGAAAAATCGCCCGATGGCCTCCCAGCTCAAGCCACCGACTACGACGAGAAGGAACACCGCGTTGAATAGCGCGGCGAGGATCGATGTGCCTCCCAGGCCGAAGGTAAAGCGCTGGGTTGGCCTGCGCTTGGCAAGGATGACGGCTGCCCAGGCGACGCAAAGTCCCAATGCATCGGAAAGATTGTGACCGGCATCTGCAAGGAGAGAGACCGAATTGCTCGCTAGACCGAAGGTCACTTCAAGCGCCACGAATGCCCCGTTCAGGGCAACGCCAATCGCGAACGCTTTCCCAGAGTTGGCTGGCGGGTGCACATGACCAAGCGCCTGTGAGTGGCCCCGTTCAGGGCAACGCCAATCGCGAACGCTTTCCCAGAGTTGGCTGGCGGGTGCACATGACCAAGCGCCTGTGAGTGGCCGTGTTCATGGTGGTCCTGCGCCATTGTTCGGGTTCCCTCGGTTTGGGGAAACCTACAACCTTCAGCCACTAGAGACGCAAGCGAAAAACACCAGACGTGGCCGCAGCATCCGATGATCCGTGGCGAACGGCGCGGGCAGCTAGCATGTAGAAAACAATATAATTGTTTTGAAGACCTTACGAATGAAATGTGTACATTACAAATGTAAAGATAACTATACGTTTTGATCGACATAGGCGAAACTCGATGACCAGACCAAAAAGCCAGAGTGCTCTACGCTTCCCATTCTCAACGATTTTCGGAAGCGAAGGCAACGTGCGAATAATGCGAGAATTGTCACGTCATGGCGGACAATTGAGCGTTGGAAACCTGATTTCTAGAACGAGATTGACACGTCCACCCATACTCGCGTCGCTAGCTACTCTGACGGGTGCTGGAATTGTCAACGAGAGTGGAACTGGACATGCTCGTCTTTATAATCTGAATCAAAGTTCCCCACTTTTCATCCCCATCCAGGCCCTGTTCGAGGCAGAAGAGAAGCGGTTCACCGACATCCTCAATGCGGTAAAGGAATGCGCATCCCTTTTCGACGACAAAGTGATAGCCGCCTGGATATTCGGTAGCGTAGCACGAGGGGACGACCACGCGTCCAGCGATCTAGACATTGCGCTAATTGCTGATGATTCCGTGGCCAGTGCGATACAGGCTGAGAGTATCGACTTTCTCTCTGTCAAAGGTGGTGAATTGCTATTCACACCGTCGATTAACACCCTCACCGTCGGCGATGTAAGGCGATTACGCGAAAGTCACGACCCGTTATGGAAGGCGTTTGTAAATGAAGCAATAGTAATTGTTGGACCTCGCCCGGACTCAATCTCGTAAAAATACGAAAGAGAAAACACGTTGACTAGAAGCGGCCCCTCCCAACCGTCCGATGCTCAACATGGTGCAAATCGTCTGACCATCGCCAGGGGATTTTTGGATGCTGCGCAGGTTCAAGTTGATCGTGCCAAAGTCGGAACTCTCGGAAACCCGATTGCTGCAACTGTTGTAAACGCGGCAATTGCCTATACAGATCCGCTCACGGCAACCTTTGGCAATAAGATAAATCAGGGTGAGCATTCTGCGGTGGTCAAGACCTTACGCGATGCGCTGGGTACCCGCATTCGCACGTGGGGCGATGCGAATGTTCGGGATCAGAAATTTCCTTTCAACATGTCGTATTTTAATTTCAGCTAAAATAAAGTTGTGTATGTTCGCCCCGTTCGAGGGGAGGAATTGAATGCAGCGCATCCAGCCGAAAGAGGTAACTCGCGAAGTCGCAACCCGTGTTTGGGCCGTCAAGGACTTCTGTGAGCGGCATCAGCTAAGCAGGGAAAACGAAGTGAGACTTCTTCAACTCTTTGGTTCATTCGCGACCACCGCGGAACTAAGGTACAACGCAGAATGCCGACCTAAGTGGCGGTAATTGCGACACGCTTTGAAGCGGCAGTTTGCTTTGGGCTTTGGGTAGTCCCGGCGATTTTCGCAAGTTAAAGCATCCACTGACCTGCAGCGCCCCAAAAGGAAGCCCGCACGATGGCGCCCTCTAGGCTCACCCCGATATGAAAATGAGTTGACGTCGGGGAACGCCGACGCCTAGCGATTGGTATCTCTGCCTATGCGGCAAAAAAGAGACCGCCTCAGCGGTGATGCGAGGCGGTCAATGTTGTTGCGTCGGTGACTGGGGGAGGAAACACACCGAGGCCAACTTGTCGCCCAACTGGGAGGAACATGTTGCAGCGATAATCAAGAACTACCACGGCACGGCTTCCGCCGAAATTAGACCGAGGTCTACCGAAACTAGACCTTTGGATATGACCTCTACATGTCTCTGATTACGACGCTGAAATCGGAGGCGATTGAACTCGTGCTGACGCTGCTCGCCAAAGCCCGCAATCCGTTAATTTCCAAGAAAAACTGAACCGCCTACCAAATTCGCTCTGTTCAGAAGCTTTGACCAACAGTGCCACCGGTGATCCAAAGAAATCTTTGAGCTTCAGAGGTTTTCGGCATTTTCGTTCGCCTCGAGATGGAACGGGGTATTTCCTACGCGGACGATCAGATTGGTATCAATCGCGAGCATTGCGCCGCTTTGCTTCGGCGAGGACGCCTGCGTCCATCCCCTTGATGCTCTTCGGCTTGCCGCCGCTATAGGGAAGCAAGCCAAACACATCCTGGGGCCGCGTCTCGACAAAGGCCGGCGCGGGCTTCAGCAGGGCGCCATCGGGCGTTTCCTCAACCGTCAGCCGAGTTCCTGCGTCCCATTCCCACTTCAGGCGGATTGCCTTGGGCAGAATGATCTGCCCCTTGGTTGAGACGGTGGTTGTGAGCTTTTCCGTACTGGCCATCGGCCTGAACCTTCTGAAGTAAGACGATGGTAAGATGAGGCCAATAGGCTCGGCATTCAAGCCGTTGCGTCGCCTAGAGGAAGAGTTTGGCTGGAACGGGTTTTCACGCACGATCGAGATCGCCCCCCGGGAGGCGCTTGCCAGCGCCGATGAGGATGCCGAGAGCGATTTTGCTCGGACGAACGAGTAGGCGATTGCCGCGGAAACAAGCTCGGATTCTCCAGCCACCAGCCCCTCCTTTATCGGCCCGCCGCGGGTACGATCAATGCGCTTAGTCTCGATCGGGATCTGGCGGAGCGGTTCAACGGCCGGCTGATCGCGGCCGAGGACATGGCGCGCAAACTGTTCGAAGCTCGACGGGGTGATTTAATCGCGATTGCCGAACGCCTGCGAGATGTCGGCACCATGGCCGGTGACGATCTGAGAGCGCTGCTCGGAGTCTTGATCGGACCGCCGTCAGACTGAGATACCGCCAACTGGTGCCGAAGTCACCTCGGTCCGCAAGCGCTCAGCAATTCCTGAAGGACACCTTCCAGACCTATGTGGGGGAGCGAACACGTCGGTGCATAGCGACACGCTCAAGCCGGCCTCTCAATAATAGTGCCGATCGGGATGGTTATCAGGAACTGGAGGAGGGAGAATATCGCTTATGTCTAGACTGTCTTGACATCAGACGACATCGTCAAAATTGGTTCGGCCCGTCGCCCACCAAACGACGGGCCTGGCTGCGTCGTCAAAGGTTGGGAATAGCCGACGCAGCCACGAGTTCCGGCGCCCCCGGCACCTCGCACGCCATCATCATTAAGCTTATCGCAAGGCGCTTTTCGCTTAAGCGTTATTGATTAATCAAATTCTCCCACAAATTGTACATCGGAGGCGTATGCCAATACTACGGTGCTTGTAGTAAAATGCCGTTTTTATTGCGAGGGGAGGGGGTAATGGCAGAGGTGGAATTCACGGCGAGCCCTGAAGCAGCACGAATTCAAAAAATCTGGAACGAGGCGGTGGAGAAAATATCGCCTCCGCCGACTGCTGCGAAGGCACCAATTCTTGGGATCAATGTGCGTCTCAACGTTATGAAGGCGCTGCAGGCGACGTGGGAAACTGCAAACGTTGCAGTTAAGGCGGTTCTTGCCGGGCATACGACTTTCGATCCCATTACTTGGATCGGCATTGGCGTTGAGGCCTGGGGAGCTGTCCAAACCCTCATCGCGTCGCTCGTTCAGACAATGTCGCCGATCAACTACATAACCTATGTCATGCTGTCGCAATCGCCTGACGGCATCGATGAGGTCACGTTGAAACAATCTGTCGAGCAATTCCTTCGCGCTCCAGAGCTGTCGAAATTCGCGTGGCACCTCGGAATGACCGAATCTATCGCGAAACGGGCGTTGGAGGCGACTCAGCAGCCAAATTGGATCAAAACCACCATGAACAAGCTGCAAACTGACAACATGGCCGAGTTGAGCGGCAATCTTTGGAAATTCGTGCCGCGAAATTTCACACTTCGGGGCGAAGGGTGAGGTCGGGGATCGAGGGGGTAAGATACAATGTTCAGCCCGAGCCTCATTTCGGTAATGTTTCACACCCTGCACGATCCGGAGACACCTTTCTCGTTGCCGAGGAGTTTCACGAGTACTGTAGAAATAGCCGATTTGTTCAGCAAGTTCGCTAGCTGGAAAGACTGGTCACATAAGACCGTGCCCGTGGTGGCGCGAACGGGTCGACAAGAAACTGAATTAAAAGAATATTTCTCTACTATCCGTAAGGACGCGCCCAATTTTTTCTTTCAGAACGGAGAGCCATATTCGTTTTTTTGGGGCCGGATACCGCTACAACAGCTCATCAAATATTTCCTTCGCTTTCACGACGAAAAGGAAGAGTTTGAATATCTCGACATAGGCTCACCCATGGTTCCGCTTGGGTCTAGATCTCCCTATGATCAGACGATTGGGAAGTTGATGCGATTGACACCAGCGCGAAACGCTGCGGTGGTGGGCGCTGCGATCATTGATATGGGAAACCACGTAAAAGGCAGCCAGCCCGACAATTATGGTGGAATGCTACGGCATGTCGTCACAACCGATATCGAGATGTCTGACCATGCCGAAAAAGTGCTCTCAATTCTTTTGGAGCAGCTCGACTCGAATTCCCAGCTGAAAGGGACAACAGTGAGCTGTGCGCTGGTATGTCCTCCGGTCAATTTCATTGGGACAGGCTTGTCTGAGTTTGACCAAGCATGCTCGCCGGAGATGTTAACGGCGCTTAACGCCCTGGAGCCGCACCTGACGGCGGATGGCCTTCCCGTTGCCGTGAACATGTCACTGGGAACACATGTCGGTCCCCATAACGGCGACTCGCCTTTAGAGCAGTATATTTCAGGTACACTCGTGAAAAAGGATCGTTATCTCTTTGCAGCTGCTGGTAATGACGGTGGCGCGGGGCGGTCGGCGAAGTGCACTTTGGAAAAGGATGAACCCGAGTATTTAACCCTGAGGACAGGTCCCCTTTGTGAACAATTGTTGGTTGAACTTTGGTGGGAAGATACTGGTTCGCTCGGTATATCGATCGACGTTGATATCTGGGAGACTGTCTTTGCGAATAAGGCGGGCACGCGTACAAATCACGCCACATTGCGGATCGATCCAACCACGCTTGGTACGTTGTCATTGGCCCCGGCAGGGCTGCCGTCATCGATGCGAATGCACTCGTTGTTCAGCACGTCCTGCCAAAACAATCTGCGTTGCGCTGCTTTCGCAATCAGCGCGGCAAACAACAGCGCACTGCCAGTACTGGACATTAATCTGAGGCTTGAGGCTGCGAATCTTCAGCGGAAAGCTGTCGTAAACGGTTGGATTGTCTTGGCTGAAGCTGATCCGCTGACCGCGGCAACCACCTTTGTAGAGGGCGGTGCTGAAGGAAATGTAACTGTACCCGCCAGCGATCCCACCGTGTTGAGTGTCAGCGGCCTCGACGTCACCGGCAAGGTTTGGAAGGGCTCATCTCGAGGGCCAGCGGCCGAGTACGACACAATCAATCCCAATAGGAATAGCCCCCTGATGGCGCATCGATCGCATCTAGGCTCCGAATTCGGTACCAGCTTTGCGAGCCCTCGCGCGTGTGGGGACGCCATCGAGGCTCTGGCCAATCCGAATAGGCGAGCAAACTGCAGTGACGCGCTTTCTCTTCTCAAAGAGACCTATGGCATCCGGAAATTCCCTCAGTGGAATCCACGCTTTGGCTATCACAAGGCGTAGGAACTCACTCCGTCGAAACCGTTGTGTTCCAAAATGAATGAGATGGTGTCGACGTTGGACATCTGTGGCTCACGGTTTGCTGCAACTGGTTCGATTGGCATGACGGTACTTCTGTTGCGATATCGTTGCCGACGGCCGCTGCCAACCTGCAAAAACAAGCGCCCAATCGACCCAAAAATGCGCTTATTAAGGATCTGGTTTTAGCCAATCAGCGCGATAAACACCCTGCTCGTCAGTGCGCGATCGGTTTGGACTGTCATAGAGCACAAGAAGGCCGCGCTCGTTGCCAACCTTACACCAGCACAGTCCCTCAGGCTTTTCAATTGACACCCCCCAGGAGTAAACTTTCCGGGGCATATTGTCAGGCCCTGGTGTCCATTGGTACAGCGTGAATGAACCAGTCGCCTCGCCAACCGGCCCCGCGGTTATCAAAAGCTTGTCGCCATCGCGCGTTAGCTCTCGTATGCCAAGCCCCTCGAAATTCAGGAAAAAGGGGCGTACGGCGGTGACGTTGAATGCTGGGTCGAGCGTGACCTCCATCACGATTGCTAGTCCACCGACAACGGGTCCCCTCAGTCCAACAAAAATGCGGGGTCCGATGACGGCCAGTCCTTCGATGTCGATGCCGTTTTCTTTCGTTGGCAACTCCCGGAATGGGGAGAGGAACAGATCGCTCTCGAGCTTGGAGCGAAGCGAAAGTGGGCCTTCGAACGGAACATGCTGCGCCTCTTCGGGACTCGTTCCCGCCCCGTCAAGGGTAATGCGAGCAAGGATACGGCGGCTCCGCCTTTCGCGGATCTCCGAATTGACGATCTCGTTGGGGCCGGGCTTGCGACGTACCCGACAATGTGCACCGCAAATCCAGAGGTGGCTACCATCGATGTCGAGAGACTCGAGATCAAGCTCGTCGTCGGGATCGCCCGGAATGCCGAGAATGATGCTGGCCAAGTCAAATCGCTGTGTCAGGTGATAACCGTCAAGGCTGTGCGTCAGACGCTCGAGCGTTCGTCCTTCATCAGACACGGTCCAAAGAGTTGTGTCCGATGCGGCGCATCCGGAGATATTCTGGATCACCGCGCTATCCATTTCGCCATAGTTCAGCGACACTTGACCTGCGAGCCGAAGCTGGTTCGATATTCCTGTATCCATGACATTCCTCCAACGGAAATTCAGCAGGGCACGGCAGAGGTGATACGCGAACTAGGGCGTCTTCCAATGCATTAACAGAGAGCCCAGTTTCAGCTGATCGATGACCGTTCGCACGACTTGGCGGTCCATAACAGGGCAGCCTTCGCTTCTGCCAATCCGGCCATAACGCTCGGCGAACCACTCGGAGACATAGTCGGCCCCGTGCACGACAATCGCGCGCGAACGTGCGCGATCGTTTGTCTCCTGCAAACCATCGAGCTTCAGTGAGTACCCGTTCGAACCCTGATAGGTTTCAGCGCAGCGATAAATACCCAAGGATGACGCTTTCGATCCTTCGACATTGGAAAAGACATCGGCAATGCCGTCATCGGTCTGCCCTTCGGATCCTCGGCCATGAGCGCAAAGATAAGATTCGACTTGCTTTGTTACCGCGTCGAACACGAACATCCTGGGCTTGCTTGAGTGCAAATCGAAGTTCACGATCCCCCAGTATTGGGGATGACTTGCCGGGTATCGCTCATTTCGAAGCGCGATTAGCCTTTGCATGGGGATTTCAAGTCCGGTCTCCTGCGCCAATCTTAAGAGGACAGGTTCATCCTCCCATTGCCGACGCAACCCTTCTCTTGGCAAGAACCCTGCATCCGGTATCGATCGCATTTGAACGTCGGCCGCGCTGGCTTCCCTGCTACGGACGAGTTCCAGCACGGACTCCCTTGTTGCTTCGAGCACCGCTTGGATTTTCGTGAGAACCTCTTGGAGCCCATTCTTGTCGTTGGTGGGCTGTACCGCATCTGCGATTTGTTTCTCTACGGTTTCGTCACGTACCACGCGCGAAGCGCGCGCCGCACCCCGCCGCGTTGCTTCTTTCCTATGCGGCGTCGCCATAATTTCCTCCCTCGCTAACAACATGGATCATTGGTTGAGTACCGACGGTAGGAGGAGCCTCTCTATCGGAGGGTCGTCCATAGACGGGTGTGCCGTTCGCCATGAACGGCAATGCGGAGAGATCCCAATTTGCGTTGTCTATTTCGCGCAACAAATCTCGGGTTCGATAACTGCTGGCACGAATTGCAGGATTGCTGTGGGTTGAAAGCCATTCGTTCCGGACTCTGGTGTATTCCGAAATCCAGGTTTCCTCCCGTCCACCCTGCGCAGGAGGGACTTCAGAAAACCGTTGGCGGAGGAAGCCGAGAATGCTTCCGCTGTGAATGAAGGAGTCATAGATCACCAGAATGGAAAGCGCATAATGGAATCCATTGTCGGCCGCCCAACGCAGCGCTGGCTGGAAATAGCGTCGATCAAAAAAGATATCCTGACAGTCGCGCATAATCTGATCTTCGTTACCAGCCGCTCTCAGAAGATCTTTGAACGTCTGGTCGTTGACCAACGCAGTTCGGCCAATTTTGTCTACGTATGGCCGCAATTGATCGGAGTAGCGTCCGTTGGCGCTGGCATACATGGAAACCAGTTCGCGGAGGTTTCCGTACTCGGTGGTTTGCGAGCGGCCGTAGGTCACTTGCCTAATCCCACCCGGCCCGTCGTTATAAATGCTTATGGCCCCATATTTTCCAGCGATGGTGCCTGTCTCGAAAACATTGATGACCTGCTCGCAGATGCGACGTTGTTGCTCGGTCAAGAGCGGCCCGTCCGTGGCGCGGGAAGCATGCTCGGCCTCAACGTTTATACCTTCCGGGCCCGATCTACTTTGTGTTCCCTTGAGCTCTTCAATGGCTGACTGCAGCGAAAGAGCGACACTCAGGATCGAGTGAAGCAGTTCAACTGTTTGGCTGGTATCAGTCCTCATGACTTCCTCCTATTTTACAGCTGTCGAGTCGATGGTTAGTAATTAGATTGCGAATGGAGTTTGAGCGTCGAAGACCGGATTCTTCGGCCCGATGGTCCAATGATTTGGAGATTGCGTTTCAGGCAATTTTCTTAGGATCGCCGCGTGAAATGCGGCGTAATTGCGATTGAATCGGCCGTGGTCCCAAACGCTGATGAGGGCGGCTGTGAATGCCCCGTTTCCAGGTCCGTCAAGCGATGTTTGATTGTCTTGGCAGCCTGAAATCAGACGAACGCTGCATCCTATCGGAGTGTCGGTTGCGCGCCGGACACTTCGGGCCTCTAAATTTGAGGCCGAACTGCCAAGTTTGCTATAGAACTCGCGGTTTTGCCGAAAGGTTCTGCTGGCGACATTCGCGGGCATCACTCGAGCCAGAGGATTTGGCGCAAGCACCAATCCCATTGGGCCATCGGGCGCAACTGCCCTAATCACAGTTCCACTGTGGCAACTGTCGGAAACCACGAGGACGCGAACGCCGGGTTTGAATTTCGACCAAAATGCATACAGCTCGTCATCGATGAGCTGACCATCGTAGAGGCACCAGGTTTCATCGACGCCGTCCTCCTCGTCAGCGTTGAAATCCGGCACTTGCCCACCATGGCATGAAACACTGAGGAAAAAGATATCGCCTGCTGCAAGATCCTCAGCTGCTTTCTCGATCTCAGCGGACACCTTTGCGCGTGTCGCATTCGCCGTGAGCAGTAGTTTGGCATCGTACCCAAGTCCGCGCGCGATCTCGTTCATGTCTTCCGCATCGAATTCACACGCATTCAGGGGGCCGTCCCAGCCCGCGTAGTGTTGGGGGTCTACAGCATTGAGACCAATGTGGAGTGATCGACCGGTTGGACCCTCTTTGGCCTTCGCGCTTGGGGGAGTTGTTGCTTTCGTTGGCTGGACGGCCGGAGCCGTGCTGCTTGTTTTCGTCGATTTAGCAGCGCGTGCCCTGTTTGCTCTAAAGTCCACCTCCTTCGGTCTTTGTGAAAGTTTTTGAATGACCTCCGAAAACTTGTTGGAAATTTTTAGATATCCAGAATTTGTCGGGTGAAGTTCGTCGTACCATTCATCTTTTGCAACCGTATTCCTACAATCGATGTAATGGAGCCTGGCCGACGTCGATTGAAGGAGTGCCAGCTTTTCGTTGAAGCGGTCAATCATAACGCGCGCTATTGCCAGCTGGAGATCAGGATCATTGATGCCCCTCTCAGCCATTGGCGCGCCGAGCCAACGCCCGTTAGCGGGTCGAGCATAGTCGTACCCATGACAGATGATTTGGACGGTCGGAAATTTTTGAGCGACCTGTCTGACCAACTTCGAATAGATGCCGATCGCCTCATCTAGGACGACATTGAAGGAAGGGCGCAGGTGTCCGGCAGCCGACTTGGCAGGATCGTAGTCAAAGAGGTGTGCGGCGAGATTACCGCCAGCGACGACGTCGTTGCCTCCGCCGCTGAAGAGGAATATCGATGCGCCGGTATTGGCGATCGCCTCCATATATTCGGCTTCTCGAAACATGTTCGAAAGGGTATCGCCAGCTGCATCCAGGCTGAAAATGGCGTACTTTTGCATCAGATCGTCGATCACGTCCGATAACTTGAAGGGATATTGGAACCAGCTGTCTCCCTCAGAGACGAGAATGGGACCGCGATAGCTCCCTTCGCCAATGCGTGCGTTGAAGGCCACATGCCGTCGTAAACGCGCGATGAAATTCGCGCTATTGAGTAGCGCCGCGCTCCGGGCCGCTCCATCATCGGTCACAGGAACATTGACGGTCTTGGGATTTAGCGCGAGGACTGGACTAAAGGGCCCAGATTTCTCTTGGTCGACGTTGAAATAGCGGGTGAGTTCCTCGTCCGGTACGGATGGATCCGCAAGCCGCCTGTTGAGTTCCTCAAGAGATATTTTTCCATTGGAAGGCATATCGTTTCCCCTATGGTTATTTCGCTATGCTGATCGGAGAGATACGGTCCAGGATCCGCGATAGCAGGTCGCCCTTCGCGTAAAGATCACTTTGAGCGAGGACCTGCCCCGGCGCTGCATCGACGGAAATTTCCTCTATGCGAAACTTCGGGAGCATTGCATCGCTGGTAAGCCGCGTGATGTCTGAACTCTTGACGGCCTTGCCGATGAAGTCAGGGCGATCCCCAGGCTCAGACGAACAAAACGAATTTTCAATCAAATGCAGCATCGACTTGGAGTACATGCCCACGCCGAGGCGAGACTCCGTGTCAGCGCTAGGAACGTGGACGGTGAATCTCGACGTGTTCCCCAAATTCCCAAGCAACCCAGCACATTTCTCTGCGGAGATCGTTGGAGCAACTAGATCGACTGATTGCACCATCTTCCGAAACTGGTCGAACTCATCTCTTCGATCTTTTTCTAGCATCGCCATGAGCTCGCACAGCAGCATCGCTCCGGCTCCATCGGTCACAATATGAACGACCAGGCCTTTCAGTCTAAGTATTTGGCTTACAGCCGAGCAGAGAGGACCGGAAGGCGCGGCGGACTGAGTGCTCGCGCGTTCGATGTCGCGCCAAATGGCTCTGCCAACGCCTCGTACATGGCCTTCGATCACCGCATCGAGTTCGTCGCCGCGCGTGTCTATCTGCTTAGTTGCCTCGGAGAACATCTGAGACAGGACCATAGAGGTCTTCTCAACGAAGTCGTTGCACCAAGCGATAGCGAGCAAATAGAGGCTATGCCGCTTGCACATTGCCTTCTCACGATTGACCTCTTGGGCAATCTCGTCCAAGCCTAAAAGGCTGCCGCATAGCTTCAGCACGATGCCACGGTATCTTTTTCGTCCAGGCTGGGGTGACGATGCATCCGATGCTCTCGGTCTGCTTAGCAGCCGGAGATACCCGCATGTTTGAGCGATAGTGCGGTCCTCATAAGGATAGCGAGAACGAGATGCCGTCCGACCATCATCCAAATGGATGAGGTGGCCGCGAACCTGATATGCTGGGATGCTCGCCGTCGCAGTCGGCTTTTTGGATAAAAATATTCCCTGCTCACCGATCGTAAGGGAGAATGCAGCAGGAGCAGAGACCCCAAGGCGTAGCGCCCAGCCGTCGAACACATTATCCGCCCAATCCTCATATCGCCAATGAGCCAACCCTGGGCAGTCCATGAACCGGCCCCAGCGCCGACCCCATGAATTGAGGACGAGAAAGCCTGTGCTGTCGTAGCCGACTATAACGAACGCATGTGCGCTGCTTTGCAGATAAGCAGGGTCAATGCGACCGTGGTGACGACGAACCAGTTCTTCGCTCCAGCCCTCATGAATGCCCGCGGACACAAGCAAGGGGCCGACGTCGTTGAGGGCCGCATGGTAATCATTCAGGCTCGGTCGCATGCGATAGTAAGCCCCAAGCGAAGTCTTTCGCGCATCCTTGGCGCGCCGGATAGTGAGCCTGCCGTTCTTGTCATGAGCGTTGTAGCGCCAGAGTTTCTCGGAGCATACGCCACTATGATAAAAGCCTTTGATCCCGTCTCGAAGAGAGACCCCATCCGATTGCCGTTCATAATTTTGTTGGATCGCCATTTCGTAGAGCATTCGTGCGCTGACCGGCGCGATCTCTAGAAATGAGGTGGCTGTCTGAAGGCGTTGCAGGTCTATCAGGGTGGCAATTGCTTGCGCAGTACAGGTTCCCTCATCGCCTTGCGCGCGCGGCAGCCATCCTTCAGGCGGTTCTCGCAAGAGAGCCTGGAGAATGGCTTGGTCAGGTCGGAGTTCCGACGGTAGCGGTCGAAGAGTCGGAAGATAGATCTGATCTCGCAAGTCGGGAGCGTCTTTTACAACGCTCGATGCCTTAGTAATTCGCCCCACAACGCCCATAGTCTTGCGCCTCCCGGCAACACGGGCAAGACAAGCGCATTTATAAACCGTGGCATGCGAAAGAATATCGAGCTGGACATGAGTTCTCTACTGCGCTTTGGCATCCACCAAAACGAAGAAATTTTAGAGAAATAGATGCAGAGCCCCAATAATCATCAAAGCGGAACTTGAACTAGGCCCGCGTTGCCCCAACAATATAATACACCACTATGTAGAACCCGCAAGGCTTATCTAAATCTTGAGGTATCTCCGAGGTGTCGTGATTCACCGTCATGCCCCACCCCCAGACTTACGAAAAGCCCTTCACGTCCGAAACCGACGTCGACCTTCGAAGGCCAACCTTCACGACCTTGGCGATCGGCAAATTGCGTCTAATCAGGGTGCGAAACGCGGAAGGTACGCAAATCGTTCTCGAATGCCGATGGGAAAGCGGCAACACGGCATGTGCAGGCAGATGTCAGCTTCAACAAAA
>JGI25161J50226_1000455_pt1 | contig 18975 bp, 10 predicted proteins | sample AraplaMF_Cvi_mMF_FD_50226 | JGI IMG/M metagenome (IMG submission 50226)
GCAGCTTTCTTTGGGAGGAAATCATGAAAATCGCCAAGGCACTTGCGAGTGCAACGATCCTTGCTGCCTGCACGTTCGGTAGCGCTTCCGCGGCCGATCTGGTCGTCGGCTTTTCGCAGATCGGCTCGGAGTCCGGCTGGCGCGCCGCCGAGACGACGCTGACCAAACAGCAGGCCGAACAGCGCGGCATCGACCTCAAATTCGCTGATGCGCAGCAGAAACAGGAAAACCAGATCAAGGCGATCCGCTCCTTCATCGCGCAGGGCGTGAACGCCATCCTCGTCGCCCCGGTCGTCGCTACCGGCTGGGACGAGGTGCTGCAGGAAGCCAAAGACGCGGAAATTCCGGTCATCCTGCTCGACCGCACCGTCGACGCCTCGAAGGACCTCTACCTGACGGCCGTGACGTCCGATCTCGTGCATGAGGGCAACGTCGCCGGCAAGTGGCTCGTCGACGCCACGGCAGGCAAGCCCTGCAACGTCGTCGAGCTTCAAGGCACAACCGGCTCCTCGCCGGCAATCGACCGCAAGAAGGGCTTTGAGCAGGCGCTTTCCGGCCACGATAACCTGAAAATCGTCCGCAGCCAGACCGGCGACTTCACCCGCACCAAGGGCAAGGAAGTCATGGAAAGCTTCCTCAAGGCGGAGGATGGCGGCAAGAACATCTGCGCGCTCTACGCCCACAACGACGACATGGCGGTCGGCGCCATCCAGGCCATCAAGGAAGCCGGCCTGAAGCCGGGCAAGGATATCCTTGTCGTCTCGATCGATGCCGTTCCGGATATCTTCCAGGCGATGGCGGCCGGCGAAGCCAATGCCACGGTCGAGCTGACGCCGAACATGGCCGGCCCCGCCTTCGATGCGCTTGCCGCGTACCAGAAGGATGGCACGGCACCGCCGAAGTGGATCCAGACGGAATCGAAACTCTACACTCAGGCCGACGAGCCGCTGAAGGTCTACGAGGAAAAGAAAAGCCTCGGCTACTGATGTCGGCCGTGGCCCGCGCTGCTTCTCGCGCGGGCCACGCTCTTTTCCAAGTTTCCGGCTGAAGAGCGCTGCTTGTCGCAGACAGGCGCCGTGCTTCTCGTCCGACAGATACCAGCATCGCGGAGACGGTACCGATGCAGACCAATGACCACATTCTCCAGGCGATCCGGATCGAAAAGACCTTCCCGGGAACGAAGGCCCTCGACAAGGTCGATTTTCACCTGCGGCGCGGAGAAGTTCATGCGCTGCTTGGCGAAAACGGCGCCGGCAAGTCTACTCTTATCAAATGCCTGACCGGCGCCTACCGCCGCGACGGCGGCGCCATCCTGCTCAATGACGCGGAGGTCGATCCGCGCGACACTTTCGAGGCCCAGACGCTCGGTATCGGCACGGTCTACCAGGAGGTCAACCTGCTGGCGAACCTGACGGTTGCCGAAAATCTCTTCCTCGGGCGCCAGCCCCGGCGCTTCGGCATGGTCGACGTTAGCACCATGAACCGGCGTGCGCAGGAGCTGCTCGCCGACTATGAACTCGACATCGACGTCACCCGCGATCTTGCAAGCTATTCGGTCGCGATCCAGCAGGTCGTCGCCATCGCCCGCGCCGTTGATCTCTCGGGCAAGGTGTTGATTCTCGACGAGCCGACGGCGAGCCTCGATGCGCACGAGGTGGCGATGCTCTTCCGTATTGTCCGGCGCCTTAAGGCGCGGGGGCTTGGCATCATCTTCGTCACCCACTTCCTTGAACAGGTCTACGAGATTTCCGACCGGATAACGGTACTCAGGAACGGACAGCTCGTCGGAACGCGTGAGACCGCCGATCTGGATCGCCGCGAGTTGATCGCGATGATGATCGGCCGTGAACTGGCGGCGGAGATTCACGCGCCGCGCGCGGAAACCCCGGACGGGCCGCTGCGCTACCGGTTTCGAAACTATGGGCGTAAGGGTCGCGTCCGTCCCTTCGACCTCGAGGTGCGTGCCGGCGAAGTTGTCGGCATGGCTGGCCTGCTCGGTTCCGGTCGCACGGAAACCGCGGAGCTTCTCTTCGGGGCCCATCGTGCCGACAGCGGCGAGGCCGAGATCGACGGCCGTGTGGTCGATCTCTCATCGCCGCGTGCCGCCATTCGCCACAGATTCGGTTTCTGCCCGGAAGATCGTAAGACATCAGGCATCATCGGCGACCTCTCGGTACGCGAGAACATCGTGCTCGCGCTGCAGGCGCGCCGTGGCTGGACGCGGCCGATCGCCCGGGCGGAACAGAACCGGCTGGCGGACCACTACATCCGCGCGCTCGATATCCGCACGGCCGATCGGGAGAAACCGATCAAACTGCTCTCCGGCGGCAACCAGCAGAAGGCGATCCTGGCGCGCTGGCTCGCGACCGAGCCCGAATTCCTGATTCTCGACGAACCGACGCGCGGTATCGACGTCGGCGCCCATGCGGAGATCGTCAAGCTGATTGAGGCGCTGCGCGAGAAAGGCCTGTCTTTGATCGTCGTCTCCTCGGAGATCGAGGAACTGGTCGCCTACAGCACGCGGATCATCGTGCTTCGGGATCGCGCCCATGTCGCTGAACTCGACGGCAACCGGATTACCGCCCACCAGATCGTCGAAGCGATCGCCGCAACCAATGAAAGGAGGACGTCGTGACGTCGTTCCTCAGGCTCTATTTCAACCGGTTGCTGCCGCAACTGATCGCGCTTGGCATCATCATCGTCGCGGTATCGCTGGTGTTTCCCGGTTTCCTCAACCTGCAGATCCAGAACGGCCGGCTTTATGGCAGCCTCATCGACATCCTCAATCGCGGCGCCCCTGTGGTGCTGCTGGCAATCGGCATGACCGTCGTCATTGCCACCAAGGGCATCGACCTCTCGGTCGGCGCGGTCATGGCGATCTGCGGCGCTACCGCGGCTGCTTGTATCACGTCGGGGCATTCGGTCGCCGCCACCCTGCTGATCACGCTTGCCGTCGGTATCCTTTGCGGTCTGTGGAACGGGGTGCTGGTGGCGGTGCTCGACATCCAGCCGATCATTGCGACACTGGTCCTGATGGTCGCCGGGCGCGGTATTGCCCAGCTCATCACCGAGGGCGCGATCCTGACCTTCAATGATCCCGGCCTCGCCTTCATCGGCAGCGGTTCCTTCGCAGGCCTGCCGATGCCGGTCGTGATCTGGCTGGTCTTCGGCGTGCTGATCGCCATGCTCGTCCGACGGACGGCGCTCGGCATGCTGATCGAAGCGATCGGCGTCAATCGTCAGGCGAGTACGCTGTCCGGCGTGCTAACGCCCGTGCTGCTGATCGCCGCCTATGTTCTTTCCGGCCTTTGTGCGGCCATCGCCGGCATCATTGCCGCCGCCGATATTCGTGGCGCCGATGCCAACAATGCCGGGCTCTGGCTGGAGCTCGATGCCATCCTCGCGGTCGTGGTCGGCGGAACATCCCTGCTCGGCGGCCGCTTCAGCATTGCCGCATCGGTGCTCGGTGCGATCATCATCCAGGCGATCAACACCGGCATTCTTCTTTCCGGCTTCCCGCCGGAGTTCAACCTGATCATCAAGGCCGCGATCATCGTCTTCATCCTGGTGCTTCAGTCGCCGCGGTTCCGCACCGCCTTTTCCTTCTTGGTGCCGGCGCGTGGCGCGAGCAAAGCGAGCGAGCGAGCTGCAAAATGAAGCCTAAATATCTTCCGCTGATCACTACGCTCATGATCTTTCTTCTCGGCTATGCGCTTTGCGTCGCGCAGTATCCGAACATCCTCTCCACGCGGGTGATTGGAAACCTTTTGACCGACAATGCCTTCCTCGGCATCGCGGCCGTCGGGATGACCTTCGTCATCCTCTCGGGCGGCATTGATCTCTCCATCGGTTCGGTCATCGCGTTCACCGGCGTTTTCCTGGCCGTCGTGCTGGAACACACGAGCGTTCACCCGCTCATCGCCTTCGCGATGGTTCTAACGATCGCGACGCTTTTCGGCGCCGCGATGGGCGCGATCATCCACTATCTGGAGATGCCAGCCTTCATCGTCACGCTTGCGGGCATGTTTCTCGCGCGCGGTCTGGCCTTCGTGCTGTCGATCGATTCCATCCCGATCAAGCATCCATTCTACGCGACGTTGAAGAGCCTATACTTCAAGCTGCCGGGCGGCGGACGCGTCACGCTGATCGGCGGGCTGATGCTGTTCGTCTTCGCCATCGGCATCGCGCTGGCGCATCGCACCCGCTTCGGCACCAACGTCTACGCGCTCGGCGGCGGCACGGCGACGGCGCGGCTGATGGGCGTGCCGGTCGCCGCGACGACCGTGCGGATCTACGCGCTTTCGGGCCTGCTGGCGGGGCTGTCCGGCATCGTCTTTTCGCTCTACACCTCGGCCGGCTACTCCCTTGCAGCCGTCGGCGTCGAACTGGACGCAATTACTGCGGTCGTCATCGGCGGGACGCTTCTGACCGGCGGTTCCGGTTTCGTTGCAGGTACATTTGTCGGCATCCTCATCCAGGGCCTGATCCAGACCTACATCACCTTTGACGGATCGCTGTCGAGCTGGTGGACGAAGATCCTGATCGGCCTTCTGCTGTTTGCTTTCATCCTCTTGCAGAAGGGCATCATCTACGTCTCGCGTCATCGCCGACAGCCGGCGTGATCTCGCAAGGACCGTGCGATGTGGCCATTCTTCCAGCCGCCGCGTAAAAGGACGAGCCACCGGCTCGTCGTCGAAGAGCTCGGCCAGGCGGTTGTCGCAGGGGAATTCGCCGTCGGCGCCATCCTGCCCGGAGACGTGGAGCTTGCGGCACGATTCAGCGTCTCCCGTACGGTTCTGCGGGAAGCAATGAAGACGCTCGCCGCCAAGGGGCTCGTCGTCGCGCGGGCCCGCATCGGCACACGCGTGATGCCGCGGGCGAACTGGAACCTTTTCGACGGCGACGTGCTTTCCTGGCATTTCCGGGCCGGTGTCGATGAGGAGTTCCTGCGCCATGTCACCGAGGTCCGTCTCGCTCTGGAACCCTATGCGGCTGGGCTGGCTGCGCGCCGCGCCACGGACGCCGATATCTCCCATATGATGCGGCTGGCGGTCGCCATGGGCGATGCCGGGCACAGCGCGCAGACGCTGGCCATTGCCGATCTCGAATTCCATCTCCGCCTGCTCGAAGCTTCGCTCAATCCGTTCATGCAAACGGTGGGCGGCCTGATCGAGGCGGCCCTGATCGGCGTTTTCCGGTTGAGCAACGCGGCGGCCGATGGCACCGAGATTGATCGTGTCGCCGTCGCGCATATCCGCATCGTCGAGGAAATCCGCCTCCGCAACGAGGAAGGTGCACGAAGCGCGATGGAGCATGTGATCCGCGTGGGACAGCAGCAACTGATTGCAAATTTGCGGGCACGTGGCTGATCCGGAGGTGAGCGCCGGACGCGCCGCAGACGAGTTGCCACAAAGCACTTTCTGCACAGCTTGGCTTTGTCCGTCGCGTGGGCGTAGGGTCGGCGAAGATGCCGGCGCAACTTTTGCCGCCGGCGAAGGCGAGCGGAGAGCAGGGTGACGGAACAGGATGTTCTGATCGTCGGCGCGGGACCGACAGGGCTGGTGCTTGCTCTCTGGCTGACCGTCCAGGGGGTGAAGGTCCGCATCGTCGACAAGAATACCGGTCCCGGCCCGACGTCGCGGGCGATGGTGGTGCATGCGCGAACGCTCGAACTCTATTGCCAGCTCGATCTGGCGACAGCGGTGATCGCGGCCGGACACAGCAACCCGTCGGTCAACCTTTGGGCGAAGGGCAGGATCAGGGCACATATCCCCTTTGGCCCCACCGGTGGGGAGCTGACGCCCTACCCTTTTGTCCTGGTCTATCCGCAGGATCATCATGAGCACTTGCTGACCGAGCGATTGGAAACCATGGGCGTCACCGTCGAGCGGCAGACCGAGCTGGTCGACTTCGAAGACGCGGGCGGCGCGGTCCGCGCGCGCCTTCGGCTGCCTGACGGCAGCGAGGAGGTCAGCGCTGCGCGATACCTCGCTGGCTGCGATGGCGCCCGTTCAGCGGTGCGGCACAAGCTCGCTATCGGGTTTGAGGGCGGCACCTATAACCAGACTTTCTACGTGGCCGACGTCGAGGTGAGCGGCCCGACGGCCAATGGCGAGGCGCATATTTCGCTCGAAAGCGGCGACTTCGTAGCACTCCTCGCCTATGCCAAGGGGCGAGGACGCCTTATTGGCCTGGTCCGTGACGAGCGCGAAGACGTGGGTAAGCTCACCTTCGAAGATGTCAGCCACCGGGCGATCGAGGGCCTGCGGCTCACCATCGACAAGGTCAACTGGTTCTCGACCTATCGCGTCCATCATCGTGTGGCTGACCGTTTTCGGGAGGGGCGTGCCTTCCTGCTGGGGGACGCGGCGCATGTGCACAGCCCTGTCGGCGGGCAGGGCATGAACACCGGGATCGGCGATGCGATCAATCTTGCGTGGAAGCTCGCGGCGGTGCTGAGGGGACGAGCGCCCGATGGTCTTCTCGACAGCTATGAGCGCGAACGCGTCGGCTTCGCACACCAGCTCGTGGAGACGACCGATCGCCTGTTCACCTTCGTAACGGCAGAGGGCCGCTTCGGGGACTTTTTGCGGGTCGAGATTGCGCCGGTTCTGGCAGGTGTCGCCTACCGCATAGGTGGCATCAGGGCATTTCTGTTCCGGATCCTCTCGCAAACCCAGCTGAACTATCGTGGCGGACCTTTAAGCCGCGGCAAGGCCGGCCGGGTGGACGGCGGAGATCGGCTTCCCTGGGTCTTGGTCAAAGGTCTCGACAACTACGCGCCCCTTGCCGCCATCACCTGGCAAGTTCATGTCTATGGTGCGGCGTCCGGCGCACTGAAGCAATGGTGCGCGGCGCGCGGCGTGCCGCTCCACGTATTTCCCTGGACCGAGGAGCACGCGGCCGCGGGCCTGGCCATCGATGCCGCCTATCTCTTGCGCCCCGATACCTACGTGGCGGTTGCCGCTTTGGAGCAGGCGCCCGATGTGTTCGACGCCTATCTGGCGGACGTGGGGATCACCCTCTGCTGACGCGCGCCGTCGCAACAGGGGCCCGGCAACCCCGAAGGCAGTTCCTGTTGGGATTGCGGGGCAGGCGGATCCAACGCCGATTGGCGGAAAGGGTCGAATGGAAACGGGCCGGACCGGCCCCGTTGTCGATGTTGCCGTCGGGTCGTCAAGCCTATCCATGGCTGGTTGGTGTCTGGGCGCCGCTCTCCGTCGCGTCGCTTTCTGCCGACGCGCCGTGCGCTCCGACCGGGTGCATGGAAATGCCGGCGAGTTTGTGGCCGCGCTCGCGCAGCCACTGGAAGGCAACGTAGAGCGCCGGGATGACGAAGATGCCGACGAGTGCAGCGGCAAGCATGCCGCCGGCAACGCCGGTGCCGACCGCGCGACGGCTGAGTTCACCAGCGCCCTTGGCGACCACCAGCGGCACCAGGCCGACGATGAAGGCGAAGCTCGTCATCATCACGGCACGGAAGCGGGCGCGCGCGCCTTCGATCGCCGCATCGACGATCGAAGCGCCGGCTTCGCGGTGGGCCTTGGCGAACTCGACGATCAGGATCGCGTTCTTCGAGGCGAGCGCGATCAAAACGACGAGGCCGATCTGGGCGTAGATGTCGAAGGAAAGCCCGGCGACGAGCACCGACAGCAGCGCACCTGAGACGCCGAAGGCGACCGACAGCAGCACCGGCACCGGGATCGTCCAGCTTTCATAGAGTGCCACCAGGAAGAGGTAGGCGAAGAGCACGGCCATCGCCAGGATGGCGGTGGTCTTGCCGGCCGCTTCCAGTTCCTGCAGCGCCGTTCCGGTCCATTCGTAGCTGTATCCGGGCGGCAATGTCGAAGCCGAGAGCGCCTCCATCGCGGCAAGCGCCTCACCGGACGAATGTCCCGCGGACGGCTGGCCGTTCAGCGTGATCGAGCGATAGTTGTTGTAGCGTACGATCGACTGCGGGCCGACGATATAGTCGACCTTGGCGACCGAAGCGACCGGCACCATGTCGCCGTTTGCGTTGCGCACGTGCAGACGCTGAATGTCGTCGACGGCGTTTCGGTCCGGCTGAGAAGCCTGCATCGTCACCTTCCAGGTGCGGCCGAAGAGGTTGAAGTCGTTGACATAGTAGCTGCCGAGCGTGCCCTGCAGCGTGGTGAACAGATCGCTCACCGAGACGCCGAGCGCTTGCAGACGGTCGCGGTCGATATCGAGATAGAGCTGCGGCGAGCTCGCCGAATAGGTGGTAAAGGTGGGGCCAAGCGCCGGGTTCTGGTTGGCGGCGATGATCAGTCCGCCGGCGGTGGCCGAAAGATCGGCGACAGAACGGCCCTGCAGGTCAAGCAACTGATATTCGAAGCCCGATCCGGTGCCGAGACCCATGATCGGTGGCAGGTTGAAGGCGAAGATCTGTGCGCCGCGGATCGCCTGACCCTTGGCCATGGTCGTGCGGATCGCCGCTTCGACGCCGGCCGCATCACTCAGGCGCTCCGCGAAGGGCTTCATCGTGACGATCGCGAAGGCCGAGTTGGACTTCGACAGGCCATCGAGGAAGGAGTAGCCGGTGACGGTGATCACATTGGCGACCCCCTCGATGCCGCCAAGCATCGTCTCCACCTGCTTCACGACAGCGTCGGTACGGTTGTACGACGCGCCTTCCGGCAGGCGGATTTCTGTGAAGAAGGCGCCCTGGTCTTCCGCCGGCAGGAAGCCGGTCGGAACGACACGGAAGAGGAAGCCGGTCGCGACGAAGGCGACTGCCAGCAACGCAAGCCCGATGATCGCGCGGCGGGCGATGTGGCCGGCCACATAGGCATAACCGTCGCGCCCCTTGTCGATGGTGCGCGAAATGTAGCCGAGAATGCCGCGCTTCGGTCCGTGGTGCGGCTTCAGGAGCACGGCGCAGAGCGCCGGGCTCAGTGTCAGCGCGTTGATCGCCGAGATCACCATCGACACCGAGACCGCGACGGCGAACTGCTGGAACAGCTGGCCGCTCAAGCCCGGGATAAAGGCGACCGGCACGAAGACCGACAGAAGCACGAGCGTGATCGCGACGATGGCGCCGGTGATTTCACCCATCGCACGACGCGCGGCTTCCGCTGCTGAGAGGCCGGGATTTTCCTCCATCACCCGCTCGACGTTTTCGACGACCACGATGGCGTCGTCGACGACGATACCGATCGCCAGAACCAATGCCAGCAACGACACGGTGTTGAGCGAAAAGCCCATGGCGAGCAGCACCGCGAAAGTGCCGATCAGCGCGACCGGAACGGCGACGAGCGGGATCAGCGTTGCCCGCCAGTTCCCGAGGAACAGGAAGACGATGATAATGACGAGGACGAAGGCCTCGAACAACGTTTCTTCGACGTTGTCGACGCTCGCTTCGACGAACTGCGCCGTGTCATAGGAGACCGAATAGGTGAGGCCCGGCGGGAAGGATTTCGACAATCGCTCCATCGCCTCCTGCACGCCTTTGGCGGCGGCAAGCGCGTTGGCGCCCGGCGCCTGATAGGTGCCGATCATGGCAACAGGCTTGCCATTGATCCGGGCGTTGGAATCGGAACTGGCGGCGCCGAGCTCGACGCGCGCGACGTCACGAATGCGCACATAGGAGCCGTCGGGCCTTGCACGCAGCACCACGTCTTCGAACTGCTTGGGATCGGTGAGGCGCCCTTGCGTTTGAAGATTGAGCTGGAACAGCGGATCGTCGGTCATCGGCTGGGCGCCGATGCGGCCAATCGCTGCCTGAACGTTCTGCGCCTTCAACGCGTTGATCACGTCGGTTGGCGTCAGGTCCAGGCTCGTCATGCGGTCGATGTCGAGGACGACGCGCATCGAATAGTCCTGGGCTCCGAAGAGCTGAGCATCGCCGACGCCGGGCACGCGCTTGACCGTGTCGAGCACGTTGATCGTGGCGTAGTTGGACAGGAACAGGGAATCGAAGTTCTGCTTCTCGTCCGCAGCAAAGATGGTGATCACCTGCATCAGCGCCGACGACTTCTTGCGCACGCTGACGCCGCTCTGCTTGACCTCGGACGGTAGACCGGCCTCGGCCAGCGACACGCGGTTCTGCACGTTGACGGTGGCGATGTCAGGGTCGGTCCCGACGGCGAAGGTGACGGTCAATGTATAGGAGCCGTCGGCGCCGCTCGTCGATTTCATGTAGAGCATGTCGTCGACGCCGACGACCTTGCTCTCGATCGGCTGGGCAACGGTGGTTTCCACCACGTCGGCGCCGGCGCCTGGATAGCTTGCCGTGACGCTGACCTGCGGCGGCACGATGTCGGGGAACTGCGCGATCGGCAGACGGGTGAGCGCCAGCAGGCCTGCCAGCGTCAGCACGATGGATATGACCGTGGCGAAGCGCGGGCGATCGATGAAGATCTCTGAAATCATCGCTTAGCCACCTGCTGCCGTGGCGGCATCGACGGTGATGCCCGGCCGGACCTTGCCCGCCCCCTCGGTGATGACGTTCTCGCCCTCTTTCAGGCCCTTACTGATCACCGCCTGGCCGCGGGTGTTGCGCGCCACATCGACGCGGCGAAGCTCCACCTTGGAGCTGGCGTCGACCACCAGAACGAAGGCACCCTGCTGGTCGCGCTGGATCGCCTGCTGCGGCACGGCCAGAACATCCTGCTTGTCCGACTGCTCGAGCACGACGCGCACCAGGGCGCCGTCGAGCAATATGCTGTCCGGATTGGGGAATTCGGCGCGCACGGTCACCGTGTCGGTGCCTTGCGAGACGTTGCTGGCGATGAAGTTGATCGTGCCCTTCTGCTTGTATTCCGTGCCGTTCGGAAGCCCAAGCCCGACATTGGCGCCGCCGCTGATCTCGCCCTTCAGCACGCGCTCGCGATAGGTGAGGTAGAGCGCGGTCGCTACCGGAAACTGAACATAGATGGGATCAAGCCGGGTCAGCGTGACCAGCGACCCGCTGTCCGGGCCGACGAGCGCGCCGACATCGGCGGCGGTCAGGCCGACGATGCCGTCGAAGGGGGCCACGATCTTCGTGTAGGAAAGGTTGAGATCGGCATTGTCCTTGCTGCCCTTGAGCCGCACGAGATCGCCGTCTGCCTTGCGGACCGCGGCATTGGCCTCGTCCACCTTGGCCTGGGAGACGGTCTTGGTGGTGAGGAGCTGGTCGGCGCGATCGCGCTCAAGGACAGCGAGATCCTTGGAGGCTTCGGCCGCTTCGATCTGTCCCTGGATTTCCTGGACGGCAGCGCGATAGGCGCCGTCTTCGACCTGGTAGAGCACCGTGCCAGCGGTGACCTTCTGTCCCTCGGTGAAGTTGACGGCTTCGAGGAAGCCCGGCACGCGGGCGCGAATATCGACCTTCTGGATGGCGGTGACCTTGCCGGTCAGGTCGACGCTTTCGCGCAGGTCCATGATTGCTGCCGGCGCCACGACCACGGCCGGAGCCTGCTGGGCGAACGCGGTCTGCGCCGTAAGGCCGATTGCGATGAGAAGAGATGATGAAAATGAAGCGGCGAGCATTCTCGTATGACGCATGCAACGTTCCCCCTGAACGAAACAGCTTGAGATGACTTCAGCGCGCCTGGGCAGGCGCCCTCGTTGCGTTGAAAGCAGAACACGTTCTCTGCCTCAAGTCACGCAACTAATGGTTGATAAGATGTCGACCACATAAATGGGATGGGTTTGCCGGAGCTGGACCGTACGAAGGAGAACTTGTCACAAAAGCAATGGTTTGCACCCCTTGTCCCGTCCGAGGCGGAAGTGCTTGCTGGCGCGAGGTTCAGGATGGTTCGATTGAACCCGTCACCCGATGGCGACCGTTTAACGTGTGTTGCGCCGTGGCGGCCGCGGGGCCGGGATTGCAACCTTAGGTGACGCATTTCGCGTGGATGCTCTAAAAACAGGTCCCGGCTTTATGCCGGGACCTGCGGTCGATGGTGGCATCAGGCCGGAATGTCAGGTGAGATCGAAGCGATCGCCGTTCATCACCTTGTTCCAGGCGGCCACGAAGTCGCGCACGAACTTCTTCTTGGCATCCGTCTGTCCATAGACTTCCGCGATTGCCCGAAGCTGCGAGTTGGATCCGAAGACGAGATCGACGCGGGTGGCCGTCCACTTGACCTCGCCGGTCTTGCGGTCGCGACCTTCGAAGACGTCCTTGGCATCCGACGTCGCCGTCCACGCGGTGGCCATATCGAGCAGGTTGACGAAGAAGTCGTTGCTGAGCGTTTCCGGGCGATCGGTGAAGACGCCGTGCCTGGTCGCATCGTGGTTCGCGCCGAGGACACGAAGCCCGCCGACGAGAACGGTCATTTCCGGCGCGGTCAGCGTCAGCAACTGTGCCCTGTCGATCAGCAGCTCTTCCGGCGAAACCGCATATTGGGTCCTCTGGTAGTTGCGGAAACCATCGGCGATCGGCTCGAGCACTTCGAAGGAGTCGACATCGGTCTGCTCCTGGCTGGCATCTGCGCGACCTGGTGCGAAGGCAACCTCAACGTCGTGGCCCGCCGCTTTCGCTGCCTTCTCGATTGCGGCCGCACCGCCAAGCACGATCAGGTCGGCGAGCGATACCTTCTTGCCGCCGGACTGCGCGTCGTTGAAGGCGCGCTGAATGCCTTCGAGGGTTTCGAGCACCTTGGCCAGCTGTGCCGGCTGGTTGACCTGCCAGTCCTTCTGCGGGGCAAGACGGATGCGGGCACCGTTGGCACCGCCGCGCTTGTCCGAACCGCGGAAGGTCGAGGCGGACGCCCAGGCGGTGGAGACCAGTTCGGAGACCGAAAGGCCGGAAGCAAGGATCTTGGCCTTGAGGTCGGCGATATCCTTTGCGTCGACGAGCGGATGATCGACGGCGGGGATCGGATCCTGCCAGATCAGGTCTTCGGCCGGGACTTCCGGGCCGAGATAGCGGGCGCGTGGGCCCATGTCGCGGTGGGTCAGCTTGTACCAGGCGCGAGCGAAGGCGTCTGCGAAGGCGTCCGGGTTCTCGTAGAAGTGCCGTGCGATCTTTTCGTAGGCGGGGTCGACGCGTAGCGCGAGGTCGGTCGTCAGCATCGACGGGGCGTGACGCTTGGACTTGTCATGCGCATCCGGGACGGTGCCGGCGCCCATGCCATGCTTCGGCGTCCACTGGTGCGCACCGGCCGGGCTCTTCGTCAGTTCCCATTCGTAGCCGAAGAGGTTCCAGAAGAAGTTGTTGCTCCACTTGGTCGGCGTCGTCGTCCAGGTGACTTCGAGACCGCTGGTGATGGCGTCGCCACCACGGCCGCTGCCGTAGGTGCTTGCCCAGCCGAGGCCCTGTTCCTCGATGCCGGCGCCTTCCGGCTCGCGACCGACATTGGCGGCATCACCGGCGCCATGGGTCTTGCCGAAGGTGTGGCCGCCGGCGATGAGCGCGACAGTTTCCTCGTCGTTCATCGCCATGCGCGCGAAGGTCTCGCGGATGTCACGGGCCGCAGCGACCGGGTCCGGGTTGCCGTTCGGGCCTTCCGGATTGACATAGATCAGGCCCATCTGCACCGCTGCGAGCGGATTTTCGAGGTCGCGGTCGCCGGAATAGCGCTTGTCGTCAAGCCAGGTCTTTTCCGTACCCCAGTAGATGTCCTCTTCCGGTTCCCACACGTCCGGACGGCCGCCGGCGAAGCCGAAGGTCCTGAAGCCCATCGACTCGAGCGCACAGTTGCCCGCGAGGATCATCAGGTCGGCCCAGGAGATGCTGCTGCCGTACTTCTGCTTGATGGGCCAGAGGAGGCGGCGCGCCTTGTCGAGGTTGGCGTTGTCCGGCCAGCTGTTGAGTGGCGCAAAGCGCTGTTGCCCGGCGCCTGCGCCGCCGCGGCCGTCGCCGGTGCGGTAGGTGCCGGCGCTGTGCCAGGCCATGCGGATGAAGAGCGGGCCGTAGTGGCCGAAGTCGGCCGGCCACCAATCCTGCGAATCGGTCATCAGCGCGAAGAGGTCATTCTTCACCGCTGGCAGATCAAGCTTTTTGAATTCCTCGGCATAGTTGAAGGCTTCGCCCATCGGGTCGGAAAGGGAGGAATTCTGGTGCAGGATCTTCAGGTTGAGCTGGTTCGGCCACCAGTCACGGTTCGAGGTGCCGGCGGATTGAGCGCTCGTCTGAGCTCCGTGCATGACGGGACATTTGCCCGTTTTGTCGGCTTTCGCGTCCATTTCTATCTCCCTTTGCGATAACGTGAATTGTGCGGATCAGAGGAAAGGCAGGCTGTGCGGGCCAGCGATGCGCCGGGCCCGGCTTGCGGCATTCTTTGTGCCGTCGGTGGTTGTCGTTCCGCGAAGCGGTCTCGCCACTGGCTGCGTCTCCCTCATTGCACCGGCAACTCTATCAAAGTGGTTCCATTAATTTAAGTTGGATTTCCTGATGGTGACGATAAGACGATCCTATGGCTAATGGACGGCAGGGCAACAAGCGCATGTTGCAGCCCTGTATGCATCTTTGATGACGCGCGAACGCTTTGCCGATTGCAGCCCACACAAGAATATTGGTGCACTGTACTCCCGCCAAACTTGCGTAAGAAAGCACCAATGGTTAGTCACATCCGCAAAGACTCAAAGAGCTTTTCCATTTTTCGCGTGGTGAAAGGACAGACATCGTGGCTGAGACAGAAACTGGGGCCGGCAAGGGCCGTCGCAAAGCACTTTGGGCGGCCGTCGCGGTGGTCGCGATCGCAGCCGCCGGCGTGGTCGGCGGCAAATTCATGCTCGAAAGGACGGTCGACAAGTTCATCGCCGAGCGTGGCGGCAAGGCGGGCTCCGTCGAGGCGGATTTCCTCGGGCGCATTCATTTGCGTGACGTGACGCTGCCCTTCGCCAATGGCGCCCGTGTGCAGGTCGCCGCGATCGATGGCCGGCCAAAGATCTTCTTCCTGAGCGGCAAGCTTGATGTGAAGGGCCTCGAGCTCGATATCGCCGCAGGCAAGTTCTCCGTGCCGCATGCGATCCTCGAAGAACCGGACTTCTTCGCTGGCGCGCTTTCCAAGGCAGGCGATCAGGGTGAGCTGACGACGCTGAAACGCATCGAGCGCTTTGCCGCAAAACGGATCTCGGCGCCGGAGGCGACGATCAGCCAGGATGTGGCCGGCACCGAGCAGAAGACGGTCTACAAGGACCTCGCGCTCGAGGACATCGCCGCCGGCCGCGTCGCCCGTTATTCGGCGAGCGGTGCAAGCTTCGCCTTCGCCATGGATGTTCCAGACGGAGAAGGCGCAACGAAGCGCGAGCAGATGAACGGCTCGATCGGGGCTGTCGCAGGCGAGGACTTCGACGCGGCCTATATGGTGCGGATCTACACGGAAAAGTCCGGCCCGGACGACAAGGAGCCGAAGCCGCTTTACGGTCCGATGTCGGCAAAGAACCTTTCCTTCTCCGACGGCGAGGCGCAGTTCGGTTATGACGAAGTGCGCAGCAAGGGCTTCAGCGCGCGCATGCCGGCCGAGCCGCTGCTGGAGACCTTGAAGAAGTTGCAAGGGGTGACGGACCCCGAAACGTTGCCGCCGGCTGAGCGGCAGGCGTTCTTCAAGCGCATCCTTTCAGTTGTCGACATGATCGGCAGCGGCGACATCGAATTGCTCGGTCTCAAGATGGAAGTGCCGGACAAAAGCAGCGAAGAGGAAGGCAAGACGATCAAGCTCGCCGTCGACAAAATGGCGATGCAGCTCAATGGCCGCAGCTTCGACGGTGCCCTGCACGGTCTTTCCGCCGGAGAAGGCGCAGACTACGTCAAGCTCGCCGAAGCAAGCATCAAGGGCTTCTCCTGGGCTCCGACCATGGACGCGCTCACGAAGCTGGCGGGCCTGAAAGAGGAAGAGTTTGAAACCTTCCCCTTCACCACCCTGATGCCGGAATTCGGAACGATCCGCATCGCCGGGCTGGACGTGGACATGCCCGGCAGCGCGCCGACAAGCGTGACCGACAGCGAAACTGGTGAAGACGACCAGAGCGCCACCGAAAGCGAGGCCGATCCGTCGGTCAGCGCCGAGCAGGCGCCGGATGAGGCAACCGATGGCGACGCCTCATCCGAGGCAGAGGTCCCCGGCGATGCCCAGGACGATCCGATGGCCGAAGCGCCGGCCGAGCAGGCGGCCGTGCCTTCCGTTCCGGAGCGCGTCCGTTTCACGCTCGACAACTACGAGCTGGCCCTGACCAAGCTGCACAACGGCATCCCGACGGATGTGCGCGTCAGCTATCGCGACCTCAGCGTGCCGATTCCTGCCGACACGCAGGAGGAAGGCTTCGCGACGCTGCGCAAGCTGGGCTTCGACAAGCTGGTGTTCTCTTCCAACGTCGAGCTGACCTGGGATGAGCCGAACGAGAACCTCGTCATCAAGGATATCTCCTTGAGTGGCAAGGACATGGGCAGCTTCTCCTTCTCCGGCTTGATGGGCGGCGCGAGCAAGGACTTCTTCTCCGGCGACATGACCGCTGCGCAGGTGGCGCTCTTCGGCCTCACGGCCCGGGAAGCCACGCTCAAGCTCGAAGACAAGGGCATCGTGGCCAAGGGCATCAAACTCTATGCCGAGGATAACCACATGACCGAGGACAGCGTTCGCGGTCTCCTCGTGCTGATGACGAGCGCTGGCGTGCAGCATTTTGCTGCCACACAGCCGAAGCTGCAGGACGTGGCAAGTGCGTTTACCCAGTTCATCAGCAAGCCCGGCGCCTTCACCCTGAAGGTCAAGGCCAAGGATGAAGCCGGGATTGGCGCACTCGAGCTGATGGGCGCCGCCGAAAATCCGGCGCTTCTGCTCGACAAGGTCGATCTCGAAGCCGCCTCACAGTAATCGATCGCGGGCCGCGTCAGCCGATGCGGCCCGCATCACTTCTGCCTGTGGGCTCCTGAAGGAATTCCCGCAGCACCTTCAATGCCTCCTGTCCGATTTCATGCCCGCCACGATTGTAGAGGGGCTCGGACATCGGCCCTTTGCCCCCAAAAGACAATCGACCAGGAGTCCCGCGAGCATTGCGCGATCGGTTCACGCACAACGGGCTTCCGTCAAAACAGAGTCGTTTGCGGCTAAATGTGAGCAAAGGATACAAGAAATTGGTGGCAGCACCCTGCATTTTCCCCTGACATGAACGGCAATAGCGAGTTGATCCCATGTGCGTTCGTCATCGGAGCGATCATGCATCCAGGCAGGTTTCCACGCGAAGAATGAACTCCATCGCCAGGAGGCGAAGGTGGACGGCAGGCTATGAAACAACCGAATGGCATTGGAGCGTGTTTTGGCGAGCCGAAGGCGCCGTTTCTCAAGGTTCGGCCCGTTCGCGACGCCCGGTTTTCGGTCACGCGCCTGCAATGCCGGCTGAATGGAGCAATGAGCCGCGTCGTGTCCCTTCCCGCCGACGACGCCTATTTCCTGATGTTCTATTTCAAGGACGTCATGCACCGCGACGTGGTGCCGGGCGGAGGCGAGAGTGAAATTCGCCGCTACCGGCAGGGGTCGGTCTGCCTCGTCGATCTCGTTCAGGGCGCCAGTATCCGGCTTGTCAGCGATCTCGATTCACTCGCCTTCCACCTGCCGCGGGCCTTGTTCCGCGAAGTCTCCGAGTTCTCGCACGCTCCGGCCGCCACCGGTCTCAGGTGCCGCCGCGGCGAGATCGACGACGTCATACACAATCTTGCCTTGGCGCTGCTGCCGCTTCTCGCCAAGAGCGAGAAGGAACCGGGCCCCGTACTGCAGCACATCGCTGTCGCCATCTGCGCACATCTCCTGCACTCCTATCCGGATCGAGCCAATGCATCCGCCAGCCGCGATCTGTCCGTGTGGCAGGAGAAGGCGGCCAAGGACTTCATGATCGACCATTGGGCCGAGGACTTTTCGTTTGCGGCTGCGGCGTCGGCCGCAAACCTGTCTGAGGACGCTTTTGCCGCGGCCTTTGCATCCGTGACCGGGCAAACGCCGGAGGCGTGGCTGATGCGGTACAGGATCGGCCGAGCCAAACGCTATCTGATCGAGGAGGGGTGGTCGGTGGCCAAAACCGCCGCCAGTTGCGGTTATGCCGACGAAGCGCGGTTCATCGAAGCCTTTCGCGAGGTGACGGGAGTGGCGCCGGCCGTGTGGCGCGCGCGCTGGCGGCAGTGAGGGGAGCGTCCGTTGACCTGTGAAGCTCTGCGATGTCCCCTGAGATTTGCCTCTGTAATGCAGCCGCCAACCGTTGTAGCATCTGCCCCGCCGCCGAAGCAGGCGGCTGAGCTCGATACTGGGAGACCCTGACCGATGGCCTTACAAGCGGGACTGGGCGCAAGTGAGCGCACACTGCGCCCCACTGTCAAAAGGATCAGCGCGGGCGATATCACCGTGACGAGAACCTTTTCGGATCGCTTCGATCTGGACCTCGGGCCGCTGATCCCGGTCGCCGACGCCTTCAACGTCATCGTCCAGATGCGTGACTTCGAGGCACATCGCCTGTGGCGGCGCGGCGAACTCGTCTATGAGGGAGGGCACTCCAAGGCATCGCTCGCGATCACCGATCTTCGGGACCAATGGCAGTGCCACCATCTGTCGCCCTTCGACAATGTCCGCTTCCACATCCCATTCGCCTGCATGCGGGCCTTCACCGAAAGGGCGGGACGCGGCGAGTATGTGTCGTTGTCTTCCGTGCAGGGATGCGTGGATCCGGTGATGTTCGGCCTCGCCCAGGCGCTGCTGCCCTCGCTCGAAGAGCCGGACCGGGCCAATCTGCTTTTCGTCGAACAGATCAACCTTGCAGCACTGGCTCATCTCAGCCAGACCTATGGCGGTTTGCATTTCCCTGTCGACAAGAAGGGTACGCTCGCGCCATGGCAGGAGAGGCTGGCGACGGATTTTCTGGTCGCACACTTCAACAAGGCGTTTTCGATCGGCGATCTCGCCGCCCAGTGCGAGCTCTCGCGCAGCTATTTCAACAAGGCTTTCAAGGAGAGCTTCGGGCGCACGCCGTCCAGGTGGCTGACCGAATACCGGATTGCGCGGGTCAAGGAGTGTCTGCTTCAGGACACCCCCCTTGCCGAAG
>JGI25161J50226_1000502_pt1 | contig 17241 bp, 13 predicted proteins | sample AraplaMF_Cvi_mMF_FD_50226 | JGI IMG/M metagenome (IMG submission 50226)
AAGGACAGATTCCCGCTCTTGAGCAGGGCAAATATGACATCCTCGTCGGTGGAATATCGATCACCCCAGAGCGGCAGAAACGCCTTGCCTTCACGCAGAGCTACGGCAACCTGCCGATCAATTTTGCGGCCGCCAAGAATTCCGGCCTGAACGGGAAAAGCTCCTGGGCAGAGCTCAAAAATGCGCTGGTAGGCAAGACGGTCGGCGTCCAATCCGGCACGCAAAGTCAAAAGTTCATGGACAATGAACTGAAGGGCGAAGTTGACGTCCGCCTCTACGACAATCAGGACAGCCTCAATCTCGACCTATTGGCTGGAAGGATTGACGCCGCGCTTGCGGGGCGTTCCCCGTGGATAGCTCTCACGGGTTCGTCACAAGGCGAAACGATCGAGATCCTGTCACCCAATCTTGATTTCGAGCAGTTCGACTATCTCGGCGTCGGTGTCGGCGGACTGATGCGCAAGGATACCGAGGAGCTTCGCAAAGCATGGGACGTGGCCCTTTGCCAACTGAAGAAAGACGGCGAAGTCACACGGATTTCGCAGCAATGGTTTGGTTTCGATATCTCGACCAAGGCCGACCCGAAAATCTGCGGGGAATGATTTTTGATGGCTGCGGACGCGTCCATTCTTCAAATGCTGGCCTGGGGCGATCAGGGCTGGTCCAGGCCGCTCCTGTTCGGGCTCGGCGTCACCGTAGCCTGCGCGAGCCTCGGCTACGTTCTTGGTGTCGCCCTTGGCTTTGCCATTGCACTGGCGAAGCTCGGAAGCAATCGCTGGATCGCGGGCGCAGCCAATCTCTATACGACGGTGATGCGAGGAGTGCCGCCCTTGCTCGTCATTTTCCTTCTCTTTTTCGGAACCAACGGGGCGCTGATGTGGGTCGCGCGCGGTTTCGGCTACACCGGCTACATCGAGATAGACGCGTTTTCGGTCGGCGTGATGGCCGTCACCCTCGTCTCGGCATCCTATAGCTCCGAAGTGTTTCGCGGCGCGCACGGCACAATTCCAGCCGGGCAGTTCGAGGCTTTTGCCGCGCTCGGCCTTCGTCCGTTTCCGGGACTCTATTTGGTCATCATGCCGCAAATGTTCCGGCAGGCCCTGCCGGGCCTGGGCAATGTCTGGATCATGGCCATCAAGGAAACGACACTGCTTTCCGTGATCTCTGTGGCCGAGCTTATGCGGGTCGTCGGCCTCGCCGGGCGCACGACCGGACAACCATTCGTCTTTTACGGCGCCGCAGCTGTCATCTATTTCGTGCTTGTCGCCGTATCCTCGCGGGTGTTCGTCGCCGTCGAGAACAGAATGCGCTGGGGCTGATCATGGATTTCGAAACGACACTACACGTTGCTAGCGAGCTGGCTGGCGCAATCTGGGTCACATTGGCACTGGCGGCAGCAACCCTCCCACTTGGTTTCGTCCTGGCGGGTATTGCCACTTGGGCGCGTGCTTCGCGTCATGGGTCTCTTCGGGCTATCGCATCAGCCTATGTTCTAGCGTTCCGCTCCACGCCGCTGCTGGTTCAGATCTTCGTCCTTTACTATGGCCTCAGCCAGTTCGCATGGCTGCGCGAAAGTCCAGCATGGATCCTGTTGAGGGAGCCTTTCGCCTGTGCGGTGATCGCCATGAGCCTTTGCTCGGGCGCATATACGGCCGAGGTGATGCGCGGCGGTCTGGCCGCCGTGCCCAAAGGCGCGATCGAGGCAGCCCGCGCGCTGGGACTGTCGTCAATCAAGGTCTTTTTTCTCGTCACCGCTCCGATAGCTGTGAGACGCGCTTTGCCGGCCTACAGCAACGAGATCGTCGTGACGCTCAAGGCGACGTCGCTTGCCAGCACCATCACGGTGATGGAACTGACCGGCGTAGCAAAGGATCTGATGAGCGAGACCTTCGCCGTCATCCAAGTATTCTGCATGGTAGCCGCCATATATTTGGTCATCAATTCGGCACTGATCCTCGGATTGCGTTTGTTGGAAATCTATCTTGCCCCACCACATGAGCGGCCGCTTAGGCATCAGCGCGGGAGAAATCGAAAGGCTGAAGTAAGATCAACGGATGCATGAGTGAAGCCAAGCGAAGTCAAAACTTGACGCTCTCGAAGGATTCGAACCATCGGTCGCATAGTCTTGCCACAGCCTCAGACCGCAACTCCAGCATTACGAAAACCATCAAACCAAAGAGCCGCGTCCTCTTTCAAGCTGCAGATCTCGGCGGTAATGCGAGCGTATAAGGCGGCATCGAAGTCGTCGGGCAGTTCGCTCACCGCCCTACTTGCCTCACTGATCCTTCCCAGCTGCGCAAGACACGCCGCCTCGTTCAGCTGCGAGCGTGCTATGTGACTGCCTTGCGATCCGCCGACAATCACGACTTCGGCCCACTATTGGAATTCGCGCGGTCCTGAACCGCCGAACAACGTTATGGTCACGTTGGCGAGGGCCGCCGTATTCACGGAGGCACAGCGCCGGTGCCCGGGTTGCTCCTATGGGGCATATTGCGAAAATTGCGCGCAACTGCAGGTCAAATTCGCTTGCCTGGGAGCCAGAATGGCGGACAATTCCAGACGAGTTGCCTGTTGGGTAGGCAAGCCCAGCGTCGCAGTGGGCGACATCGGCAGTTGCCCTTCGACGGAGGAGAAGATGGCCGGTAACCAATCAGATCCGAGCGGACCCGACCTCGCCTTCGGCATTGCGCTCGCCGATCTCCCCGATGGCGGAAAGTTGGTCGGTCATCGCGATGGCGAGCCGGTGCTTCTGGTGCGCCGCGGATCCGAGATTTTCGCGATAGCCGCCAACTGCTCGCATTACGGTGGGCCGCTGGTCGATGGCCTCGTCGCCGACGACACCGTTCGCTGCCCCTGGCATCACGCCTGCTTTGATCTGCGCACCGGAGAGGCCCTGCGTGCTCCGGCGTTATCGCCGCTTGCCTGCTGGTCGGTTGAACAGCACGGCGACAAAATAATCGTCGGCGAGAAGCGCAAGAAGCAGTCACCGGTTTCACGCGAAGGCGATGCCGGAGCGGCTCCCGAAAAGATCGTCATCGTCGGTGGCGGCGCCGCCGGCTTTGCCGCCGCCGAAAGACTGCGGCGCGAACAATTTCAGGGCGCAATCGTCATGATCAGCGATGACGAGGCGCTGCCCGTCGACCGCCCTAACCTGTCGAAGGACTATCTTGCCGGAAAGGCGCCGGAGGACTGGATCCCGCTGCGCAAGGAGGGCTTCTATGCCAAGAACGGCATCGACTTGCGCCTCGGAACCAGGGTTGCCGGCATAGATGTCCGCGCCAGCGAAATCTTGCTCGCCGATGGGGCGCGGGTCGCCTTCGACAGACTGTTGCTGGCGATGGGCGCCGAACCGGTTCGCCTGACCATACCCGGCGCCGACCAGCCTCATGTCCACACGCTGCGCTCGCTTGCCGACAGTCGGAAGATCATCGCGCAAGCCGGCACCGCACGCAGCGCCGTCGTCCTGGGCGCCAGCTTCATCGGCCTCGAAGTTGCCGCCGCCCTTCGGACCCGCGGTGTCAAAGTGCATGTGGTGGCGCCCGAGGAACGGCCGATGGAACGGATACTGGGGCCACAGATCGGCGATTTCATCCGCGCCCTACATGAGGAAAATGGCGTCATCTTCCACCTTGGGGATACTGCGGCGAGCATCGGCGCGAGTGACGTCCTGCTGAGCAGCGGCAGCTCGCTGGCCGCCGACATGGTCGTTGTCGGCATCGGCGTCCGGCCGCGGGTCGATCTCGCCGAAAGGGCCGGGCTGGCCACCGATCGGGGCGTCCTGGTCGATGCCTATCTTGAGACCAGCGGACCGGGCATATATGCGGCCGGCGATATCGCCCGGTGGCCCGATCCCCACAGCGGCGAGAACATCAGAGTGGAGCACTGGGTGGTGGCGCAGCGGCAAGGCGCTGCCGCCGCACTCAACATGCTCGGACGCCAGAAGAAGTTCACGGATGTGCCGTTCTTTTGGAGCCAGCATTACAACGTTCCGATCAACTATGTCGGCCATGCCGAGGGATGGGACGAGATCGAGGTCGAGGGCGACATTCCCGCCAAGGACTGCCTCCTGCGCTTCAAGCGCGGCGGACGTGTGCTGGCGGTCGCCACGATCTTCCGCGACACCGAGAGCCTCGAGGCAGAACTGGCGATGGAGCGGGGCGAGGCCTAGTAGTGACGAATTACTATCTGAGCCATAGGGCGATAGCGAGTTTGACGAAGCACATTCGCAACACGCTATGACAAGCTCTTCGCCCACTTCAAATCGAGAAACGCCTAGACTGCATTGAAAGGCAGGGCAACGCGCGGGTATTATCGGCGTACTGGATTTCACCACGACGGCTAAAATCGGATTTGCAGACCTTCAAACGGAACAGATAGGCGACCTCAGCGGAGAGGAGTAAGGAAGCGATCGCGATGAGACAACTCAGTGAAGAGGGCCGACGAACCCTGGGAGGGATTGCAGAGCGGTACGGGGTCAGCCTCGGCGCGGTGGAGCACCTTCTGATGGCGATTATCGCCGGGCAGGCGACACAGGCCCAGTTCAACCATCCCGATCTAGGTGGAATGGGGCAATGGTCGCAGGGCGGGATGATCATGGTCGGAGACATGTTCAACAATGCGCTGAAGGCGAACGTGGCCGGAGTTTGTTCCGAGCTTGCTGCCTTGGTGCGCGGCATGGATTTACCGGGCCCGCAGACGTCGTCCCAGTCCCAATATCAAGGTCAGGGCGGCGGCGTCAGCCTGTTCGTGCCTGGCGCGCTGTCTGCTGGGAACTGGTGGCCCGAGGAGTTAGGGCATCCTGCCTCGACCGGGGCGCAGAATGACCTGCGCTATGCCTTTTTCCCGACAACCCGACGGCTAGCGATCGATATCGGCGGCCGGGTTATGGTCTATGACACGAAGGACCATCGCATTGGCGGGTTCTCGCAACAGCAAAGCGGCGACCAGTCGCTGAGCTTTACCTCTCAGTATGGGCTGGTGAAAATTGCGGAACTGGATGTGATACGGCAGGACGGCAAGGAACCGGCAGACACGCCGGCTACCGAAGCATCCGCCGCCACGGCTGCGCCGTCGATATTCGCATCGTCCGCGTCGGAATCCGCCGAGCCACAACAGGGGGCACATCCAGCGCCGGAGGCGGTTCGGTCGGATGCGGACATCTTCGACAAGATCGAACGCCTCGCGGCACTTCATGCGAAAGGCGTTCTCACGGATCAGGAATTCGAGGCCACGAAGTCGGAGTTGCTCAGCCGACTATAGCATCCGATGAACGGGGCTTGCCACGGAGGTCAATGGAAGGCTTTCCATCGAGCCGCGCCGGGCGATGACGACCGTCAATGAACTCCGACAACGGATTGAGCGCGCGCTCGCTCACCAAAACCCATCCCATCCCGCGTCTCCCATCGCCTAACAAGCCGAGCGTGACAATCCGGATTCGACCCAAAGGGGACGTCGGAGGTTGCATGCCCGTGAATAGGTGTCTCGGCACGAACGTCATTCGCTTGGCCCGATCGGACTTCTGAACCCTCGTTTCGTTTGTTAACGCCCAATGTGCCAGGCATGTCCGGGATGAACCTTCGCGACGCTAGGTAAGACCTAATGTTGTGCCCCGCCAGCGGCAGCCGCTTTGGCAAGAGCGGCGTCGCCTTATGGAGATTACCCCGGTAAGACGCTTGGTGCCGCTGCCGACCGCCAGAGGGAGAACTTGAACCCCACACATGTCGCGCAGACCGTCATCGCCGTCCTCGTCCAAGCAATATTTGACACCAGGCGTCGTCAGGGAGGCTATTTCGTAAGTCTGTGGTGCCATCTTGGCGCTTCGTGACATCGATGGTGTGTATTCGGACAGCCAATCAGGCAACATCCCGAGTTGGTTAGATGTGTGTGACGCGACCGCGGAGTTGGTCCCAATCTGGTAGGAGGCGCTCGGCGTTTTTCCGGCAAGGTTCGTCCGCGTCGGAGAGAAAGACTGACTGTCGCTTCGCAACTGGTCGCCAATCGACTGATTCGAGGCCACCATCACGCCGGTTGCGATTTGAGGCTCCGAATTGACGGCTGGGAAACGGTCACTCTTCTTGATGTAGGAGGCTAGGAGGTAGGGCATGTCGTCCCCACCCAAGCGGGCGCGCCCCACATACTGCACCCGAACGGATGCCGTGCCACGGTGCTTCAGGTCCAGCATGTCTGCTGCTTTGCTGGAAACGTCGATGATGCGACCCTTTCGATAAGGACCGCGATCGTTGACGCGCAGGATGAGCGAAGAACCGTTTTCAAGATTGGTCACCCGCACATAGCTGGGCAAGGGAAGGGTCGGATGTGCGGCGGACAGGTGTTTCGGGTCATAATCTTCGCCGTTTGCGGTCCGCCTCCCCCGAAAAGCTGAGCCGTACCAGGAAGCTACCCCCTTCCTGTCGTAGTTTGGGTCCTCCTTCGGAAAATAGCTCTTGCCTTTCACTACATAGGGCTTGCCAACCACATAGCGGCCACCGCCCTTGGCGACATTCTTGCGGTGGGCGACCCACGGATTAGCCTTCGCTCCGTATACCTTTTCGGAGATGTATGCTTTGCTGCGGTTCGTGTTGGGCGCTTGCGTGGTCGTACAGGTAGCACAGCAGGCGCAGATCACCGTAATCGCCAACCATCGCACACCTTTCGCAGGCGTATTTACCTCAATGACCATCTGTCCAACGCTGGCGACGGACTTCCATGCAACTGCGGCAAGCCTCGACATAAGCGCTCATGTCGGCCACGCGCCTGCAGTCTGTGCACTGGGTCCAGAAACAGACGGAATAGCAGCTGTGGCACTCGTCGATGCATCACTGCACTTGGGGTCTCGCCATTAATTCGCTCCTCCCGTGAAAGTAACTGTAAAATCAGATCTGATGCCAAAAGTTCCACGGGGACACACACACACACACGACGTTGTTGGAGTCGCCTCGGCCTCGCTACGCTTGAGGCCTCTTTGGGGGGAGGAAACGGCTGCCCACTTGCCTATCATCCAGTTGAAACCTGCACGCCCCACGACCGATAATTCCCTCGCCTTGAACGGAATCGAACCGATGGCGTTTTGTCGCGTCGCTTAAGCCACTTCCGCTATTGAACAATGCAAGAGGCGCTGCCTTTGTGCAGGGCACTTCCCTCTTGCGATACTTTCGCGATCAGCGCCAATCGTTAAGCCGACACCTCCGAGACCACCGATGGACGTTGCGGCCTCCCGGCCCCGTACAGGATTCGATCGCCTGTTCTCTTGGTGTTAGAATTGGGACCAACCTGCGGAGTCGAAGATGACGACCAGAGTAACCGCCCTGCCTGATCAGACGGACTTCGACGTGACGGCCAGCGAGACCGTGCTGGAGGCGGCCTTGAGATCGGGCGTGCCGTTCGCGCATGCATGCGGCGGGCGGGCGAAATGCTCGACCTGCCGTGTCTGGATCCTTTCTGGCTTGGAGGCCTGCCCAAATCGGAATGCCGCTGAGGCTTCGATGGCGGATCGATTGAGTTTGACGGACGAAGTTCGGTTGGCTTGCCAGCTTAAACCTCAAGGCGACCTTCGTATCCGGCGACTGGTGTTGGACGAAACCGACCTGATGATCACCAACCAACTTGGCGCAACAGCCGCGACACGTTCTGGGGAAGCGAAGCACGTCACGGTGTTCTTCAGCGACATTGTCGATTTCACAGCGCTGTCGGAGAAGCTCTCTGCCTACGACGTGATGTATCTACTCAATCGCTACTTCGCCCAGGTCGGCGAAATTATCGAGAAGAATGGCGGGTTCATCGACAGTTTCATTGGTGACGGGCTCATGGCCATATTCGGCATTGATGGTCAACCTGACGCACCGCTCCGTGCCGTCAATGCAGCCCTCCAGACTCTCGGCACCGTGGATCGATTGAAGCCGTTCTTTGCCTCGATGTATGGCATCGACTTCGAGATCCGCATCGGCCTCAACTACGGCGAGGCTGTCATCGGGACATTGGGTTTTTCCGGACATGGACGACTGACCGCCGTTGGTGACGTTGTGAATGTGGCGAGCCGGATCGAGGCCGCCAACAAGGATGCCGGTACGCGGCTGCTGATATCCGAACCGCTCCGTAACGCGCTTGCCGATAAAGTTGAAATCGCTGACTTTGTCAGAGTGCGCCTTCGCGGTACAAGCGAGCGCACGACGCTATTCGAAGTCGATAGGCTAAGGCCCGAAATCGACGCCGAACTCAACGCCAAGCCCTCCCGCGAAACCATCCGACATGGCGGCAGAAGGTGGGTTTGCGCTCTTGCTGAACAAGACCTTCAGCTCCACGAAAGACGGATCCTCGACTTCGAGGACTACGACATCGTCATCGTTCGCGAAGCGGATGGCTATTGCGCCTTCAACAACGCCTGCCCACATCTTCACCTGCCTTTATACGAGCGTCGCAGTCCAGCCCAGACAAGAGGGCTGCAACTCCCACACACCGAAAGTGCGATTACCAGCGATCTTGGCCTGGTTTGCCGATGGCATCACAGCTGTTTTGATCTGCTCACAGGCGAAATCAGGCAGTGGGCGCAGTTACAGCAGGATGGCACCGCGCCTGGCTATGAATACGCGGGCGACATTTCGAAAAACCGCGCCAAGCTGGTTGTTTACCCGTGCCGCGTACAGGACGGCTCTGTCTGGATCGGCTTGGACTGACCGCCCTGGCTTTGCCGGAGACCGGGTGGGTGAAGCTCCGACCATGGCTGGCTCGATCGGCCTGCAGTAAGACTGCTCCGCGCCTTCGGCTGTCGGGATGTAGCCTATGGCCTCGTCAGCGGACCCGCGCTGTAAGCGCTATCTGCCATACGACGGGCCCGCTGTCGTTTGTCGGCCTGGCTCTGCTTGCGGGCGGCCCGGCCGTCATCGGGATCTGGACCGGACGCCTCGCCTACTCGCTGCAGTGGACGGCAATCGCGCTTGCCGTCGGAGCCGGCGCGATCGCACCAGGTCGTCGTGGAGGTGTGCGGCCTGATCGGGCGCTCGAACGGACAAGGCATCAAGGCAGTCCTTACGCCGCCTCCTTCGCTGGTTTGGCATCCGGTGCTGCCTTTGTGTAAACCACTGGAATACTCGTCAAAATCTGAAGCACGAGCCGCATTGCAAGCTTCCTGATCCTGGTGGCGATCGCCAGGATCAGCCGCCATCAAGCCCGAAGCAGCAAAGGCGGCTAGCCGCACCTTCAATCTACAAATTGCTGAATTAGCGCGGCATCATACTTGACAATGGAACTCACCATTTCATAGAACGGGCTCGCTCCGAGACCGGGTCCCGATCGCGTTTCGGAGCAGCAAATCACAACAGTCCGAAGCATCGGACGTGCCCTGTTTCGGGGTGCGAATGCATTTGCGCGTTTTCTTGGGGGAGTTGGGAAATGGGTGTTCTGGATCTTTCTTTGTCGTCAGCGCCGCAGCTGGCCTCATACATCCGTACAACGCTACGGCTAGTCCATTTCTCGGGATTGGTTCTCGGGCTCGGCGGCGCGGTGTTTCTTGATCTGATGTTGTCACGCTACCGTCGGATGATCGTCAGCTCGGAACTCGTCGAACACGTCGAATGGATCAGCCGGTTTATCGCGGCCGGACTCTTGCTGCTCTGGGCCTCGGGCCTGGGATTTCTCCTTCTCTATCAAGTGACCGAACCCGAGAAGCTGCTCAACCCGAAGATCTGGGCCAAGGTGACGATCGTCAGCATCCTCACTGTCAACGGCTTCGCTATCCATCGCTTCGTGATACCGTTCATCCGCCGCCAAATCGGCTCCACGCTCCTCTCGGAAATCAGACCCGCCACGAAGACCGCTCTGATAGGATGCGGCGTGATTTCGATTGTCTCCTGGAGCGTGCCGGTCATCCTCGGCGCCGCGCCGCAACTGAATTTTGTGGTGCCGTGCGAGATCATACTCGGAGGCTACGCGCTGCTCTTAGTCCCGGGTTTTATTATCGCCACTCTCGTCATGCGCGACCGGCGCGACAGGTGTGCCAGCATCACCGCCTGAAACCGCGAGAGCCAGGGGTTTCCTCGATATCCAAAGAGACGTGGTCAATCGCCAGATACAGCGCCGGTTACTCGAGGCGACTGTTGAGCCTTCGGGCAAAATCATGTCGTCGCTGCAGAGCCTGTGCGTCATATTCATGTTGCTACCTATCGGATTGTGGAGGACACTGGCTTTCAGGCGTTGCCTGAAGGCCGAAACGATGGATTTCGAGAAGTCGGACGGACACGCCTTATGGTGCGGCTGCCGAGGCATCGGCAACAGCTTGCGAAGCTAAGGCTCCTTTCGCTGAGTACCCTGTTAGAGGCTTGTGGCATCGCGGTGATCACCCGGGATGAACTCCAAGGACACACGATCTCAGGCGAATCTCTGATCGCCCAATACGAAAGCAACTGTCAGGCGATCGAAGACAAAGTGGTGAGATTGCTCACCAATATCAGTGCCCGCTTTGTTAATTGGGTGCCCGCCTCTTCGCCTGTGACTTTCTCGGCGATCTGACACTGCTTCCCTTCGCACTGTTTGCTTCACCTCGAACGCTAGAGGCAGACGATGGAGCAACAGAACTATTTCCACGTCGTCGTTTGGACCGCTCAGAATGGTGACGAACCGATTTTTCTGTTCGGGGACCTGAGTGAGAAGCAGCTCAAAAGGCAATTTCTCAATCCCTATCACACCGGCGGGAACATCTTTGCCCAGCAGAAAGTTCTGAAAGCCACGGAGCTCACGGCGGTCAGGATCATCGAAACGCCGAATGTGAAGGACGAAGCTCTCAAGGCGGTGCAAGAACGCAGTTTGTGGCGGATAGAGGAGTTTAGGCGACAGCGAAAGTGGGCATCCATGACGTCAGCCGGCTATGGATGGGACGATGACGACATTGCCTATGCCGGCAAAGACGTCACCACCAGCTATGTCAACGGTAGGCCTGGTTCCCCTAGCCTACTGAGCCAAATCATTCACAATCATTGGGTCCGAGTCGTGAGCGCCGGGCTGGTCCTTCTCTTACTGCTTGCGTGGCTTAACGTTTGAGGTCCCAACCATCGGGTTACTGGACCTTTGGCTTGCGGACGGATGCAGTGCCGCGAATGCCGTCCACGAGCAGAGGCTCAGTCATGCTACGACGAGCGCGCCGGCGAAATCCGGAAGGGTTAGCGCTTCTCTAGCGCGATACAGAACGGCCATCGTACTGGCGCGGCCCTACTGGCGTTGTCGCAGCTCACGTTGTGAGCAATGCGATCTGAGATTGAAAAAGGACCCAGAACGCCACGAGGATGATCTGGAGCCTTCCGTCTGAGCGAATTCACAGACGCGCCATCTATCGCTGGAAATTCACTGATTTCAAGTAAGCGGCCAACAGACCCCGTCTGGCGGGGAGGGAGCCGTCGGATATTCCCGATATCGGATACCGAATTCACCCATAAAACGACGATCCCCAGCATTTGAAAAACTGACCTCACGCTTGGTCTTCGCCTCCCTTGTGTTGGTCGATCCGCGAAGAAGTGAAGGTGACAGCGCTGGGGGGCCAAAGCGGTCGCATATGGCGGCTTGAAATCGCCTTCCGTGGTCCTACCTACCATTGCGTTGCCCACCTTGAAGGAGCGCGCAGCCATGGAACTCACCGTGGTGCCCATCGTCAAGCCGGACGCCGCCAACTTCATCTTTGGCCAGTCGCATTTCATCAAGACTGTGGAAGACCTCCACGAGGCGCTGGTGGGCGCGGTTCCTGGCATCCGCTTCGGGCTGGCCTTCTGCGAGGCCTCCGGTAAGCGGCTGGTGCGCTGGTCGGGTAATGAAGAAGCCATGCTCACCCTCGCACGTGACAACGCATTGGCCATTGGCGCCGGCCACACTTTCCTGATCTTCCTGGGCGACGGATTCTTTCCCGTCAACGTGCTGGCTGCGGTGCGCGCGGTGCCAGAGGTCTGCCGCATCTATTGCGCGACGGCCAACCCGACGCAGGTGATCGTCGCTGAAACGGAGCTGGGCCGCGGCGTGCTCGGCGTGGTGGATGGCGCCTCACCGCTGGGTGTCGAAACCGATGCGGACATTACGTGGCGGAAAGACTTGCTGCGAAAGATCGGCTACAAGCTTTAGTGTCTGGATTAGGAGACGTCAGGGTGCCCTTACGGACAATACCGTCAAGCCCATGATCCAGGCAGGGACTCGTTCGTGCGACGCCAACGTTATGGTGCATGCGGTCGGCCGCACGCCATCTCCCTGGCGGCCTGGCGGCACTCTTATTGTTCGAGGATGGATTTGCAGCACAGCACGAGTCCATACTCGGAGAGACGCTTCTTGCGACCCGAAGGTTCGTCGGTTGTCGTGGATTGATGGCCCGACTTTCGAGCATCCGCCACCCCTACCCCTTGCGTGAATGCTGGAACCAGATTTCCCCTAAATATATCGCATGGGCGAGCGGCGTTCGCTTCCGCGGAGGCCCTATATAGAAGCTTGATTGGGGGTCGCGTAAAAAACTTCGAGACCGGGCCGGCGAAGGAATTCTAGTTTTCCCGCATAGCCCTGCGAAACGTTCGCGCAAGCGGTTCCCCGATATACGCAAGCATCGTTCGGCTGCCGGTGCGGATCATCACTTCGCTGGTCATGCCAGGGAGCAGCTTGCGGCCGGCAAGCTTGTCGAGCTCTTGCTCATCGACCACGATGATCGTCGTGAAGTAGCCGGCGCCGGTCCTGTCGTCCGTCATGCGATCGGCCGATACGAGCTCAACGCGCCCCTCAAGCGGCGGCATATCGTAACGTGCAAAGGCCGATATCCTGACATGTGCCGTCTGCCCGATGGCGACGGTGTCGACGTCCTCCGGGCGGACCATCGCCTCGATCACCAGTTTCTGGCCGAGGGGCACAATCGACATCAACGGCTCGCCGGGGCGGACGACACCACCGGCCGTGTGCACCTGCAATCCCATGACAACGCCGTCGACGGGCGCTCGGATGTCAGCGCGGGCAAGCACGTCCTCTGCCGCGCGCAACTGCTGCTGAAGATCGAAAAGTTCGGCCTCCACTTTGCTGAGCTCGGCAACCGCCTCGTTCAGGCGCGTCGTGGACAATTTCATGATCTGCTGTTCAATCTCCGCCATCGACTCCCGAATCCGTGCGATTGCGGCGATGTTCGTGGCGCGCTCTCCCTTGAGCTCTCCCTGGCGCCGGCGCAACTGAAGGTGCCGCTCGCGCGTGGCGAGGCCCTTCTTCGACAGCTTTTCAAGATCAGCCGCCTCTGTTTCAATGGACGCCATCACTTGGTCCTGGGCCGCGACCATGTCTTCGAGCCCTTTGATCTCATTCTCGCTTTGCAGGGTGCGCTGATGCAGAATGCCGGTTTCGTTGCCAAGAGCCAGACGCCGCGCCCGAAAAACTTCGTTCTGCACCGCAACCGCTTCTCGGGCAGCCGAGTTTGACGAAGGCACCAGAAGCTCCTGTTCGAACGCAATCTCGTCCTTTCCGTCCCGTTCGGCCCGCAAGCGGGCGGCCGACGCCTTGCGAGACATGACACGGTTTCTAAGGAGTTCCAAATGAGCGGCCGCCTGTGTGTCATCCAGCTTGATCAGGACCTGGCCACTTTTGACGTGTTCGCCGTCAACGACCTTCAGCTCCGAAACGATACCGCCTTCGAGATGCTGGATCACCTTGCGTTCGCCCTCGACCTTGACGACGCCTTGCGTGACTGTCGCACTGTCGAGCGGCGCCAGAGCTGCCCAGCCGCCGAAGATGCCAAAGAATGCGAGTACCACCACACTCCCGATCGCAATGGCGGGTTTTAGTCGCGGCTGAAGCCGCGGATCGTCAGAAGCCGTGTATGCCGTGGGATCGCCGCGACCAAGGGCTGTCAGCTTTGCAATCATGCGCTCACGATCCCCAATCGCGGGGCAGCCGTCGCGGCTCGCGCTCGCTCTTCCATTGCACGTAACACATCGCTACGCGGACCGAAGAGATCGATCTGACCGCGCTGAAGCACGAGAACCTTGTCGACGCTTTCCATCATGTTTGAGCGATGCGTAATCAGAACGATCGTTCTTCCGGCAGCCTTCAGTCCTTGTAGCGCATTGCTCAGCGCCTGCTCACCATCCCGGTCGAGGTTCGAATTGGGCTCGTCCAAGAGCAGGAATGCAGGATCGCGATAGAGTGCGCGTGCAAGCGCGATGCGTTGACGTTGGCCGCCCGAGAGCACCGCCCCCGCCTCCCCGATTTCTGTGTGGTAGCCTTTCGGGAGCCCTTTGATGAGCTCGTGGACCCCGGCCTCGCAGGCAGCGCGCACGACATCCCGGAACGATTGCTCGTTGACTTCCTGAAATCGAGCGATGTTCTCGGCGACGGTTCCGGAGAAAAGCTCGATGTCCTGTGGCAGGTAGCCGACATGCTGGCCACGATCGGCGGTCGCCCATTGCGCGACATCCATGCCACCGAGTAGCACCCGGCCGTGGCCGGCCGTAGCAGCCCCCACGATGAGTCTTGCCAGGCTCGTCTTGCCCGCCGCAGACGGACCAATAACCGCGAGTACCTCGCCGGGTTCGAGCTGGAAGCTCACGCCCTTCAGGATGGGTTCGCCGCCGCCCTCGCGCGCAACAATGACGTTCTCGACGACAAGCCGTCCCTCAGGCCGCGGCAATGGCAGAATGGGCGCTTCCTCACGCCGAGCGCCGGCCACACCCGATAGTCGCTGATATGCAGATCGCGCGCTCACGACCGCCTTCCACGTGCCGATCGCCTGCTCAACGGGTGCGAGTGCCCGCCCCATCAGGATGGAAGCCGCCACCATCGCGCCGGGAGACGCTTCGGCGTGCACGACAAGATAGGCTCCGAGCCCGAGAACGCCGATCTGCAGACCGAGACGCAGGAAGCGTGCCGCCGCGGCAAGGACAGCCGAACGAAGGCTTGCAGTCGCCTGCCCCTCGGCCGCAGCCTTCTGCAGTGGCTTCCAGGTGGACATCATCGCCTGCAGCATTCCCATGGCCTGTATGGCCTCAGCATTTCGGATCGCTGCTTCCGCTTGCGCATAGGCCTTGCTCTGAGCACTGTTCGCGTGGGCAACCGGCTGTCGCGTGACAAGCTCCGTAAGCACGGCCAGAAGGAAAAGCGCTATACCGCCACCCAAAGCCAGCCAGCCGAGCCAAGGGTGCAAAAGGAAGATTGCCGCAAAGAAGATCGGCGCCCAGGGCGCGTCGAGTATCGGGAAAATTGCCGAGCCGGTTACGAAATTCCCGAATTGCTCGAGGTCGCGCAGTGTCCGAGCGCCGCCATTGCCCCGCTTTCCGGCCGCCTGCTCGACCGACGCGGCAAGGAGAACCGGCGACAGGCGACCGTTCAACCAGATCCCGGTCGCGATAAGCAGTTGCGATCGCACGGTCTCCAGTATGGCCAGAGCCAGGAGCGCAACGACGGCCATGACGGTAAGCGCCGTCAGCGTTTCAAGGCTGTGGCTCGAAAGCACCCGATTATAGACCTGCAGCATGTAGAGTGCGGCCGTCAACATCAGGATGTTGATCGCCGCGCTGAAGGCTACGAGCGGCCAGGCGGCACGCCGAAGTTCGGCAATCACCGCCTGGAGGGAGGACTGATTTGAAGCCCGGCTCATCGTCGCTCCTAGGAGAACTGGAAATCGCCGGCATTCAAGTTGCCGAGATTGCCGAGCAGCGTGACATTATCGAGTTCTGTAACGAGGATCGCACCACCTGTGGCACTAGGATTGGGGTCGTAGTAGACCGCTGCGTGACCCAGATCCGAGTTGTGGAAGACGAAGAACGCGCCAGAGGTGATGTTGCCGTAGCCGTTAATCGTGCTTTGGACCGAGGCGTTGGTAACGCTCGCATCTGTTTTCACGGCAATCTCAGTGCCAGCGACATTGAGTGCTGAATTGTTGCCCGACTTGAAATTCTCGACGGTCGTATCGTTGTCCCCAACGGAGAACGCGCCCGCTCCGGTTCCCACATCAAAACGCAGCCTATCGACGGTCGTTGAATTCGTACCGGTTTCGAAATCCGTAATGTGGTTCACCGCACTGCCGAAGTTTCCGAAGTCAAAGGTGTCGTCGCCAATCCCGCCGGCGAGAATGTTGTTGCCGGCTCCTCCGTTCAGAACATCACTGCCTGCACCGCCGATAAGCCAGTCGTTGCCGCCGCCCCCGCTGAGGGAGTCGGCGCCGCCGCCGCCGACGAGAACATCATGTCCGGTTCCACCGGTGATCGTTATCGTGTCACTCTGGTTCAAACCGAAAGCGATGATCGTTTCGCTGTTATTGGTGAAAGTAGGGGTGTTCTGGCCCGAGGTTCCGATCCAAAGCCGGACGGTGGTCGTGGATGACTGATTTCCATGCGTATCCGTGGCGACCACGTTGAACGTTTGATCGACATTGTTGAGGTCAGCGGAAAGGCTGAGCGCGCCCGTGGTCGGGTTCAGGCTCAAGCCGGCGGTCGCGCCGCCCCCGAAACCGTATGTGACGGTATCACCATTGGGGTCGACCGCGGCGAAGGTGCCGAGATGCGTGCCCGAAAGCAGCTTGTTGCCATCGTCTCCACTCACCGCCCCGGCATTAAAGGTAAAGGCGGGCGCCGCCGGAGCTTGATTGGGCGGCGGATTGACCGTGAGCGCCACCGTGTCGGTATCACTCAGGACGCCATCCGACGTTGTGACGGTCAAAGTGTCGGTGCCGCCATAGTTCGTTTCGCTGACGTAGCTCAGGGCAGCCAGCGCCGCATTGACCTGCGTGAGCGTTCCGCTGATGGTCACCGTACCCGTGGCATTGTTGCTCACGGCCACGCCGCCACCGGTTCCAACGGTCAGCTTGCCATGGGCGACAGATACGGTTGTCGAGACATTGGCGTTGTCGACATCAGCGACGGCGACACCGCCGATTGCGCTCGACGCGTTCGAGTTGACGGTCTGCGCGCCCGGCACAGTATTGGTGGGCGCATCATTGACCGGCGTGATATCGAGGCTGGCGGCGCCAGCGACACTACCACCGCTACCGTCGTTGATCGTGTACTTGAACGAGACACCGGTGTCGTCATTGGCGCTCGGGGTATAGGACCAGGTGCCGTTGAGATTGTCGACGAGCGTGCCGCTGCCACTGTCGATCGTCAGGCCCGTCGCCGTCAGCGTGGCGCTGTCGATATCGTTGGCATTGGCCAGCAGCTCGGCCTGGGTGATCAGCCGCGCGCCGCTGTCTTCGGCGATCGCTGCCAGGGTGACGGCGGACGTCGTTGGATCGTCGTTGACGGGCGTGATGTCGAG